>ENA-OYYQ01000426-OYYQ01000426.1-human-gut-metagenome-genome-assembly--contig:-NODE-426-length-19811-cov-5.035938_pt1 | contig 19811 bp, 17 predicted proteins | sample MGYA00243252_ERZ653455 | MGnify/ENA primary metagenome ERZ653455 (study PRJEB26926, sample SAMN06164940) | human gut metagenome | biome: ENVO:00009003; feature: ENVO:2100002; material: ENVO:00002003...
GAGATGTCTTAGGGTCTCGTGGGCTCGGAGATGTGTATAAGAGACAGTTGCTGGATCGTAAAAGCGTTGTTGCTGCCGTTCATGGCAATGCGCTGGGTGGCATTGTACAACTCCAGAATCATAAAAAGCGCCAGCAGGGTCAGCGCCACCGGCATGACCACGCCGGTGCTTATGCTGTCGGCATAGCCCGCCAAGGTGCTGTTCCAGTCTGTCAGGCTGCTGAGCAAACCCGAATTTTGCCCCATAGAGTTGACCGTGGCAGAAATGCCCTCCAACTGGCTGCGTATCGTATCTTCAAAAATAGCGCAGCCCTCCTTTACCCGACTGTCAGCGTGCCGAAGTAGGTGGCAACCGCAATAATCAGCACACCGCCTGCCATTGCCCATGCACCACTGCTGATACCGGGACCGTTGTGGTCCTTCAGATTGGTGCCCAGCGTTACCGCGCCGAACAGCAGCAGGAGGCCACCGGCAAAGGTGACAACATTCGAGATGAGGTTCGTAATCGTAGATCCAGTTGCTCCGCCAGCGGGCTTTGCTCATTCGGCACACAGGCAGAGCGCATTCCGTAGGGGCCGCTGACCATCTGCATTTCACCGCAGACCATTTCCGGGTGGTCGATGAAATACTGGTTCAGCGGGATTCCGTTTTCTGTTTCTCCAACGTGTATCCACGGTGCGTCCTGCTCCAAGACTCTGCCGCGCTTTTGCAGAAACAGAATGTCGGAGGTCACTTCCGTACCGGCATTGCTCTTGAACGTGGTGTTGGGCAGGCGTACTGCGCCGATCAGGTCACACCGCGCTGCGAGATATTGGCGCACGTCCTCTGATTTCTTATCCATCGTGCCGGAGGTTGTGATGAACGCCATAATGCCGCCGACACGCAGTTTATCTACCGTCTTGGCTAGAAAGTAGTCGTGAATTTGGAAGTGCAGCTTATCATACCGGCGGTCGCTGACCTGATACTGTCCAAACGGCACATTGCCGATGGCAAGGTCAAAGAAGTTGTCCGGCAGGTCGGCTTTTTCATACCCTGTAATTTGGATTTTTGCTTTCTGGTAAAGCTGCTGCGCAATGCGCCCGGACAGGCTATCCAGCTCCACGCCGTACAGCTTGGCATTGTGGGTATCGAACTTGCTGTGCCGATGCCCGAAGAACGCACCGACACCCATACTGGGTTCCAGCACATTGCCGCCCACACAGCCGATATGCTCCAAGGCGCGGTACATGGCGTGAATGACCGCAGGCGGTGTGTAAAAGGCTGTCAGGGTGGATTCCCGCGCGGCGGTATATTCGTCCTCGGTCAAAAGGGTTTTCAGCTGTTTGTACTCGGTGTGGCAGTTATCCTTGCCGGGGTCAAAGGCATCTGCCAGACCGCCCCAGCCCAGATAACCAGCCAGAATGTCCTGTTCCTGCTCACTTGCAGGCGCACCACCGGATGCCATGCGCTGCTCGATTTTTTTCAGCGTGCGGATGGCCTGCACATTGGCAGCGAACTTTGCTTTTGCGCCTTCCGGGATGGCAGGTTCATACGGTGCAAGGTAGTTCGTGCGGTCATACTCGGCAGGTTCCTCACGCGCAGCAAGGCGGTCTACATCCTGCATGACCTGCGATACAAAGGTGGATTCCTCCGGTTCGTCTGCGCTGATTTCGGGTTCCTGTTCCTCGATTTCGTTGATGTCCACTTCCATCAGGGAATCAAAATCGAGTATTGAGAGAAATTTTCTGTTCATTTCTTCCAAAGAAGAAAACTTCTCTTGTGCGTACAGGGTATTGTCCACAAACTTGCTGATGGTGCAATGCTCCAGATCCGCATTGACCTGAATCGTATGTTGCTCGTCCTCGGTGGTGGTGTAGCCAAGACCGATTTGGGTAAGATTGGAGAAGTCCGGCTCTGTGATTTCAAACTCGTCCTTGAGGTAGTCCTCGATGTAGGAGAGAGCCTGTTCTCTCTGCTCCTGCACCAGAGATTCACGCTGCTGCTCCGATAGCACCATGCCGCCGTTGCGGGGATTGGCGTCCAATAGCTGTTGGAACTGTTCTCGGCTGACGGCGCGGCCTACAAGCGGGAAATCTTCATTGCGCAGGTGGACGTCAAATTGTCCGATACTTTCTACGGTGAACCGCTGGTCATTTTCAAGATAAACGGTGCTGCCCACTTTGCAGACAGGTTTCTGGTCAGGGATGGGCGGCGGCAGGGGCTTCGACTCTGTCTGCCTGTTTATCCATGCAGGCATCTTCTCGCGCTCTGCATCCGTCAGGTAGCGGTCCATCCGGACAAGGTATTCCAGCCGCTTGCCGACCTCTTTCCACTTGAGCTTTTTCTCATACCGCAGGTCATCCTTGAAATCGTAAAGGATGCTGAATCCTTTACCGTCAAAACTGACGAAGCCGCTTCCACCGTCAGCAAACGTCCAAGAGAAACCGCCGATGCCGTACTCTTTTTTGAGGAAAGCTACGGTTTCCTTTTCTGCTTTCTTCTGCTGGAAATGGTTATAGATGCGGTACTTGCCGCCTTCAAAGACGCTGCCTCTTGTAATGATGGCGTTCACATCATCTTCCGTTATGTGACTGCCATCGTCCGGCTGGGGTTCTTTGTAGTGGTATGTGGGCAGGGCTGCTTTGATTTTTTCGTCCTGTTCTTCCTCGGAATAGATGTCGTCCACTTCCAACGCGCCGACTTCATCGCCGCGAGAAGCATTTTCCGGCAGGTCAAAGGACAGCTGCTCGTCCTGACTGACAGCTTTTTTCGGGTCAATGGCTGCGATAAGTTCGTGGTTATCGACCAGTGCGGAGATGGCAGCAGTAACGCTATGCCACGACAGATGCGATTCCGCGCTGCGGGTCAGGTAGGACCCCTGCCAGACAAGCAGACCATTGCTTTCTTTATAGAATCCAACGCGGGTATCATCTTCCAGCAGAAGCTCCGTAAACACGACCTTGTAACTATCGCGGATATACCGCAGCCGGTCGATCAGCAGCGGTGTTTTACTGAAAAAGGAAAGGATGTCCGTATTGGAAGCGCGCGAGGTCGTGTCTGCTTTCAGCAGGGACGGCAGCAGTCCTGCCGGAAATTCGGGCAAAGAAAAAGCGGAGGGCGATGGTTCGCTCTCCGCAGCTGCGGGTTCTTCCGTTATACTTCGTACAGCATCGGAAGGATCATTTCCTCCGCCTGCTGCTTCAGGCTGTTGCACATCTGCGCCCAGCCCAGCGGGTTTGTCTTGCGGTCGGGCATCTGCGCTTTCTGCATCAGGTCGTGCAGCGTCTTGTCCACCATCTGCTGTGCGTCCAGCCCCATCTTGCGGCAGCTCGGCAGCAGCGTTTCCTCCAGCATCATCTGGTCGCACAGGTTCGGCTCGTTCTGTTCCAAGTAGTCCAGCCGCATCCTGCCGTACCGGTTCAGGTTGGTTTTCTTGGCTTTCGGCAAGCTCAGGTTCGGAATCTGATAGCCCTTCACGTTCGTGTACATCATCTGTGACAGCCTCCTCTCGACTGGTCGTCTGTGTGGGTGATTGAGTATCTGTATTATGCACTGGTTCAGCCTGAATTGCAACACTGTCGCGGGCAAGCTGCATGACCTCGTGCCCCAGCTCATCCAGCAAAGGTTCTGCCGTTGCCTGCACATAGCCGCCCAAGCAGAGGGAGATTCGGCTGGTATCAAACTGGGTGACATTCTGGAAAGCCGGGAAATCTTCTTCCCGCACCGGGATGCCCAAACGGATGCAGATCATGTACAGGGTGCTTTGTGCAGCGAGTTCCTGCAAGATGAACCGCTGATCTTCCGGGTGGCTCCAATTCAGTGTGCTGTCCTCAATGGAGCCTGCCATGACACGATTGGCGCGTTCGGACAGGGAAATGACTTGCTCGGTTGCCCGATCCATCAGGCTGCCCACGGAGTTGACCTGCATAAGAAGTGGCCGGATGGCATCTGTCACTTCCCACGGGGCAGCAGCTTTGTCACCAGTAAGAACCGTGTCTGTCATGGAGAACACTCGTTTGGCAGTGGGTACACCCTGATGGCGTTGCAGGATGATGATGCTTTTACTGCCGTACATAACCTTGCGGTGTGCCTGCTCATTCCAGTATTTCATGGTAGCGCAGGCGGTAGCATCGGGACGCTGGGCGTGGATCAGCAGCTGGTTCAGGTAGGTGGTGTGGTAGTTATGCGCTGCCGTATACAAGAACCGCCGCCAGTTTTCCGGTGAGGCTGTGACCTGTGTAGCGGTCTGCTGTGCCAGTTGGAAAATATCTTGTGGATTTGGCATTGCTTCACCTTTCCGGTTCGTCCTGAACCTGTTCTTTTTGGCGCTGGGCTTCGACTTCATGCAGTTCCGGCAGTAGGTGGCTCACATCCTTGAAGCCAATACTGTCCACATAGTAGGCAGTCTCTTTTCCGTTTGTCGTTGTGACCACAATATCACTGGTTGAAAGAGAACACATATGATAGCGCAGCGGACGATTCGGGGCATTGAACTCCTGAAAGCATCTGTCCAAATCGTAATCCGCAGGAAGATTTGCTATATAGACGCTGCTGTAATCGGCTGCATGGATGCGGCTTTTGGAATAGGCATAATTCATAAAGCGATATTCGCAGCCGCCTTTTGTAATTTGATAGATTTGGAGCTTATCCAGATTGTCTCCCGGCTGGGGGTGTTCAGGGGCAACATAGCAGCCGGTTCGAAAGTTATCCTCTGCATATTGCTGGATATGACAGCCATAGTGCCCGACATAAGCATGGGTTACGTCAATGTTTTTTACTGCCCTAATCCGCTTTGTTCCGTCCGCATTTGTCTCAATCACGCGCTGCCCGTCACGCACCTGAAATAGTTCCCGCCCATCTCGGTTCAAGAACCGCGTGAATTGCAAACTGCTGCATAGCTCATGTGCGTAAAGCCATTCTGTAATGTGCATATCCTTTTCCACCTGTACCCATGTATAACCATCCCGCTGGGTATAGGTATGCGGTCGTACCCGGTCCACACCAATAACTTCTACAAGTTTCTTAGCCATTTGGGTGATTTGTGCATCACTACCGTCTGCGTAGGGGCCGCGGTAGTCATCGCACAGGTAATTGATGCCATTTCGCACCTGTATGACTGCAACAGCTCCGTCCGGATTCTGACGATCAACACCTACCACCAATCGTTCATAAGGGAATCTTGCCCGTTCATTCCAAGTGCGTTCGTTGTTATAGGGCATTTCACGCAGTTGAAGATAACGCTTTTTCAAATCTGCGATATTATCAAAGAATTCCGTTGGTGTTTGCTTTCCAAATTGCTCCGGAAACGCACGGGTCATAGCATCCGGAATCAAGTAATACCGATACTCTGCCATATCAGCGCTCCTCCTCATGTGCTTGCTCATGCGCCATCTGTCGAAAATAGCTCTCCAAAATTTTCAAAATGCGATTTTCCATCTGCTGTTTGGTGCAGCCGGTCGGAAAATACTGCGCCACCTTGCTGACATTGATGTTCAGCACCGGTTCACGCGGCGCAACGCTCGGTTTCTGCGCCAACATGATTTCTTCCAACTTGTCCAGCGTTAAGTTTCCTTCTTTGCTGGCTGCTTTCAATTTTTGTGCTTGTGAGAGGGATGGGGTGCAGTCCTGCGCCTCGGCATAGTCGAGGAAACTCTGCTGCTCGTCCGGGGTCAGGTAGGAAAGTTCAACTGCGGGGTTGAATTTCAGGGTGCCACTGTCCACTTTCTTTTGCAAGTCAGGAACGAGGCTGTTAAGGCGAACATATCGTCTTACTTGCGTACCACTATCTCCGGCTTGTTGCCCGACTTCATGGGCGCTTTCCAACTTCCAACCAACTTGGTTGGAAGTTTCTTGGCGGCGTTCTCCTTGATGACTAATGGCTTCCAACTTCATCGCATACGCCCTAGCTTTTTCCATCGGGCTGATATGTTCTCGCTGGATATTGGCATCCACCATGTCGATGATGGCTTGGTCGTCATCAACATCTCGCACCTGCACCTTGATTTTATCCAGCCCTGCAAGCTGCGCTGCATGAAAGCGCTGGTGCCCGGAGATAATTTCATAGCCGCCCTCGGCGCGGGGGCGCACGGTCAGGTTGGTAAGTACACCGTTTTCCTTGATGCTGTCCACCAGCTTCTGCATATCTTCATCGTCACGCACCTCGAAGGGATGATTGACGAAAGGATGCAGTTCAGAAAGTGGTACTTCCGTAACAAGGTCGCCGCTTTCTCGTTGGCGGTCAGCCTCTGAGGAAAACATATCAGCGATCGCGGGCATCTTCATCGCGTTCATAAACTTGTTCTTCGCGGCCATGACCTAATACCTCCTGCGTAAAATCAACGTATGCTCTTGCGCTGCTGCTTTTGGGTTCGTACAGGATAGTGGGTGCTGCAAACGCCTGACTTTCCTGCACTTTGACGTTATAGGGGATCTCCGTAGTAAATACACGGAGCGTTCTCCCATACTTGGCGCGGACATCATGGGCATAATGTTCCGAGACTTTCGTATGCTGGGTCATCGTCAGCAAAACGCCCCTGATATGCAGTCCGGGGTTGATTTTGCGCTGCACGCTGGAAATCGAATTTGTCAGCTGCGACATACCAACCACCGAGAACGGCTGCGCCTGCATCGGGATGATGACCTCGTTGGCAGCGGACAGCGCGTTTGTCAGCAGAAGCCCCACGGAGGGGGAGCAATCAATGATGCAGTAATCATACTGGCTGCTGTACTGTTCCAGACAGGTTTTCAGCAGAACCTCGCGGCACATCATGGTGCCCATTGCCAGCTCAAAGCTGGCCAGCCGGAGATTGGACGGAATGAAATCCACCTGTGGTGCAGAGTCATCCGTGCGCTTGCTCTGATAAACGCACTCTCTGTGGGAGAGGGGCTTTTCATAGGCAACCTTCATCAGCAGCTCTGTGATTGTCTGTTCAAGGTCCTGCTCAGGCGGGATACCGCAGTAGCAAGACAGATTGCCCTGCGGGTCAAAGTCCACCATGAGTACACGGTAGCCCTGCTGGGTAAGGGCAATGCCCAAGTTGTACGCGGTAGTCGTTTTGCCCGTACCGCCCTTCTGGTTTGCGATAGCAATAGTTTTCATCTGGTTTCCTCCTCCAAAATATCATCCAAGCTGATACAGTGCTTTTGGTATTCCTGCGTGACCTGCACCAGCGTGTCGTTATAGTCCTTGCCGATAGGCGGCTGGCGATCTTCCACGGTTTTGCCGCTGCCATCCAAGTGCTTGATAATGTCCTGCGTTCTGGTTCTACCGGCTTCGTCATTATCAAGACACAGAACAATGTGCGTTATGTTCGGGTAGTATGTAAGAAACGCATCCAGTGCAGCGTAATCCGTACCTCCCAGCGCCAGATAGTGAACACCGCGCCAGTTTCCGGTGTGCTGTATGATTTTGAGTGATGCGCCTGACATGGCATCTATGGGTGCTTCGTACACTTCCACCGTGTCGGCAGTGGCAGCAGCTTCGATGTAGAACGGATATATCTTTTTGCTGCCGGGAATATCGCGGCGGAACTGGATTTGCGAACAACCGCGCAAGCTGCCGCCCTTGGCCTCTCCATTTCCATCGCGCCCGACAAATACGCAATTCGGATGATCCTTGAAGCTCGTCTGATACAGGATTCTCTTTTGCTTGCAGACCGTCAGCACATTGGGGTGAATGCAGCGCTTGCGAAGATAGGCAGTAGCAGCGTAGTTGTTCTTATCTGGCTTCGGCAGCCTGAATTCCTTTGCCGGTTTCTTCTCGGCAGGGGGTGAGGGCGCTTTTACAGGTTGGAAAGAAGGACGGACACCGCCCTGTATCCGATTGATTTCCCGCACCGCTTCTACAAACGAAACACCTTCAACCGCTATGAGATAGTTCAGCGCTGTGCGGCCTGTAGCTTTCGTTTTGAAGTACGTCCACGAACCATCCTCTGCGAAGGTCAACGAGCTGTGCCCTTTGTGGCGGAACTGTCCGGGTCCTTCCGGTTTGAAGTTGTCCGGCTCGCACAGCTGCATATACTGGTACAGATTCATCTGCTTCGCTTGGGCGATTTCCTGCTCTGTTACACCGGGCATACTCTACCACCTATTCTGTTTTCCTAACTGTAATTTATATTCTCAGTATCACTATAATCAGTCTAATTATTATCAGTATTAGTTCCGTGTGATTTTCAAGAATCCAGAAGTGTGAAAATCACATATCAAGAATCACCTTTTTCACAGCTCTTGCTATTTATCGTTGCTGCGAAGTTTTTTACATAAATCAAATTCGGTCTACCAAGCCCCTGTCGCTTGCGCTCGATAAGCCCTGCCTGCTTTTCCAGTTCCACCATCAGGCGCGTGGCTTTCTGGTTGGCACAGTTCAGTGCATCCATGATTTCCTCCACGGTGAAGATAATGTAAACCTTGTTCTGTGCATCTAACCATTGATTTTTCAGCGACAAACTCATTCGATCCAGCAGAATCCCATACAGTACCTTGGCATCGGTGGACAGCTCCCTGAAGTTCGGCTCTGTAAATAGCGCTTTGGGTATACGGTAAAAAGAGAACTGCTCGGCTTGAGCGCCGTAAAAATATTCGTATTGCATCTCACTTCTCCTGCCTAAAAATGGGTGCAGCTAAGAAAGCCCACAAAACTACATTTCGTAAGCTATTACATATTGTACTTTTCACTTATCTTTCCAGTTCCTCTTCGCGCTGTGGTCGCTGGCGGCTGGAGCGCTTGTGCTCCCAATTCCGCAGCAACGAAATGATGACATTCTGCATCTGCTGCGGTGTATAGCTGGATGGGAAGTACTGCTGCACATCAGACTGATTTAGGAAGAATTTCTGTCGCTGATTCGGCTTTTCTTCTGTCAGCAGGGTATGCAGGTAATTCTCCGTCAGCGTTCCATTTCGGCTCATATCCTTTAGCGTCCGAGACTGAACCAAAGACGGTGTAGCATCACACATATCCATTTCTTCTTTGAGCCATGTCTGGTGTTCCTCTGTCATATAGGAGATTTCGACCGCTGGGTTGAATGCGATGCGACCGTCATCGACCATTTGCAAGATGGATGGAATTAGATACGTCAAACGAATGTAACGATGTATTTGATTACGGCTTTCATCAACTTCTTTACCCATAGCATCAAGTGTTCTCAACTTTGTCCCAAGTTGGGACGAAGTTGCTTTTCCTTGATGTTTCATCGCTTCCATGCGCATTTTATAAGCAAACGCCTTCTCACTTGGCAACACATGCTCACGCTGGATATTGCTGTTGACCATCAGGATCGTGGCTTCGTCATCGTCTATGTATTCCACTCTAGCAGGGATGCTTTCGATGCCGAGTTCCTTACAAGCCTCCCACCGGCGATGTCCGCTTATCACTTCATAGCCGACACCAGCCTTTGGTCTGACGATGATGGGCGTAATGATGCCGCTCTCTGAAATACTATCTACCAATTCACTGAATTCCAGATCATGTCGGATATGGAACGGATGATTGGAGAATGGATGCAACTTATTTATTGGAATAGTTTCCTCTTTGCTTGCTCTGTAAGCAGGCGATGTTTTCTTTGTCATGCTGCGTACTCCTGCGGTTTTTTGATAGCTCTTAAGTACCCCGATTTGACCCCAAAAATGTACCCAAAAATCGTATACTTTTTGCCGAAAATGTACCCAAAAGGCATTTTTGCATAAAAAAAGCCCCTAACCACTGTAGTACAGCGATTAGGGGCTTGCTATGATTTATAGAACGACCTTAACCGTCAGGTCTTTCCATTGCTTCGGCCAAAGCACGCAGCCACGCGAATTTAGATAAGAACGAGCCTTGTCGTAATCCACATTTAATTGTAAAAATCTACGTGATTCAAGAACGTGGATTTTTAATTGCTGCCTGAGCAGCGGCCAGACGTGCGATGGGAACGCGGTACGGAGAGCAGGAAACGTAATCCAGGCCAACGTTGTGGCAGAACTCAACGCTGGAGGGGTCGCCGCCGTGCTCGCCGCAGATGCCCAGACCCAAGTTGGGGTTGGTTGCGCGGCCGTCATGGGCAGCCATCTTAATCAGCTTGCCAACGCCGATCTGGTCCAGATGCTGGAACGGATCGCTCTCGTAGATCTTGGTATCATAGTAAGCGGTCAGGAACTTAGCAGCATCGTCACGGCTGAAGCCGAAGGTCATCTGGGTCAGGTCGTTGGTACCGAAGCTGAAGAAGTCAGCTTCCTTAGCGATCTCACCTGCGGTCAGGGCGGCACGCGGGATCTCGATCATGGTGCCAACTTGGTACTTCATGTCAACGCCAGCGTCAGCGATCAGCTTGTCAGCAGTCTTGACGATGACGTCCTTGACGTACTTCAGCTCCTTCACTTCGCCAACCAGGGGCACCATGATGTGCGGGGTGATCATCTTGCCGGTCTCAGCAGAAACCTTGATGGCAGCCTTGATCACAGCATTGGTCTGCATCTCGGCAATTTCCGGATAGGTAACGGCCAGACGGCAGCCGCGATGGCCCATCATGGGGTTGAACTCATGCAGGCTGACAACAACGTTGTTCAGCTCTTCGGTGGTCATGCCCATATCCTTTGCCAGGGCTTCGATATCCTCAGCCTTGGTGGGCAGGAACTCATGCAGAGGCGGGTCCAGATAACGGATGGTCATCGGACGATCGCCCATGATGCGGTACATAGCGGTAAAGTCAGCTTCCTGGAACGGCTCAACCTTAGCCAAGGCAACCTTGCGCTCTTCAACGGTACGTGCGCAGATCATCTCACGCACAGCAGCAATACGATCCTCAGCGAAGAACATATGCTCGGTACGGCACAGGCCAATGCCTTCAGCGCCCATATTGACAGCGTTCTGTGCATCGCGCGGGTTATCGGCGTTGGTCATAACCTTCATCTGGCGTGCTTCGTCAGCCCAGCTCATAAAGCGCTTGAAGTTAGCGTTCTCGGTGGAAGCGACGGTAGCGATCTGGCCTTCGTAGATGTTGCCGGTAGAGCCATCAATGCTCATCCAGTCACCCTCATGGAAGGTGTGGCCGTTAATGGTGATAACCTTTGCATCGTAATCGATAGCAACATCGTTATCATTGCCGCAGCCGGAAACACAGCAGGTACCCATGCCACGTGCAACAACAGCTGCGTGGCTGGTCATGCCGCCGCGGACGGTCAGGATGCCCTGAGAAACCTGCATGCCGACGATATCTTCGGGGCTGGTTTCCAGACGGACCAGAACGACCTTCTTCCAAGCTTCGTCCTTGACCTTCTCTTCAGCATCTTCAGCGCTGAAGACAACGCGACCGCAGGCAGATCCCGGAGAAGCGGCCAGGCCCTTGCCGATTGCTTCAGCAGCCTTCAGGGCAGCAGCGTCAAACTGCGGGTGCAGCAGGGTATCCAGCTGCTTGGGCTCAACGCGCAGTACAGCGGTGCGCTGATCGATAACGCCCTCATCAACGAGGTCGCAGGCGATCTGCAGAGCAGCCTGTGCGGTGCGCTTGCCGTTACGGGTCTGCAGCATAAAGAGCTTGCCATCTTCGATGGTGAACTCCATGTCCTGCATATCCTTGTAGTAGTTTTCCAGGCGGGTTGCGATCTCAACGAACTGATCGTAAACCTCAGGCATTTCCTCGTGCAGCTTGCTGATCGGGGAAGGAGTACGGATGCCGGCAACGACATCTTCGCCCTGAGCATTGATCAGGTACTCGCCCATCAGCTTCTTTTCGCCGGTAGCGGGGTTACGGGTGAAAGCAACACCGGTGCCGGAACGCATGCCGGAGTTACCGAAAGCCATCTGCTGAACGTTGACAGCAGTGCCCCACTCGTAGGGGATTTCGTTCATCTTGCGGTAAACGTTGGCGCGCGGGTTATCCCAAGAACGGAAGACGGCCTTGACAGCGCCGATCAGCTGTTCTTTCGGATCCTGCGGGAACTCTTCGCCCTGCTTCTCCAGGTAGATGGCCTTGAACTCCTTGACGAGTTCCTTCAGGTCCTCAGCGTCCAGCTCGATATCCTGCTTAACGCCCTTGCGCTCCTTCATAGCGTCGATACGCTCTTCAAAGAAGCTCTTGCCCAGCTCCATGACGACGTCAGAGTACATCTGGATGAAGCGGCGGTAGCAGTCATATGCAAAACGGGGGTTAGAAGTCTTCTTTGCCAGACCTTCAACAGCCTGGTCGTTCAGGCCCAGGTTCAGGATGGTATCCATCATGCCGGGCATAGACTGACGTGCACCGGAACGAACGGAAACCAGCAGCGGGTTCTCGATATCGCCGAACTTCTTGCCAGTCTGCTCTTCCAGGATTCCCATGTACTTGAAGATGTCAGCCTTGATCTCATCGTTGATCTCACGGTTGTCAGCATAGTACTGGGTGCAGGCTTCGGTGGTGATGGTGAAGCCCTGAGGAACCGGCATGCCGGCATGGGTCATTTCTGCCAGACCAGCGCCCTTGCCGCCCAGAATGTTCTTCATGGTCGTCTGGTCGCCGCCAAATGCGTCATGGCCCTCTTTGAACAAATACAAAAACTTCTTGCTCATAGGTTACCTCCAACAAAATTACGGTTTCTTCCCGGTGTGCCGCGCACACCCGCAAAATAAGAATTTTCTCTCTTGCAAAGTCCATTATAACAGACTCAGCCCGGAATTTCCAGTACATTGTTAAATAAATGGCGAATATTTTCGCCGAAAATCTTACAAAGTTTTGGGGTCAGGCTCTTGCAATTTGACCAAAAATGCGGTAAATTATAATGGGTGAGAAGTTGGGAAATATTATTTTATTACATCCTGCAACACTTTTTCAATTCATCCCGCCCCGGCAGGCTTCAGCCCTGTTCCGGGGCTTTTTTGTAGGGCCGTATACTCTTTTGGCCCAAAACAGAAAGGGGTATTTTTATGTCCGAAGCGAAAGCCAAATACCTTGCCGCCAAAGCGGCCTTTGAAGAAACTTTTGAAAAGCACCTGCAGAACGGTGTGGAGTTCATCAGCGACCAGGTTTTTATTGACCCCGAAGTTGAGATTGCACCCGGCGCAGTGATCCTGCCGGGCTGCATCCTGCGCGGCAAAACCGTCATCGGGGCAAACTGCGTCATCGGCCCCAATACCTTATTGGAGAACACCATTGTTGAGGCCGGTTCCACCGTGAACGCCAGCCAGTGTTATGACAGCCATCTGGGCCCCAACAACAAGATTGGCCCCTTTACCCATGTGCGCACCGGCACCGTGACGGATGAGGGCGTGCACCTGGGCGCTTATGTGGAAACCAAGAACGCCAACTTTGCCGAGGGCAACACTGTCAGCCACCTGACTTACATTGGCGATGCCGATGTGGGCAAATACTGCAACTTTGGCTGCGGCACCGTAACCTGCAACTATGACGGCGAGGGCAAGTACCGCACCACCATCGGCGATTATGCGTTCATCGGCTGCAACACCAACCTGGTGGCGCCGGTCAAGGTGGGCAGCCGCGCCTTTACCGCTGCCGGTTCCACCATCGGCCACGATGTGCCGGACGGTGCCCTGGGCATTGAGCGCGCCAAGCAGGCCGAAGTTGCCGCCTGGGGCGCCAAGAAGCTGGAAAAATACGTTGCCAAAAAACAGAAGCTGGAAGCCGAAAAGAAAAACAACTGATGCCCCCTGACCTGCTGCAAGGAGGATTGCTGCCATGGCCATTTTGGAACGCACCCTGACCGGGGATTTTACCACCATCCTGACCGAGCTGGACGCTGTTGTAAAACAAAGTGTTTCGGCCACGCTGGAAGGTTCCAGTGATTTCAACTTCAGCACCGGCCGCTGTGCCGTGCGGGTATACGAACGCTACAGTGCCATTGGCAATGGCCGTGTTACCATGAGCCTGACCCTGCTGGAAGCTGACGGGCAGATCCGGCTTTCCGCCATCACATCCGGCGGCAGCCAGGCTGTGTTTTTCAAGGTCAACACCTTCGGTGCAGAATCCTTCCTGGATACCATCCGGGACACAGTGGAACGCTTTGCCCCTGGTGCACACTAAAATCACAAAATTGCTATAAGGATTTTTACTATGGGACTATTTGGAGGTGGTTCCGGGGCAGACTGGCTGATTGCCGGTCTGGGCAACCCGGAGCCGAAATATGACGGCACCCGCCACAACACCGGTTTTGCCGCGCTGGATGCGTTGGCCGAAGCCTGGGGGTGCGAGATCAACAAAAGCAAATGGCAGGGCCTTTACGGCATTGCCCAGGTGGACGGCCGCAAAGTGATGCTGCTAAAGCCGCTGACCTACATGAACCTGAGCGGCCAGAGCATCGCCCCCGCCGCGGCATTTTACAAGATCCCGCGCAACCACATTATTGTGTTGTGCGATGACATCGCACAGGAGCCGGGGCACATCCGCATCCGGCCCTCCGGTTCTGCTGGCGGGCACAACGGGCTAAAGAGCATTATCGCTTCCACCGGCGGCGAGGATTTTTACCGCATCCGCATTGGCGTTGGCGCCAAGCCGCGCCCGGATTATGATCTGGCTGACTGGGTGCTGGGCAAGTTCCCGCCCGATGACGCCAAGCTTGTGACCGGCCGCCACACCGACGTGGAAGCCGCCTGCCGCTTGTTGATGGCCGGCAAGCTGGGCGAAGCGCAGAATAAATTCAACCACTGAGCGCGGATAGGCGTTCCGTAGGGGCGCACAGTGTGCGCCCATTCCTGTTTTCTGTGTAAGATGCCCGCAAAGGAAGCGTTCTCATTTCAAATTTGCAATCCATCATTACACGGGATGTGGTTTAATGGAACACCTGCAGGGGTGTGCGCACTGTGGAAAACTTTGCCGATGGTGATAAACGCTGCAAATGATTTGTAGGGGACGATGCTCGCCATCGTCCCGCATGACGGGTCTTGCCACATATTCCACCCTGCATACGGCCAACGTCCGCGGGCGAACAATGTTCGTCCTCACATTCTCTACAAGATAAGAGCACAGCTTTTCCAATCATACAAATGCCAAAGCGGGCGGCCCATCTGGGCCGCCCCCCATTTGTCGTTCCATGCAACGCTTCTCTCAAAATTCACTTTGCCGTTTTGCTGCAAATATAGTACAATGGTTACGCAAAGCGCTGCTCATACCGGCGCACAAAAAGCGTATACAGCGCATAGCACACCATCAGGCAGACGGCATATACCCCGGCGAAGCACAGCCACGCGGCTGCGCCGCCCATCGCGGTGTTGGGCAGCAGCTCCAGCACCAGCGGGTGGGCCAGGTACAGCCAAAAGCTGCCCGCCCCCACAAATTCCACGGCCTGGGCGAACTTCTGATTTTCCGCCAGGCCAACGCCCTGCGGGTTCTGCACGGCCAATAGAACAAGCACCGTAAACACGCACTCGAACCCCGCCCGCTGGAAGTTGGTGAGCACCGCCAGCAGAATGCAGAATGCCCCGTATAAAAACTGCTTGTTCTCCCGCACTGCCGCAAACGCCGCCATGCCAAAGATAAAGCAGTACAGCGTCATGACCGGCGTTTTTGCGCTAAACTCGCTGATGTTGGCTTCTGCCGGGAAAGCCGCCAGACTGCTTTCAATTAAGCCGCCGATCCTGCCCTTCACTGCAAGGCAGACCACCAGCAACGCCAGCGCACCCCAAAAGCGTTTGCAAAGCCGGTACAGCCACGGGGCCAGCAGATAAAAGAACGCAAAGGCGCTCATCGTCCACAGCACGTTGCGGTTGTTCCACAGCATCCAGTTATCACTGGGCAGCCACATCTGCAAAAATACAAAGTACCGCAGGTAACCCGGCCCGCACGGCCCGCCGGGGCCAAACAGCTGGGCTGCACTGGCGCCCGCCGCCAGATAGCGTACCGCATCGAACAGCCAGCGCAGCACCAGCACCAGCCAGTACAGCGGCAGGATCCGCCGGATGCGGCGCTGGTAATACGGCAGCGGCTCCGGGTGGCGGCTCAGGCTGGCCGCGGCCAAGTACCCGCTGAGCACAAAAAACAGTTGCACCCCCTGCGCGCCAACCGCGGCGGCATCCCCCAGGCCAACTTTCTGCCCGGTATGCACGCCCAGCACCATCAGCGCCGCCAGAATCCGCAGCTCATCCAGCGCTACATTTTTATGTTTTGTCATCTTTCTATATTCTGCTCCTTATTGCAGCATTAATTGATTTCTTTATTCTGCCGAACTTTTTCGATTCCTTCTTTTCAAAGAAGGGGCAAAAACTCTCGTATTACTCGTATCCTCAAAATTATACATCACCCGCCCTATCATGCGCAAGCGCAGGAGGCACCATGTTTGACGCATTGTTTACCACCACAACCGAATACAAAAAACTGAGCCACGCGCTTTCCGGCAAAGGTGCATGCGCCCTGTTTGGGCTGCCCGCATCCGGCCGCGCACAGGTGTATGCCGCGCTGTGCCGCCAGTTGGATAAGCCGCTGTGCATCGTGACCCCCGGCGAGGCCGAAGCCACCCGCTTTGCTGCTGACCTGAACACGCTGGGCATTCCCGCCGCCGTGTTCCCGGCGCGGGACTATGTGTTGCGCCCCATTGAGGGCACCGCCCGCGAATACGAGTACCGCCGCCTGGCTGTGCTGGGCGAGCTGGTAGGCGGGCGGCTGCGCGCCGTGGCTGTGCCCGCGGAAGCCCTGACCCAGTTCACCACCCCAAAAGAGGATTTCTGCGCCAACACCCGCACCCTCCATGCGGGGGATACTCTGCTGCGGGATGACCTGCTGGCCGCTTTGTTTGGTGCCGGCTACACCCGCCGGGCCCAGGTGGATGGCCCCGGCCAGTTCTCTGTGCGCGGCGATATTGTGGATATTTTTGCTCCCGACCAGAAAATGCCGGTTCGTATGGAATTTTGGGGTGATGAGATCGATACCCTGCACACCTTTGACCTGACCACCCAGCGCCGCGAGGATGCCATTGATAAGTTTTACCTGAGCCCCGCGCGGGAAGTTCTGTTCGGCAAGCCTGCCGATGCCGCCGAGCAGCTTCGGGCCTTTTTGGCCAAGCAGCGCGGCAAAAAGAAAACCGCCATGGCAGACTGTATGGCCGCCGATCTGGACCTGCTGGATGGCTGTGCCGTGCCGGTCAACATGGACAAATACCTGGCCGTGCGCTACCCCCATCCCGCCACCGTGCTGGATTATTTTGACGACCCGATCCTTGTGGCCGAAGAGCCTGCTTCCATCCGGGAAGCCGACCGCGCGACCGCCTACCGCCGGGGCGAGGAACTGAAATCCCTGATCCTGGACGGCGTCCTCTGCGCTGGGCTGGATAACCTGTACGCGGACCCAAGCTACCTGTGGTCCAAAACCGGACACTACCGCACCATCTGTGCCGAGAACTTTGCCCGCAGCATGCCGGATCAGCCGCTGAAAGATATCATCAACGCCCCGGCTCACACCCTGCCTGCCTGGAATGGCGAAGTCGCCGGGCTGCTGGAGGATTTGAAACCGCTGTGCGATGCCGGTTATACCGTTACCCTGCTGGCCGGCACCGACCGTGCCGCAGCCGGTCTGGCACGCGACCTGCGCGATAAAGGCATTCTGGTTACCACCGATGCTGAAGCAGCCCCCGCTGCCGGGCTGGTGCAGGTTCTGGCGGGGCACCTTTCCGCTGGGTGCGAATTTCCGTTTGCCAAGTATGCTTTGCTGACAGGCCGTGCCTTTGGCGAGACCAGCTCCCAGAAGAAAAAGCGTAAAAAGGCCAAAGATGCCCTGAACAGCCTGACCGAAATCACGCCGGGCGATCTGGTGGTGCACCAGAACCACGGTATTGGCCGGTATGCGGGCATCCAGCGCATGGCGGTTCAGAGCGTTACCAAAGACTACCTGCGCATTGAGTACGATAAAAAAGATGTGCTGTATGTTCCCGTCACCCAGCTGGACCTGCTTTCCCGCTACACCGCGCCGGGGGATTCGGAGAATGTCAAGCTCAGCCGTCTGGGCGGGGCCGAGTGGACCAAGACCCGCAAGAAAGTGCGCGCCGCTACCGAGCAGATGGCCAAGGAACTGATTGAGCTGTACGCCCGCCGCAAAAGGGCGCACGGTCATGCCTTCCCGCCAGATGATACCTGGCAGGGAGATTTTGAGCAGCGCTTTGCCTATGATGAAACGCCGGACCAGCTTTCCAGCGCGGCGGAGATCAAACATGATATGGAGCAGCCCTGGCCGATGGACCGCCTGCTGTGCGGCGATGTCGGCGTGGGCAAGACTGAGGTTGCCCTGCGCGCCGCGTTCAAATGCGTGATGGGCGGCAAGCAGTGCGCCATCCTGGCCCCCACCACCATTCTGGCGTGGCAGCATTTCAACACGGCCATCGCCCGCATGGAGGCCTTTCCCATCCGCATCGGGCTGCTCAGCCGTTACCGCAGCGCCAAAGAGCAGAAAGAGACCATCCGCGGCCTGAAAGACGGCACAGTGGACATTGTGGTAGGCACCCACCGCCTGCTTTCGGACGATGTAAAGTTCAAAGACCTGGGCCTTGTCATCATTGACGAGGAGCAGCGCTTTGGCGTAAAACACAAGGAAAAGCTGAAAGAAAACTTTATCGGGGTGGACATGCTGACCCTTTCGGCCACGCCGATCCCCCGCACGCTGAACATGGCACTGTCCGGCATCCGGGACATGAGCACCATTGAACAGCCGCCCTTTGAGCGCCAGCCCATTGAGACCTATGTGCTGGAATATGACGATGCCATTATTGCCGAAGCCATCCGGCGTGAGCTGGCCCGCGGCGGGCAGGTGTATTACCTGTACAATCGAGTCGAAACCATTGAGCAGTGCGCCGCCAAGGTGCAAAAGCTGGTGCCGGGTGCGCGGGTCGGCATCGCCCACGGCAAAATGACGGAGGAGCAGATTTCCTCGGTTTGGCAGCAGCTGTTGGACAACGAGATCGATGTGCTGGTCTGCACCACCCTGATTGAAACCGGCGTGGATGTGCGCAACTGCAACACCCTGATTATTGAGAACGCGGACCGCATGGGGCTTTCACAGCTGTACCAGATTCGCGGCCGTGTGGGGCGCTCCAACCGCAAGGCGTATGCCTATTTCACCTTCCAGCGCGACAAAGTGTTGACGGAAATTGCCTCCAAGCGGCTTTCAGCCATCCGGGAGTTTACCTCTTTTGGTTCCGGGTTCCGCATTGCGATGCGCGATTTACAGATCCGCGGCGCGGGCAACCTGCTGGGCCACAGCCAGCACGGCCACATGGAAGCGGTTGGTTACGAGCTGTATGTAAAAATGCTGAACCAGGCCATTGCAGCCGCCCGCGGCGAGCCTGCTGCGCCGGACAAGAGTGATTGCCTTGTTGACATTACGGTGGATGCCTATCTGCCGGAAAGCTACATTCCCGATGCCGCCGGGCGGATCGAAGCCTACAAGAAGATTGCGGCCATCACCACCCGTGACGATGCCACGGATGTACTGGATGAGTTGATTGACCGTTACGGCGACCCGCCGCGCAGTGTGCAGGGGTTGGTGGACATCAGCCTGGTGCGCGTGACAGCCGCCCGCGCAGGCATTGTGGAGATCGTGCAGCGCAACGACAATCTGATTTTGTACACCGATGTTGTGACCCCGGCGCAGATGGGGGCCATGATGGATGCCATGCCGCACCGCGTGATCTACAACGCCGTAGGCCGCCCCTACATCAGCCTGCATGTCCTGCGCGGCGAGGACCCTCTCACCATCCTGCGCGATGCCGTTGCCCTGCTGCCAGGTGCGTGAGTGTTTTACGGGAGTTTTGTTTCCTTCTTTGAAAAGAAGGAACCGAAGAAACTTTAATCGTAATATAACAAAATAAATAAAAAATCAGGCAGCGGCCCTATTTTGTGGGCTGCTGCCTCTGTCTCTTATACACATCTCCGAGCCCACGAGACCCTACGAC
>ENA-OYYQ01000446-OYYQ01000446.1-human-gut-metagenome-genome-assembly--contig:-NODE-446-length-19096-cov-5.035187_pt1 | contig 19096 bp, 17 predicted proteins | sample MGYA00243252_ERZ653455 | MGnify/ENA primary metagenome ERZ653455 (study PRJEB26926, sample SAMN06164940) | human gut metagenome | biome: ENVO:00009003; feature: ENVO:2100002; material: ENVO:00002003...
GATGTCTTAGGGTCTCGTGGGCTCGGAGATGTGTATAAGAGACAGCACCTGCACCATATCATTCGTAAGCGAGGTGTTGATGGTGTCGATGTCATACGAAATACGGCTCAAAATGTCGCCCGTCTGGTGTGTATCGAAGTATCCGACCGGCAGCTCGCTCAGCTTTTGGAACACATCGTGCCGCATCGTGTTCACCACGCGGCGGCTGATGACGATCATAAGGCGCGTCAGCGCATACGAAAGTGCTGCGGATATCGCGTACATCACAACCATCAGAACGCCGTAGCAGCCCACCTTTTCAAAATTGACTTTGCCGCGGCCGAGCTCCATCGCATCCACCGCAAGACCCGAAATGTACGGTCCCGCCAGTGAAAGCAAATTGCCGCCGACCGTCAGTAAAATCGCCCCGAGCATCAAAAATTTGTAGCGCATCAGATATGGCAAAAGGCGCGACAGCACCGCCGTTTTTTTCATTTTGGGCTTTTCGTGTTTTTCCGTTTGCACGGTTTCCGGCCTTTTCATGCGTGCACCTCCTTTGCGAGTCCCTCGCCGATCTGCGACTCCCCGATCTCGCGGTAAAGCGGACAGGTCTCCATCAATTCTTCGTGCGTGCCCATGCCGATGACATTGCCGTTTTCGAGCACCATGATTTTTTCCGCATGCATGATGGAGCTGATGCGCTGCGCAATGATGATCTTTGTCGCGTCCGCACAATGCAGGCGAATTTCTTCACGCAGCTTCGAGTCCGTCCTGTAATCGAGCGCGCTCGAGGAGTCGTCCAACAGCAAAATGTCCGGGTCGCCCGCCAACGCGCGCGCAAGCAACAGTCTCTGTTTCTGCCCACCCGAAAGGTTCGCGCCCTTAATGGCGACCGGCGCGTCCAGACCGCCCTGTTCTTCAATAAATTCCAGCGCCTGTGCGCGGCGTGCCGCTTCCAAAAGCTGCTCGTCCGTCAGGTTTCGCCCTAAGCGGATATTCTCGCGTATCGTGTCCTTAAACAGCGTGTCGTTTTGGAACACCACACCGAACTTCGCGCGTAAATCGGACGTCGCGTAGTCGCGGATATCCACGCCGTCTATTTTCACGGAGCCCTCCGAAACGTCGTAGTAACGCATGAGTAAACGAATAATCGTCGATTTACCCGCGCCTGTCGCGCCGATGATGCCGAGCGTCTCGCCGCGCTTCAACGCAAAATCGATGTTCCGCACCGCAAAGCTGCCGCGCGCATAGCGGAACGTCACGTGGTCAAACTCCACATGCGGCGCGTCCTTCGGCAAAAAGCTGAAGTGCGGCTCAGTCTCGAAAAGCTCCACCGGCGTGTCCAGCACCTCCAATACACGCGCAGAGGAAGCCGATGCGCGTGAAAGCATCATGAAAATGCGGTTAATCGCCATTAAAGCGTTCAAAACAATGGTATAAAGGTTCATAAACGCGATGATCTTGCCGATCTCGGAGGTGCCGTTGTTTACGCGCACCGCGCCCACCGTGATGACCGCCACAATGCCGAGGTTCAGCAAAAGGCTCATCACCGGGTTGATGAGCGCCATGGTACTCTCTGCCGTGCGTTCCTTTTCGGTGAGGTCGTCGTTCACCTTTTTAAACCGTGCGCGCTCGTAGTCCGATTTGGAAAGCGCCTTGATGACGCGCACGCCCACGGCGTTTTCACGCACCACGCGCAGCATGGAATCGGAAGCCTTCTGCACGATCTTAAAAAGCTTCGCACCTTTTCGCGAGACGTAAAACACAATTACACCCACAATGGGCAAGGACGCCACCATAATGAGCGTCAGCATCGGATCCATCGTCAAGGATACGATGATGCCGCCAAAAAGCAGCAGCGGCGCACGGATGCCGATGCGCTGGATCATGCCAATCGTCTGGTGCAAAACGTATGTATCGCTCGTCATGCGCGAGATAAGCGACGGAATTGTGAACGCATCGACCCTGCTTTCCGAAAGATACGAGATCTTTTGGAACAGGTCATGCCGGATCTGCCGCGTGCAGTCGCGCGCCACAGCGGACGCCATGCGGTTCGCCGTGATGTTGCCGCCCCACGCAATAAGCGAGCACACGATCATCAATCCGCCCCACAGACATACCGGGCGAATCTCTTTCAGCGGGATCAGATCGTCAATGATATACGACAAAATCCACGGGATCGCGAGCTCCACAAGCGTACCGACCGCCTTAAAGCTGATGCCCACGCCCATACGCGGCAAAAACGGTTTTAAATACACCGCCAGTCTTTTCAAATTACATGCCCTCTTTCCCCTAAGAAGCTCTCAATAGTTGTATTTGCAACTATTATAGCGTATCCCGCACAACTTTTCAATATAATCCTGAAATATTTTGGTAAATTTAAGCCTTTGCTTGACAAAAAGTCCCCCCGTGGTATAATGGATAAAATTTACCGTTTGCGAAAACGAAGGAGGGAATTCCATGATCCACACAGATTTTGACCCGGAGAAAACAGCCGTCATTGAGCCGAGCGAATTCTATCACCCGATGGAAAATATGCCGGAGGCACTCATCGGCGTGTTCTCCTGCCCGCTTACGGAGAAATACGCGGCGGAATTTCACGGCGAAGTCATCATGCAATATCAGGACTGCAACGGTGGAGAACCGGTCTATCGCTGCACTGCGCCGAACGGCACCGCGTTTGCGCTGATGTGCATGCACGTCGGCGCGCCGTCTGCCTGCGGCATCATGGAAGAGATGATCCCCCACGGCGTGAAAAAGTTTTTGATGCTCGGCTCCTGCGGTGCACTCGATCACGCCATCACCGCCGGGCACATTCTGGTGCCTTACGCCGCCGTGCGCGATGAGGGCACAAGCTACCACTACGCCCCGCCCGCCGAGGAAGCCGTACTCGAGCCTGCCTGTGTAGATGCCGTCTGCCAAGCGCTCGAAGACATGGACGTCCCCTATGCCCGCGTGAAAACGTGGACGACCGATGCGTTTTTTCGCGAGACGCGCGGCAAGGTTGAAAAGCGTTTAAAGCAAGGCTGCTCCGTCGTCGAGATGGAATGTGCCGCCATGGCGACCGTCGCGGCGTTCCGAAACGTCAAATTCGCCCAGTTCATGTGGGCGGCAGATTCCCTTTCCGGCGAAAAATGGGACGTCCGCAACTTAAATAAGCTCGGCACGGATGCCGGCGAGATCTACATGGAAGCCGCCATCCGCACCTTAGAGTACCTGTAAACATACAAAAAAGTTAAGAAAACCTGAATTCTCCCCGCACAGACTGGAAATGTGCGGGGAGTTGTATTATACTATATAAAATGGGTTTTATGGGAAAGTCGCAAGTCCGTTCCGCAGAGTCGGAATTTCAGTACGATTGAGTCAAGAAAGGAACATGAATATGAACGTAAAACATGAAGAATTGACCGTCCGCGCCTTATATGATCTCAGCTACACCGCAGCGCGCCCGCTGCTTGAAGCCTGCACCTACCCGTGGGAGGCGCTGCCGAAGATCGGCGAGTTCATTAAAGCGCTCGGCAAAACACTTTCGCCCGAGGAATACGACCAGCGCGGTGAAGACGTGTGGGTCGCGAAAAGCGCCAAGCTTTACCCGAACGTCTACATTGCAGGCCCCACCATCATCGGGCCGGAGACCGAGGTGCGTCCCGGCGCATTTATCCGCGGCAACGCGCTCATCGGCGCAGGCTGCGTCGTCGGCAATTCCACCGAGGTGAAAAACGCCATCCTGTTCGACGGCGCGCAGGCCCCGCACTATAATTACATCGGCGATTCCGTCATGGGCCATAAGGCCCACACCGGCGCGGGCGCCGTCACGTCGAACTTAAAGCAGGATCACTCGAACGTCACCGTCTTAAAGGACGGCGAACGCGTAGAGACCGGCATGCGCAAATTCGGCGCCATGCTGGGCGACCACGCCGAAATCGGCTGCGGCAGCGTTTTGAATCCCGGCACGGTCGTCGGCAAAAACGCACGCGTCTATCCGCTTTCCATGGTGCGCGGCTTCGTGCCCGCGAACCACATCTATAAAAAGGCCGGTGAGGTCGCCGAAATTCACGACTGATCTTCGCCGTAAAGAAAAGAGGTCTTTATGGAGTTTTTAAAGCAACTCATCACGCGCATACTCGGCTCCGGGCTGCTTTCCACCGCCCTTGTGCTCGTGCGTGCCGTCACCGTCCTGATGGTTTTGTACGTTATCTGGCGCTGCTATACCTCGTTTAAAAAGGGACAGCGCCGCAAAGACCCGGTCGTCATGCTGGAGGATGCCGCCACCGGCGCGCATTTCCCCGTTTTGTACTGGGAGAATTCCATTGGGCGCAGCCGCAGCTGCGATATTCAAATACCCGATAATTCCGTTTCGCGCGACCATGCCGTTTTAATGCGCCGCGAAGAGGGCTGGTTCGTGTGCGATACCGGCTCCCACGCCGGCACACGCGTGCGCAATAAACAGATCACAGAGCCCACGCTCGTGCAGATCGGCGACAAAATCCGCATGGGCTCCACCACGCTCACGCTGCGCAACGCGTCCGACGTGCCGCAGAAAAAGCGCAGCATGTTCACCGGCTTTTCCAAAGAGGCGGCGTCCCCCTTTAAGCTGATGCTCGTCGTCACGCTCGTTCAGATGTCGCTCACCTTGCAACTGATGATCGGCACAGGCGAATTCCGCCTCTACCCCGCCGCACCGTTCGTGATTCTGTTCACGGCAAGCTGGGTGCTGTACTTTTTCTCCCGCCGCATCTTAAAGCGCGTCAGCTTTGAGATTGAAACCGTTGGGCTGCTCCTCAGCAGCATCGGCATCCTGCTCCTCAGCGGTGAGGGGCTCGACACCGTTAAAATGCAGATTGCCGCGTTCGGCATCGGCATTGTGCTTTTCTGCTTCCTTGTTTGGTTCATGAGCGACCTCGAGCGTGTCATGAAGTTGCGGCTCTACATCGCCATCGGCGCCATTTTGCTGTTTGTTGCAAACCTTGTGCTCGGCAAAGACGTCAACGGCTCCCGCAACTGGATCTTCATCGGGCCGTTCAGCTTCCAGCCCTCGGAGTTCATCAAAATCGCATTCGTGTTCGTCGGCGCGTCTACGCTCGACCATTTGCAGACGAAAAAGAACATCACGGAGTTCATCGTGTTCGCCGCCATTTGCCTCGCATTCCTGTTCCTCATGCGCGATTTCGGCACGGCGCTCATCTTCTTCGCCTGCTTCCTCATCATCGCGTTCATGCGCTCCGGCAGTTTCCGCACCATTTTCCTCATCCTCGCGGCAGCGTGCTTCGGCGTGTTCCTCATTTTGCAGTTTAAACCCTACGTTGCCCAGCGCTTCTCAGGCTGGATGCACGTGTGGGAGCACACACAGGACAGCCTCGGCTACCAGCAGGTGCGCACCATGACGTATATCGCAAGCGGCGGCCTCTTCGGTCTCGGCCTCGGCAACGGCATCTTAAAATATGTCGCCGCCGGCGACAGCGACCTCGTGTTCGGTATGCTGTGCGAGGAGCAGGGCCTTTTAATGGGCATGGCAGTGCTGTTCGCGCTCGTCCTCTTTATCCTCTACGCCCGCAGCGATGTCACACGCAGTCGCTCCACGTTCTACGCCATCGCGGCGTGCGCCGTCTCGGGCATGCTGCTCTTTCAGGCCGCACTCAATGTCTTCGGCCCCACGGATGTTCTGCCGCTCACCGGCGTCACGCTGCCGTTCATCAGCGCAGGCGGCTCCAGTATGATCTCTGTCTGGGGGCTTCTGGCATTCCTCAAAGCGTCAGATGAACGCACCTACGCCGCCCGCCGTGCGGGAAGACACCCGAAAGGCGAGGCCGACGAAGACACAATTTCCTTCACCCCGCCGCGCTACTCCCCGAACGACCCGCCCACGCCGCGGCCCCGCGTGAATACCCGCGCCGAAAACACGGCCCCGCGTTCCCGCGGCGCATACCGCGTCCATATTTCCGAAGAAAACCTCTCGCCGGGTCAGTCCCGCACGCGCAGAAAGGATGGTGACCGCCGATGAAAACGACCGGTTTTCGCTCTTTTGTCCTTTACATTTTGCTGTTCGCCTTCTGCGGCGGCTTCGTCTGGTTTCTCATCAACCTCGCATTAAACGGCTCCACATGGGCCACGCAGCCGTATAACGGTCACATTTACGGCGATGACACCGCCGTTTCCGCCGGTACCATCACAGACCGCAGCGGCATGGTGCTCGCCAAAACGGAGGACGGCTCCCGCGTTTACGCCGAAAGTGAAGACATTCGCCGCGCACTGCTCCACACCGTGGGCGATTCCAGCGGCTACATCGGCACCGCCGTGCAGGCCGTGCACCGCTCTCAGCTCGTGGGCTATAACCCCATCACGGGCCTTGCGCGCACCGTGCTTTCGGATCTCGGCAACAACCTCGTTTTAACGGTAGATGCCAACGCCAGCGCCGCCGCGTACAACGCCTTCAACGGCCGCAACGGCTCCGCGTTTGTTTATAACTATAAGACCGGCGAGGTACTCGTCAAGGTCAGCGCTCCCACATACGACCCCATGAACGTCCCGGAGGACCTCAACGACAACGAAGAATACAACGGCGTTTTCCTCGACCACACGCTTTCCTCCACCTACACGCCGGGCTCCATCTTTAAGCTCGTCACAGCGGCTGCCGCCATGGAGTACCTGCCCGATTGGGACACCCGCACCTATACCTGCGAAGAAGAAATGGACATCGGCTCCGGCAAGGTAACGTGTCTCAATTACCACGGCGAGCTGAACCTCGAGCAGGCGCTCGGCTATTCCTGCAACCTCTACTTTGCGCAGCTTGCGGAGGACATCGGCGCGGAAAACCTCAAAAAGAAAGCCGAAGAAATGGGCTTCGGTAAAAACTTCTCGTTTGATTCCGTCACCACCGACAAAAGCAGTACCAATTTAAGCAGCTCCACCAGCGCCATAGACCTCGCGTGGAGCTCCGTCGGTCAGGCGGATGTCATGGCAAACCCGTACCACATGGCGCTTTTGATGGGCGCCATCGCAAACGGCGGCTCCACACCGGAGCCATACCTCACGGGCGGCAAAAGCCGCACGAGCTACACCTTAACGGACAGCTCCACTGCCGCTTCTCTCCACAGCATGATGCGCAACAACGTCGTCAATTACTACGGCGAGTATCTTTTCGACGGTTATTCGCTGTGTGCCAAAACCGGCACCGCCGAGCTCGACGATAAAAACCCGAACTGCTGGATCGTCGGTTTCTCGGAGGACGAAAGCACCCCATATGCGTTCGCCGTGTGCGTGCAGGAGGGCACCTCCGGACTCTATACCGCCGGTGAAGTCGTCTCCGCCGCCTTAAACGCCATTACAGGGAACTGATCTTCCGTAAACCACAGCGAAGCGACAAATAAAGTTTCGTCCACCTTTTCAAAGGTGGTGGTTTCCAAAGGCAACGCCTTTGGTCGTCGTTCGCAAACGGCGAGACCTTTTTACCTACCAAAAATCAGGAAGATAGGCAGAATAGTCCGGTGGACTGTTCTGTCGCAAGGACCCCTATTAAGGGGTTCCTTGAAGAACTCGCCACAGCGAATTCTTAGAAATAAAGCAACGCCGCACCCTCGATTTTTCATTGAGAGTGCGGCGTTACTTTATGCCTTCGCATAAAATTTAAGCTCCCTCTGACCGAGAAAAAGAGTGAGATACTGCGCACCCTCAATCACAGCCGGGAACACCCACGGCAGCAAAATCAAAAGCCGACAAAATGCAACGAACCCCGAGGGGTTACCTCGGGGTTCGTTGCTTGAAAAAGGAGATTTATGAAAAAGACTCGTACTCTAAATTAAATCAACCCGCGCTGTATTCGGAAAGCTTCAGTTCCACGGTTGCGGACTGCTGCGTCGAAGAGCGGTACACCTGAAGTGTTACCGTATCGCCCGGCTTCTTGCTGAGGATTGCGGAACGCAATGTGGATTCACTGTCCAGCTGCTGACCGTCAATAGCGGTAATCACATCGCCCACCTGCAAGCCGGAAGCCTGTGCCTCGCTCGAATTGAGTTGTGCCACATACTCGCCCTGCGGCAAGCCGTAGAAGCGGCCCGTCATGCTGTCGATAAACTGACCGGAAATACCGAGAACAGCTCTGTCCTTCACATAACCGTACTGGATGAGGTCGGAGATAATCGGCTGTGCCGTATCGATCGGAATCGCAAATCCAAGGCCCTCATAGCCCGTAGCGGAAATTTTCGCGGAGTTGATGCCAACGACCTGACCATACTCGTTGATGAGTGCGCCGCCGGAGTTACCGGGGTTAATCGCCGCATCGGTCTGGATATATTCCATCGTGTAGCCGGTCGTGTTATTGGCAATCGCGCGGTTCAAAGCGGAAACGTAACCGATCGTTACGCTGGAGCTCAGCTCGTGGCCGCCCGGGTTACCGATGGCCATGACCTTATCCGCAACACGCAAATCTTCGGAAGAACCAAATTCCGCAGCCGTCAAGCCCGTCGCATCGATCTTTACGACCGCAAGGTCCGTCACGGTATCGCTGCCGACCAGCTGCGCTTCATACGTCTCACCGTCGGAGGTCATAACCTTCAGGGAAGTCGCACCCTCCACAACATGCGCATTCGTGATGATGTAGCCATCTTCACTCATGATGATGCCGGAGCCTTCGCTCGCCGGGGAAACGCTGCTGTCCGACGTATCGGTCTGCATGAAACCGTAATTCTGTGTCACCTGATAATTCTGGATGCACACGACAGACGGTGTAAGCTTTGCGGCAATGTCCTGGTCGCTCATCGCGGAAACCGTGCCGTCGCTGCTCGCGCTCGTATCCGAGTTCGTGTCGCCGTTCACCACGCGCGAGATTGTGAACGCAGCATTGCTGCTCGCTTCGGAAGACTGCACATTGATGACGCCGTTTTGAATCATCACGACGAATACGCCAAGCGACGCCGCCGAGGTGATCGCACAGCAAAGCACAACGGCTAAAAGCTTCAAGCCGAATTTCGAGCCGTGCTTTTTGGGCTTCGGCTGTTTTTGCGGCTGATGCACCGGCACACCGTAATACACAGGCTGTCCGTTTGGCTGCACCGGCGCGTTCTGCTGCGGAGCGCTCTGTGCGTTCCACGTATATGCGGGGGTGTTGTTCGTCGGATACTGTGCGTTATGATAGGTGCCGTAGGCGTTTGTGCTGTTTACAGCGTTATTAGCGGAAGTATTGGTGTTCACCGGTTCAGACCCATTGTTCGGGTCAAAACCATTTTGGAATTTCTCATGATTGTCACTCATGGTTCCTTACTCCTTTCACATGATACCATATTCCAAACGGTTTTTCAACCTTTTTTTCTTTCCGTTCGGATTATCTATATTATTTCGGAGTTCTGTGAAGTTCATGTGAAGTGCAGTGAACAGTTTCATGAAAAAAGCAAGAAATCTCTGTCACACAAAAACAACGAAAGCCACCGGTGCGTGTTCCGGCGGCTTTCCTTATACGCTGATTTTATTTTGTCGTCAGATGCGCACTTTTCAGCGCCTTGCGAATCAAAGCGGAGAGCGGCACGGAAATGATGATGGCGAGAATCGCGTTCACCGTGCTCGAAGCCGCTTTCGTCGCAAGCGCAATCGCCGCAGCCTCCGGCGCACTGCCCGCAAGCACCGTCGTAATGTAGGACTTTGCGAGATACAGCACAATGTATGTCAGGCTGCCGCAGATGCCCGCCACAATGCTGCGCGGTACGGTGATGGTAAAGTCTTCCTCCAGCATGTTGCCGGTGATTTTACCCTTGTGCGCGATGAGGCCGCAAACCGCAGCCAGCAGGAACTTAAACACAAACGTAAACGGAGCCGAAGCGATGTACGCCGGGTTCGTCAGGTCGTAGAGCATCGCGCCGATGCCGGAAGCCAGACCGCCTCCGATCGGGCCCATCACAAAGCCCGCAAGCAGGCAAAACGCGTTGCCGAGGTGAATACGGGAAATATCGCCCACCGGCACCGGAATCGGGAAGCTCAGGTAGTTGGAGACGAACACCAGCGCGCCCAAAAGGCCCACGGTGACAATCTTGTAGATGGAATTCTTGTTTTTCATTTTGATTACCCCTTTGCTTTGGGGCGCGACTGCACCGTTCGTGCGCCGTGCCTTGAAGATTGCACCCAGTATAGCACCGCGCTGGTATTGTCGCAATGGCCAGATTTAATATAATTTTTAAGGTCAGATGGTTTTTTCACATCCCAAAAAGCCCGCCCCGGTTGCATTTTCGTCAAAAAAGCGGTATACTGGCGGTGCGAAAAGTGTCGTTCGCTTTTCGATTATCTATAATATGAAGAAGGGATATTCATGGCAAAAGTAAAAGCCGTTATTTTTGATATGGACGGAACCGTGGCCAATACGCTCACTTCCATCGCCGGATTCGGCAACGCCGCGCTTGAAGCGCACCGCTTAAAAACGTTCCCCGTAGACCGCTACCGCACATTCGTCGGTAACGGCGCAGATATTCTCATGCGCCGCATGCTCACTGCCGCTAAGGGCACATACACCGAAGAAGATGTAAAAGCCCTGCGCAAAACGTATGACGCTTTATATGAAAGTGATCCCACAAAAGACGTCACCCCCTACCCCGGCATCGTAGAGCTGCTCCAAAAAATGCGTGAAAACAACGTCAAAGCCGCCGTGCTCTCCAACAAACCCGATAACATGACGTGCTATATCGCCGAAAAGCTGTTCACCGGGCTTTTTGATGTCGTCCACGGACAAAGGGAAGGCGTACCGAAAAAACCGAACCCCAGTGCCGCACTTTTATTGTGCGAAGAATTAGGCGTCACCCCCGCCGAATGCCTGTACGTCGGCGACAGCGGCGTTGATATGCAGACCGGGCAGAACGCCGGCCTCTTCACCGCCGGCGTCACCTGGGGCTTCAGGGACGAAAAAGAGCTCGAAGAAAACGGCGCCGATACCCTCGTCCATAACGCAGAGGAGCTGGAAAACCTTATCCTCTAAGCTAACGGCAATGGCGATTAAAAATCTTTCGTCAAGTTTTCTTCAAAAAACTTTTTGCCTAAATATAATTTATCCTCTCCAGGCTGCGTCCGGAGAGGATTTCTTCTTTTATTGCGCTTTGCTGTTTAGCTCCCGATATGTCTCAAGAATTAACACCACCGAAACCACAAACGTCAAAATGTCTGAAACCGGCATCGAGTATAAAACGCCGTCCAAGCCGAACCAAATCGGCAGCAGGATGGCAAAACCCACGCCGAACACCACCTCGCGCAACATGGAAAGCACCGTCGAGCTCAGCGCCTTGCCAAGTGCCTGCAAGAAAATAAAGCACGCCTTGTTCACGCACGCCGGAATCATCATACACAGGTAAATACGGAACGCCTTCACCGCAAACTCCGTGTAAAATGCGCTTTCATTTGCCGCGCCAAACAGCGAAATGAGCTGTTGCGGGAAAAACTCCACCAAAATCAGCGCCACGGCGCCCACCGCTGCTTCCGAGATCAGCAGCATCGTAAACAGCTTATTTACGCGCCTAAATTTCTCCGCACCCATGTTGAAGCCCACGATCGGTATGCACCCCGCCGCCATACCGACAACGATCGAAATCACAATCTGAAAGAACTTCATCACAATGCCGACCACTGCCATCGGAATCTGTGCGTACTGCGCCTGCCCGAAAATCGGGTCCAGTGCGCCGTATTTGCGCAGCATGTTGTTGATGGCCGCCATTGCCGCCACAAGGCTGATCTGTGAGAGGAAGCTTGTCATACCAAGCGACAAAATGCGCCTGCAAAGCCCGCCGCTCAGCTTAAAATCTCCCTTTCCCGGGCGAATCACACGCATATTGCACAAATACCAGATTGCAAGCACCGCCGTCACAATCTGCCCCAGCACCGTCGCAACCGCCGCGCCCATCATACCCCAGCGGCACACGAAAATGAACACCGGGTCTAAGATCGTGTTCAACATCGCGCCCGCCAGCGTCGATGCCATCGCAAATTTCGGGCTGCCGTCCGCGCGGATAATTGGGTTCAGCGCCTGTCCGAACATATAAAACGGCACGCCGAGCGCAATATAGAAGAAGTACTCCTTCGCATAACGAAACGTCTCCACATTCACACGCCCGCCAAACATCGTTAAAATCGGTTCCGCCAAAAGCAAATACACAGCCGTCAAAGCCGCGCTTGCAAGCAAAACCAGCACCACGGCGTTGCCTACGCTCTTCTTCGCCGTTTTCACGTCCTTTTTACCGAGGTTGATACTCACATACGCGCAGCAGCCGTCGCCGACCATTACCGCGATTGCGAGCGCCGCCACGGTCAGAGGAAACACAACGGTGTTCGCCGCGTTGCCGTAAGAACCGAGGTAGTCCGCGTTTGCAATGAAGATCTGGTCAACAATGTTATACAGCGCGCCGACCAGAAGCGAAATAATACACGGCACTGCATAACCGCGCATCAGCTTGCCCACACGCTCCGTGCCCAAAAATACGTTAGTGTTTTCTTCCATACCTTTACTCCCTGATATAAATCTAAATCACAAAGCAGCGAAATACGCCGCCCGAAAATCCGGACTTACGCATCTCGCTGCTCGATTTTGAAACCTATAAACTTGTATGCCGTCAGTTCAAATAGTCGCCCACCGGAGCGGAATTGTACTGCTTAATAATTTTGATCACAATTGAGCCGTCCGTTTCCTTATGCTCCTCTACGATTTTATACTTCGTGCGGCTGCGTTCCAGCCCGCTCTTGTAATTCGCAACTTCCTCCTGTACTGCGCGCATGGCGTAATCCTTTACCACACCCTCTTTAAGCTGGAAATGCAACGTTTGACAGATACACGCAGACTGAATTCGTTTCATAATTTCACCATTCCTTATCAAAATAAATGCGGCGCATATACGCAAACCGGATTTACGCACATACGCCACACGTTTTCTATTATTTTACTCTTTTGAAAATACTTTTTCAAAGGCAGTTTTCGCAAAATTTTCCGGCTCGCAGATTGGACACTTTGCACAAGCGTCACACGTCTGCTTCTTTGCCCCGCACACGTGCCGCCGTCTGTATTCCGTTGGCAGCTCGCCGTAGGCCTCCTTAAACGCCGCCGTAAATCGGCTCTGGCTCTCATACCCCACGGCCTGCGCCACGGACGCAATGTCGTTCTGCGTTTTCAGCAGCAGCCCCGCCGCAAGCTCCATGCGGTGCTGCTTCATGTGCGCCGCAATCGTCGTGCCGTACACTTTTTTGAACACCGTTTTCAGCGTCGTGGTGTTCATAAGGAACTCTCTTGACAGCGTTTCTATCGTGATGCGCTCGCTGATGTGTTCAATCAGGTAATTGTGCACGTTCCGAATGATCTCCTCCTGCGAAGCCTGAAAGTCCACTTCCTTTTCCGGGCACGTGATCTCCATCACCTGCTCCACAATCTCGTGCAAAAGCCCGATCTGCTCGGTGTCCGACGCCTTATAGTAGACTTCCTTGCCATCGCGGCGGCTCATGATAAGCCCACTGTCTAAAAGCGACTTCAAATGGTGCGAAACTGCCGGACTCGACATATCCATCATCGCTGCAATGTTGATAACACATTCTTCCCGGTGACTCAAAAGCCAGAAAACGCGCACGCGCACCGGGTCGCTCAGCTGCTTGAACACATCCGCCACGGCCGAAAAACGCTCCGTATTCATCAATTCTCTATGCAGCGCTTCGTCGTGCTTGTGCCTGCCGTGGTCGTGCGGCAATACAAAATCCGCCATAAAAAGCCCTCCGTTTATCCGTTTCGGAAATCCCGTTCGCCCGTTTGGAAGCAGCACCCGAAAACCCCTTGATTTTTTATTCCGGCCCCAGTATACTACAACTGTAACGATTAAGCAAGTATTTAATCGTTAGCACCACATTTCAAAACAAAATGATTTTTTACGGAGGTTTTCCCCATGAAAAAAACGTACAGCATCGAAGTTTACTGCGCAAATTGTGCCAACCTGATGGAAGAGGCAACCAAGAAAACCGCAGGCGTTGCAAATGCGACCGTAAACTTCATGACCCAGAAGATGATCGTTGAGTTTGAAGACGGTCAGGACGCTAAAGCTGTCATGAAGAATGTCCTCAAGGCCTGCAAGAAGGTTGAGCCGGACTGCGAAATCGAGCTTTAATTTACTTCGGTCTACCCGTATAGTCAGAAAAAATGACCGGCTCCGCTTTCTCGGTATAGTCGGTCTTTTTCACACGGTAATGTGTCATCTAACTGCTATATAAAAACACAAGAGGTATCCTCATGAAAAAGAAACAAAAGATTACGCTGTACCGCATCATCATCACCGCCGTGATGCTGGTCGTGTTACAGTTCTTACCTATCACGGGCATTCCGCGCCTTATCGCGTACCTCGCCGCCTATCTCGTCATCGGCTACGATATTTTGAGAAAAGCCGGCAAGGGCATCCTCAACGGCCGCGCGTTCGACGAAAACTTTTTGATGGCGCTCGCCACCCTCGGTGCGTTCTTCCTCGCCATTTGGACAAAGAGCGGCGATTATCTTGAAGGCATCGCCGTGATGCTGTTCTATCAGATCGGCGAGCTGTTCCAAAGCTACGCCGTCGGCAAAAGCCGCAAAAACATCTCTGCGCTGATGGACATCCGCCCGGACTACGCCAACATTGAAAAAGACGGCAAGTTAGAACAGGTCGATCCCGACGAAGTCGCGGTCGGCAGCATCATCGTCGTGCAGCCGGGCGAAAAAGTCCCGCTCGACGGCGTGGTCGAAAGCGGCAACGCAAGCCTTAATACCAGTGCGCTCACCGGCGAAAGCCTCCCGCGCGATGTCAAAGAGGGCGATGAGATCATCAGCGGCTGCATCAATTTAAACGGTGTTCTGAAAATCCGCACCACAAAGGAATTCGGCGAGTCCACCGTTTCCAAAATCCTCGACCTCGTTGAAAACGCCAGTTCCCGCAAGTCCCGTTCGGAGGCGTTCATCTCCCGCTTCGCTAAAATTTACACCCCGGCGGTCTGCATTTCCGCTGTACTGCTCGGCATTGCCGTGCCGCTCCTGCGCATGGCGTTCGGCATGGATGCCGCTTGGGTCGATTGGATCTACCGCGCGCTGACCTTCCTTGTCGTCAGCTGCCCGTGCGCACTTGTCATTTCCATCCCGCTCAGCTTCTTTGCGGGCATCGGCGGTGCAAGCCACGAGGGCGTGCTCATCAAGGGCTCCAACTATCTTGAAGCCCTCTCCGATGCAAAAATCGTCGTGTTCGATAAAACCGGTACGCTCACGCAGGGCGTGTTTGAGGTCACTGCCGTCCACCACAACACGATGGACGAAGCAAAGCTGCTCGAGTACGCCGCGCTCGCCGAGTGCGCCTCCTCCCACCCCATCAGCAAAAGTTTGCAGAAAGCCTACGGCAAAGAGATCGACCGCAGCCGCGTAACGGACATTGAAGAAGTCAGCGGCAAGGGCATCACCGCCAAGGTCGACGGGCACGAGGTCCTCGCCGGCAACGCAAAGCTCATGGCGCTGCACAATATTCCATATAACGACTGCCACAGCGTCGGCACCATCATTCACATATCAATCGACGGCGAATATGCCGGTCACATCGTTATCTCCGATGTCATCAAGCCCCATTCCAAGGAAGCCATTCAGAAGCTGAAGCACGCCGGTGTTGAAAAAACCGTCATGCTCACAGGCGATGCCAAGCGTGTGGCTGATCAGGTCGCCAAAGAGCTTGGCATCGACGAAGTTCGCAGCGAGCTGCTCCCGGGCGATAAGGTCAACGAAGTCGAAAAGCTCATTCAGAATAAGCCGAAGAAAGCAAACCTCGCGTTCGTCGGCGACGGCATCAACGATGCGCCGGTGCTCACCCGTGCCGATATCGGCATCGCCATGGGCGCCATGGGCAGCGATGCCGCCATCGAAGCCGCAGACGTTGTCCTCATGGACGATGACCCGATGCAAATTGCAAAGGCCATCAAAATTTCCCGTAAGTGCATCGGCATCGTCAAGCAGAACATCGTGTTCTCGCTCATCATCAAGTTCGGCTGTCTCGCACTCACCGCGTTCGGTATTGCAAACATGTGGGCAGCCATCTTTGCGGATGTCGGTGTCATGATTATCGCGGTTCTCAACGCCATCCGCGCTTTGAAGTACAAAGAATAAAAGATAACATACCAAAACGCCCTCCCGCTGCGGTTTTTCCGTAAGCGGGAGGGCGTTTTTCGTTTTCTGTTTCAGCTTTTAATCTTTGTACAGATTGCCCGTGTACCAATCCACCATGCCGTTTTGCACAGCGTCCTCAAAGTAGTCGGGCCAGTAGTCCGGCGCTTTGCCGGAGGGATACCAAATGTCCGGGTACAACGCGTTTTCGTTCTCCGTGATTTTTGAGGTGTCCACGGTCGCATCTTCGCCGTCACGCACCTTGCGCGCCACGATCACCGTGCGGAAGCCCTCATATTCATACGAGCATGTTGAAAGCATCACCGTTTTGTCGTTTTCGTTCAGGTCAACGCCGGTGTTCACCATGCTGCGTTTCATCACGTCGTAGTAAAACTGCATCTTGTCTTCCGCAGAGTCAAAATCGCCGCGCAGATAGTTGAACAGCTTCCCTTGGTTATCGTATGTATTCGTCTTGAATACCGAAACAATCTTCCATTCCGCCGCTTCCTTTTCGGTGTCATAGCGAAATACCGGACAGCTTTTCACGGTCTTGGCACTGCCAAAACCGATCACCTGCCAGAACATTCTGCCGTCCTGCATGCTGTGCCCGTGCAAAACCTGATTATCGGAGTCCACCGTGCACATACCGTCCAAAAAGATGCTGCCGTACTTCGTGCTTTCCTTTTTGTAGTTGCGGTAAAGGTAATACTGCGGGTCGTCTGCAGGCGGCGTCAGCACCGGAAAATTGATGTCCGTGCCGTCCAGCTGCACCCAGCCCGTAATGTCGCTGTTCACACTTTGCAGCTTCAAAACAGCCTCGCGACGGCGCTCCAGCTCTGCCATGCGTTCGCTGTCCGCCGTGTCGTCTTCGGAAGAAACCGGGGCCACGCTTTCCGTGTCGCCCGCTTCGGAGTAGATTTTCTGAATCTCACCTACGTTTTTATCCGTCACATACGGGTTCACAATGAGCTCAATTACAAGCACCGCCGCCGAAACGACAAAAATCACCGAAAACAGCGTGATAAGCACCGGGAACAGAATTCTCCGCTTTCTCGGCTGCACACTTTCTTCGTCTTCATAGACCGCCACGCGCCGCATATGCTCCGGCTCGCGGTATTTGCGCCGCACGCGTTACGCCTCGTCCACCGGCAAACCGGCAAGGTAGCGGCGCACCATATCGAGTGCTTTGGAGGCCGCGCAGTGGCGGTGCCATTCGCGGGATTTCAGTCTGCCCATCGGCTGGCGCTTTGCCACCCACGTGTTCTTGCCGTCACTCAACGCAATGTACACAAGGCCCACCGGCTTTTCTTCTGTGCCGCCGTCCGGGCCCGCAATGCCCGTGATGCCCACGCCGATGTCTGCACCGCTCTCACGTACAATGCCTTCCGCCATCGCGCGCGCCGTCTGTTCGCTCACTGCGCCGTATGTCACAAGCGTCTCGTGCGGTACGCCGAGCAAACGCTCCTTCACGCAGTTTGCATACGTCACACAGCCCGTCTCAAACACGGCGGAGGAACCCGGAATATCCGTAATGCGCTTTGCAAGCATACCGCCCGTGCAGGATTCCGCCGTCGCAAGCTTCTTGCCCGCCTTTTTAAGCGCACTGACCACAAGCTCCTCCAGCGTCTCCACGTCCACACCGTACACGAAGTTGCCGATGCGCTTCTTCAATTCTTCCACCACCGGCACGCACATCGCGTCCGCTTCTTCTTTCGTTGCGGCCTTCGCCGTCACGCGCACGAACATCTCGCCTTCCTTGGCATACGGCGCCACGGTCGGGTTGCTCTGCTCCATTAGGTCTTCGATCATCTGTGCCACCGGCGCTTCGCCTCTGCCGTACACATGCACGCTGCGCGAAGCGATGACCGCGCTCTGGAATTCCTCAAGGTACGGCACGGCATAATTGTGCAGCATCGGGGTCAATTCCGAAGGCGGGCCGGGCAGCATGATGACAATCTTGCCCTTGTCCGTCCGGAACGCGCAGCCGGGCGCAGTGCCGTTGTCGTTTTTCAGCGCGGTGCAGCCCTCCGGCAGCATCGCCTGCTTCATCTGGTTTTCGGTCATGCCGCCGTTTGCAAAGTAATCGAGCAAATGCTGGTAGCTCTGCTCGTGCAAAACAAGCTTCTTGCCCGCAGCCGCCGCCACGGTCTCTTTCGTCAGGTCGTCGCCCGTCGGCCCAAGGCCGCCCGTCGTGATGAGAATATCGCTTCTGTCGAGCGCGTCGTAAACGGCCTTTTCCAGTCTGCCCACGTTGTCGCCGACTACGGCGGCGTAGAGCAGATCAATGCCGAGTGCGGAAAGCGCCTTTGCAACGATTGTTGTGTCCGTGTTCACGGTCTGGCCGAGCAAAAGCTCTGTACCTACCGATAATACTTCTGCCTGCATGGTAAAATTCCCCTTTCTTACAGATGACGGATCTCCGTCTTTTCAAGGCAATTTTTCAAAAGCTGTTCCACATCAAGCTTCTGTTCCGCAGCCTCCACTACGTTCAAAGTGGGGCGGGTGCGCGGATGCTTCGGCGTAAACACCGTGCAGCAGTCCTCATACGGCTCAATGGAAATATCATACGTGTCAATGCGGTGCGCAAGCGTCACGATTTCCGACTTGTCGCTGCCGATAAGCGGACGGAAAACCGGCATATTCGCCGCGGCGTCCGTGCAGGCGATGGCCTGTATCGTCTGGCTTGCCACCTGCCCAAGGCTCTCACCCGTGATGAGTGCGCTGCATTCGCGCTCGCGTGCAATGCGCTCGGCGGCACGCATCATAAAGCGGCGCATAATCACGGTCGCAAGCTCCTCCGGGCAGTTGTCTCGAATTTGCTCCTGAATTTCGGTGAACGGCACGGTAATCATATCCATTCTGCCCGCGTATTCGCCGACCTTCTTCAGCAGCGCCACCACCTTTTCATGTGCGCGCTCGCTCGTGTACGGCGGGCTCGCAAAGTGAATGGCCGTCAGCTCCACGCCGCGCTTCCTGGGACCTGTCTCTTATACACATCTGACGCTGCCGACGATA
>ENA-OYYQ01000448-OYYQ01000448.1-human-gut-metagenome-genome-assembly--contig:-NODE-448-length-19017-cov-7.347959_pt1 | contig 19017 bp, 18 predicted proteins | sample MGYA00243252_ERZ653455 | MGnify/ENA primary metagenome ERZ653455 (study PRJEB26926, sample SAMN06164940) | human gut metagenome | biome: ENVO:00009003; feature: ENVO:2100002; material: ENVO:00002003...
CATAGCGGGTGGGTTGAAGCTGGCCGCTGCGCGCCCAGCAGACTAAAGTCTTGAAACCAGAAACGGCGCCGCTCTCGCGACGCCGTCAAAATCTTCTGGTGCCCCCGGGCGGATTCGAACCGTCGACACCCGCTTTAGGAGGTCATGGTCATTTACCTTACCTGGGCAAATGCAATTTTGCCCTATTATATATATTCGCAGGTAGATTAGCTGTTTTTGAGTTTCTGCTGGTTCTTATTAGAATTCTATTTCACCTCTTTTTCACCCCTAGCAGTTGCGTTTACGGCTTGCAGGGGTGAAAAGTTTACGTTAGGCTCGGGGCCGAGGCCCTCAAAGCCCCGGCCCCGAGCCTAACGTAATCCCCTTGGAGGACACTTTTGGAAACCAGAATCAAACCAACCGCAAAGGGAACATCTGAGCCCATCAAGGGAAAGCCCGGCTCATTCAAGATTTACTTCTCTCTTGGGAGAGACCCGAACTCCGGAAAGAACGGCAGCAAAGTTAAGTATCTCAAAACACCCAAGAGGACCATCCATTGCAAGAGCAAGAACCCGAAGAACTGGCCTAGCGAAGTCGCAAACGCTCTCAACGAGTACCGCGAGGAACTTGAGAGCTATGAACCATCTAGAGATGCTCCGAGCACCGTAGCGGCATATGCCGAATCCTTCCACGTGCTCCGAGAGAGCTCATTCGGCTCCCCTCTCTCATATGAGCGAGAGGGATACGACGTGCGACACATACGCGAACTGTTCGAAGACGCGCCCCTAGCCGACCTGAGGCCCGACGATGTTAAACGCGCCTACGCTGAGGCCCGTTCAAATGGAAGGTTCACCGACGCCGAGATCCGTCGCATTCACGTCAAGCTTAAGCAGGTCATGCAAGATGCCCTTGAGAACGAACTGATTGGCCGCAATCCTTGCATCGGCATAAAGCTGCCGAAACCGGACCTGCGAGCACGAAACTTTCTCCCTCCCGATGAGCTCCCAAGATTCACTGAGTGCTTGCTTTCCGAGCCGATGGGGCCCATGACCGTCTGCACCATGCTTATATTTCACCTCGGGCTGAGGAAAGGCGAGGCTTTAGGGCTCAGCTGGCTCGATTACGACCCCGAAGCCATGGAGCTCCGAATCGTCCGGCAGTACACCAGCGACAAGACCTTGAGGCCCCCGAAATCGGAGATGAGCAGACGCATTCTCTCCATAGACAAAGCTCTGGCCGAGTATTTAGACAAGTGGAAGACTATGCAGCGCGACATATTCAGACGTCGCGGGTTGGAACAAAAGGATACCGACCCCATCGTCCACGCATTCAGCGTTGGAAAGGATGCCGACGGTTTCCGCAGCATAAGCGTCACCAGACCAAGCGGGCACAACTACTCTCGATGGTTTAGGGACTTCTGCGTCGATAACGGCTATGGGACTTATAGCGATGTGACGAAGCAGTTCATGCGAGACGGCAAGCTTCATACGCGCGGCACTGGTTACTCAGGACTTGTTCCCCATGGCCTCCGTCACACCGCCGCGACCGCTCTCGTGGCGAGCAACGTCGATTTAAAGACCGTTCAGGCGCGAATGGGCCATGCCTCCGCAAGCACAACGGCTAATTTCTACACCCATGCAATCAGGGCCAATGACCGAAACGCAGCAGAAGTCTTTGAATTGCTGTCATCTAAGTAATGGCTAGTTTACCTCGATGTTCACTATCTCTTCATACGGTGGGCTACTACTAGGGCTACATGCGCCGTCTGATGGTATGATGATTGCAGACAAACGATTGGAGGTGAATAAAATGGTCTATAAGAAGAAGGCCGAGAAGCGTATCCGCATACCCGAAAACCTCAAGACCCCCTTCTCACAGATGGTCTCCGACGAGGCTTACCTTCGAGCGACCGATGAGTCAAAAGCCATTATCGGCCTTGTCTTTGACGAGGTGCTTCCCTCCCCGGCATTTCCGAGGGACAGGATGCTCGACGTCTACAGCGGTAGTGGTCTGTTTGCGAGCGTCTCGGACGTTCTGCGTTCGAACGTCACTGGCGCGACGGGAACCGTCGCCCACGGCGGCTATAAGCCCATTGTCGAGTTCGGTTTCGAGCTAATCCACGAGAGGCGTTGTGAGACCGCGCTCTTTACCAGCGCGATGGACATGCCGCACCTTCGCCGCTGCTTTGATTCCGTCATTGACTTTATGGAGCACAAGGTTCCGCGCGATCCCTCAGACCCCTTTGTCGATTACGAGACCGACAGGGCGGTGAAGTACGGCCGCGCCCTGATGGACGAGGCGTCCACCAACTATAACCGCGCCCCCGTTGTGGCGCTCGTGCGCTTCGCCATCGAATATTTTGACGAAATCGGCCAGCTGAACGCGACATGCGCCTATCTCGCCGACGCCTTCTCCGCGCTCGAAGAGAGCGTCACGACCTCTGCCGCAGACTGCGGCAACCAGCACGTACTCCCGGATACCCCGGAGTTGCGTCGCAAATGGAGCAGTCTTCTTGAAGAGGTTTGTTCCGACTGGTAATAAAAAACGGCACCCGGCTCCCCTCTCTTAGTCGCCAAACATCAAAGAGGAGCCGAGCGCCCACATAGAGGAGTTTATCATGCATCTTGCAGATGACCCCAAGGTTGACGCCATTTCCGCAGGCATCGACCTTCGCCACACCGGCACCAAGCGTATCTTGAGCCGTCTCGACGTTCAGATTCTCACCGGCATTGGCCAGTCAAGTGCCATCCGGCTCATGAGGTCGACTCATCATTGCTTCCGCATCGCCAACCAGTATTTTGTCATGGAAGAAGACCTCATCGCCTATTTCAGGACTTTGGCTGAGGAGGCGAGCGAGTAATGCAGCGCCCGACCCCCAGCCCTCTCGTTTTCGAGTCTGATAAGCTCGACGAGCATCTGAGCGACCTTAAAGGTGACCAACCCGTCGCCCACTTTGGCCTCAAGGCCCTCAACGACATCCTCGGCGGCGTTTACCCTGGGCTGAATTACGCCATCGGTACCGCACCCGGCAAAGGCAAGACGACCTTGGTATTGCAGGAGGCCGACAAGCTCGCGGGCGACGGACACCCGGTCGTCTACGTCTCCGCCGAGCTCCCCGCGCACAAGCTCTTGGAGAAAAGCCTTACGCGGCTCAGCGGCACCGAGCTTGCCCTCTCTGAGGTCGCGAGCACAGCAGCAGCAGACCATCCTAAGCACGGAATCTTCGAAACCGCGCTCGGCATGTACCGCAAGCGTATCGCCCCCAACCTTTGCATCACCGGTCCGCTGAACACCGTCGAGCTCTCGAACCTCGTCGGCCTGGTGGCACGCGAGCGCAACGAGCCCCCTATCGTCTTCGTGGATTATCTGCAGCTCCTGGCCTGCGGCACCACGGCAGACCAGCAGTTCATCGACGAGCGCCTGGCAATCACCGCATGCATAAAGGGTTTGCGCGAAATTTCGAACCTCTATGGCTCGCCCGTCATCGCCCTGAGCTCGACCACGCGCAAGTCCTATGAGTCTGGGAAGTCGACCAAGCCAAACCTCGGCATGTTCGGCGGCTCCTCCGCCGTCGAATACGGCTTCGACTCCGTGCTCTACCTCGCCGACGACAACGGTAAGCCCAGCTTTCCCTATGAGCCTCCCGCAAGCGGAACTCCGCTCAAGCTCATTGCCCTCAAGAACCGTTACGGAATGTTGGCCGAGGCGCGGCTCGATTTCGACGGGGCCCATGCCACCTTCCTCGATAGGGATTAGGCGATGCGCGGCAATAGCAGGACCGCGCATATAAACGTCAGGATGACCGATGGGGAGCGGGCCGCAATCGTGGCCCGCTCCTCCTCTTTCGGCATGCCCCCATCGACGTTCATGCGCGAGGCCGCGCTCAATATCGGAGAGAAACCGGTCAAGGTCGCAGACGAGGCGACCCTCCGGCAGATGCTCACCGAGACGAAGCGCCAGGGCAACAACCTTAACCAGGCCGTCAGGTCCGTCAATAAATACGGGGTCGATGGACAGACGGCGCATCAGCTCTCGGAGGCCGTAAGCCTCATAGCCCGCACGGCCTCGCAACTCTCGGACCTCCTGTCAAAAACAAAGGAACAACCATGAAGACAAAGATGCTGACGGCGCTCGTCGCCTCAATCGTCCTCGCCGCGCTCGCCTGCCCGGCGCTCGCCTCCCCCATAGACCGCCTCGTCGCAGGGCTCCCGCTCGACGTATCGTCCCTTCCCTCGGCGCTCGACGCGGCCACGGTTCTCGGCTGGTGGCTCTCGGGCTCCTTCACCGCCTGCCCGGCGGGCACCGCCCTCACCCTCCTCCTCTCGCTCTGTGCATGCACGCTCATCGCCTACTCAAGCGCCCCCAACGCGAGGGCCGAGGACGGCGGCGTGCTCGGGGACGCGCACGTGAAGACGGGCCGGGAGGTCGTGAGGGGCTCCATCACATGGGACGGCTCGACCAACCCCTCGTCGCGCGGGTTCGTCTACGGGTTCACCAAGCGGCGCGGCAAGCCCTGCTATCTCTTCGAGCCCAAGAAGATGGTTTTCGTTTCCGGGGCCACTGGGTCAGGCAAGAGCCGCTTCCTCTACCTTCCCTCTATCGATTTGCTCTCGTACGGCGACGGCTCAAACGGCTCCGAACCCGCGACCCTCGTCGTCTCCGACGTGAAGAACGAGCTCGTAGAGCTCACGGGCGACGAGCTGACCCGTCGCGGCTACCGCGTCCTCCTACTCGACACGCAGCATCCCTATCGTGGCCAGAGGTTCAACCCGCTCAGGCAGGTGCTCGATCTCCACGCCGAGGGCCGGAACCAGGAGGCCGAGCAGGCGGCGGACGCCATCGCTGAGCTCGTGGTACAGGACGACGAGAAGGGCAAGGGCTCGCACTGGACCGCGTCCGCGCGGGGGCTCCTGTCCGCCCTCGTCCTGCTGGTCTCCATGTCCGACGAGTGCCCCGAGGAGTCCAAGCACCTAGCGACCGTCTGCGAGGTGTTGGACCGTGGCACCGAGGCCGAGGGCGACGACCCGGCCGAACCGTTGAAGTCCGTCTTCCGCGCCCTGCCGAGCGGGCACCCCGCGAAGAACAGGGCCTCGCAGTTCGTCTCCTCGGGCGGCAACGAGCTCAGGAGCATCCTCTCGACGCTCAAGGTGGCACTCCGCCCGTTCTCGTCAGCCCCGGTCGCGTGGATGACGTCCGGGTCCGACATCGACCCGCGTTCGATCCTTGAGAACAAGAGCGCCGTGTTCCTCCACGTGCTCGACGAGGGCTCGCCCTACAACTGCATAGCGGCGATATTCCTCTCGCAGCTCTGGGCATCCGTCCAGGCCGCCGCCGACTCCAACGGCGGCAGGCTCCCCCGCCCCGTGCAGATACTCGGCGACGAGTGGGGCAACCTCCCCCGCGTCGAGTGCCTGCCCGCCCTCCTTTCGCTTGGAAGGGCGTTCCAGATTTACTGGACGGGGGCAACGCAAGATATATCCCAGCTTAATAAATATGGTGAGCGAGACGGGCGCAGGAAAATTCTCGCGAACTGCAGCGTCAAGGTCGCCATGAAGCTCGCTGAGGAGGAGGACCGCCGGTACTTCACCGAGCTCATAGGAAAGACCACCCGCCACACGCGGGGCACGAGCAGCAGCTCGGCGGCGTCGGGCTCGTCGGCCTCGACCTCCTACAGCGAGAGCGCCGACGACGTGGTGCACGCATGGGAGTGGCGCGACATGGCCCCGGACCGGGACGGGATAGTCGTCGTGAAGCACGCGGACAACGGAATGCCCGCCGAGCGAGCCGGGGTCTTCCGCTCACCCGTCGCCGATTGCACCAAGACGCCCACGAAGGAGCACTTCGACCTCGGGACTCCGGAGCACGAGGCGGAGAAGCGCCGTGCCTATCAAAAGCAACTGGACGAGGCCGCTGCCGAGAAGATGGGAGAACGCGTCGGCCTCTGGTGCCCCAAGTGGCCCGAGCCGAAGAAGAAAGCCGAGATCCAGCCGACCGGCAAATTCAGCGGCCTTTCGCTCGACTAGGGAGGACCCATGACAGCGATTAAACAGACAAGCGTGTGCAGCGAGAAGCACCTCTCCCGCCTCAAGGACTATCTCTCATGGGACAGGGACAAAGCTCTCGCGCACGACACGCAGAACATCATCAGTGAAGAGCGCTGGTTCCAAGAGATGGCAGACACGAGGAAGGCCATGGGGCATGACAAGCCGGGGAAGGCGGGGGCGAAGTGCACCTACATGCAGCATCAGATACTTGGTTTCCTCCCCGACGAGTGCGACCTCAACGGCGGGAAGATGACGCCGGAGATGTGCATGCGATACGCACGCGACTACGTGGCCGAGCGCTATCCGAACCAAGAGGTCGTCATAGTTCTGCATCGCGAGCGCTGCCGCTCCGACGACACCGACCGCTATGCCGTGCACCTCGGCATCAACCGCAGCGACCTTGAGACGGGCAGGAGGCTCGACGAGGGCCCCGCACGCAAAGCCGCTGCCGCACGCGTGAAAACCGTTCGCACCTTGGACGAAAGGTATGGGCTCAAGCAGCTTGAGCGCGGCAAGGCCAACTCGCGCGTCCACGCGAGACAGCCGGGCAGGGAGGAACGCGACATGGCCCGCAAGGGGCAAGCCGAGCGCTCCGAGAACGCCCGCGTCCGCGTGGCGGTCGCCCGTCGCGTCGAGGAGGTCGGACGAGTGAGGGACTGCCCCGACCGCATGTCCGAGCTCGACCGGCGGCTCAGGCGAGACGGCATCGAGCTCGCGAGGTCGAAGGGCGGGAGCCTCCAGTACCGCTTCTTCTCGAAGGCCCTCGGGGCCGTGCGGAAAGTCAACGGCGGCAGGCTCGGCTTCGCGGTCGACCGCTCAACCGGCCTCGTCGTCCGCTTCACGCTGCGCGGGATCGCGACGGCGATGAGGGCGTTCTGGGAACTTGAGCGCAAGTCGTGGGAGAACCAGAACGGGCGAGGGGACTGAGCGCTTGGGCCGGGACGCAACAAGCGTCCCGGCTTATTATTGGCGGGAGCGACTTCGGAGCGGTTCGCCCTCCGCCGCAGGCGGCAAGATGATTCCGTGCAACGGAATCCATATCTTGCCTGCACGGAGCGAGCCGGTTGCCGAGGCAACGCGAGCCCGGGCAGGTGAGCGCCGGTTGAGCCGACGCCGAGGAGACGCGACCCATGGGGAGCGTCGCACGACGGTGCTCGGCGACCCGGCGCGAGAGGCCCCGTCCGGCGAACGGCGGAGCGATGGCGACCTCTGGAAGCCATCGAGCGCAGCCGTTCGGCGGGCGGGGCCGGTGTGAGCGGAGGCGGACGGAAACGCGATCCTTGGGAGCGTTGCAGGAAGCCGTAGCGAGAGCGACGCCACGCGTCGCGGGGGTCCCGCTTATGGGCGGGACCCATCGGCCGCAAGGCCGATCGATGAACATTAAGAAAGCCCCGGCCATTTGGTCGGGGCTTTCCTTGCCTGAAATAGACGATTGCCTTGCTCTTTCAAGTTACTTCGTGGCACCGCAAGAAGAGCACTTATACCCAGTGGTCACAGTCTCATCCCATGCATCGCGCACCTGCACCTGCTCGTCATAGGCCGCTTGGTCGGTCACGGTTTCATAATACCCCTGCTTTACAGTCACATAGGTAGAGTGATAGCTTCCGCAATTACCACCATTCATAAGAGAGTTGTTAATATGCCCCCAAGGGTCAGACGTGATATCCGCACCGCACTGGTTGCAGATATAGTGTTCCTCCGTCACCGCGTCATGCCATACCTGATGCGTCACCGCGTCGTGGTGGACGGTCTTGTACTGAGCGTCGTGATGGACGGTTTTTGTCTGGGCAACCCAGTTGTGCTGATGCGCCGGGGTGTCATCCTTTTTCGATGAACTGCCTGAATTGGAGTTTGAGCCGGAGTTGCTGCTGTTGCCGCCACTCGGCTTGCTATCGGATTTTCCCTCGTCTTTCTTGGAGGATGAATTGCTCTTGTTTCCAGAATTATCGGAGCTGCCTGTGGTCTTCCCATTATCCTTCTTGGAGCCGTTGGATGAACCTGAATCGCTCTTCTTGCTGTCGGAAGTTTCCGGGGTCTTCGCGTCGGACTTCTCTTCCTTGGCGGACTCCTGAGCCTTCTCGGTCTCCTTCTCGACGGCATCGGTATCGGCGTTCGGGTTCTTCTTGATGTTGTCCTCGAACTTCTTCACGACCTCAGCGCCCTTGTCCCCGGTCAGGGTGGAATCGCCCTTCTTCACGGCTTCCGCAACGTCCTTGGCAATGGCTGTCAAGTCATCTTTCGTTACCTTGTCCGCATCCACCTTATCGAAAGTCACGCCTGTGGCAACTGTCTTGTCGGCTTTTCCGGCGGTAACCTTCTTCGATGGCACCTTATAGATGGAGCCGTCGGCGTTCACCGGTGAAATGAATGTGACGGTATAGGTACCGGACTCACCGACCTTCACGGTCACCTGCTTGTTCGCGGCGATGGCGGTGTAGAAGTCTACTTTCCCGTCCTCATCCTCGATATGGGCGATGACGGGCGTGGAGGTTTCCGTATCCCAGCCGTCAGCCTTCACCTCAAGGGAAAGCACCATGTCCTGCTCCTCATCGTCCTTTGACTGGGACACCGCATGGGCGTTCGCTTTGCCCGTCCAATCCGCATGTGTGATGGCATATCCACCGCCGCCGATGAGAAGCGCCGCACAGAGGATTCCCGCACCAGCCGCGCAGACCTGCTTACGGGAGAACTCGCGCCCGAAGAGCACGAGCGGCTTCTTAGCATTCTCCTCCTTCGTCGAATCCGATCGTTTAATTTCCCGAGAGCCGTACTCATCCATCGGCAAACTCCAGTTCAATTATCAGAGGTCTAACTTAGCGGCATTGTATTCCAAATTGTCACTTATATAGGTGTGACTCATATAGAACCGAAACGAATCATTGGCACAACCTATTAGGAGGTGCCAATGACTCAGTTAGATATAAAGATGAGGGTCGGGCTGAGAATAAAAGAGTTGAGAAACGGACTCGGCTATAGCCAGGAAACTATTGCGTACTCTATCGAAATGTCCCGAACATACTTCGCTGAGGTCGAAACCGGCAAGCGGAACATATCAATTGAAAATATCGACCGGATTGCACAAGGGCTCGGCGTTTCCCTGAAAGAGTTCTTCAACTCTGACCTCTTTGTCAAATAAGACAGAGCACAAATCGAATTAGAACGAAAGGACAGACTTCCAACGTCATCTAATGTCCAACAGGGCTTCAATAGCAATCAAAAGGTATCAAAGGGCTGCCGGAAACTGGCTTGCCCTACGGCAACGACAGCCTAGGTTTTCAACGCTTTCCATAGCCGGAGGGTCCCACATCCAGCCCGTAGGCTGTGGGAAGGGTTGAAAACCGGCCCTGAGGGTGAAACTCTGGGGTGAAATATGAAGTCGCGATGTTTTCCCCATAGAATGAACTTTCACCCCTTTTTCACCCCTCAGGCGGGTTTTACCCCTATCCATACAGAAACAGGTCAGACGATTTATACCGTCTGACCTGCTATTTCTCTGGTGCCCCCGGGCGGATTCGAACCGTCGACACCCGCTTTAGGAGAGCGGTGCTCTATCCCCTGAGCTACGGAGGCATGTTGTACTAGTGTAGCAGATTTACGCCACTACCATGCAGCGCATAGCCGCTCTTCGAGATAGTCATCTACGACGCTCTTTAATGACTAGTCGTTTAAGAACGTCGCAGGCGACTAGTTACCTTTGTGGAAAAGGCCTTTGATGGCAGCAGGGATGCTCTTGGCGCCCTTGGCCGTCACATCGATAAAGTCGGGCGAACGCACAAGCTTATCCTCGTCGACGTACTTGCGGACCGCGCGCAACGTCTCTTTGTCGTCGCGCGTCGAAAACGTAAAGTGACCGTTGTCCTTGGTGAAGATGGCAAAACGCGTGATCTTCTTGGTGCCGCGTAAAACCTCGGCGGCAATATAGTCGACCTCGTCCCACGGGATTTGAATATAATCCTCGGGATTGCGCTCGTTGTAATACTCGAACGCCTTATTGCCCACCATCACGTTACCGTGGCTGGTAAGCCCCATCAGGCAGGTTGCCGGCGTTGCCAGATCGACCGTGCTGTTCTGAGATTGCGCCATGCGCACCTCGCCCTCCAAATAAAACAATCGGACCGCATCCAGTGTACCCACCGGGTGCGGTCCGTTTCAATGGCTCAAAAGCCCTTGCCTAGCAATTCTCGGTCTTAAGCCGAAACGTGCTTACATGAAGCCGCAGACGCGACCGATGATGCCGATGGCGAAGAGAGCCAGGATGATGACGATCGGGCTGACCTTCTTCTTGAGGAGCTTGCAGACCAGCAGGGTCAGGCACACGGCGGCAAGGCCGGGGATGAGCTGATCGAGGTTGGCCTGAAGCGTGGTGACCTTCACCTGATCAAGGGCGTTAGCACCGATGGAGTTATACATCGTCAGTGCTTCCTTGACACCCTCAGAACCAGAGGGCAGGTTAGCCCAGTCGATAAAGGCGCCAGCAGACTGCGTGACCTTGGAGACGACCGGGGTGAAGGAGATGGACACCCAGCGCTCGACCAGGGCGCCGATGATGAACATACCCAGGATGGAAGCACCCTCGGTGACCTTGCCCATCAGACCGCCGGAGAGGTCCTTGGCGATGGAGGAGCCGACCTTGTAGCCAAACTCCTGCGTGTACCACAGGAAGGCGTAACGGATGATGTTCCACGCGAAGAAGAACAGCAGCGGACCGGCGATGCTGCCGGACAGGGCCAGGGAAGCGCCCAGAGCGCCCAGAATCGGGCGAAGGGTGAACCAGAAGGCGGGGTCGCCGACGCCGGCGAGCGGGCCCATCATACCGACCTTGACGCCCTGAATGGCGACGTCGTCGATCGGAGCACCGTTGGCGCGCTCCTCCTCGAGAGCGAGGGTGACGCCAATGACGGGGGCGGAAACATAGGGATGGGTGTTATAGAACTCCAGGTGGCGCTTAAGAGCGGCAATCTGGTCATCCTTGTTGGTGTAGAGCTTCTTGATCGCAGGGATCATTGCGAAGCACCAGCCGCCGTTTTGCATACGCTCGTAGTTCCACGAGCCCTGAAGGAACTGATGACGGAAGCAAACCTTCTTGCGGTCAGCCTTGGTGAGCTGAATCTTGTTCTCTGCCATATGTATCACTCCCCTCCTACTCGTAATCGTTCAGAATGTCGCCGAGCGGGTCACCGGAGCCGCCGCCCATGCCGCCACCCTGCTTGGCCAGATCCTTGAGGCCAAGGTAGATGAGGGCAAGGGAGATGCCGATGAGGCCAAGGGCGATCAGCGTGAGCTGAGGGATGGCAGCAAGGACAAAGCCGAGGATGAAGAACGGCCAGGTCTCCTTGGTGGCCATCATGTTGATGACCATGGCGTAACCGACGGAAGCGACCATGCCGCCGCCGACAGCCATACCGCCGGACAGCCAGTCGGGCATAGCGTTAAGCGCGTTGGTAACAGCCTCGGCCGGGATGATGCACAGAAGTACTGCCGGGATGGCGATACGAAGGCCCTGCATGAGGATAGCAGCGTACTGCCAGCGCTCGATGCCGGAGAAGTCGCCCTTCTCGGCGCAACCGTCCATGGCGTGAGCGATAGCGGTAGCCAGGGTACGGCAGATCATGGTCAGGAACAGACCAGCGACCGACAGCGGGACGGCGACGGCGATGGCGGCGGTAACGGCCTTTGCCGAATCGGTGGCGCCACCGTTGAGGGCGAGCACCATGATGATCGAAGAAGCGACCGAGGCCAGAGCGGCGTCAGGCGCGACAGCGGCGCCAACGTTAGCCCAGCCAAGGGCCATCATCTGGAGCGAACCGCCCAGGAGGATGCCCTCCTGAAGGTGACCGGTTACGAGACCGATAAGCGTGCATGCCACGAGCGGCTGATGGAACTGGAACTCATCCAGAATGCCTTCCATACCGGCAAGCAACGCGACAATCGCAACAAGCAGAATAGTGATTGCAGACATGTATCGGACCCTCCTTTACTATGCTTGAGCGGCCAGTTCGGCCTTAGCTTTCTTCAACATGGCGTCGAGATCCTCGGAAGAATCCGAAGGAACCTTGCGGACCTCGAACTTGACGCCCTTGGCCTTGAGGGCCTCGAGAGTCTTGACGTCGTCATCGCCCATAGCGACGGCGTTGGTGACGACGACCTTGCCCTTGGAGTGAGCCATGGAACCGATGTTAACTTCCTTGATGTCTACGCCGGCCTCGATGGCCTTGAGCAGATCCTGCGGGTTCTCAAAGAGCAGCATGGCCTTGGTGTCACCAAAGCGCGTGTCCTTGACGACCTCGGCCATCTTCTTGATGGGCACGACGTTGGCATGGACTCCCGGAGGGGCAGCCTGCTCGATCATGGTCTTGCGGAGCTCGTCGTGAGCAACGCCGTCGGAAACCACGATGATGCGGTTGGGGTTGATCTGCTTGGTCCACGTGGTGGCCACCTGACCATGAAGCAGACGGGTGTCGATACGGACGTGGGCAATCTTGATGTGTCCGTCGCCGATGACCGTTCCCGGAGGGATGGCGCCTGCAGGAGCAGCGGCGGCCGCAGCCGGCTTCTTCTCCTCGGGCTCCAGAGACTCGGGCTTGACGCGCACGCCAGCCTTAGCCTCAGTCACGAGATGTTTTGCGATCGCATGTGCAGTGTTCTTTGCGTCAAAGCGCTGCGAATATGCCTCGATGAGCATAGGCAGGTTGACACCGGTGACGATAGCCCAGGAATCGTGGCCCTCGATGAGCCCGCTGATCTGGTTGAACGGCGTGCCGCCCCACAGATCAACGAGGAAGAGCACCTGCTCCTGGTCCTCGAAGGAAGCGATTGCTTCCTCGACCTTGGCACGGAAGTCGTCGGGGCCCATGCTCGGCTCGAGCGAGACCACGGCAACAGACGGCTGATCGCCAAAGACCATCGAGCCCGTCTGCTTGATTCCAGCTGCCAAGTCCCCATGGCTAGCAAGAACAATACTTACCATCACATAACCTCCTTTTTGTCTACGTATTTCCTACACGACATGAAAGGAGTATACCTGTTTGCTTTGTGGAATTATAGCTGAAACCGCAAAAGGTTGAATTATTTGTTTAAACGTCAAGGTTTGTTACAAGTTGATTACATTGCTGATTTTTAGCTCATTACCTGCTAATTCGCAGCTTAAGCGATCCGATATTTTGACATATATAGGCACACTGTTCATTAATACCGATTATAACTGGATGAAAACGTGCTCAATACGGCGCATTTTTGTTTGAACAGACCCCACTTGACTGCTAATGACAAATATGCTCTGAAAATCTAGTCAAACTGAATAATAGCGACAAAAAAGTTGCGGTGGAATAGTTCCTGATTGGGGGGGGTGCGGACGATTTTAGGAACTGTTTCACCGCAACTGATGAGGGGCTAGGCGATGTGGAGGGGGTTGGCGGCGTCGACGGCGTCGGGGGTGTCGCTGGACGCAGGAGCCTTGCTGGGAACGGCGTCCGCCGGGTCCTCGTCGGGGGTTTCGATCTGCTTGATCATGACCTCTTGGCCCTGCAGCAGATAGGTCTCGCCGCTGCCGCAATGGGGGCAGGTCTTGCCGTGCTCGACCGTCGCGTAGTCGCGGCCGCATGCCTCGCAGTGCGTCACGGCCTCGACAGGCTCCACGATAAGTTCCGCCCCCTCGGTGATGGGCTTTTTATCTGCCGCCCAACGCCAAGCATCGAGCAGCAGGTCGGGAACGACGCCCGAGACCTCGCCCAGCAACAACGTCACGCTCGAGACGCGACTCACGCCATTGGCGCGCGCCACATTCTCAACATCGCGAATGATGTGATACACAATCCCGAGCTCGTGCACTTTGTTGTCCTTCCGCCGTTCCCTGTCCGCTATGGCTACTTATTTACGACCAAACTTAATTTTGATGGCGCGCTTCAAGGCGTACTTGCCCAGGCTGGGGAGCTTTTGCTCGTATTTGACCATCGTGGAGCACTCGGGGCGGTCGCGATCCAGGTGGATAGCGTCAAACGCGCACTTGGTGGTGCACAGGCCGCAGCCGATGCACTTGTTGGGGTCGACGATTGAGGCACCGCAGCCAAGGCAACGGGCGGTCTCGGCGCGCACCTGCTCTTCGGTAAAGGTCTCGACGTACTCGCTGAAGGGCGCGGCCTTCTCGCGCTCGCGGTCCACGTGGGCAACCTCGCGGCTCGCGTTGTCATAGCTCTCGATCACGACATCGTCGCGGTCGAGCGCGGTGTAGCGGCGCTGGTTGCGGCCGATGGTGAGCGTGGAGCCCGGCTGCACAAAGCGGTGGATGGACACCGCAGCCTCGTGACCGGCGGCGATAGCGTCGATGGCGAAGCTGGGACCGGTGTAGACGTCACCACCCACAAAGATGTCGGGTTCGGCGGTCTGGTAGGTCTGGGGATCGGCAAGGGCACCCTGACCACGGCCAAGCTCCACCTTGGAGCCAGCCAGCAGGTCGCCCCACACGATGGACTGGCCGATGGACATGACGACACGGTCAGCATCGACACGGCGTAGATCGTTCTCGTCGTACTCGGGCGCAAAACGGCCTTCGTCGTCAAAGACACGCGTGCAGCGCTTGAAGGTGATACCGCACACACGACCGGCCTCGTCCAGGTGGACCTCCTTGGGGCCCCAACCGCAGCTGATGTGCGCGCCGTCCTCGATGGCCTCGCGACGCTCTTCCTCGCTGGCGGGCATCTGTGCCTCGCTCTCCAGGCAAAACATCTCAACGTGCTCGGAACCCAGACGGCAGGCGTTGCGGGCAACGTCGATGGCCACGTTGCCGCCGCCCACCACGATGGTGCGGCCGGGCAGCGCGTCAATCTTGCCGCTGTTGACCTCGCGCAAAAAGTCGACGGCCGCGGTCACACCCTCGGCGTCCTCGCCCGGAATGCCGGCAAGGCGGCCGCCCTGGCAGCCGATGGCCACGTAGAAGGCCTTAAAGCCCTGCTCGCGCAGCTCGTCGAGCGTCACATCGCGACCGACCTCCACGCCATAGCGGAACTCGGCACCCATCAGGCGAATGATCTCGACCTCGGCCTCGATAACGTCCTTCTGCAGCTTAAAGCTGGGAATGCCGTAGGTGAGCATGCCACCCGGGCGCTCGTTTTTCTCGAACACGACGGGCTTGTAGCCCTTCTCGGCAAGATAAAAAGCGCAGGACAGACCGGCCGGGCCGGCACCGATGATGGCAATCTTCTGGTCGAAGCCGCCAGCGCGCGTCGGCGTCACCACGGGCGGGACGTAGCGGGTCGCAGCGTCCAGATCGCGCTGGGCGATAAACTTCTTGACCTCGTCGATGGCCACGGCCTCGTCCACGCGACCACGGGTACAGGCATCCTCGCAGCGGCGGTTGCACACACGGCCGCAGATAGCGGGCAGCGGGTTCTCGCGCTTAATGAGCGCCAGTGCCTCGTCATAGCGGCCCTGCGCCGCGAGCTTCAGATAGCCCTGAACGGCGACATGCGCGGGGCAAGCCGTCTTGCAGGGCGCGGTGCCGGACTCGTGCGTCTCGATGCGGTTGTCGTTGCGGTAGTTAGGCGACCACTTGGTGTGGTCCCACTTGGTGGCATCGGGCAGCTCCTGGCGCGGATACTCGGGCACCTGTCCGCCCGCCTTTTTGCTGCAGAGCTTCTGGCCCAGCTTGGCGGCGCCGGCCGGACACACCTCAACGCAGCGGCCGCAGGCCACGCACTTGTCCTTCTCGACCTTGGCGACATAGGCCGAGCGCGACAGGTTGGGCGTGTTGAACAGCTGCGAGGTGCGCAGGGCGTAGCACACGTTGACGTTGCAGTTACAGATGGCGAAGATCTTGTTCTCGCCGTCGATGTTGGTGATCTGGTGCACAAAGCCGTTGTCCTCGGCCTGGCGCAAGATGTCGTAAACCTCGTCACGCGTCACATAGTGGCCACGATCGGTCTCGACCACGTAGTCGGCCATATCGCCCACGGCGATGCACCAATCTGCCGGGTCGTCGGCGCAGCCCTCACCCATCACGCGACGGCTCGCGCGGCAACTGCAGGTGCTGGCGGCATACTTACCCTCGTACTTGTCGAGCCAATGCTCGATATGCTCAATAGGCACCGACGTGCTCGCGGCGTCAATGGCCTTCTCGACCGGAATGACGTGCATGCCGATGCCCGCGCCCCCGGGCGGCACCATCGGCGTAGCCTTGGACAGCGGGCCCTTGGATGCCTGCTCAAAAAACTTGGCATAGACCGGATGCTCCTCGAGCTGACTCACGCGCATGTTGAGGAACTCGGCGGAACCCGGCACCAGCATGGGCAGCACCCACTGCTTGGCGCGCTCGGGATTTTCCCAGTTGTACTCGAGCAGACCCGTGTAGCTCATGTCGTCGAGCATCTTCTCGATATCGGCCTCGGGCATGCCGGTGAGCTTGACCATCTCGGGCAGCGTGTAGGGACGGCGCATCTTCATCTTGCAGAGTACCTCGGCCTGCTCGTCGGTTGCGGCCTCGGCAAACGACCAGTACTCGTAGCCCAGCAGCTCGTCGCGATGCAGAAGACGGTTGGTGCAATGCTCGCACAGCTTGACAATGGCCTCGCGCGGATGCTCCGGCAGCGGCGGCACGAACTCCGCGCCGATATCGGGCTCGGTGTAGCTAATCCCCGGTCCGTTGAGAATCATGGTTGTCCCTTCTCTTGCCGCAGCCCGGCGAGACCACGGTACCCCTCTTCTTACGGGTTCGACATGCCCCCACGCCGTTCACCCGTTATTGTTGACATTGTGTCAAAAACAGTATTGACGAACCGTCAACAATATTCAAGACTGTTAGGCGAACGGTCAGGCAAAAGAGGATGAAAGGCAGCAAGCGCATGGGCGATAACACGGTGAACATCTCTGTGGCCGACGCCGTCCCCACGACCGACAGCGCGGCAAAGCGCTTGACGGGCGACGAACGCCGTCGCGAAATCCTCGCCGCCGTGCGCACCGTGAGTTCCGAGCTGGGCGTGTCGCATCTATCTGTCTCGGCCGTGACCAAGCGAGCCGGCTGTACGCGCTCATTGTTCTACCACTACTTTGCCGATATGGACGCCGCCGTCACCGCTGTTATGGACGAGGCGATCGACGGTTTTATCTCCGAGCTCGAGCAGTGGAACGCCGGCCGCACCGTCGGTGATATCGAGGGCGCGCTCGACACCGTCGCCCCGCTCTTTAAGCGTCTGGTCGCCAGCGGCCACGAGCTGCCGAGTACGCTCACTTCAAGCAGCGGCGCGCTCTACGGCGGCTTTTTGCACAACGTGGTCCAACGCGTGGCGCAGTATATCTGCGACACCACCGTGGTGGATTTTGTCGCCCACCATGAGCTGCGCATCGACCATGTCTACGAAACGTTCTACACCCTCATCATGGGTCTTTTGATGTATATCCGCACGCACCCCGATGTGCCCGACGAGACGGTCAAGGAAATCATCGCCTCGACGCTCCACATCGAGGGCTATACCGCCAAGTATCCGGAGCGCAAGCCCCGGAACTGACGACATTTGGCCAAACTGCCCGCGATCAGAAGAGGGGCCGCGGGCGTGTGAAAGGAGAGCAGCATGCTGTTCGATGTTTGGGGTAGCGATACCCTTATCCACTGGGCCGGCTGGGCCATGGTCTTTATCGGCCTGATCGTGCTCAACGAGGTCGGCCGCCGCACCAAGCTCGGCGCGGCCATCATCTTTGGCGTGGCTCCGCTTGCCATGACCATCTACTGCGTCGCCATCGCCGTCGGCGTTTCGCAGGGCGCCGAGTGGGCGCTCACCAACCCCACCCACGTGTACCAAAACAGCTGGTTCCACTACGCCAAGGTATACGCGGCACTGGCCGGCTGCTGGGGCTTCATCGCCATTAAGTACCAGTGGGGCAAGATCGGCAAGGCGCACTGGTTCCGCGCATGGCCGTTCGTGATCGTTGCCATCAACATCATGATCGCCGTCGTGTCCGACTTTGAGAGCGCCTATCACTTCTTTGTCCTGGGCGAGTCCACCTGGGTCACCTCCGAGGGCGCCACGCAGCTCGCCGGCTGGAACAACGTGTTCAACGGCATCGCCGGTATCATCAACATCTTCTGCATGACCGGTTGGTGGAGCGTCTACGCCTCCGAGGATCAGACCGATATGCTGTGGCCCGACATGACCTGGGTCTACATCATCGCCTACGATATCTGGAACTTCTGCTACACCTACAACTGCCTGCCCACCCACTCCTGGTTCTGCGGCTTTGCGCTGCTTCTGGCGCCCACCGTCGCCGCCTTTATCTGGAACAAGGGCGGCTGGATCCAGAACCGCGCCTTTACGCTGGCCATTTGGTGCATGTTTGCCCAGGTGTTCCCGTACTTCCAGGAGGAGTCCATCTTTGTGACCCACTCCACGCTCGACCCCGCCGCCGCCACCGCGGTCTCCATCGCCGCGCTGGTCGCCAACATCGCCGCGATCATCTATGTCGCCTACCGCGCCAAGAAGCTCGGCCGCAACCCCTACAAGCAGGATGTCTTTGAGGGCACCAGCGACTGGGAGAAGGCTACCGCCCGCCGCGCCAAGGTTGATTACGCGCACGCCGAGTAACGCGCCTGACGCAAACATCGCTTGGGTACGAAGCCGCATAACCGGCTCCGCGCAACTCAACGCATTGCAGAGCCCCCGGAATGTGATTCGTTCGCGTTCCGGGGGCTTTTTGCTGCCGCGAGGATGCAGCTGAACGATGCGCTCGGGTTAAATCGGATCTTATATTTCGCATGCGCTTTATATGGCTCCATTTTTGGGTACAGTGTTGTCCCGATATTGAGCTTGGGGGATATATGAAAGATGAGACGATGGGCCAAGAGGATGCGGCCCAAGATGCAGAAGCGTGTGCCGAGGCCCTGGAGAGCCTAGACCAGATCGCGCTGGCCGAGATTGCGTTTGACGATTCGAGCGTTGATGTGCGGGATGAGCCGGAAATCGAGGCGCAGCCCGATGACTGTCTCTTATACACATCTGACGCTGCCGACGAT
>ENA-OYYQ01000455-OYYQ01000455.1-human-gut-metagenome-genome-assembly--contig:-NODE-455-length-18843-cov-6.152172_pt1 | contig 18843 bp, 17 predicted proteins | sample MGYA00243252_ERZ653455 | MGnify/ENA primary metagenome ERZ653455 (study PRJEB26926, sample SAMN06164940) | human gut metagenome | biome: ENVO:00009003; feature: ENVO:2100002; material: ENVO:00002003...
GGAGGGGCAAGCCCCTCCCCTACAAAAAATTTTCGATGATATTAATTTTTCTTATAGCTTTGCAATGAAACCAAAGTCGTAATTTACATCAACAACGGAACCCCGCCGTTTCGCTATCCGTCGCTAAATTGCAACATTTTCAAAGGCGGAATTTGCTACGGCTCACAGCCGCAACGGCGGAATTTGCTATGCCCCACGGGAATTAGCGCTTGAGGTTTACTATTTCTTCGAGCATCGTGTCCGAAGTGGTGATGATTCTTGAGTTTGCCTGGAAGCCTCTCTGTGTGATGATCATATCGGAGAATTCCTGCGACAAGTCAACGTTAGACATTTCGAGCGCACCCGATACTACAGAAGCAGAACCGTTTTCGCCTGCAATGTTTACCTGAGGCTGACCCGATGAAAGAGTTTCTCTCCAGTAGGAGCTTCCCACCTGCTCAAGACCGTTGGGGTTATCGAATGTAACAATATCAATTCTGCCGAGCATTATGATACCGTGTACGCTGTGTACACCGTAAATAGTGCCGTCCTCGTTGATATATACGCTGTCAAGATCCTTTACCGTCTGCGTAGCCGCAACACGTCCGTCTGTCATCTTGATATTGCCCAGAAGCTGGACCATATCAGAGTAGAAGTTGTTCGAGCCGCCTGCAAGACCTACCTTGCCGTCTGTGGCAAGAAGCGTTTCAAGTGAGCCGTTTGCAGCGTCCCAGTCCGTACTTGTAACCTTAAGCTGATACTTTTCGTTACTGCCTGCCGCCTTGTCTACAGCCGTCTGTATGTCGGCTACCGTAGCACCGGGGCAAACGCTTATCGTAAGACCGTTGTCCGACCACTTTGCCGTTGTGTCTGCGGCATTCTTGGAATATCTTAAATTTATCGTGTAGTTGTTTGCATATTCTCCTGCGTTTACTGTCGTAAATGTAAGAGAAGCCTTTGTTGTTCCGTCGTCCAGCTTCATTGTGTTTGTAGCTGTCGTTGCGGGAATGTCTGCCGCAGGGGGCACCGTATCAAGCTCAAAGTGGAGCGGAAGTACGCCATCAATGCTTACACCGCCGTTTTCACAAGCACGGGTAACAGCGTCCTCAAGATCGTTGAGGTTTGTATAATCATTCTTTTCGTTCAGCTGTACAACGAGCTTGTTTCCGCTCATATAAGCGTAATCGCTGTTGCCTACCGTAAAGCCTACCGATATGTTACCGTCGGGTGTCGCTGTATCTGCCGATACTGTAAGCGGATATGTACTGCCCTTGTATGTAATTGTCTTTGAGTAGCTGGCTTCGTTGTCAAGCACTTCGGGAACTACAAATGTAATTCTGTTTGAAGATGCGTCAACGCCTGTTGCGTCACCGCTTACGCCGAGTACCATATTACCGTTTGAGTCTACGAGGTTTCCTGCGTTATCAACGTTGAAAACGCCTGCTCTTGAATAGAAGATGTTGCCGGCTTCGTCCATTACCTGGAAAAATCCGTCGCCCGATAAAGCACAGTCATAAACGCTGTCAGAATATGTGAAGCCCGACTGTCCCATTACCTGTCCGATAGCGCCCAGCTTAGTACCGTAACCTACCTGAGAGGGATTTACACCACCCTGGAGGTTAGAGCCTGCCGAGCCATTCTTCTTGGTCTGGTAATATACCTCCTGGAAGGTAGTTACGCTTGTCTTGAAGCCTGTAGTGTTGACGTTCGCAATATTGTTGCCTATAACGTCCATCTTCTGCTGATGTGTCTTTAATCCTGACACGCCCGAGAATAAAGATCTAACCATGATCTGTTCCTTTCTCCATCGTGCCGACCGCTCTTACCCGTCTGTCATTCGGGGTAAGGAATACTTCCTTTCGGTCCGGTATTACATAATTACGGTCGAGTCGATGTTCGTAAAAATATTACCTTTTAAATCTTCCTGTGACATAGTTGTGATTACCGTGCGGTTTTTCACACTCACCACAAAAGCAGTCCTGTCTACGAGTACCAGTGTTTCGTTACTGCCCTTTTCTGCGGCTATCTCAATGCCGTCATTAAGTCTTTGCAGCATATCCGAGTCAAGTATCTCGATATTTCTGCTTTCTATACGCTTCATTGCGTGTTTCGAAAAGCCTACTGCCGAGTTTCTTGCATCAAGCTCGCTTTGCAGAGCCTGCGCAAATGTTCCTCCCGACTGTTGTGCGGCCTTTTCAGCATTCCCTGCTTTTGCGGTGTTAACGTTGCCTGTCGAAATCTGCAGATTCCGCAGCTTGAGTTCATTTATCAACATAACACTGCCGCCTTTTTATTTACTTGTTGCCCTCGGCACTTCCTGCCGGAGCTTCCGTGTTCTTGTCAGCCGTACTTCCCGTACCCTCGCTGACGTGTACTATCTCGTCAATAGAGTAGAGATAATTGTCTATCACGATCTTAGCGTCGCCGTCCTGCATTTCTGCCGACTCGACCTTGCCCTTTGCGTAGTAGAATTTGCCGTCGTCGCCGAGTACCTTTACCGTTACTTCCTTGCCCACATATCCCAGTGCCTCGGTCATCGTATGTAACGTACCCTTGCTTACCGTATCGCTTATCGCCTTTACCGCCGATAAATCGTACTGCTTGCCGTCAACTACTACCTTAACATCGCTTCCGCTGATGTTTACTCCGGTGCATACGCCCGATAAAAGCGTTCCGTCGTCGCTCTGCGCATTCATTGTAAGCGTCTTTCCTACAAGACCTGCCGCATAGTTTGACATACTGTACTTCAGATTGTCCTGCTGTGCCTGTAATGCCGTGAACTGTGCCATCTGCGACACAAACTCGGTATTGGACGTAGGCTCAAGCGGATCCTGATTGCTCATTTCCGCCATAAGCAGACTGAAGAACGTATCTGTGCTTATCGTATCGTTCTTGCCCGAATTCTTGAAAAGGTCCTTATACTTTTCGTGATTTGACTGTACACTCTGAAGACTTGAAATGTCTGCCATCTGTTATCCTTTCATGTCAGTCCGACCGATAAAAATCAGTCCATCGTCTGAATCTCCCCCAACAGCTCCTCAAAGTCATCCGTGTCATTCTTCTGCTGACCGTGCGACTGCTGTCTGTAAGGGTTCTTGCTGCTGCCGTCAAAATCTCTCTGGAAAAGTTCCGCCTGCGAGGTTTCCACCTTGTACGAGGTAAGCTCCACATCGTCATTCTTCAGCGCATACGCAAGCTGCTGTGACTTTGCCTGTAAAAGCTCCTTCGCCGCCTGAGTTTCCGTCAGTATCTCAACCGTGAGCTTTCCGCCCTCATTTGCCATACGAACCGTGATTTTGCCCAGTGTTTCGGGTGTAAGCACAACTGTAAGCGTGCTTCTGCCGTTTGCCTTAGGTGCGTGTTCGCTTACAAACTCAGCCATATCGCTTATCGGTACTCTGAGAGTGCGGATTTCCTGCCCGTTTTCGTCATAACGGCTTTCTGTTCTTGCAAATACATCACTGCCCTTTGCAAGCATATCGCTTACCGCATTCTTGTCGGTAACCTTCTGCTCGGTTTCAAGGTCGCTGTCAGACTTAGTAACCACGTTTCCTTTGGCTATCGCCCTCAGCTCATCGCTCTTGCTTTCGATGTTTCTCTTGGCAAATGCCATTCTCTGCGTGCTGTCATCCTGGGTCTGCATATCCTGCTTTACGTTGTTGTCGCCGTATTTTTCGTATGACGTTACCGTAAATTCAGCCTTAACAGCCTTAGGACTATCTGCTTTTACACCGTCCGCTTTTATAACGGCTGTTTCCCGACTTCCGATATTGTCGGTTTTATCGGTAGAAATCATATCCGCCTCAGAACGTACATTATCCGCATCTGAAGACTTTCCCGCATTTCCGACAGCCACGCTTGCAAAAGCGTCTGATTTGTCAGCCGTTGCGGCCACAGCATTTTCACCGGCAATGCTGTCTGAAGCGATTTCCGCTTTGACGTTCGTCTGTTTTACTGTATCCGCAGAGTCGCCGTTATTCGTCTGAATTTCACTCGCAAAATCATTTACGGCGGAAATCTCTCCGTTTTGTAAACCGAGAGCCGTATTAACGTCATTCCCATCTGAAAGTCCGCTGAAAGCGCCTTCTTTAGATAACACATCGCCTATCGGACTGCTGACCTCAAGACCGGTCATGATCTGCATAAGCTCGCTGTTGTCCGTCTGCATTACATCGGCGTAAAACTGCATCGTACCGCCTTGCAAATATCCTGCAAGCTCGGCTGTTTTAAGCAGTTCCTTCAGCTCTTTTGCATTCTGCTCAAGCTCGTTCAGCCCGCTTAATATCTCGCCGTTCATAACAGCCTTATTATCGGCGTTCATTCGCACAGCTGAGTTCATATTGCACTGCTGACCGCTTGTTACCATAGCACCGAGCGTATCGGAGAAACCTCCGGCAGTACCGCTTGCTGAGCCGTTTTGTACGCTGCCTGCCGAGATTGTGGCGGCATTGCCTGCAAACGTTGTAACAACGGCAGGCAATACTGCTGCCCCATTCATCATATCTCACCCCCTTTCAGTGCTATTCATTGCCAAAAATAATATATACTTTTTAACAACTTTTATATATTTAACGGGTTTGAACCGTTAAAATTTATGAAAATTGCACAGCTTTCCACCTTGTATTGTACCACATTCCGAACTATATGTCAACAATTTACGGTGTATTACCTCCGTTTGAGGAGCCGTTTGTCACAAATTCCTCTATGATCTGCTCCTGCTCCTTCTGCGAGGCGTATCTGTACTCTTCAAGCTGTTTTTCCTCCAGCTTTTCAAGCTTAGAAACCTCTTTTGTAGCGTCTATGACCTTCTGAAGCTGATTTTCGATTTCCTCACGCTTGTGTGCCATAAGCCCCTTTATGCGATATATGTCCTGTTGCAGAGAGGAAACATATTTCTTGTGCAGCGACAATCTCATAGCGGTAGTACCGCCTCTCACAAGTGCGTTCAGCTTGTCTATGCTCTGTTCGTACTCAGCCGCCTTTGCGTCAAGCTCGCTTTGCATTTCCGCAAGCTCCGCCCTTAGTCTGCCGAGTATTGATTTCTCGCTGTCAAGCACCTGATCGTCGTACTTTTTCAGCGACTGCAATGTAAAATTAAACTTCTTCATACCGCATTAATATCAGGAAACCGCCGCCTTTAACAGCTTTATGGTATCCTCCATCGAGAACGATTCGTACATTCCCTGCATCAGAAAATCGTTTATCTTGTCTATCTTCTTTATCGCCTCGTCAAGAGCCGGGTTTGTACCCTTCTTGTACGCTCCTATCGAGATAAGGTCTGCGTTGTTGTTGTAAAGCGCAAGCAGATTTCTCAGCTTTCCTGCCGCTTTATTATGCTCCGGATCTGCAATTGCCGACATAAGACGTGAGATGCTCGGCAGTATGTCAATGGCAGGATAATGGTTCTGCGCCGCTATCTTACGGCTCAGCACTATATGTCCGTCAATTATACCTCTTACAGTATCCGATATAGGCTCGTTTGTATCGTCACCCTCAACAAGCACAGCATAAATTCCCGTTATACTGCCCTTTTCGAAGTTTCCCGCCCTTTCGAGCAGCTTCGGCATTGCGGCGTATATTGACGGGGTATAGCCTCTTGCAACGGGAGGCTCGCCTGTCGAAAGACCTATCTCACGCTGTGCCATAGCAAAACGTGTAAGATTATCCATCATCAGCAGTACGTCCTTGCCCTGTGAGCAGAAATATTCCGCTATAGCCGTAGCCGTCATAGGACATTTATTTCTCATCATCGCAGGCTGATCCGATGTTGCGACAATAACGACCGACCTTGCCATACCTTCTTCTCCGAGGTCGTTTTCTATAAATTCTCTTACCTCTCTGCCACGCTCGCCTACAAGCGCAATAACGTTGAGATCGGCCTTTACCTTTCGTGCGATCATACCCATAAGCGTTGACTTACCTACGCCTGAGCCTGCAAAGATACCCATTCTCTGCCCCTTGCCCATTGTGAGAAGTCCGTCGATCGCCTTTACGCCAAGCTCTATAGGCTCGTGTATTTTCGGTCTGGTGAGCGGATTTACAGGAATGCCAGCTATAGGCACGGTGTCTGTATATTCAATCGGCTCTCCGTCGTCAAGCGGATTTCCCAGTGCGTCGATTATTCTTCCTATCAGCTTGTCGCCGACTCTTACGTTCAGTTTGTCGCCGGTGTTGTCAACTATACTGCCGGGACCTATGCCCTCAAGGTCGGTATACGGCATAAGCAGTACCTTATGCTCGTTGAATCCCACCACTTCGGCAGGGATATGCGACTTCATATCCTTTGTGTAGATACGGCACACATCGCCTATACTGCACAGCGGTCCGCTTGCCTCGATCGTCATTCCGACTATCTTTTCAATTTTACCCAGATACTTATATGTATCGGTAGTTCTGAGTTCTGTCAGAAATCCGCCGAGATCCATGTTAAAGTCCTTTCAAATAAGGGAGTTATTCGCTTTGTTCTTCGCCGCCGTCATTGTCGGTTTCTGCCTGTGCCGCAGGCTCCTCCTGCTTCTCGGCCTTTTTCCCTGACGGCGCTCTGCGGTACTTCCCTCTGCCCAGTTCCTCTATCATCTTGAGCTGTGTCTGTATTCCGGCATCGGTAATTTCACTGCCGTTGTCAATTATAACAGTACCGCTCGGTGCGTCCTTAAGCACCTCGATCTCCACGTTCTTTACATTTGTGAACAGTTTCTTGAAATAGTCGGTATCCGCCGCCATCTCCTCGCTGACATCGGTCTTTGATAAGGTCAGCTTTACATATTCACTGCCACGGAAGCTCTTTCCCGCTTCCTTTATCGTTTTCTTGATTACCGCCTTGTCCTTCTGACCGAGAGAATTCAGCGTTATGCGGTTTACTATCTCCATTACCGTGTCGAATATCTCAACCTCGTAGCTGTCAAAAAGCTCAGCCTTGTCGCTTACCATCTGCTCGCTGAGCCTTTTAATCTCCGAGAGCATATCACGGCATTTGTCAAGTCCTGCGGCATATCCGTCCTCGTGACCCTTCGCAAAGCCGTCCGATCTGCTTTTTTCAAAGATTGCCTCAGCCTGCGCCTTTGCTTGTGCGGCATAATCCTGTGCCTGCTGTTCGGTTTCGCTGAGTATTTTCTGTGCTTTTTCACGAGCATCGGCAAGTGCCTTTTCACCCTGCTCACGATAATAGCTTGTTATCTTCTCTTTTTCCTGCTCGAGCTCCTGCCTGTGCTTTACCGATGCTTCATCGGCGACCGCCGTATTTTCTGCGGTGCCGGCCGTCACTGTTTCCTGCAAGGGAGCTTGCGGTGCGACAGGCTTAACCTTTATTGAGTTGTCGATAACAACTGTATCTGTTGTAGGCTGTACGGGATAATAAGCGCCACGACCCGCCTTGAATACGCCTGCCAAAATATATTCCTCGCTTTCGTATTATGCGATGATTTCGTCTTCCTTGCCGCCCTTTGAGATAACGAGAGTACCCTCGTCCTCAAGTCTGCGTATGATGGATACGATTCTCTGCTGAGCCTCCTCAACATCACGCATACGGACATTGTGAAGATACTCAACGTCTGTCTGTACGCTTTCACGCATACGGGTAGACATATTTGCATAGATGCACTCTGCGGCCTCGGGAGTAGAGCCCTTGATAGCAACCGCAAGATCCTTTGAATCGACCTCCGGTATAAACGCCTGTATAGCCATATTGTCGAGAGTTACTATATCCTCGAATACGAACATCTTTGAGCGTATATCGTCCGCTAACTTCGGATCTCTCAGCGTCAGCTCGTCGAATATGTATTTTTCTGTTGCACGGTCTACGTTGTTCATGACCTCCGCAACATAGTCTATACCTCCGACCTCTGTGGTGTCGGCGGTAACAAGATTGTCAAACTTCTTTTCAAGTGTGCGCTCTATAGACTTTACGACATCGGGCGATGCCCTGTCCATCTTAGCCATACGCTCGACTACATCTATTCTTGTTTTCTTGGGCAGTTCGCTTAAAATAGCCGATGCCTGATCGCTTCTTGCGTAAGAAAGTATCAGCGCAATTGTCTGCGGATGCTCGTTTTGTACCATTGCAAGCAGGTTTTTATAGTCTGCCTTGCGGACAAACGCAAACGCTTTTGTCTGGAACTGCTTTGTTATCTTTTCAAACAGCGCCTGTGCCGTCTGCGGACCGAATGCCTTTTCAAGTATGTCACGGGCATACTCCACACCACCCTCGGATATTACCTTCTGGGTAAGGCAAAGCTCATAGAACTCGTTAAGAACGCTGTCCACCACTTCCATAGGGTAGTAGTTCATTCTTGCTATTTCAAGCGTGATCTGCTCTACCTCCTCGTCGGAGAAGTGCTTGAATACCTCGGACGCATTTTCCGTACCGATAGAGCTTATGATTATCGCCGCCTTTTGTGCGCTGGTGAGTGCCTCCATATATATCCTTCCTTTATGCTGTCAATATCATTCGCCGTTTTTCATCATAGAACGTATGAGCTGGGCAACGACATCGGGATTTGTGCGTGAGAAATCCTTGATTTCCTTCTTGAGAACCGCACTCTTTGACTCGTCGTCATATTCGTCAAGGTGCTGTATGTTGAATTCTTCGTCCGGCTGAGGCTGAGGCTCAAAGCTGAGAGCGGCAGATTCCTGCGCCGCCTGTGCCGCCGCTGCCTGTGCGGCCGCCGCCTTGGCTCTTGCTTTTGCACGTTTCTTCTTCTTTGCGTTGCTTGTAAGGATAGCTACGATAAGCAGTGCAAGCACAAGAAGTCCGAGCAGGAGTATGATATAAACCGTCCAGTCAACGCTTCCGCCTCTGTTTATCGTATTGCCGTTGCCGTTAGTGCCGTTGTTGCCGTTTATAACAAACGGGTAGTTTGCAACCGTAACATTTGCAACGTCTGCGCCGATAGCAAACGCAATTACTTCACGGAGCTGTTCCTTGTCTGCTTCAAGCATATTGATCTGATCTACCGTTACAGCCGCCGTTATTTTATCTACCGAATAGCCGTTCTTTTCAAGCTGTCTTATCTCGGTGTTTACAAGACGCTTTACGGTAATGCTGTTCTGATAGTAATATTGGTTATCGTCGTCGCCCTTGATAGTCGGATAGTTCGGTGAAATGTCGCTGTTGCTTGTTGTGCCAACAACGCCCGACAGCGAGCCTATTCCGCCCCAGCCCTCGTTCTTTGTTGAGCTTTCTATCATACCGCCGGATGTACCGTCCTCTGCTACAGACGGTGTGTAGATGGTATATTCTGACTTTGAGTTATCGTAATTGAGCTTTACGTTTACGTTTATCGTGTAGTCCTTGTACAGCTTTTTCAGCGTGTCGTTGAGCTGACTTTTCAGCAGGCTCTGCATCTGCTCCTGGAAGTTCAGCCTTGACTGGTACAGCACGTCCTCCTCAACGGTCGTGTTCTCACCGCTGAGCAGCTTGCCGTCCGAGTCGAGTATTGATATGTTTTCACGCTCAAGACCCGGCAAAGAGTTCAGCACCAGTGCATAGATACCTTCAACCTGATCGCTCGTAAGCTGTGCGCCGTTCTTCAGATCGAGCTTTACGCTGACTCTCGGTTCTTCGCTGTCCGTGGAGATAACATAATTGCTGTTCTCCGGCATAGTGATTATAACATAAGAGTTCTTGACCGCACTTATTGTGTTGATGGCTTTCATAAGATGCGTCTGTAACTGCTGTATCTGAAGCACCTTCTTTTCGGTGTCGGTCGACCATATACCTATGCCGCTGTTCCATACGTCAAAGTTGAACGTTGACTTGGGGTATCCCTGTATGCTAAGCTGCATTCTTACATTGTCCGCCTGGTCGCTCGGTACAGAGATACTGCCGTCCGTACCCATTTTTACGTCCGTTATTCCAAGCTCGTTTATAGCCGAAACGACCTGCGAGCTTTCCTCGCTGTCAAGTCCGGTATAAATAGCCGTATATCCCTTCTGATTAAGCACTATCGCAAGCACTACTGCGGCAACTATTACTACCGATACCGCAGTTATTATGAATATCCGCAGATTTTTCGCAAGCGAGCTCCATTTATCTTTGAATCCGCTCCAGAAAGCGGAGAGCTTATCCTTCATCTATATATGTATCCTTCCCTTGAAGTGTAGATCAGTATTGATCAGACGGTCATACGCATTATCTCGTTGTATGCGTCAACAGCCTTGTTCTTGACAGTAACAAGCAGATCCACAGCGGTAGCCGCCTTTTCGAGATTTACCTGTATCTGCGCAAGATCGTCCACATCGCCGAGCATAAGATCGACAGAATCCTTCTGTACCTGTGCGTCGGTTTCCTTGACGTTTTTTACAAGCGACTCAAAAACATCAAAGAACGTTGCTTCGCCGTCATCTGTGCCTTCGGTCTGCTTTTTCTGACTCATCGTTTCCATAGGGGTGATACTGCTTGTAAGCGGTACTATAAACATTTATATCAGTTCCTTTCGGGTATCGTTAGTTGTTTCCTATGCTGAGTGCCGTCTGCGCCATTGATTTCACGGCGTTCAGCACAGCAAGGTTGGCTTCATACGAGCGTGTAGCCGCCATAGCGTCCATTTCCTCCTCCGCCACGTCAACGTTCGGCAGATAGTAATAGCCGTTCTCGTCTGCATCGGGATGTGTCGGGTCGTAGACCGGTGTGAGCGGTGTTTCATCCTCAACTATCTCGGTAACAAGAACACCCTTGTTTTTTGTCGCAGAAACAGTATTCGCAGGCACTCCACCTGCTATTTTTTCTTTTCTCTTTGCTATAGTTTCCTCAAGCACAGAGTTGAAGCCCTTGTTTTCGCTGAACAGTACGACCTGCCTTCTGTATGGCGTACCGTCCTCCGTTCTGGTGGTTTTTGCGTTCGCAACGTTCTGCGAAATTACATCAAGACGCAGTCTTTCCGCTGCCATGCCCGATGCGGCTATATTAAGCGAGCTTAAAAATGCCATGCAAAAAACTCCTTTCTGTATGTCAAAAAAGCGTTGAAATCCGTTTCACTGTATATAATCCATTATTTTAAAGCGTCTGCTTTAAGACAATACCGCATAATTATTGCTGTGCGATTGCGCAGTCAGATTTTTCGTCAGATTGTATAAATTGAACGCAGGCAGGCTGGCGCCTGTCAAGCGAAATTTGTGCAAGATGGCGGAAAATATGCAAGCTTAGCGTGCGGCAAAGGCGATAGCCGTTAATTGTGCGGTATTGCCTTAAATTACGTTTTCATTGCCGAACGAAGCCTTGTGAACTCTCCGTTCATCTGGTTCTTGAGAGCCTGATAGTGAAGCTGTACCTTCGCAAGCTCGTTTGACTGCGAATCAACGTCTACGTTGTTGCCGTCCGGCTGAGTGTTGGTCGCAGTGTCCTCGTACACTCTTGTAGCAAGCTCGACCTGCTTCGAGCCTTCCTTCGCCTTACCTCCGACAACGCTCGTGCTTTCCATTCTGTCCTTAAGTACAGCATAAAAATCAAGATACTTGCAGTTATATCCGGGCGTATCCTGGTTAGCTATATTCTGTGCGATTATCTGCTGCTTCTGCCACAGAACAGACAGACCCTGTTCGGTAATGCGAAAAGCGTTTGTGTTGAAAAGTGCCATATATCCTCCTTTTCAAGCCGGTCCTTCTTCGGAAATGTTCCCCGTGTCATAAACAGTTAATGCGATGAACGATTTCCGTATTTTGTATTTCGGTGTAACAAAGTTACAATATGTAGAAAACCACCTTAAGTTATGTTAACATTTCATGGTTTTTGGTGCGATTTTAACAAATTTCGAGTTACAGTTCTGGCAACTCAATTGTATATTATACAACATTTTTTACCGTTTTGCAAGGCTGGTAGGAAAAATCTGTTGATTTTTGTACGATTCTCTAAAAGCGGTGACTGACAGTATGCAACGGCTGTATTTTTTAGTCAGACTGCACAATCGTATATGCTACCACTTCCTGTCGAATGTGGGAAGCTCGGTAAACGTTCTTTTCCTTGCCTGCCTGTAGACCATTCTTGTTTTCGGTCTTGAAACGAACTTTGTTTCGGCGGCTTTCTTTTTCTCGCACCTTAGCTGATACCGCTTCTGAGCGAGCGAGCAGTGTCTGAAAATCGTTTTCTGCTTCGGGAAGCACTTGGGAAGCGTCAGCGAGGATATTTCCCTGAAGCCGTTTTCGTTGAGCCACCAGCTGTCAAATTCAGGCTTGCCCTGCCTTATATGGTACCCCAGACGGTCAGAATCGCCCTCGTAGCACCTGATTTTCCCCGTAAAGACAAGCCTGTCCTTTTTCACAGACAGCTTCATCTCGTCATACGGGATTATATACAGCCTGCGTTGTATCCCGCCCGTGTCCGCCGATATTTTTCCGCCGTACCTGCTGAGAATTGCGGCGGATTTCTGTATCTCGAAGTAGGTGCATCGTTTTATACGTCTTGACCGTGTTTCGCATATAAAGAACAAAAGGAAGGTGAACGCAAGCCACACGGCAACGCATATCGCAGGAATAGCAAGTCCTGCGGCGAGAAACCCCTCCGTCCGCCAATTTCTTGTCTGTATTATCAGTGACATAAGGCTCAGAAGCGCCGGGAGCGCAAGCACAGCTCCGACAGCTACGCTTGCTTTCTCGCAGACAGTGCGAGCTTTCGATGTGTCGGCGTGAAAAAAATTCTGCATTGACCCTGCGGAACAATATTCCGCTACCGCACCTCCCTTACGACAAACTTCTGCTTATACTAATTATATTATAGCAGGCTTACAAAAGTCAACGAGCTTTTCTTAATTAAATTGTATAAAAACAAGCTGTACTTTTTAAACAATTCGCAGAATTTTTAAAAACCGACTAAAAAACTGCTGATTCTGCTTGATTTATTGTTCAATTTATTGTATACTTAATGATAAATGATAATATAGGCGTGTTGGGTGCGGCTGTAATGCCTTTTCCCCGTGTCTTAGGAAAGGGGAGTTGTGCTTTTTGAGCTATAAGAAAGAAGACTTTACTTCTTTTGAGATAACCTCACTTGACGGTGAGCGGCTGATGTACACCGAGAGCAACTTCGACTTTCCGATAATGTACGACCTTAACGATAATATTATCGACAATATGCTGATGATAAAGGGACGGAAAATGCCCGAGATCGACACATCTCAGTATGTTTACGTCATCGCCCGTATGCGTGACGGCGACCGCTACAGATACAAGACGAACGTATCCGTATCGACCGACCGCCAGCTTAATGTGATATTAAGACCCGACAAGGCGGAGCTTCTTGAAGAACGCAGAAGATATTTCAAGATAAAAACGAATGAAAGAGCGTTTATAACGCTAAGAATGCAGGAGGGCGATGACAAGCCCATTCCGCTTGATCCGCCTGCCGAAATATACATCAAGGATATAAACGTCGGCGGAGTATTTTTCATCTGCACCGACGCACGCAGGCATTTCGCCAAGGGCGACAAATTAATGATGATAATCAATCTGTCCGGCTCACGCCTTGAGCTTAACGCAGAGGTGCTCAGAGAACAGACAATAGATTCGCATGAAACCGATACAGGCTACGGATGCCGTTTTATCGGTGTTTCTCATTCGCAGGAAGAAACTATTTCAAGATATATCTACAAGCTACAGTTTGAAATGCTGCAGAAGGAACGTGAAAAACGTGATATGTTTTGACGGAATTCAACATAAAAATGTGAAACGGTTGATTGATATTGAATTTAAGGGTTTCGGAGGTTTTATAAAATGCAGTCATTAAAGATTAAAACGACTTTACGCATACTCACTACGGCTTTCGCCGTAATACCGATGCTGATAGTCGGCATAGTGGGATATTTCAGTATGACGGGCTTTGCCGCAAATTCGGTAAGCCAGTTCGCAAGAGCGGCAGGTGCGGCTCAGCAGGAGATAATCAATCAGTACATAAACGAGTGTATATCCGATGTTGCTTATCTTTCATTAAGCAGGCCTGCAGGAACGCTTGCAAAGAGCGGTCAGGGCGATGATGCCAAGTCAATGCTTTCGCTCATTGCCGAGAATATCGCCGACAGAAACAGCGGCTTCAAGAACCTTGTGATAACCGACTCCTCCGGAAATATCGTTTACGAATACGAGGATATACAGGGCATGAAGGAGAGCTTCTTTGGCTTCGAGGAGCTTGAGGGCTATTCCGAAGGCTCGACAAAGATTTCAAAGATCTATATGAACAACGAGGACTACGAAACAAGCGTGTTTTACGTTGCAAAGAGCATAGATGCTGACGGCCTTAACAATATCGACGGATTCGCCATAGAGATTATCGACCTTTCAAAGATAAACGAAATACTGTCTAAGACGTCATACGGCGAAGGCAAGGGCTATCTTTCCGTAACCGACGGCACAGGATGCGTGCTGAATTACGAGGGTAACGCCGTACAGAAGATAGACGATATCGCCGACAGCGGAATAAGAGATGTTATGAAGTCTACAGCTAAGCCCACATCGGCTGAAAATAACATTGACTATAACGTAGGCGGTAAGCTCGGCTGCTACAATTATTTCACAGGTGCGTCCTCATTAAACTGGAAGTGGGTAAGCGTTTACCCTGCAAATATGGCAATGTCGCAGATTACAGTTCCTCTTGCAATATCGCTCGGTACTATGGTGGTTCTTGCCGTTATATGCGCACTTCTCGGTATTCTTATCACAAAGTCTATCGTAAACACGATGAACGAGATGGTAAAGGTTGCCCGTGAGATACAGGAAGGCGACCGTGACAAGCGTCTTGATATAAAGACACACAATGAGTTCAAGGACATTTCCGAGCTGTTCAACAATATGCTCGATGACGTAAGTATGTCTGAGGAGCTTCACAGAACGATCTCCGACATTTCGGACAATATGCTGTTCGAGTGGGATTTCCACAAGGAAACAATGTACGTTTCGGATAACTTCAAGGAGAAGTTTGACATAGACCCGTCAGAGGCTCAGCTTGCAAACGGTAAGTTCCTTGATAAGATAATGACGGAGGATTATGCCGAAGTCTATAAGCGTGATATAAGCACACTGCTCAAGAACAGAACAGGTCACAGCGGCGAGTATCAGATGACTACAAAAAACGGAAGCCTGTTATGGTTCTCTATCCGTGCACTCTGCGTTACCGACCGTCTTGGCGAACCGCTTCGTGTTATCGGTGTCGTAACCGACATAGACAGCGAAAAGAAGCTTGAGCTTCAGCTTTCCGAGCGTGCAAGCTATGACTTCTTATCACAGCTTTATAACAGAAGCACATTTGAGCGTGAGCTTAAGAGCGAGATCGAGCGTAGCGCACACTCAAAGGTTGCGGTACTCTTTATAGACGTTGACGACTTCAAGTTCATAAACGACCGTTTCGGACATTCCGTAGGTGACGAGGTTATCAAGTATGTTGCCGGCTGTATCAAACAGCGTGTAAAGGGAAGCGGATTCGCAGGACGTTTCGGCGGTGACGAGTTTGTTCTTTGTATCACCGATCCTAAGCAGATTGAGGAGATAGAGAGCCTGTCGCTTGATCTTATAGATGAGCTTTACGAGGGCTACCACTCCGAGCTTGCAAACGTTTCGATAAACGTAAAGGCAAGTATCGGTATAGCGTTCTACCCCGAACACGGCGATGACAGCAACAAGGTAGTTGCCGCCGCTGACGAGGCTATGTACTTCGTAAAGAAGAACGGTAAGGCAAACTACCACATCTATCAGCCCGAAGATTCTGAGATGGAAGATCTTCAGCACACATTGTAATAAAAGTGATCAGAAATATTCATACCCGCTTTTTCGGCGGGTATGATTGCTTTTATCTGTAAATAATTTGAAAACCTAAAATTTAACCCGTTAAGGTAAAGAGAGGATACACTGTATGGCAGTTGTTATAGCGATAACAAATCAGAAGGGCGGTGTCGGCAAAACCACGACCTGCTCCGCATTCTGCGGAGGACTAACCGAAAGCGGTAAGAGCGTTCTTGCAATAGACCTCGATCCGCAGGGAAATCTCAGCTTCAGCCTTGGCGCTGACGCAGAAGAAAGCTATACTATGTACGATGTATTCAAGGGAAACTGCACCGTAAAAGAGGCAATACAATGCACGGATAACTGCGATGTTATCCCCGCAAACATACTGTTGTCGGGCTGTGAGCTTGAGCTTACCGGTGTTGGCAGAGAGTACCTTCTCAGAGAGGCGCTGACGGACGTTATGGACGATTATGATTACATAATGATAGATACCCCTCCTGCGCTTTCCATCCTCACGATAAACGCATATACAGCGGCGGACAAGCTGATTATTCCGATGATAGCCGAGATACTCAGCCTGCAGGGAATAGCACAGCTTAAAGAAACGATTTTCGCCGTAAAGAAATATTACAACAAGGATCTGGAGATTACAGGCATATTGCTTAATAAATACAATCCCCGACTTGTGCTTACAAAAGAAGTTGAGGAGCTTGCCGGAATGATAGCCGAACAGCTTGGCACAAAGATACTCAGCTCAAGGATAAGCACAAACGTTTCCCTTGCGGAAGCCCCTGCACACGGAATTTCCATAATGGAATATGCCCCACGCTCCAAGGCGACCGCAGAATACCGCAGTCTTATCAACGAAGTGACCGGCGTGCCGATGAAAAAATCACAGAAAAAGGACAGCAAACGTCCCGTCCGCAGACCGTCAAAGAAACAGTAATTCACGAAAGGAGCGCCTCCTGTGGCAGAAGAATATAAATCAAGCAAGACAAGACAGGTAATGAATCTTATAAATGCAAAGCCCTCAGGTGTCAATCCTTTCTTACCGCCTGCCGAGCAGGAAAGAGAGAAAAGATCGCTTGCCGAAAGCACCGTAGAGGACAAACTGCGTAACTATACGCAGTCAAAGCGAGGCACATCCGCTCCTAAATCTCACACAAAGCATAACCCGATGCTCCATATCCCCGAGGACGATGAGCCACAGCAGACGGTTAAAAGCGTAACACGTCACACAGGACAGATAACGATAGACATAAACCGCATAATCATTGACGAGATACTTGACGATGCGTTAAGACGCTTCAACACCTGCCACTGCGAAAAATGCAAGCGGATAATATCCGAAAAGGTGCTTGACCTTGTTCCCGTAAAAATAGTAACGGTAACACAGGATGAGGAGCGTTCGGTAGTAGACGGCTATTGCAGCTATGCCCGAAAGGATATATACTCTGCAATCGTCAAGGTCGTTCTTGAAAACAAACGCAGACCCTTCCACAACGAACGGCTGTGAGCCGCTTCAAATTCCGCCTGCGGCAATGTGCCGCTTCAAATTCGCCGTTCTGACGGATTAATCTTGGCTCAACCTCCGTTACCGGCGGTAGATGAAAGTTGAAAAGGGAAATTAAAAGTTTTAATCAATCTTTTTTAAAAGATTGCGGATTTTTAAGGCGGAGCCTTAAATCGCTTTCCGCAGAAAGCGAAATTTCTTAATACAAAGCGAATTTTTGAAGGGTAAGGGAAACTTTTTGCAAGATAAAAAGTTTCCCTGAACTTATAAATTATTGCTTTGTCATCCTCAAAAAAGGTGCCTGTGGCACGTTTTTTGAAACTCAATCTTTTTGTTGTATATCGGTTTATTTGGGTACAGTTGTTTGCGGGTATGGTAAGGGTTAGTGCGAGGCAAAGGGTGGTGTAGCAATCCCTCAATAGTTGGCTGAGCAAAGCTCAGCAACAGAAGCTCACCTTTACTCAAGGAAGCCAAGTGTGATAGTGCAGAGCAAGGGATAGTGCGGTTTTGGAAGGGTTGGTGCGGAAAAGGCGGTCACGGTGGGGTGCGGTGGGTGCTGTTAAAGAATTATGGCTTTACTACCGGACACCATTTTGACGAGTGCTGAGAATTGAATATAAAGAATCCGCTGTTTATTGCAAATGGCGGATTTTTGTGTTGGGAAACTTTGTAGGGGAGCGGGTTGCCCCTCACGAAACATCACTGCAATTATCAAGCACAAGTTAATAGAGTTATAATGTAAAAAGGAACTGCGTTTTACCTTGATACTTGATAGATTAAAAACGCTGAGAAAATCAATAACTTAGATTTAACAGGAGGGGCAAGCAAGGCAAGTGATAAGTGTTCTTTTGCAAAGGTTGTAGAAATGGAGAGGGTCGATGCAACGGGAGGGGCAAGCAAGGCAAGGATGCCTTAAGCGTGTGTGCCCAAAGTTTCGCAAGGATGCGAAACAAATAAAGCACACACAGACGCTCACCCTACGAAAAGCGAGTGGGATAGTGCAAATGCGAAACCATATAAGCAAACAGACGATTGCAGTACGAAAAGCGAGTGGGATAGTGCGGAAAAACTAATTGATGGTGCGGATGGAGAGCAATCCCTCAGTCTTGCGACAGATAGGGTTGAGCGAATATTAACGTTGATAAAATCGCAAAATGTTGCAATTTATAATAAGAAGTAGCCTTGTCGCAATCCAGCTCCCTTTGACAAGGTAGCCAAGAATATAGTGCATAGCAAGGGATAGTGCGGTGTTGGTAGGGTTGGTGCTGAGCGAAGGATAGTGCGGTTTTGGAAGGGTTGGTGCGGAAAAGGCGGTCACGGTGGGGTGCGGTGGGTGCTGTTAAAGAATTATGGCTTTACTACCGGACACCATTTTGACGAGTGCTGAGAATTGAATATAAAGAATCCGCTGTTTATTGCAAATGGCGGATTTTTGTGTTGGGAAACTTTGTAGGGGAGCGGGTTGCCCCTCACGAAACATCACTGCAATTATCAAGCACAAGTTAATAGAGTTATAATGTAAAAAGGAACTGCGTTTTACCTTGATACTTGATAGATTAAAAACGCTGAGAAAATCAATAACTTAGATTTAACAGGAGGGGCAAGCAAGGCAAGTGATAAGTGTTCTTTTGCAAAGGTTGTAGAAATGG
>ENA-OYYQ01000460-OYYQ01000460.1-human-gut-metagenome-genome-assembly--contig:-NODE-460-length-18657-cov-8.294377_pt1 | contig 18657 bp, 16 predicted proteins | sample MGYA00243252_ERZ653455 | MGnify/ENA primary metagenome ERZ653455 (study PRJEB26926, sample SAMN06164940) | human gut metagenome | biome: ENVO:00009003; feature: ENVO:2100002; material: ENVO:00002003...
TGGATCGGGTCGACGTTTAAAACGCTCATAATACCTCTGAGTTAATTCTTTCGCTTCAGCCTTTTGTTTAGCGTAACGTTTGTCAAAGAATTCATTAATACTCATCAACTTTCTCGCTGGAACGCCCGCATAAACGCTGTCAGACTCGCAATCCTTTGTAACTAGACTTCCTGCTCCAACCACAACGTTATCGCCTATTTTCACATTTCTTTCTATAATTGTATTCATACCAATAAATACATTGTTTCCTATTTCGACTATACCGCTAGCTCCAAGGACCCCCCCGACAATTTTTGAGAACCGACCATGAATAATCGTGTGTTAAAATTTTTACACCCTCAGTAATCCTTACATGATCACCAATAGTAATCATCCATGGGTATTGTTCATCAATCAACGTCTTCGTCGGAGCATATATAATGCAATCGCTTCCGATTTTCATTCCTAATGATTTTAAATGTTCAATATAAGACGATGATTCTGCCTTATACCCATAAGCGGCCTTTCTCAAAATGCTTTTTATATTCACTTTAGCAATCCTCCTTAATTTCGTTGCTATCATACTGCATTGCTACAAAACCAATTGCCATTCCAAAATAAATTATATAAGCTGTATCCACTCGAATTGCTGAACTGTGCCACATCAAAAAAATCATAGCTACTGTGAAAATAGCACTTGTTATCATATACGGCCGACTTGCATTAGAATACCTTTTCAATTTTGCCAACAATGTAATAATCAATGTAACAAAGAAAAACACGTACAACCCAAAACCGATAATTCCGCATTCTAGATACGTCCATTGATTTGTAAACCAACGATAATTATAATCTCCATAGACTCTATAAAAGTCACTCTGAAAAAAAGAGAATGCAGATGTATCACAATTACCAATACCCAAGCCAAACCATTCTTTAATCGGAGTTCTTAGAAACAATTTATTAATTACTTGGAATGATCCAACACGTGGAATTCTATACCCCTCATCAAAAGTCGCGGTTGCATAATCCATAAAATTCTTTTTATTAAAAAGAATTTTCAACATATTCGGTGCCAAACGATCAACCAAATTGATAACAACCACAAAGCCTAGTAATAGACCAACTAGAATTGCTAGTTTTCTAACTGTAAAACCTTTTTCAACATATTGATTAATCAGTGCTGACAAAATAATGCATAACACCGCCAGCATTAACATCATCTTTTCCTCAGCCATTGCACCTAGCATAAATGTAGCCGCAATAATAAACGCAAATTTTTTGAATGTAGTTTTTTTAGCAAAATAAAGGCTTGAGTAAAAGCATAAAAGCAACAGGCAGAATGGATTCAAGCCACCACCGCCCCAAAAAATTCCTCCACCAAAATCATCGCTAAATAGCCCAAGGACAAAATACTTATATATACCAACAAGCGCATTAAATATTTGTGACGCAAAATAAAATCGAATCACTTTTTCGACATCATCAAGTGAAAAAAAGAGAATTACTCCAAAAAACAATATATAATAGCGACAGAGATTTCTTATTCCCCAAAAAACGAGCAACGGTTTTACAAAATTTATTCCAGCGCCAACCATTAAAAACAGCAAAAGTGCAATTAAAATATAGAGAAGAGGAGCGCATCGATTTTTAATCTCCTTAATATACTTTGCTTCAAAGTAAAGTAACATTAAATTCAAAACATCACACAAATAAAATGTTGAAAGACTAATACCAAACAAGCTATACGCTGCAGAGAACACAATGCATGCGTATAATATCCAAAATATGCACTTCTTTGGTGTAACTATAAATAATTCTCCTCGCATGCTTTTATCTCCCTAGATATTGTTGAGCTCTTATCAATACGATAGTGCTGAAACTCATCTTATGTTTAATACAAAAATGAATCATTCTTCTTGCTCTTGAAAAACTAGCATCTGGTACCAACCGTACAATTTCTTGAACCATCTTATTTGCGCACATTTTGGAAATCGAACGATGAATTTCTTTAACACCGATTTCTTTTACACAATTGACTTCGCTTTTCATACAAGCAAGCAAGTTATCCAAAAAAGGTCTTTTAATCCTGTATCTCACTTCATCGCTATAAACATCTGATGCACATAATTCTTCTAAATGCAGTTGAAATGTGACAAGCTTCTCAAAGCGATCCGGCTTATATACATGTGTAAGCGACTGGTCATTTTCGCAATAATAATAATATGCCTTCTGTACAACACTAACACTATGTACATTCGGCATGAGTTTCATTAGCGAATACACATCTTCACTAATATACTCTCGCTCGGAGACAAAATGGAAGTTGCATTCTACCAATAGTTGTCTTCTATATAAGCAACTCCATGCACTCATTAACAAGTCACTGGCTGTTCCTGTTTTAGGATCTGTACAAATTAACTCTGGTAAAAATTTTGATAAAACTTCTTCACCTTCATACTTTTCCAACGGTGTTTTTGGAATATATGTTTTGGTAATATTCCCCTGTCTATCAACGTCATGATGTCCAAATTCAATCAAATCTGGATTATCAGAAATTATGACTGTGTATAATTCTTCAAACAGTCTTGTATCAATATAGTCATCACTATCAAAAAAAACAATATAATCTCCAGTAGCAACATCTAAGCCAGAATTTCTCGCCTCACCCAGACCAGCATTTTTTTTATGTACAACCTTAATACGATCATCAACTTTTGCCCAATTATCACACATTTGCGGGCTATTATCCGGAGAGCCATCATCAACAAGAATAATTTCAAGCTTTTTGTAGGTCTGATTCATGACACTATCAAGGCATCTATTCAGATATTTTTCCACATTATAAATTGGCAGTACAACACTAAATTTAATTTTTTCTTCTGTTTGATTCATCATATTCTCCTCATAGATGCGCTAAACTGTATTTTTAATACAGCAGTACTACAATTACATATCGTTAACAATAATTCTATACTTCTCGTCCCATGTTAGCTTACTGTTCACATATTTATAACCATTCAGGCCCATCTGCTTTGCTAGTTCTTTGTCTTGTCCCAGTGTTACAATTGCTTTGCAATAGTCTTCCTTGATGTTGTCAAGCGCCTGTTCCGTATTTATAAATACACCGCAGTCAACTTCCTTTAGCAGTCTACAGAAACTTGTATCAAATGCAACAATTGGCACTGCATATGCCATTGCTTCAAGTAGCACATTTCCACTTGTTTCTCTAAGACTCGGTAAAACAAAAACATCTGCCTGCTGATATGCTTCAGCAATTTGATTCAATGGGCGATTACCCATTAGTTTTACTTTTTTTCCAATACCACTATCTGCTATTTGTTTTTCGATTAATGCACGATCATCGCCATCACCAAAAATCAAGAGTTCCCAATCCATATCGGTAGGCATCAGAGAAAGAGCGTCAACAAGAAAAGCTATTCCTTTTTTCCCAATCAATCTTCCTACAAAAACAATTTTGAGAATATCGTTTTTTCCTTTCCGAATAGGAAGATTTTTGTATTCATCTCTTAATGCCAACTCCGGCATTAATGGCACATCTTTTCCTACGATACAAGAAATTTGCTTTTGAGTTTCATTATTTATGCAATATATCTTATAATATGAGCGCAGTGCTTTCTTATAAAAGGGATTCCATGAACAGCTCTTATTTACAAACTCTCTAAAACTCGCAACCAGTTGATTCTTTTCATAGACCTTCAAGGGCTTAGGCGTCACCTGAGCGCCTCCCATTGGTCCTCAAATCACCTTTGCACCTTTAGCTTTATATAACTCACTTGGGATTCTGTAATCATTCATAGTAACATGATGAATTACATCAAAACGGATTCCTGAATGTTTAACCCAAAGCCATGCCCAATGCTGCCATAAAATATAATACATATCCTTATGCGCCATTTCTAAAAGTGATCTTTCAGATTCCCCATAAGCCCAGTAGTCTTCGCTGTCCCAGTCCCAGATACCTCCTGTTCTTGCTTTATCTGGTTTAGAATCCGGCTCTACACTGTCCTGCTCATTATCAAAAAAATCATTTTCATCGCACTTAATTTTCTCTTCCGGTTCTTCCATATCACTTATCTCATCAAACCAGTCCTTCGTCAGATCTTCGCAGCCAAATTCAAATTCTTCCGGTTCTTTCTCAGCTTTCATTTTGCTGAATTTTTTTTGCAACCACGACCATACGCCCATTCTGCTGTGAATATTCGCATGTGGACAATGTAAGCAGCTTGTCCCCATATTCTGCTGTGATTCCGGTTTCATAGATTGCTTTTCGCTTAATTTCTCTAATAAAGTACTCATAATCTGCCTCTTTCTGTGCTTTTATAAAACTGTAATAGTTAAAGTCATTTCCGGTATAAACCGGTGTTGTAAATGCTGATAATATCTGATACTGTTCATTTCCCCATATGGTACGGAACAGGATTGTTGGATGCTCCTCATAAAATCCCTTGTCTTTATATTTTTCAAGATCAGCAAACATCTTCCCACTGTTCATATGATGCCCATAGATAATCAGATTGTCTGAATCTCCCGGCACACATTCCTCAGCAAGAAACAGACAGCCATTTGCTGAGTAGTCCCCATTAAAATCCCGATGCAGATAATAATTCTTATCTCCGGGCCTGTACATAACTGGGTAGTCTATCTTTGTTCCCTCAATCGTAAGCCACCCAATACACTCTGGATTTTCCTCATGCAATGCCAGTATTCCAGCATCTACTTCTATAAAAGAATCGCCGGAAGAATTTTCTCCCGGCTCGTCCTCTTTCTCCTGCATAAGTTCCTGCAACTCTTGCTGTAACTGATTGTCCTGTCTTTCCTGTATGAACATTCCCATCAGAAAGTAAATACTGATAGTAAGCAAAATAATCGAAACAATCATCAATATTCCTGCTATAAACCGCCTCACTCTGCCACTCCTCCTGTTAATCGTCCCTGTCTTTGATGCCAAGTTTTTCACGTTTTTCCACATCTTCCGGTTTCGATGACATTAACGCATACAGCATAAGAGAATTATCAAATCTGTCCTTAAACGGAATAATTGTATTTCCATAAAAAATCAAGCCTTCTCCTGCTCCACTGTTTGTCACATAGGAAAGCTGATGCGGAGAGATGTTAAGCTGTTTGGCAAGAATCTGTCTGTCCCCGGATGCCTGGTTAAGCATCAGAATAAAATCAGAGTTTTCAAAGATGTTCTCGATTTCTCTTGAAGCAAGCAGGTCTTTTACATTCTGTGTGATACCAGTCGGAATACCGCCCCACTTACGGAACCTCTTCCAGATTTCCACGCTATATGCTGCTGTCTGTTCTTCTTTCAGCAGCAAGTGAAACTCATCAATGTAATATCTGGTAGATTTATGTGCAGCACGATTGACTGTTACCCTGTTCCAGACCTGATCCTGAACAATCAGCATACCAAGTTTTTTAAGTTGCTTACCAAGGTCTTTAATGTCGAAACATACCAGACGGTTATTCAACTCAACATTCGTGCGATGGTTGAATACTTTAAGAGAACCATTAACATAGATTTCCAGTGCCGTTGCCAGACGCTGTGCCTCTGGTTCTTCCTGCTTGCGAAGCAGATTGTATAAATCCTCCAGTATCGGCATCTTCTCTGGAACCGGATCTGCAAGATAGTCCTGATATACCAAGCGGACACAACGGTCAATAATCGTCTTTTCTACTGGCTCCAAGCCATTCTTCCCACCTACTACCAGTTCACAAAGTGAAAGAATAAAATCTGATTTCAGAGATAACGGATCGTCATCATCCGCATAATTGGTGTTAATATCCATCGGATTGATATAATCATGACTAGTTGGCGAAATACGAACAACCTGTCCATTGAATGCCCGGACTATGGGAAAATACTCGCCTTCTGGATCACAGATAATAATATCGTCCTTTGTCACGATAAAAACATTGGTAATTTCACGTTTTGCCGCAAAGGACTTACCAGCTCCCGGAGTACCCACGATCAAGCCATTCGGGTTTTTCAGTTTCTTCCTGTCAGCCATAATCAGGTTGTTAGACAAGGCATTCAGACCGTAGTAAATGGATTCTCCACCCATAAATAATTCCTGTGTCGTGAACGGAACAAAAATCGCTGTTGAAGTTGTCGTTAATGCTCTTTTAATAGGAATCCAGTTTTTTCCAAGTGGCAGACTGCTCATAAGTCCCGGTTCCTGCTGATAATCAAGCCTCTTTAATGCACAATTATATTTCTGTGCAATACCTGCGGTCTGAAATACCACATTTTCCAGTTCCTGTTTATTTTTTGCAGTATTTAAAAACACCACCGTCACAAGAAACATTCTCTCATTCCTGGATTGCAAATCTTCCAGAAGCCTCTTTGCTTCCCCTCCGTAAGTATTCAAATCAGACGGGATAATATCCATATCATATCCGGAACGAACTGCTTTTTTCTGCTCCTCAATTTTCATCCTGTTAATATCTGTAACCTTTGCTTTTACCAGCTTAATCGCTTTCATCTGGTCGATGGACTGGATATGAAGATTCACAAGCAGATTGCAGTCCATTTCCAGAAATTCCGCAAGCATTTTATCAGTCAGCTCCGGTGCCAGAATCTGCAGGTAGGATACTGCCCCGATAGTATCTCCCATCTGAAAATCTTTTCCATTTTTAAATACAAAACTGGATGGTGCAATATAGTCCTTGGTATTCAGTCCGGTACGCAACACATCTTCATAGTTGAACCGGAACGGAACTTTATTATCCTGGTTGAACGTTTCATACATAATCTGCAAACGCTCCACGCCATTCAACGGATAAGCAGACACCCCTAATACCTTAAAGTTATTGAGAATATCCGTTTCGATACGCTCCAGTTTCGGTTTTGCTTCCCGGATATTGTCTGCTTCGATTCCAAATGTAAGATACTTTGTTCTGACAAGACCATTATTTCCCTTTGCCAACTGGTTTCTGAGCATCTGAGCAAACTCCATACGCAGATCATCAAAACTGTCATTCTGCTTCTTAATGCGAATCACATCTTCATATTCTGCCATATTGCTGTGATGATTGATAAAGGACAACTGGAAATGAATCGTACTGTCAAAATAGTTCAGAAAATCACACCAGTTTTCAAAAATCGCATTTTTATCCTCATTCTGTGCTAACTGGTAGTTAATATCATAAAAACGGATGGTCTTGGAATAATAACCATCTTCCACACGACAGATACCGTCTTTTCCCATTTCTCTGTATGGAATAGACTGTTGTGCGGTAATCTTCTTTTCCTTATTTCCACCACTCGTATTCCTGTTTACTTTTTTTACAGCACCCTTTTTCCCATTGGATTTTACAGAAGATGACACTGCTGGTTTCGTCTTCTTTTTATATTTATTCTCTTTTTTCGCCTGTTTCTTTGCTGCTTTTTCTTCACGAGCTGCCAGCTTTGCCTCCTGCTTTGCACGTTTTTTATCTTCTTTTTCATGTGCCTTATGAAGTTTTGCTTCATACTTCTGTGCTTTTTCCCAGGCTCGCTGCTCTCGTCTGCTTAATTTACGTCTTGGTCTGCGGATACCCCGATGTCGCTCCAGTGCTTCATACCCTGTAACCATAGGTACTCCCTTCAAACGCTGTCTGTCCTTGACAAAATCTTCTGCTTCATCCATGGCAAACACTGGTAAACCATCAGCAGAATCTGCTTCATCTAACCACCAGTCCTCTGGATAAGAAGCATCTTTGGCATGTTCTGGCAGCAATTTATCATTTTCTCTTCTTTCCACGAACTGTACCTCCCTTCGATTTTGTTATAATTTTTCTTTTCTCATACATATTTTCCACCTCATACTTTCGCAACGGAGGACGGATAAATTTTACTGTAATCATATTTTTCAGGACTTTTTCTAAAGGAAGTCCGTCTTTCTCATACATGGCAAACAAAAAAGCCGGAAGCATCAACAAACACATTCCGGTTGCCGCATTACTTGAACCAATCAATCCTCTTGCCAGGAAATAAAATGGAAGCCCTACTGCCGCTGCAATGCCAAGACAGATAAGCTGACGTTTTGTGAGGTTCAGAATAATCTTATTTTTAACTTTCGTCAGATCTTTGGGTACTGATACAAAAGCCATTTTCTATCATCTCCTTTTTTATATTTAATGTGTGTTAAACACACTCTTTGAGAAATTGGCTGTTTTCATAAGGCTGAAGCAAAGTACAACCGTATAAGCCATTACACTGAGCAATGCTGTATGCACGTTATCTGATACCTGTATATTAGCAACCAGTACGGAATAAATGCCCACACACACCATGATAAAAAATCCCTGGAATGCCAATGCGAACAATCCTCTTAAGTAATTGCTGCCAATCTGTCCCCATTCCCGATTGCTCATTGTTGCAAACGGAATTGCACCGATTGACGAATACAGTAGGGTAAGAACCCGGCGCCTTGCCATATTGCTATGGTAGGTTTCCGAGAACTCCCCTCCGAACCGGACTTACACCTCTCAGCGTATCCGGCTCTCCAGATGTCAGTCTAATTTCCCAGCGTGTAACTTATCGTGACAGTAGACGCAGAGTGCCATTGTCTTGCGCTTACGCCCAATCATGGCGATTTCCCATTGTTTTCTGCCACTTAAATCTTTGAGTTTTCGTACATGGTGTATTTCAAGCGGCACATTTTCTGCGCCGCACCACTCGCATTGGTTCGCTTGCAGTCTTTTAATCAGGCTGTTGCGTCCATAATTCTCAACGGCTCGTGCTACTATATCGGGATTTCCGCTTTCTACTTTGGTATTCCGGCGGAAACCGTCATTGTAGAACAGCACTTTTCCCACCTTGCCGTTTTTCTTCGGATACTCCACAACAAAATCTTTCCCTTGACGGTACTTGCGGATAATTCTGCTGATTCGTGTCCGATATTTTCCAGCAAAGGTTTTGAGCATACTGTATCTCATTACATAGTAGAAGTTATTGAGTACAGACACGTTGTTTGCAAGTCGGTAGTAGTTATACAATCCACGGATTTCTGCGTTGTATTGGTTTAGGATTTCCAAATCGTCCAAGTGCAACAGGCGAGTGCGCCGGACAGGTTCCCAAACCTCTTTGTTTCCATTTTGTTTGTCGTATTTAATCTTGAGGGCATTGTAGGAGAACAGTCGTTTTACCCACTTATCATGGGGAACATAAAGTAAGACTTTTCCATTGTTTACCCGTCTGGTAGCCCCGGTTTTGGTCTTTTTGTTGTGTTCGCCTTTGGCGATTGTGACCTCATATCCCAAGAACTTCGCAGCGTCGTGTCCATGAGTAATCAATGTCTTTTCCTCGGACATTTCCAGATGGAGTTTGTCCCGGATAAAGCAGCCTACATCTTGTTTAATCTGTTCTGCGTCCTCTTTGCTGCCGATAACTCCAATTAAGAAATCATCGGCATATCGGATATAGCAAATCCGTTTATAGCTATCGTCCATCTGGTCGCTATACGGCATAGATTTCAGACTACGCCGCAGTTCCCGGATTTCTGCAATTAAGCCCTCTTTTTCTTCCTCGCTCATTTTAGAGAGATTTCTTTTAAGCCTTTGTTCTTTCCCCCGGCAGACATCCAGCTTCTTCTTGAACGCAGGATTGATTTTACGGCGGTTTCCGCAGTTGAATTTCTCTGCATACTCTGCCATATAGCTATCCAGTTCGTTCATGTAGATGTTTGCAAGGATAGGGCTGATGATGGAGCCTTGCGGAGTGCCGGAATAAGTATTGTGATAATTCCAATCCTCCATATATCCAGCTTTCAAGAACTTCCAGAGCAGACCGATGAAATGTTCATCTGCAATCCGCTTTCGCAAAATAGCAATCAACACATGATGGTCTACGTTGTCAAAACAGCCCTTTATATCTCCCTCAACGAACCACTTTGTCCCCGTAAAATATTTCTGCACATATTTGAGTGCCGTATGACAGCTTCTGTTTATACGGAAACCGTGGGAATAGTCGCTAAAGGTTGGCTCATAAATACTCTCTAAGATGAGCCGCACCACCTCCTGTATCAGTTTATCGTCGAATGACGGTATCCCCAGAGGACGCATTTTCCCATTGGATTTCGGGATATACGTTCTCCTTGCCGGGTTAGGCTGATAACTAAAATCCCGCATCTTTTCAATGAGGGCGTTTATCCTTGCCATTCCCATTCCGTCAATGGTTTTGCCGTCTGTTCCGGCTGTCATGTTGCCTGGTTTCGCCTGTATCCGCTGATATGCCAGCAGATAGAATTGTGGATTGTACAGGTTGCGGTATAACCGCTCGTACTTGTAACTCTTGTTACACGCCTTGGATTTTAGGCTTTCCAACACATTTTCAGGACTTCTCATAATGCCTCACGCACCTTTCCTTTTTATGAATTGGTTGACATCCTGCCTCCCTTCGCCATGTAGACGGCTTTCCCGCCCTCGGACTACTACGGAGGCTCCGTTGCCATGCCGGATATTCAGCGTCATCTTTCTTGGGTTTTTACCCCTTGAAATTTATCGCCTTGCGGCATTACGCATAGCCGGATAGTTCCGGCGTTCCGGTTTAGGCAATCTCCAGTTAGACACTTTGGGAAAAGCGTATTGTGATGTCGGTAGTGGGTTTTCGTCCTTTTCCGCTTACTGCGGCTGGCTGTCATAAGTATCGTGCGGTCTGTGTTTACCTGTCACATTCCGCTATGACATACGGCGAATACAACCATCCTGCGCCGTCGGGTCGAGTATCCCGCCTCGGACTGCCCTTAAAGCAGTTTAGCCTTGCTCCTCATTCACAATGTTGCGTCTTGCCGCTCAGTCGTGGGTAGATGGTTTTCCCAACTTGCGATTTTTCCGATACGCTATTGTCCCCCTTGTGGTTTCCCTCCGAGGTAAATCGGATGACGCTAAAGTGACGCTTTTCACGTCTTTGATACTTTTCTTTACCGGCTTGCTAAAGCCGGGTTCCCAAAATGCCCGCACACCGCCTTTGGATGAAAAGCGGCGCTTCTGGACGCGCAGTAAATCTCAATCATACGTCCATAAAGAATGACCGTTATAAAAACGGAAATAACCTTTAAACACAGGCTTGCCAGAAGTGTTTCCAGTGCCAGTATGACTAGTTCCCCTACTTCCATTGATTCCATTGCCGTTTCCATTGAAGTGACCACCGAATCAATATTAATTGCTGTCTGATGATTGATCACTCCTGATGCCCGGTTCACTACATTCTGTCCCACATCAAAAATTGCCATAGTAATTGTGAATGCATTACTTACGAACCAGACTGCAACCCACATTTTAAAAAAATATTTGAAGAACATCCATGTATCAATGTCATGCATGTTGTTCTTCTCTGTGAGCATGGAAATCAGCTCATAACACAGCACAAAGGTTATAATCATCCCGGCAATCGGCACGATCACAGAATCTGACAGATTCTGAATCAGACTAAATATACTGCCATTCCATCCCTGGGGCGTTTGCCCAACCTGACTTGCAATATCACCGGTTTTTTCATTTACATCGGTAAACATGTTCGTCAGGTTTGAGCTGACCATGCCTGTAAGGAGGTTACGCATCCATTCTTCTATGGACTCAAAAATCTTATCCATGCGTGTTCTCCTTTCTTACTGCCCCGGCTAAAATAAATTCGCCAGTAATGGTACAAGCTGTGTACCGATTAAAACGACACCTCCACCTGCCATAAGCTGCTTGATTCCCTGTGACTTCGCACCCGGATTATCATTACCATAACCTTCCAGAAGATTGATAACTCCCCAAACTGCAAGTCCCGCTCCGATTGCGACAACGAGTGTCTGTAAAATATTAATTGCTGATGTAAAAAACGCCATAATCTATGTTCTCCTTTCGTAACTCCTGTTTTTCATTGTGATTTTTTACTGGTTACTACTCGGAGGGTTCCGCCCTGATGGGCGGTCTTTCATGCTTGTGCATATCGCTACCTCCCAAAAGGGCATAAAAAAAGAGCTATGTATGTTTTACGTTACATGCCCTGTGCCTTCATTTTCATTATTTGATTGTTCTTCCAGTTCACTGCCTTCATACATATAAAGGTCAAACTGTTCTTCCGGATCTAACCGGACTTCCATCTGATGTTTCATGTATTCTTCCACATGGAACTCATTCTTTTTATCATAATCGGATAACTGCTTATACCGTTTATGTTTTGTAATGTCAAATTTATCACTGTAAAACGGACGGACACCACGAAGCTGTAAAATACACTTGTTACCGTCCATGACTGCCAGTTCATCCCGACTCATCAATTCTTTTCCTGTTTTCTGATAGTTCAAACCGTAAGATCTGCTCTGTCCTCTTGTATCAGAAGTGTTATATAAGTCAATGGTTTCCTTACCCAGTGTTTCTGAAATTTCTTTCAGAGTGGTACTTTCCTTACCTCCCAGGAACAACATTGTGTCACAATTTCCCGTAATGGTTTCGGCTGCATCCTTGTAAATTGTCTTGAGCTGCGACTGGGACTGGAGTATAATGGAAGCAGAAATTTCCCTGCTTCGGATCGTTGCAATCAGCTTGTCGAACTTCGGAATCTGACCGATATTTGCGAACTCGTCACAAAGGATTCTCACATGATAAGGCAGTCTTCCATGATGAACATCATCAGCTCTGTCGCATAACAGATTGAAAAGCTGACTGTACATCATAGCAACCACAAAGTTAAAAGTATCGTCTGTATCCGAAATTACAATAAACAGTGCAGTTCTCTGATCTCCAATCATATCCAGTTCCATTTCATCATAAGAAGTCAGTTCCCTAAGTTCCGCAATATCAAACGGAGCAAGTCTGGCACCACAGCTGATCAAAATCGACTTCGCCGTTTTTCCTGCAGCCAGTTTGTATTTTTTATACTGCCTTACTGCAAAGTGGTTCGGCTCGTCCCTTTCCAACTCCTCAAATAACAGATCCACAGCATTTTTAAACTCTTCATCTTCTTCCCTGGTTTCACTGGCATTGATAAATTCCAGCAGGGTTGAGAAATTCTGTTCTTCTTCTGGTGCTTCATAATAGATATAACCAATCAAAGCACAATACAGCAGACGTTCTGCTTATAGTGATAGGTAATCCTTTGAAGTTATCGCCGGATTTTCCCCCACTCCACACCGGACGTGCGACTTTCACCGCATCCGGCGTTCCATCGGTTGTTTTCACAAGCATTTAATCAATCACCAAATGAAATGTTAGTTTTCTATTGCGGACAAACCAGCCTGCTGGCGCAGACTGTTCACTTTTAACATCAGTTCCTTTGTTGCCTTGAGCGTGTCGGCTATCTCTTTTAGCTCATTCTTAGGACACTCTTGCAGGAGTGGAAGAAATCTATTATGGAACAAAATCATATTTCGATAGCGTTCCTTGCCGCCCAATTCTGCCGGTGTTTTCAGCCAGCATACTATGTCAGCCGCATTTTCAAAGAGTTCCCCACTTAGCGCACATTTTCCACGTTGAGCCGAGAATAGTGAAATCCTGCTGTCAGTAAGTTCTGTGCTTCGCCCCATAGACGGTTGATTCCTCAAACCTGATAGAACAGATGAGTTCATACTTAGGTTCGTGTGTATCAATGCCCGTCCCTCTACCGTGTAACTGCAAACCGCCGCTTTCTTTGCCATCGGTATCTTGTTCTTGATGTATGCGATAGGGTAGATAGGTTGGTCGATTCCAGATACATACCGTATCATTGCCGACTTTCCAAACCGTTCTTTTTCGCTCTCGGTCATTGCGCCGCCCTCTCGAACAAGTCTGCACCCGGTTTCTGTATTGAGCCGATTTGTTAAAACTGTCATGACCTGTCTGTGGATTTTCCTGCAATCAATGCTGATGCAGGTGGCAAGTTGAAAATAATTCTGTATTCCCAGAACCATTGAATTGTACAGCCGTATTTCGTCCAAAGGTCTTTTTCCCTCTGAAGGTCGGGCAATTCGTTTCGCCTGTTCCACCAGTTTTTGCCTTTCCAGTTCCAACTTTTTGTCACAGATATGAGATTGCACGATGTACTTCCTGCTTTTCGGTCTGACTCGTATCTTAAACCCAAGAAACTCTGAATAGCGTTTTCTAACATTGACTATCCTTGTTTTCTCTGGCGATACCTCCAACCTCAGCCTCTCGGTTATCCATGCCGTTACAGCCTCTTTCGTTCTCAAAGCGTCCTCTTTATTCCGGCAGAAAATTCTGAAATCATCTGCATATCTCACGATATACATTTCTTTCAACCCTGTTTTCCTCATTTTGAGGAATGCCTTGCTCCGGTCAAAAGTAATCGAGTTTCTGATTTTCCTCTCATACCCGTATTCCTTTACAAGAGGGTGGTTCTGCCATTGGCTCTCAACCCATTTGTCCAGTTCATTCAGCACGATATTGGCAAGCAACGGTGAAATGATACCGCCTTGCGGAGTGCCTTTGTCTGGAATGAGTGTAGTGCCGTCTGGCATTCTAATCGGTGCTTTCAGAATCCGCTTGATAATAAAAATCAACTGTTTGTCGTGTATTCCCATTGCCCATATTTGCCGCATTAGCTTGCTGTGATTTACGTTGTCGAAAAATCCTTTTATATCAAACTCAATCACATAATGCAGGTTCATGCGTTGAAGCATGGTGTAAGTTTTCTGCACGGCGTGTTCCACGGAACGGTTCGGGCGAAAGCCGTAACTGTTGTCGCTGAATTTCGCTTCGCAGATTGGCTCTATGACCTGTTTGATACATTGCTGTACCAGCCTGTCCCAGATACAGGGAATACCTAACGGTCTGGTTTTTCCGTTTGGTTTCGGAATGTCTTTGCGTCTTACCGGCTTTGGGCGGTATCCGTGCTGACTTCCTGTGACAATAAACCTCACTTTCTCTGCAACTGTTTCGGGCGGTAAACACCCGATGTCACTGATGTTTTTGTTGTCTGTTCCTGCTGTGTAGCTTCCTCCGTTTGCTTTGATGTTCCGATATGCCAGAAGAATGTTGTCCCGGCTCAGAATTAAATCCATAAGGTCGGTAAAATTTTCTCCCTCCAAACTTCGATGATAGAGTTCATCAAAAACTGGCTGCATACCGTAATACTCGGCATGACGTAAGTCATCTACACATAGAGTTTTGTTTTTCTTTGGCATAAGGCATCACCTCCTTTTTGCGAAAGTGACCCTTTTGGTCTTACTCGAATCCTTATGTTGGATTGAATAATGCCTGCTTATCTCAACCGACTTGTGGCCATTCCTCCGTAGCTCACATAACGCAAGCACATCATAGGTTCGACCACTACTTTTCAGCAGCAGTTCGTCTGCTTATTGTTTTTCGTCAGACTATTCCTTGCGGAATCTGCTGCCTTTCCTCGTTCCGATAGTTCTATCTGTTCATACATACCCATAGGTTCCTGCTATAGACCTGTCGGCTTGCCTGTGCCTGTAACACAGCATGGTCGTTCGTAGGATCAATTTCTACTAAACCACACCGACTGCGCATTAACGCACCCACACATTTCTGCGTGGTCTTCTTTTAGACCTGTACATTCGCAGGTTCGTCAGTCCGCCCGCCAAAGCGAACATTCTAACCATAGGTATCTTATAGACTCTCGGCTTATAGGTAACACAGTCTGCCTCCAGACCGCTTTCGACCACTTTAGGCAGTGGTTACGGTTACTCTCAGCCTTTGTCATGGGGCTTCGTACACCAGCCATTACAGCTAATGCACGCCCATCAAGGGTAGGCGTTTCAGGGCGTTACCCCGTCATTCCACCTATCAAACTACCAGTTCTCCGAACAACGGAAAACCGTTGCTCGTGCGCAGACTTTTTACCGTCTGCGAACGAGTCGCACTGAGCCAGAAATCATCCCCGCCTTTGCTCTCCCCTTTTGTATTGGCGATCAGTGTTGTCACCAGTTTCAGAATATCCTTCTCAGAATGTAGATAGGCAAAGGGATTATAACGCATAGATTTTGAAAAATTGATGACGTTGAATACCTTTATCCGATATCCGCTTTGATAAAGAGCCATTCCTGTTTCATAAATATAGCCCGTCTTTCTGCGAAAGACACCAATGCGTCATGAAACACAGGTTCTGTCCTTCGCTATCTAATTTTTTGCCCTTCTGATATTATTTACCTATAAGACTGACACACTACAGAACACGTGGGGGTAAGTGGCGGGGCTGTATAGCGGCGACCTCGTATAAATATTTGTTGTCGGTCATCCGTTAAGGCATCAATGAGTGGCGCATAACAGTAGCCCGTAAACTTATCTCTTCCGAAGTCGACTCGATCTCGCCGGATGACCAGTCACTGTCAGTTTTATAACTATAAATACCAGGAGGTAGTTTCTTGTCATTTAAAATTTTTAAGTTCAACTGTTGTGGACTTGATGTCCACAAAACATGGATCTATGCCTGTATCGGCATCACTGATTCCAACAATCGCACGGAGTATAAGCAAGCTCGCTTTTCTTCCTTTACCAAAGGATTGAATGAGCTGTGTGACTGGCTTGCAAAGTACAACTGTAAAGATGTTTGCATGGAATCAACTGGTAAGTACTGGATCCCTGTTTTCAATATCTTAGAGCAACACAGTTTCTGGGTTACTCTATCCCATCCCAAATACACAAAGCCGATGAAAGGAAATAAGACTGACCGTAAAGATGCCAAATGGATTTGTGATCTTTACATGTGTGGTATGGTCAAACCTTCCTTTATTCCACCTGCTGACATCCGGGAGCTTCGCGATCTTGTAAGATACCGTTTCAAGCTCACTTGTATGATTACTGGTGAGAAGAACCGTGCTCAAAATTGTCTTACCGTGTCTAATCTTAAGCTTGATGATGTATTTTCTGATGTATTTGGTAAATCATCTCGTTCTATTACAGAACATATTTTACAACACCCAGGAGAAAAATTTGATATAGCACCTTTTGTTGATAGCAGATGCAAAACTCCTATCACAGAAATACAGGCTGCTGTTGATGGTGCCATCTCGAAAGAACAGGTTGTAAAACTTAGACAGTGTCTTGACCACATTGATGAACTCAATAAGCACATTTCAGAAGTAGAACAGGAAATCCTTCGTCTCAGTGATAAATATGAGGCTGCTTTAAACTTAATAAGGACTGTTCCCGGATTCAATAAGAATCCGCTGACTGCTATCCAAGTGCTTTCAGAGATTGGTGGTGATATGTCTGTCTTCCCCACAGCAAAACACCTCGTCTCCTGGGCCGGATGCTGTCCCCGTAATGATCAAAGCAATCAAAAAATCAAATCCACTAGGATTTCCCGTGCTGGTTCTTATTTTAAACCAGTTCTGGTACAAGTTGCAAATGCTTTAATCAAATCGAAGAAGCATTCTGAATTTACCAGCCGCTACAAGCGTATCAAAGCACGCCGTGGTCACAAGAAAGCCATCATTGCCATCTGCCGTATGATCCTGACCGCTATCTGGCACATACTTTCAGATTTAAAGCCATATACTCCAGAAGGTTTTCTTGAATCTCGTCCTGTGAAGGAAGAAAAAGTTCTTTCCACTTCACAGGCACTTAATCTTTTGAAACAGCGAGGCTACATCATAAAGGGTGAACCTTTAGCAGTTTCCTGATTAGGTGTTGCGTTAATATTTAATTTTTCAAGCCACCCCAAGGATGGTTCATTTGTTATGATCTATTTTTCTCGGATAACCTCTACTTCTTTGTTTCAAACTTACTCCTACATCCATCCGTGGCTTTTCAGCTCCTGGTACAGACGCCCAACCGGCAGTCCTACCACATTGTTATAGTCACCACGAATGCCTTTGACAAACCGCGCGCCCAGTCCCTGAATGCCATAAGCGCCCGCCTTGTCCATCGGCTCTTTACTGTCAATGTATTCGGAAATTTCCACTTCCGTCATCGGATAAAATTCCACCTGCGTGCACTCGAAAAATGTGACCGTCTCGCTTTGACTGTAAAGCGTTACGCCGGTATAGACTTCATGACTGCGCCCCTGCAGAGCTGTCAGCATTTCTGCTGCCGCTTCTCTGCTATGCGGCTTTCCGAGGATCTTTCCCTCACAGCATACCACCGTGTCCGCGCCGATCACCAGCAGCTCCGGCTGCCGCTTTCCGTTAAGATTCGGCTCCTGTGTTTCCTCAGCGATTTGCTCCTGATCTGCGTCAGGATTCTGCCCCTGATCGCCGGACAGCTGCTCCCAAATATCCACCGCTTTCTGACGGGACAGCTCCTGCACCAGCGCACCTGCCTCCGTCGTTTTTGCATTTTCTTCTTTTGTGCTCGGCATAACGGTAAATTCCAGTCCGATCTGCGAAAGCAGCTCCCGACGCCGCGGGGATGCGGATGCCAGTACCAGCCGAACATTTTGCTCTTTTTGCATGTCCTTACTCCATTTCCACATGGGTTTCCGGAATGAATACCCGTGTGTCCCGATATTCTTTTTTGACGCTCATCTCCTGTGCCTCTTTGCAGAACACCTCCTGTGCGCAGTAGGGTTCCTTGCCGCGGCCGTCCGCCTTTTCATAGCTGCCGTCCGGCTGAAGGATATGGGCTTTTACGTTGTCTGCCAGCTGAACCTCCAGAATGTGCATAACCTGATCTCTTACCCGTTCTGATTCGACTGGAAAGACGATTTCCACCCGTTTATCCAAGTTCCGCGGCATCCAGTCCGCGCTTCCCATATATAATTTGGGCGTACCATTATTT
>ENA-OYYQ01000471-OYYQ01000471.1-human-gut-metagenome-genome-assembly--contig:-NODE-471-length-18230-cov-31.878624_pt1 | contig 18230 bp, 18 predicted proteins | sample MGYA00243252_ERZ653455 | MGnify/ENA primary metagenome ERZ653455 (study PRJEB26926, sample SAMN06164940) | human gut metagenome | biome: ENVO:00009003; feature: ENVO:2100002; material: ENVO:00002003...
TGAAAAAGAAATTTGAGCCATATGGAATTATCATTGATACTGTAAACTTTACTTCGATTTCAACCGATGATGAAACTCAGGCAGCTATTCAGAAGAAAGTAAATGCACAGCAGGAACTGGAACTTGCAAATATTGAAGCTAAGACTGCAAAGGTACAGGCAGATAAAGATAAAGAAGTTGCTCTTATTGCAGCAGAACAGGATAAAGAAAAGGCCGCTATTGAGGCTGAACAGGCGAAGATCACTGCTGAAGGTAAAGCGGAAGCAACAAGAATTAAAGCGGATGCTGAAGCAGAAGCAAATAAGAAAATTGCTGAGTCACTTACTCCAGAACTTATTGAGAAACAGAAGATTGATAAGTGGAATGGTGATGTGCCGAAGGTACAAGGTGGAAATGCTGCAACAATTGTTGACGCAGGAGAATTAACATCAGGCAATGTAGCAACTGTTGAAAATAAATAATTAATAATGAGGGTAACGTATAGTGAGAACTGTGGACATATACCACACTGACGGTAGCGTAGGGATTTTGCGTCAGTATAAAGAGGTGGCTGCGTAGGGTGAGGATAACGTTAACAACTACGAATTGTAATGTTGGCCCAAAGCAAGTAAGTATAGTTATGATATCTGCTGCCATAGGCAACACCTCCTTCAAAAATAATGTGTGATACAATCCCATATCACATTACCCATTCAGAAGATCCTCACCCGGTACAGACCTGGGATCAATAGTATTGTACTTTAGGTGAGGTGGTTTGTCAATATAAGGAGAGTACAATGATAAAAACTACGATTACGGAGACAACTAAAAAATATGATAAAGAAGGCCATCTTATTGAGGAGACAACTAGAACTGAAACTACTGAGGATAATACTATAACATTTAGTTCTTACCCCTATGGGACAACTCAGAAGGATTGGACCTTAACTACAAATGTAGGAGAGAGTTTATGAAAAAGAAAGTATTAAGTATTTTAGGAGTTCTATTGATAAGTATTTCAACATTAACTGGTTGCGCTAAATGCATTGATAAAAAAGAGGAAAGTGTGAAGGTCACAGTTGTAAATGAATATTATAAACCTAAAGAAACCCGTTTTACAGGTATGGTTAATCATGTTCCGCAATTTCGAACTGATTATGCTGAATATGAAATTACGGTAAATTATAACGGAACTGAATATTCACTTAATGATGAAAGTACATATCGTAAATATCATGGAAGAATAGGGCAAACAGTGTCTGCCGTATTGATTACAAAAACATACGATAATGGCAAGGTAAAACAATGGATTGATAGTTTAGGAGGAATTAAGTGATTAAGCAAACCATGGGATGGATTTCTGCTATATGTGGAGTAATTGGAGCTATATGTAGTGGTTGGAAGTTAATGCTTTTGCCAGTAGTAAGAATATTAAACATGATTGCAGATAAAAAATTAGATTTGTGTATTTTATTGATTTCAATTATGAAAATGTTTTTTGCGATACCTGTAGCATATTTCATGATTCTTATAGGATTTTCAATCGCTACATATTGTTGGAGGTGGTGGAAGTAATTTGGATCACAGGTGATACACATGGGGATTGGATCCATAGATTAAATATGGACTCGTTCCCGGAGCAAAGAGAGATGACTAAAGATGACTATGTAATTGTTCTTGGAGATTTTGGGATATGGAGAGATTCACCTCAGCAAAGGTGGTATCTGAATTGGCTTGAAGAGAGAAACTTTACTACACTCTTTATTGATGGTAATCATGAATGTTACGATATATTAGATGCTTATCCGGCAGAAGAATGGCATGGTGGTAAGGTACATTTTATTAAGCCATCAGTAATTCATCTTATGAGAGGACAAGTATTTGATATAGACGATTTAAAATTTTTTACTTTTGGCGGAGCTGCCAGTCATGATATTTCAGATGGAGTATTAGAGATTGACGATCCAAGAGTAAAAGAATGGAGGGATGATCCGGATAAAATGTACCGCATCAATCACATTTCATGGTGGGAGCGAGAAATGCCCAATCAAGAAGAGATGGATGAGGGCATAGAGAATCTGGCAAAACATAATAATAAGGTAGATTTTATCCTGACACATTGTACAGCTTCTTCTACAGCAGCATTATTATCACATGGATTATATAAACCGGATAAGCTAACTGATTATTTGGAAGAAATAAGGTGTAATGTTGATTATAGAAAAAATATTTTTGGACATTATCATCAAAATCTTGCAGTTTCTGATAAGGATATTTGTTTGTATGAACAGATTATAAGGGTGAATTAACTATGCAAAAAATAGACCGAACCGGAGAAGAAAATATTAATAAACAAGGATTAAAGATGCAAATTATTAGATATAAAAATGTCCACGATATTGATATCCAATTCGAAGATGGAATTATTGTGAGACACACTTATTATCAATATTTCAAAAAAGGAAATATTATAAACTATAATATTCCCACTTATTTAGGTGTTGGTTATAGAGGTTATGGTCCTTTTAAAACTAAAGTTGGTGTTTCTCATACAGAAGAATATACAAAATGGGGATCTATGTTAACAAGATGTTATAGCGATAAATATATTAAAAATCAAAATTATATTGATTGCTATGTATGCGACGAATGGAAAAATTATCAAAATTTTGCAAAATGGTACAGCGAACATAAATATATCTTATCAAAGGACGACTCACTTGAATTGGACAAAGATATAAAAGTTATTGGAAATAAAATATATAGTCCCGACACCTGTTTGTTATTACCCCATAGATTAAATACAATTGTGCTAGATAGAAAAAATGATAGAGGTAATTATGCTTTAGGAGTACAAAAAATAAAGTCCGGAGCATATATAGCAAGTTGCAATGGAGTTAATGGAGAAAAAATTTATTTGGGACGTTTCGAGTCAGAAGAGGAAGCAAGTAATTCATATAACATTGCTAAAAAGAAAATTATAGAAATTGTCGTCAAACAATATAAAAATATAATTCCAGATGAAGTGTATGATGCAGTTATGAAATATAAAGAAATTTGTTATTCAGCACGAAAATTACAGGAGTAGAACGATGACGGATACATTAAAACTTACGAAAAGTGCCAAAACTTATATTGAAGCTTTGAAAGATACATTAAAAACAAAATATCAGTTGTCAGACAGTAAAGTATCAAGTTTAGTTATGGATTCTTATGTAATAGAATCTCTTATTGATTACCCAGAAGAGACATTACATGATGATATTGAAGCACATGCAGATAATATTTATGAAGATTGGATAGGTGAGCTATGAAAACATTTTTATCAATTTTGAATATTCTATGCTGGGGTATTCTAGGAGCCTATTGCTCATCAATAGGGATACATGGAACAAGATTTTATATAATATTACTAATTGTTGGCGTTATTGATATACTTAGTGTTGTGGTGAGTAGCTTATGAATTATTATATTTCAGACTTACATATTGGTCACACAAATGCATTGGCATTCGATGCTAGACCATTTAAGACAATAGAAGAGAACGATGAAACTATTAAAAATAATTGGAATTCAGTAGTTGGCTTAGATGATGATGTTTATCTTTTAGGAGATATTAGTTGGTATGGTTCAACTAAAACATTGGAGTATTACAGCCAGTTAAATGGTAGGATTCATTTAATAAAAGGAAATCATGATAATAAGATTCTGAAAAACAAAGATTTACAGAATTTATTTGTAGAAATAGTTGATTATAAAGAACTATACCTTAATCCAAAAGAGAGTATTATTCTTTGTCATTATCCGATTCCTTGTTTTAAGAATCATTACTATGGTTGGTACCATTTATATGGACATGTACATACAGGTTTTGAAAATAATATGATGCAAAGAACAAAGTATGAAATGGAAAATCTATATAATACACCATGTAAAATGTATAATGTCGGAGCAATGCTGCTGAATTATACTCCTAGAACTTTAGAAGAAATAACAGGAGGAGCTACGTGTTTATAACTAGAAAAAAGATGAAAAAGAAAATTACTGATACATATAACAAAGGATTTCATATAGGAAAACTTTATGGTGTTACTAAAATATATAATGAAATAAAAGGAGGCAACACAGATGTAATTGATCTGTGCAAGAGAATTATGAGTGAGAAAGAGGTATTCAATACTTAATGTATTGTGCTTACATTACTGAGCTTAAGCAACTTCGTAAACACAGCAATGCTGATAGGCTCCAGCTTGGTACCGTTTTTGGAAATACGGTTATTGTTGATTTAAGTTATTACGAAGGGCAGAAAGTTGTATTTTTCCCGGTTGATGGTCAGCTAGGAGAAGAATTTGCAAAAGAAAACAATTTACTGCGTATTAAAAATGAAGATGGAACAACTACAGGTGGATATCTTGATCCTGTAAAACGAAACATTAAAGCTATGAGACTGCGAGGTGAAAAATCAGAAGGATTGGTTTTACCAGTAGAATCTCTTAGTAAATGGACTGATATAAATAAATTATCTTTAGGAGATCAAATTACTGTACTTGATGGGACAGTTATCTGTAAAAAATATATTCCAAGATCAAATCATAAAAAATCTAACAATGGTCCGAAAGTAAAAACTCCAAATTTAAAAAACAAATTTCCTTATTTTAAAGAACATGCTGATACAGAACAGTTAGCATATAACTTAAATGCCTTTAAACCAGGAGATACTTGTTACATTACTTTGAAAATGCATGGCACATCTGGTCGAACAGCAAATGCAATAGAAGTAACTACTAAGAAAAAGACTCTACTACAGAAACTTTTTTGTAGACCGGCTCCTGTTATCAAAGAATGGAAAATAGTTACTGGAACAAGAAGAGTTGTACTCAATACATTTGAAGGCGGTTACTATGGGAATGATAAATTTAGACAGAAATATCATGACTACTTTATTGACAAACTGCCAAAAGGAATGGAAGTGTTTTATGAAATCGTAGGGTGGGTTGATGGTACAGAGCAGACCATTATGGGAACCTGTTCCAACACTAAAATTAAAGATAAAGAAGTTAAGAAGCTTTACGGTGATGAAACAGTGTTCTCTTATGGGTGTACTCCTGGTACTTCTGATATTTATGTTTATAGAATGACTATGACCAATGAAGATGGGATTATTACAGAGATTCCATGGGAAGAAGTAAAGAATTGGTGTGATCGTTTAGGAGTTAAACATGTACCTGAATTTGATAAATTCCTGTTTACTACTAAAGAAGATCTTATGGAGCGTGTAGAAAAATACTATGATGGGCCTGATCCAATAGGGGCGACACATGTTAGAGAAGGTGTAGTTGTAAGAATTGATAATAGAAGTAGCTTTAAGGCTTATAAACACAAGAATTTCACTTTCAAGGTCCTTGAAGGATTGATAAAAGATTCCTCTGATACACCGGATATGGAAGAGGCACAAGAAATTATTGAGGAGGAAACTGTATGACATTAGCAGAGAGATTTTTTAAGGAAGAATTAGAAGTATTTGAAAATGATGATATTCAGGAATTTTGTATTGAATTACTAGATACTGCGCCTACATATTTCTGGCAAGTGTCTGCTTCAAGTACTAACAAGTATCACCCTGATTATACAGTTGGTTTTATGGGACTTGCTAAACATGTAAAAGGAGCAACTAGATTCTTAAATCATATGCTGTCAATTGATTGTATCAAGAGTCAGTTTACATCAAGAGAAAGAGATATGCTACGAACAGCTATTATGAACCATGATGATGAAAAACTTGGGCGTAATGGCAGTCAATATACTCTTTTTAAACACCCGTTACTTATAGCTGAGAGAATAAAATCCTATAAAGGATTTGAATGGTTGCCGGATGAAGAATTGGATTATATTGCAGACTGTTGCGCCTCACATATGGGTGAATGGAACACAGATAAAAGAAGTAAAGATGAGCTGCCATTACCAGAAACAAAAGGTCAGATGATAGTTCACTTAGCAGATTATTTAGCATCAAGAAAAGATTTAACAGTATCTTTTGATGAAACTGAAGTAGATGAACTGATGAAAGAATTCAAACCTACACCAGAAACATATCTTATGCCATTCGGCAAACATAAGGGAGAACCACTCTCTGAAATTCCAGATAGTTATTTAGGATGGTTGAATGATCAGAATCCATCAGAACCTCTGAAAACACTACTTGCTGAAGCTTTAGGCATTAGCGGAAGCATCTTTGAAGAGGAGGAATGAGATGGAAACACGAACAACATTATGCCAGTGCACTCGTTGTGCTTCAGTGTTTGAATGGAATGAAAGAAAAAATAATAGATGTCCAGAATGCAAAGGCATATATACAGTTATTAGATTCGCTAACCCGTCAGATGAAGAATATTTAGATAGAGTTAGCATGAGATTTAGTGAATAAGTCGTTCAATCATGAACGCTTATCAATATACCAAACAATATTATTTATAAGAGGAGACAATATTCATGAGTGAAAAAACAAATTTAAGACAGGCAGACACAAAAGTAGAAGTAGTTGGTATTGTAAGCGAAAACACACTGGAAGAGTCAGTAAGAGATGGTAAAAAAGTTATTAGCGGTGACATTACAGTACAGACAGGAGACATTAACTTTGTAACATTTAGAGTGTATATCAATGAGAAAAAGAATGACGGCACAGATAATGGCTATTATGCAGGCATTGAAACTGTAATGAGAGAATATCAGTCTATTGCTAAAGTTGGTAAAGACGCAGCTACAAGAGTAACTGTTACAGATGGTCAAATCAGACCTCGTTCTTACGTTAGAAAAGATAAACAGGTACATGTAGGTATTTCTTATCAGACAATGATTTTTAAGCGTTATGATGGAGCCCCAGAGAAATTCGAGCCTCGTGCTTGGTTTGAAGTAGAAATGGCAATTGCTTCTATTACTCCAGAACTTTATACATCTGGTGAGAATAAAGGTGAAGAAACAGGCCGAGCTATCGTAAAAGGATGGGTTCCTACTTATTCAGGAATTGAACCAATGACTTTAGTTGCTCCAGCAGAAGATGGAATTGCAGAAGCAATTTTAGATGATTATGCACCAAATCAGACTGTTAAGTTCTATGGTGATATTGTAAATAGTCGTGCAGAAATCACAAAAGAAATTCCTGTAAAAATTGGTAAACCAAGATTTGAGAAGAAAACGATCTATAAAAATGAAATGATTATTACAAATGCTTCTGATGCTTACGGTGAGGATAGTGAAACACCAACTCCAGAACCATATGACATTGGTGCAATTTCTCAGGCAATTACTGATAGAGAAGTTCGCTTAGAGGAAGAGAAAGCAAAAGCTAAACAGCCAGAGACAGCAACTTCTGCCGCAACAACTAAAGCTAGACCAAAACTTCCTAATTTTTAATCTATAAACAAGTTTGTAAAAATATAAATAGTAAAATTAAAGGAGATTACATATGACAGATAGTATTTTTGAACCAGAAGTAAGCGTTGTAGCACATGGCCTTGAAGGAAAAGTAATTATGCTTTATGGCACAAACAATACGGGAAAAACTTATAATTGCGCAAAGATGAAGAATGCTTTGTTCTTCATGTGTGAGAATGGTTTAGGTGCTCAGGCAGGAGTTAAACATAAAATGATTAACAACTGGAGAATGTTCACTAAGTACATCAAAGAACTTACTGATCCTAAAACAGTAGAAAGAGCTAAAGAGATTTATTCCACTATTGTTATTGATGAAGTATATGCTTCCTCTCTGTTTTGCCAGAAATTCGTATGTGACACATATGGTGGAGGATGCATTTCTCTTGGAGCCAATGAAAACAGCAAAGTAAATCTTTATCAGATTTATGAACGTATTTATTGGGAACAGATTCAGAAATTAGTAACTTCCGGGTATACAGTGGTATTCGTTGCGCATGCAGACGAAAAAGATGGCTTTATTCAGCCTAAGGGAGACAAGCGCTGTATTAAACCAATTGTAGATAATTGTGACGTAGTGGCTTACCTTGAGCCAAATGGCGTAGATGAAGATGGACATGTAATTAAATCTTCTGCTTATTTTGCACAGACAGATAAGTTCTTCGCTCGTTCAAGATATGATTTCATGGTAACTAAAATTGAAGAGTTTACAGCAGATAATTTAGAGAAAGCAATTTCTGATGCAATCACTAAACAGGAAGAAGCTGACGGTATTAAATCAGTATCCTATGATGAGCAGCAGTCTATGTATGAAGAAAAAGAAACAATGTCCTTTGAACAGCTTCAGGAAGAGATTGCCCTTTGGGGAGGTAAACTAGCTGCCTCAGATCATATGGAAACATTGACAGATATTGTAGAGCAGACTCTTGGTGTCGGGAAGAAAGTATCTCAGTGTACTAAAAAGCAGACTGAGGCTATGAGTATTATTCTCGAAGACATTAAGGATGCTTGTGCTGAATTAGGAGTGGCGTAATGCCAAGGGCAATGTACATTTGCCCGGTATGTCATAAAAATGTACTTGCTTCGAAAGCTATTCATATAAAAACCAGATACTATCATAAATCTTGTCTTGATAAAAAAATCAAGAAAGAAAAAGAAAAGATTGACAATGATAAGCTGACGAAAAAGCAAAGGGAACAGTATGAGAGAGCACTGAAACAAAGTGCTCTCCCTGAAATTCCTGAAGCAGTTCCAGAAAGTGAAGCCCAGGCAGCAGAAAAATTCTTTAGTAAAGTGGAGCAAATACAGGGTAAATGCACAGCGAAAAGTTCAGCAATGGCTTACAAATACAAAAAAATGTATGAAGAATTTACTTGGGAAGGAATGGAACAGACTTTAGAATATTGTTTTTCTATAGTTGGATTAGAAGCCAGGAAAGATGAAGATAGTGACATTGTTGGATTAATTCCTTGGTATTACGATCAAGCTCAGGCATTTTATACACAGCTAGACAGTATAGAACCTTCAAAAGTAGATTTGGATAAGATTTATAAAAAGAAACATATAAAAGTATCACCTAAGAAGAAAAATGTAGATTTGATTGATATAAGTAAAATAGGGGAGTGAATATGTTAATTGACAAACACGCCACTCTTCAATGTTTAGGATGTATTATGAAGAAACCTTCCCTTTTGGAAGAATACACACTTACACAGTATGACTTTGAAGAAGAACAATTTTACGCAATATTATTTTCATGTGTGTATAACCTCTACAACCAAGGGGTAGAGATTATAGATACATTTGCTATAGATAGTTTTCTTTCAAGATATGAGAAACAATATAAAATTTTCAACGATAATCAAGGAATTGATTATTGTGACGATGCCATTCGTTTGGCTGAATTGGAAAATTTTAGTTACTACCTGGAACGCTTGAAGAAATTTAGTCTTTTAAGATATTGGGATTCATGTGGAGTAGACATAAGGAACATCTATGATCAAACAATCATTGATCCTAGCAGACAAGAACAGCAAGCAGCTAAATTAGATGCAACTTCAATAAATGATATGATTCTGGAAGAAGAGGATCTGCTCATTACGAAAGCAAAAATGCTCTATGGAATGGATTCTTCGAGAAGGGGTCAGCTTGCCGGTAAGGGAATGAAAGAACTGAAAGAAAGATTGAAAGAAGAACCAGAGTTTGGAATACCTTTACAGAGCCCTATGATGACTACTATTGCTAGAGGGGCAAGACATAAGAAAGTATATTTAAGGTCGGCAGATAGTGGTGGTGGCAAAGCAATACCTAATGATACTCTTATCCCCACCCCATTTGGGAAAAGAAGAGTCGGAGATATAAAAATAGGAGATTATTTATTTGATCGCAAAGGTGAGCCAACTAAAGTAATTGGAGTATATCCTCAACCTAAAAAGAAAAAAATATTTGAAGTAACATTTTCTGATGGAAGAATAGCAAGATGCTGTGATGAACATTTATGGTCTTATTACAATAGATGGGATTCACATACTTTGCATACTTCTTCTTTAAGAGAAATTATAAATAAAGGAATAAAAAGAGGAAAAGCCTATGACTTTAGGGTGCCTGTAAATGAGGCAGTTGACTATCCAGAAAAACAGTTTAGTATCCCACCATATATTATGGGATTACTCTTAGGGGATGGCAGCTTCAGATATAATAAAACGAATAAGGCTTTAAGCTATTCGTCTGAGGATAATTATTTACCTAAGAAAATCGGGGAAATTATGAATTGGAAAGTTAAAAAGAATCCAAGTAATAATTATAGCTATTATTTTGAATATTCTCTTGATGAGCAAATTAAACAAGGACATGAAAATGTTTGGGTAGAAGAAGTATTAAAAGATTTTTCTGGACTGTGGCAAAAGAAATCCCATGAGAAATACATACCTGATATTTATCTTGTAGGTAGTATAGAGCAAAGAAGAGAGCTTTTATGTGGACTGCTTGATACAGATGGAAATGTAGAAAAAGAAAAAGGCAGGGTGACTTTTTCAACTACTTCTCCTGCAATGGTAGAAGGATTTGAAGAGTTGTGTCATAGTTTAGGCATTGTAGTTGGAATAGTAAAAGACAAACGAACTAAATACACTACAGACGTTGCATATAAAGTTACCATACAAACTGATCCAGAAAATAAATTAACTTTATTCAAACTGCCTAAACATATAAATAAGATAAAAGATTATTTTGAAAAAACTAAAGGCAAAGCGATTCATAAAAATAAATTTATATCTATTGTAGACATAAGAGAAACTAATGAATATGTTGATATGACTTGTTTTACAGTTGATAACGATGAACATCTATTTCTTATGAATGATTTCATAGTAACTCACAACACGAGAACATCTATAGCTGATATCTGCAATTTTTCAATCCCTTATTTCTATGATACAGATAAAAAAGAATGGATTTACACTGGGTGTGAGGAACCATCTCTATTCATCTCTACTGAGTTAGAGGAAGACGAAGTACAGACTATCATTATGGCATACGTTTCCGGAGTACCAGAGAACAAGATTCTTGATGGAGACTATGAAGGAGATGAGGAAGAACGAGTAGATAAAGCTATTGAATATATTGCTACTTATCCTTTATATATAGAAATTATTAATGATTTTGGTATAGAAGATATATCAAATATCATTAAAACTTATAAGAGAGAAAAAGGATGTCATTATTTTGTATTCGATTATATACATATGTCAGCTAAATTAATTGCTGAAGTTGCTTCTATGAGTAAAGGAATGAAATTGAGAGAAGATCAGACTTTGTTCTTATTCATGGACACTCTTAAGAATTTGGCTATGAAATTGGATATCTTTATTCTAACAATGACTCAGTTAAATGGTACATACAAAGATAGTCAGATTAAAGACGAAACAATGTTAAGAGGTGCAAAATCTCTAGCAGATAGAATTGACTTAGGTGAAATTTCACTGAGGCCAACAAGTGCAGAGTTAGAGTGTGTAAAGAAACTTATGCACAATATGTATGGAGTACCGATACCGAACCTTGTAAGACACATATATAAAGTACGAAGAGGAAAGCTGACAAAAATCCGTTTATGGCAATATGCTGACCTCTCTACTGGAAGGACCAAAGATTTATTTATCACAGATAACTATTATAACTTGATTGAAACTGAAGTGGCTGTAGCTCAAATTGAAAAAGTAATTGAGGAGCATTCTGAGAGCCTTGATGATATCCAGATTACTGATGATGAGCAACAAGAAGCTACGAGTACTTTATTAGGATCAATGCCATTTGATTTTTAGGTGTACTGATGCCTTACTATGATAAAAATGCAATATTAAAGGCTCTTACAAAGGAACAGGTAATCAAGATAGTTACCGATTTAGGATCAAAAGGATATAGAACAGACTCATCTGGGAATCTTATCTTTCAAACAATCTGTCATGGTGGCGATAGTTATAAGCTTTATTACTATCATGAACCTACAGATCAGTATTCTGGAAGAACATTTCATTGCTACACCTCATGTAGCGAATCATTCTCTATTTTTGAATTAGTAATCAGAGCTAAAAGAGTACAAGGGATTACTTATACTTGGTATCAGGCGGTATCTTATATTGCTAATCAAATAGATATGAAAGCTGTTGAACATATTGAGAGACCAAAACATATATGTGATATGTCGTGGCTCAAGAAGTTTGGAAAAAACAAATCTACAAACATTATAGACTGTGAACCTATAGATGAGCATGTGTTAGAAATGTTTGAATATACTCCTCATGAAGTGTTTTTAAACGACCATATTTCCAGAGAGACGTTATCTACATTTGAAATATCTTATTGGGGTAATACAAATCAAATAGTTATTCCTCATAGAGATAGACATCAAAATCTTATTGGTATAAGAGGAAGATATCTCGATGAAGAAGACGTAGAGAACATTGGAAAATATGTACCTCTTAATATAGAAGGAAAATTTCTAAGCCACAAGTTATCACATAATCTTTATGGTATTCATATTAACCAGAATAAGATTAAGACTTGTAGGAAATGTTTACTACTTGAGTCTGAGAAAGGAGTTATGCAAAATCATTCGTATTTTGGTGATGATGACTTTTCTTTAGCTGTATGTGGCAGTGAAATTTCAGATGAACAAATCAAATTGCTACTCGATTATTTGAAGATAGAAGAATTAATTCTTGGTTTTGACAAGGAATATAAGGATCCGTATGGATGGGACGGTGAGCTGTACAAAAATAAATTATTTAAGAAAATACGTCCGATTATTCCATATTGTAAAGTCTCAATCTTATGGGATAAAGATGGGGTATTAGATTATAAGGATGCGCCTACAGATAAAGGCAAAGAAACATTATTAAAACTGCTTGATGACAAAGTAGAAATAACTATGGAAGATATCACGTTGGAGGGAACGTATTATGTATAGAAAGGCATTAATTGACTGAAATCAGTCAGAAAATCCGACAAGTAACTGAGGAGGATAAGGGGTTACCTTATCTCTCCTACAGTAAAGAGAGTAACTTTGATCACTGTCCACTGAGCCACAAATTAAAGTATATAGACAAAAACTTTTCAAAGAAATCGTCTCTTCCTATGGAAATTGGTTCTATTTTACATAAGGCATTAGAGCTTAAAGGAAGAATGATAATGGAAGGTAAGACAGTAGATTATGACTATCTTAAAAGCATTACAGAAGAGGGCTATTTAGAGACTGATGAGAAGTCGGATAATCACATTCTTGGTATAAAAGACCTCAAAAAGAAATATTTTGATGAGTTTTTTACTGCTGATAGTAAGTCAGGTATGAACTATTCAGAAAAGATGGATATCTTTTATAACAAAGTATTACCATCTAGGATTGATAGTAAAGAGTGGACTCCCGTAGCAGTAGAACAGAGATTTGAATTTGTATATGACGACAGAGTTATTATACATGGTTTTATTGATAGAGTGGATAAGAATGTAAAAGAGCAGCTAAGGATTACTGACTATAAATCCTCAAAGGCCGTGTTTAGAGATGCAGATATAAAAACACCTATGCAACATGTAATTTATGATCTGGCATGTATTCATTTATATGGACAGCCTGCAACAGACCATGTGTATGATTTTATTCTTATAGATGCTATTCAAGGAGCTGACGAAGGTGTATGTACCAAAGGCTATCTTAACAGAGGAATTAAGAAACTGGACAAGGTGTTAAATGAAATGGATGAAATGGAAATTAAAGGCGAGTATCCTCCCAAACCAACTCCATTATGCTACTGGTGTCCATTCCACAGCACTTCCCCAAATGCTGATCCTAAGTTTTCTGGTCTATGTCAGTATCATAGCTTATGGACACCTGAGAAAAAATCATTTGCAGTACTTAATCCTTATGGACAAGAAATAAAGAAAGAAACTAAGAGAAAGTTGGTGTTCTAGTGAGAATAGAGACACATGCGCATACAGAATTTAGTCAGCTTCGTATGTTGGACTGCATCGTAAAAGTACCTCAATTAATAAAACAAGCTGCATCTCTTGGACTTTCAGGAGTTGCTATCACTGACCATGAGTCTGTATCTGGTCATGTGAGATTTATTCAAACAATTAAATCCATGAAGTCTTCCGGTGAACTGCCGGAAGATTTCAAAGGAATACTTGGTAATGAAATATATTTAGTTGACAAATTAAATATATCAGAAGATGGAAAGAAGTCTTGTGATTCTCCATTTTATCATTATATTCTTCTGGCTAAAGATGAAATAGGGCATAAGCAGTTAAGAGAACTTAGTTCATTAGCATGGGACAACAGTTTTTATACAGGAAGGATGGAACGTGTTCCTACATTGAAAAGTGATCTGGAACATGTAGTTAAATCTAATCCTGGACATCTGATTTCAACGACAGCATGTTTAGGAGGAGAATTAGGCAAGTCTCTATTAGCAGGAGAAAATTATATGGATTTTCTTCTCTGGAACCAGCAGTTATTTGGTAAAGATTTTTACTTGGAAATGCAACCGGGACTGTCAGAAGAACAGATAAAGTTGAATCGAGAGATTGTAAAATTAAAGCATCAATTAGGAATAAAAGCTACTATTGCCTGTGATGTTCACTATTTGAAACAAGAGGATAGAGAAATTCATGCTGCTTATCTTAATAGTCGCGATGATGAAGAAAGAGAGTTAGGTGATTTCTATGAATCAACTTGGATGATGACCAATGAGCAAATTCATCAGAGGATGGATTATCTTGGGTATGAAGAAGTGGAAGATGCATTGAAGTGTTCTCTGGAGATTGGTGAGAAGGTTGAAGAGTATGATTTGTATTGTCCAACTATTGTTCCTGGAGCTGACATCCCTGATTTTGAGTTAAGTGATTTCTTTGGCAATTATTATGATCGCTATGAATACATATCTAAATTCGCTCATAGTGATAATGTTTATGATAGATATTTATTAAAACTGATAGAAGATGGATATTATGAAAAGATTCCTTATACTACTTTCGGTAAAGTAAAATTTTTTGAGACTTTAGATAGAATTGAAGTTGAATTAAAAGAAATGTGGCTTGTTACTGAAAAGCTTGGTACAAGTATTTCTTCCTATTATATATCAACACTTGAGTTGGTTAATATTATGTGGGAAGAAGGAGATTCTTTAGTGGGTGTAGCCAGAGGTTCAGTAACAGGAATGTTTACAATGTATCTCATTGGCATTACTCAGATGAATCCTTTACAGTGGGGACTGCCTCATTGGAGACATATTTCCCATGAAAAAGTTGAACTCAGTGACGTAGATATCGACACACAGCAAGATAGAAGACTAAAAATCATTGAAGCTGTGAAACGTCGCAGAGGTGAAAGAAAAGTACTTAATTGTAGTACTTTTAAAACAGAAGGTAGTAAATCAGCTATTATTACTGCTGGTAGAGGATTAGGCTTAGATTCAGATATCACTCAGTATTTATCTAATCTTATCCCTGTTACCAGAGGTCAAACTTGGAGTTTGCATGATTGTCTTTATGGGAACGAAGAGAAAGAACGTCAGAGACAAACTGAATTTGCAAATGAAGTCAAAAAATACGACAAACTTTTAGAAACGGCTATGACTATTGAAGGGCTTATATGTGGAAGAAGTATACATGCTTCAGCAGTATATTTGTTTAATGAAGATTTTTTGGCTCACAATGCTAGGATGAAAGCTCCAAACGGTATTTATATCACTCAATTTAATATGAAAGATTCTGATTATTGTTCTGGTCTTAAAATGGATTTCTTAACCATTCAGGCATTAGATAAGATTAGAACTTGTATGAATTTGCTAATTGATGCGGGATATATGAAATGGCAAGGATCACTGAGAGCTACATATAATAAATATTTACATCCAGATGTACTTGATTATGATACTAAAGAAATGTGGGATATGGTTGCAAAGAATGATGTGACAGATCTCTTTCAGTTTGATACTGCAGTTGGGCTTCAGGCAGCTAAACGAATCAAACCCCATTCCTTAGTAGAGCTTGCAACTGCGAACTCAATTATGAGACTTATGGTATCAGGAGAAGGCGCTGAACAGCCCATTGACACTTATATTAGGTATAAGAATGATATTAATGAATGGTACAAATGCATGAGAGATGAGTACCGTTTGACAGAAAGTGAAATAAAAATCTTAGAGAAATATCTATTACCTGTATATGGAGTAGGAGATACACAGGAAATTGTAATGGAAATTTCTATGGATGATCATATTTCAGGATTCAATGTTACACAGAGTAATAAGTTAAGAAAAGGTATTGCTAAAAAAGATGAAAAACTGCAGGAAGCTATGAAAAAGATGTTCTTTGAACATGGCAAAGAGATTGGAACTTCAGAGAATCTGCTGAACTATATCTGGAAAGAAGTTATAGGAAAGCAGCTTGGGTTGAATACGGCTCAAGTAAAACCTTGTGAACGTATGCAAAAACGGTGTCCGTACTTTTTACGGGCTAACGGTGGACGCTGATAATGCCAATACCGTGCCAAGTTAAATCGGGTGTAACGACTATTAGTACTGATGAGATTAGCACATTGGGAAGCGCAAGGATAGGGTGACTGTGCTCTGGAGGTTACGATGGAAGAATGGAAGGATATTGAAGGATGGGAAGGAAAATATCAAGTATCCAATTATGGAGACATTAAAAGATTAGAACGAGATATTACAGATAGTTTAGGAAGAACCAAGCATTATATTGAAAAAATATTTCATCCTCATAAAGCAAATAACGGATATACGAGAGTAAGTTTTGGAACAGAAAGAGATTTGACTCATAGGGTTGTAGCAAAAGCTTTTTTGCCGAATCCTCGAAATTTACCGGAAGTAAATCATAAAGATGGACATAGGAAAGATTTCAATTTTGCAGGGACCAAAGAAAATAATTATGAAGACGGAAATTTGGAATGGGTTGACAGAAAAGAAAATATGCTTCATGCCTCTCGTACAGGTTTGATTAATAAAGATAGTAAAAAACGGAAAATATCAACAGCATTAAATCAGAAAAAGTCAGTTGAAAAAGCACTAAGACCTGTAGCATTGCTTGATGATGAAAATAATGTTTTGAGTATTTTTCGAAGTATAAAAATTGCTGGTGAGATTACAAACATTCCTCAACAAAATATAGGAGAAGTATGTAGAGGGAATAGAGACTCAGCTGGCGGGTTTAAATGGGAATATGTGGACAAAGATTTATTTAATACAGTCACTCAAGAGATAGTCTAGTCCGAACAAATACTACGAAAGTAGCGGTACACCGATTCATTTTCTAAAAACCACACTTTCCCTTATTCCTGTATTGGTTTGCAAGAGTTGAATTTAGGATATCACTATCCAATTATCTATTGGAATACAGCATGTTTAATTATCAATGCCGGAGCCAACGAAGAGCTTGATGATAATAAGTCCACTCAATATGGGAAAATTGCGAAAGCAATAGCCAATTTTAAGCAGCGTTCAATTATAGTAGACAGACCTCTTATCAATGAAGCAAAGTTTTCCTTTGTCCCAGATGAAAAGAACAATCGTATTATTTTCTCTTTTAAAGGACTTTGTGGGATAGGTGATGATATAGCTCGCGCCATTGTAGAGCATCAACCCTATAGTTCATTTGAAGATTTTTGTAAACGTATGGTAGACACTAAGATTATTGGTACTGCTAAAATGATTATTCTAATTAAAGCTGGTTGCTTCAATGAACTTGATTCCCCAGATCGCATGGAAACAATGAAAAAGTTTCTTTCTCGTAATGTATTTACACCTACAGATAAGCTGACTATGCAGCAGTTTAACTCAGCATTAGAATATGACATCTTCCCAAAAGAGATGGAAATAATGATTAGAATCAAGAATTTCAAAGCGTATGCTTTACATGAAAGTTTCTTTTTAAAAAATATAATAGATGAAGGAAAAAAGGTACCTAAAAAAGGATATCATGACAGATATTTTGCTCTTGATGAAAGAGGTACAGAATTTTTGATGGAGCACTTTAATACATGTATTGTGGGTACAAAGGAGGATGGAGTAATTATTTCAGAGAAGCTCTTTAATAAAGAATGGGATGCTCTTATCCAACCATTGAAAGATTATATGGCTTTACCTGAGACACTTCAATTATATAACCAGAAAAAACTTGACTCAACAATGGAATCTTATGCATCTGGATCATTAGAACAATGGGATATGGAATCATTAAGCTATTACCCGGATCGGCATGAGTTGTGGAATTTGAATGAGCCAAAGTATGGAGTGGTTGATTATAATTCACTC
>ENA-OYYQ01000479-OYYQ01000479.1-human-gut-metagenome-genome-assembly--contig:-NODE-479-length-18045-cov-7.551751_pt1 | contig 18045 bp, 6 predicted proteins | sample MGYA00243252_ERZ653455 | MGnify/ENA primary metagenome ERZ653455 (study PRJEB26926, sample SAMN06164940) | human gut metagenome | biome: ENVO:00009003; feature: ENVO:2100002; material: ENVO:00002003...
ACGAGATGTCTTAGGGTCTCGTGGGCTCGGAGATGTGTATAAGAGACAGTTCTCAATCTTTTTAAGATTTATAATACTTGATACGCCCAGTTCAACTGAATAAGTATAATTACCACGAAGAGTTGCGGTTATTTTATCAAGGAAATATCCGTCATTGATTATCTCAACACCAAAGTTGTCGAGTCCCCCTATGGCGATTCTCTTATTCTTGTTAGCATCCCCTTTGACCTGTGCTACAGCGTTAGTTAATGCTTTTGCAGCTACTTTTCTTGATTCATCATCTAGGAGTGAGTAAGCATCTTTTCCTATAGTAATCTTAACCCGATAACTTTCAGTTTTGACATCAAAAGGTATGTTTTTTACCGTTTCCATATCCTTGCTGATATTGCCTATATCAAGAAGTAATTTTTTGCGTTCTTCGGGATAAGCGTTCACCTTGTCCTCAAGTTCGTATCGTGTGCTGTTGTATTCAGACTTGAGTGCCTGCAATTCTTTTACTCTGTTTTCAAGAGTCAGCTTTTCACGGATACGCTCATCGCCTGTACAAAGAGCCTTGATTTCAGAGTAAGTCAATGCAGCTTGGTCAACATCTGCACATTTTCTGCCGGGCTCTTTCGAGGTCATAATCTGACTTATAAACTTCTGCTTTTTCTCCAAAAGCTGATAGCTGTAGGCATCAAAAGTTCCTTTTGTAACATAACGATAAAGATGTACCTTATCGTTGATATTACCCTGTCGAACCATTCTTCCTCGTCTTTGTTCAAGGTCGGACGGTCGCCACGGAACATCTAAATCGTGCAGAGCAATGATCCTGTCCTGTACATTTGTGCCTGTTCCCATTTTACCCGTAGAGCCGAGTAAAATTCTCACTTCACCGCTTCTGACTTTTGCAAAAAGCTCAGACTTCTGGGTTTCACTTTTAGCGTTGTGAATATAAGCTATTTCATCAGCCGATACACCTTTTGCAATCAGCTTATCTCTAATATCATCATACACACAAAACTTTCCTGACTCTTCAAGCGAGTCAAGTTCTGCCACACTTTTTGTATCGTCATCTTTATTGCCATCAGCAGATGAGTTTTTGCTCGGAACACCCAAATCACAAAATACAATCTGTGTCAGCTTTTTGTCACTTGTTTTTTCGTAAATATCAAAAACATTATTGACACAAACATTAAGTTTTGTACCGGGATCATCTTCAAATGACGGATTGATAAGTCGGGGGTCAAGACCGAGCTTTCTGCCGTCACCGGTAATTTTGAGCATATTATCCTGTGACGGATCAACGGAACCGTTGTTGACCTCATCAGCTCTGTCTGATAATTCTTCAACAAGTTCAGTCTGTAATTCTGTAGGTTCAACATCAACAATGTGTAATTCACAATCAGGCACTTTAAGGTTAAGAGTATCAGCCGTGCGGACATCTGCAATCGTTTTAAACATTGACATAAGTTCTGGTAAATTTGCATATTCTGCAATGCGTGTGCGTTCCTTGAATTTGTTGCCGGCAGGAGCAAGCTCATATTCTTTTTTCTGTACGCCAAATGTAGATACCCAGTTGTCAAAGTTTTGCATATTATTATGACTTGCAAGGAAATCATAGTTGAGATATCTCATCATTGTATGTAGTTCTGTTACACTGTTAGAGAGAGGAGTTCCTGTAGCAAATACAACGCCCTTACCGCCGGTTTTTTCGTCAAGGTAACGGCACTTAGCGAATAACTCTGTCGCTCTCTGAGATGCCCTCGAAGAAATACCCGAAACATTTTGCAGTTTTGTTGTACAGAACAAATTCTTAAATTCGTGTGCTTCATCGACAAAGAGTTTATCAATACCGAGTTCCTCAAAGTACACCGTGTTGTCTTTTTTACTTGATTGTAATTTTTCAAGTTGTTGTTCAAGACTACGCTTAGTTCGTTCCATATCCTTGACCTTAAAAGAATTGCCTTCTTGGTATTTTAGTTCGGCAATACCGGCAACGATATTATCAATCTGCTCTTTGAAAATATTTTCCTGCCTTTCAGGTGATAACGGTAGCATTTTAAGTTGAGTATGACCGATGATAACCGCATCATAATTGCCTGTCGCAATTTTGCTCATCAGTCTTTTACGATTTTCAGCCTTAAAATCATCTTTTGTTGCAACCAATATGTTTGCATTGGGATAGAGCTTCAAAAAGTCTGCTCCCACCTGTTCTGTCAGATGATTCGGTACAGCAAACAAGGATTTGTGGCACAAACCGAGCCGTTTACATTCCATAGCCGTTGCTATCATTTCAAAAGTTTTGCCGGCTCCGACTGAATGAGCAAACAGAGTGTTACCACCGTAAATAGCGTGAGCTATTGCATTTTTCTGATGTTCGTGCAGTTCAATATTTGAATTCATTCCCGGAAAAGTAAGGTGTGAGCCGTCATATTCTCGTGGTTTAATACAATTAAAAGTACGATTGTATGTATCAACTATATCGGACCGTCTTACGGGATCGCTAAACAGCCAGTTTTTGAACTCTCTGCGTATCTTATTCGCTTTTTGTTGAACAACCTGAGTTGCCGGCACATCAATCACTCGGATTGGTTTGTTATTTTTATCAAACATAATCCGTCCGTACTCGTCAAGCTTATCTTTGTATACCTTTGGCTCTGATAAATTAAGAGCTGCTTCAAGAATTTGATATCCCGAATAACCGCAAGCTCCGTATGTTTTTGTTACAGTTACAGATTTATCTGCTGCCTTGTGTGAAATAAACCATTTACCAGAATATTCAGAGTATTCTACAGATATTTTACTGTCCTTAAAAATGCCGTCAGAACGATTGAAAAGAGGTGTTTCAAACAACTTGTACATAAATTGCTCATAGTATTCTGGAGCAATCCAAGTAGCTCCGAGATTAACATCAATATCTCCTGCTTTAAGCGGAGTAGGTAATGCTGCTTTAAGAGCAGTAACATTAGCACTATAGATATTGTCAACAGCAGCATAGGATTCTGCTGTATCAAGTTTAGCATATATATCGCCTGATAGATATTCTGATGCGGTCTGATATGTATATTCATTATTTTCCGTATTCATAGGTATAGGATATATTTCACCGTTATTACGCAAACTTTCTTCAAGACTTGCTTTGTCAATATCGGTAAGATTACTCATATAATCAAAGTCAATATATCCTTTTTCGGCGATACAAACGGCAAGAGCTTCCGATGCAGTATCAATATGTTCAATCTGCGGTTTCGGAACATTTACACGCTGAGTGAAAATATCCGATTTTTTAATCAAGGTATTTTTATCATAGTCCTGCTCAAGAGATGCCACAAGCTGATACGCTCCGTCAAATCCGAGAATATTACGGTTGTATCTGCTATGTATAAGACCGTACTTATCATAAAAGTTGTCATAGATTGTGTTAAGCCTATGCTGCAATTGTTCGACTTCCGCATCATTGTTATCGTGCTGTTGCACCTCAAGTAGTTCTCTTAAAGTATCACGGATTTCCATAAACGCAGTAAGTCTGTCAATGTTTTTTGTTGTGTACTTTTTATCAAGTAAATCCTTAGCCGACACAGTAACTAATTCTCCTGCGGAATTGCTGCCGTAAAAATAAATCTCGTTGCCTGATTTATAGTAGCTCTGTGAACGAAGTCCTTCGGGTTTTGATATAACAGCTTCTGTTTTAAAAACAGGCGATATTACCTCTTTTGCCGGTGAATAGGTAAATACAATATTTTTTACAGCTTCAGGTAACAGTTGTGATAATGGTCTACCGTCAGCAAACGGTACACACATTGTATCATCTGTTCGTCCGTAGAGCTTGTTGCCTTGAACAATATCACCGAGAACCATTTCAGGATGTTCAATAAAATAATTATTGATTGATAAACCGTTTTCGGTTGTTCCCACATTTACCCAAGATGGGATATTTTCAAGTGGTGCAGAACGCTTTTGGAGAAAGATAATATCGGGAGTAACTTCCGTTCCTGCTGATTTAAAAGCATTATTCGGCAGTCTGACAGCTCCGACTAAATCAGCTTTTTCCGCCAAAGCTCGGCGAAATGAGCTGTCCTTTTTATCGAGCGTACCTTTGGATGTTACAAAAGCAACAACACCGCCGTCACGCACTTTATCAAGTGATTTCACAAAGAAGTAATCGTGAATTTTGAGATTTTGAGAACTGTATTTTTTATCAATTACTCCAAAATCACCGAAAGGAATATTACCGATTGCAACATCGAAGCTGTTATCCTGAAAATGAGTATTTTCAAATCCGTCAATCGTTATGTCAGCCTGCGGATACAGCTTTTGAGCTATTCTGCCCGACAGACTGTCTTTTTCAACACCGTATAACTTGCTGTTTTCACGCAATTCCGAGGGCAGTCTGCCGAAGAAATTACCGATGCCCATAGCCGGCTCAAGTATATTTCCGCCTTTAAAACCTGCATTTTGCATAACTTTGTAAATGCTGTCAATGATTACGCTATCGGTAAAAAATGCGTCAAGTACAGATGACCTTGCTGCGGTATATTCGTCATCAGTAAGCAATTCTTTCAGTTCGGAATATTCATTTTTCCATTTGTCATTATCTGATTCAAATGCATTAGCGAGTCCGCCCCAACCGCTGTATAAGGAAAGCTGTTTCTGTTCTTCGAGTGTTGCTGTTCTGTATTCAGCTTCGATTTGTTTTAAAACTTTGATAGCGGTTATATTGTTACGGTACTTAGTTTTAGCACCAGTAACAGATTCTCTGTCTTCAAGTACATAGTTTTCGTGAGAGGTGGTTTCATCAGATGAAACATCTGATACAGGTATACTGTCAAACAAGGTGGGTTGAGAAGTTACCGGAGCGTGTTCGTCTGCCGATGTCCAAATAAAATTGTTTTTACCTACAGAAGATTTCTCAGAAGTTGACTTTTCGTCATTTTCAAGCTGCATAGCAAGCTCATCAATGCTATTTAATTCGGTATTGTTGTTGTTTTTTTCTGCGTTGCTCTCTTTTTCAGGATATTCGGCAGCCTGTTCTTCTTTTGCAATATCATCTTTAAGCAATTTAACAACAGCAGAGTACTGTGAATACTGCTCAAGAAAATCAATCACACCGCCAATGCCGTCCCCGATGTCCTGCCGTTCGGTGTATTTCGTACCGTTCGGCATATTAATAATAAATTTCGTTTTTTCATAACCAAGATGAATATTGTCAAGTTCACCGTTTCTGTATGCTTCTGCAACCGCATTTTCACTGCCGTATTCCTCAATTTCAAGCTGTCTTTGCTCAACCCATTCGTCATCGGCATTTTTCATAAGTTTATCAAATTCAGAAACAGAGTATGTTTTGCCGTTCTCAAATACCGGACTTTCACTCCAATCACAAGTAATTGTCGGACGAATTATTTCCTGTACAGACTCAGTTTGTTCAGGCTCGTTTATCGGGACGATTTCATTTTCTGAATTAAATTGATTAACGATTTCTTCTGAGCTGACATTCAGAGCACCGGCATCGGATTCTGCGACAGCCATAACCTGTTGAATAAATGGATCACTGTTCAGCTTATCTTCATCGACAAGCTCACCGTTGACTATCCCTGCGTCCTCAAGCTGCTGACGAATAACTGCGGGATCTATGTCGTCAAGCTCGTCGTGTTCCTCATAAAACGGTGCAAGCTCCTCATATTTGATATTCACAGTAAATCCTTGTGTTTTAAGAAGTTCAGTATTATCATTCAGTTTAAAATCAGGGAATCCGACTGTATCAACTGAAGAACCGTTAATGTTTCTTGTTATAGAAACAAGGTCGAGAATATCTGCAACGGTTTTTGCGTTCTCACCTCTGACTTCATAAAAATCACCGACCTTTATAAGTTCTATTTTCCGTACTTCAGGTAATTTGATTTCGGGAACTACTGCAAGCTCAACGAGCTTGTGCTGAATATCTGCATTAAGACCTTCGGCAAACTCCGTACCGCTGTAAAACTTTTTAATAGCGGTTCTGAAACTTTCGCTACCGATATCAATTAACCTTTGTTCGCCTGTTGTATCAAGAAAATCAAAGAATCCTGAAAAATCATCTCCGTATTCTTTGTTAGCTTCCGCTATCTGTTTGTAAGATACCTCGGTAATTACAAACTGACCGCCGGAGTATGCGTCAGGATTATAGTACATATATGTAATACTTTCGACTTCGGACTCTTGAAAATAAAGGGTTTTCTCAAGAGTGTTAAAGTCGGGTAAAGCAGGAGTGTATGTACCGCCCTCAATTTGCCCTTCAATATCCGTGCGTGTAGTACCTTTAATATCTGCAATGAGATTGATTAAATCTTCATACGAGCCGTTCTTGTATGCTGTAAAGAAGTTTTGCATTTCATCAATCGAAAAAGTGTAATCAAGCAAGTTGATTACTGATTCGCTCATACCGTAAGTTACCATTTCTCTGATAATTTCAAACTGAGTAGTTGAGTAACCACGATTTTCAGTTAATTTTGCAGTAATGTTATCATTAACAAAACGCTGTTTTAAATCATTAAACCTTGATGTATCTGCAAATATCAAAGATTTATCCGAAAAACTTCGATATGTGTCAACATAAATTTCGGCAAGAGCAGAAAGTTGTGATTCATAAAAATCAGTGCAGTCAGAAAACAATGAAACAAAGTTATCAGTCAAATTATCATCGTTTCTCGTTTGGATAAATTTTACAGACGGTGCAAGTGCCGAAAGTTGCGATTCATTAAAATGTAATTCAGATATTTTTTCATTAACTGATTTTGATTCTTCCGGTGATTCATTTTGAACAACCTCAGATTTTGACATAAATGATGCTCGCTGTTCTTTAAGTTCAGCAGATATTTTATTCAAGGTATCAGCATATTGCTTGTCAACAGTAATAGTTGTTGTTTTTCCGTAAATTCTGCCTGAAAAAAGGATGCCTTGCTCAGTAAGTCTTTGACCGATTTTATAGGCAAAATCGGTATTGTACTTACGGTATAATTTATCCTCAATAGAATCGTAGGTTGTAGTTCCTATGATGTTGTTGGTTTTATAGACTTTTGAATTACATTCAATAACAGTCTGATAATCAATATCCAACTTATCAATATTATTTGCAGTAGCTCTGCCAATGGCAATATGTGCTTCTCCGTTAAAAATATATGCACAATAATTAAGTCCTGAATTTTCAAGTTCCTGACATATATTATCAAGACTATCCTCACTCGCAATGATTACTTTTTTATATTTATTGGGAGTGTTGCTGTTCCATATTTTGTTTCCATATAATTCAATCATTTATTTCATTCACCTCTTAAAAAAAGACCTGTGCCTGAATGGCACAGGTCTAAAATAGCTTTATAATTCTTGTCCCTGAGTTTTGGTTTTATCATTCGTTCGTTGCTCATTATGAGCAATAGTGTTTGCATTTTGCTTAATCTGATTTCTCGATAAAGGTGCTGTTCTGCGTTCGGATTTCTTATCAGGCTCTTTGAGTTTTTCGTATTCCTGCTGCTTATTGCCGTTATTGATAATACCGTCAATACTGTCATAATCGTCCTCAATCGACATTTCAGCATTTTTAAGATAGTTTTCTTCGAAAATAACTTTTGCAGTTGAACTTACAATCGTATCCGCCTGTTTCTTGAGAGCCTGTGGGTTGGTAGTAAACTCATCAACAATATTCTGACAGCTCTTGTTGATGATATTGTCAGCTTCTTTATCGGGCATTGCTTTGACTGCATCAAACTTTGCAGACCACTCGTCAAGTGCCTTGAGCTTTCGCATTAACTTTTCTTTTTTTGTTGTGAGCTTGTTAATCTGCTTTTGTAGTTTGAGCTTTTCAGACATATAATGAGTTTGACTGTACGCTTTTAGAGCACTGTCAAGTTTATTTTGAGTAGCATCAAATTTTTCTGAGGTTGTTCGCATCGACATCATTCGATACTCTTGAATCCCTTTAACGAAATTTTCTTTGCGTCCGTCAGGTGACTTCATATTGTCGAGAAATTTGTGGATTTTAATGCAGAAATCAGCACGGCTTTGATGTTTCTGAATTTTATTTTCATTGGATTTGATATTCAGTTTGTGGGCAGAAATTTTCTCGTTAATACTGACTATCTTTTGCCGTCTTTCTGTTGCCAAGAGCGAAAGAGCAGTATATACAGGTTTTGGCACAATATCTTTCAAGGATTCAATCGTAGATACAAACTCTGCATTTCGGGACTTTTTTATATTGAGCTTTTCAATTTTTGCATTGAACTTATCATTTTTGCTGTTAAGCTCATCAATTTTGCGATTGCATTTGTCATAAAGGGTAGCAAAAATCGGAATAGAAAATTCTGTGTCTTTTGATGTTTCGGTTACAATCGGTTCAGTCGGAACAGATTGTAAATTTTCTTCTTTTACACCGACACTTTTGGACTTTTTTTCATTAATAGTGTCAAAATTTTTGCTTTCTGTGTTTTCTTTTTCCTTAACCGGATCATAATGATTTATGTACAGTTCTGACCCCCTGACTGTTTCGGCAAGATTATCATCTTTGTCATAAAGCATATATTTACTCTCATCATCCAATGATGTGAGTATGGTTTTGCCTTCGTTGATTTCATCAACATCGTCTTTTTTAATCCAAAGATAACGAATATCCTCCCCGAAAGTACCGGGAACTCTTGTTTTATACTCGAATTCGTTATCATCATAGACAAGTGATGATTTGTCTATTGTAATATCAGGCATTATTTTTCCTCCTTTTTCTGACAGCAAATGTAGCAATAACAGCTGTTATTGCTATTGCAATTATTGCCAGTAGAATAAAATCAAAACTTCTGTTATTAGTTTCTGCTTTTATGGCAGTATCAGGCGAAGCGGTTTCAGATACCCTTTCGGCTGTCACAATAAGTCTGTGACTGTTAACACCGTAGGGATAACAAGTTATAAGGCTTAATAGGTCTTTTTCTTCGTCAACTGACAGTAACGATATGTTGTCGGGCTTAACAATGTTTTTTGCTGTTACAGCATAGGTAAGCGTTTCATCAAGCACGGACACCTTGATTTCATCACCGATTTCAAGCTCGTTGAGATTGTCAAAAAACACCTGCGTAGGATAACCCGTGTGAGCTGAAAGCACCGAATGATTGCCTACACCGCCTATCGGAAACGCTGTATTTGGCAGATGAGCAACACCTTTTTCAAGCACTTTATCCTCATCCCCGTGGTAAATAGGCAGTTTTACATTTATTTTTGAAATATCAATGTAGCCTATAAGACCGTCACCAAAATTGAGAATATCGTCATATCCGTCAATCACGCTGTCTACATCATAAGTAAAGCCATTGACAAGCTCTGACAAATTGTTGTTATATTCAGCAGCAGCCGACAAGTACTGTGACCTGTCGGCTGCTGAAATACTGTCAAGATTTGCGGCATAATTGTTAATTGTGGATGCGGCGAAAAAACTATTGACAGCATTTGATGCAGAAGGGTACAGCACAAAGCAGAGTGATGCAGTCATAAAAATTATTCCTATTATCAAGGTGCATTTGCTTCTGCATTTTTTCAATGTGCTGTACTCCTTTCTGTTTAATGTGAAATTACTTGTTTGTAGCTTTTACTCTTCTGCGAATGAGCAATGTTGCAATACCGCCGAGTGCAAAAGCTGTGCCGAGAATGTAGAACATAACTGTTCCTGCACCACCGGTCTGTGGTACAACAACCTTTGTATCCTTTACATCAACGCTTGCTGTGCCGTCTGTTGGGCAGTTTGTGATGTATGAACCGTCAACAAATGTTGTGCTATAAGTTACATCAATTGTCACAGGAATAACTTTGCCGTAAATGTTGTAGCCTGTAGGAGCTTTTGTTTCGACAATATAATATTTACCGCTTGCAAGTTTGATTTCTTCTTTACTTGTGTTGTAGTAAGTAACCTTGCCGGTCTTGTCGGATACACCGCTTGCAATGGCATTTGTAAGAGCAGTTGCGTCCTCTTCTGTCTTGAAAAGGCTGAATTCTGCACCTTCGAGAGCCTTTCCGTCTGTATCTGTCTTGTTTGTTGTTACTGCAAATGTGTAAACATAAACTGTATTACCGTTTACTTCTGATTCAACACCGTTCTTGTTAGAATAAACGAGCTTTGTTTCTGTGTTAGGGTTGCCTGTTTTTCCTGCTACAGCGTACTTGTTGAGCTTCGCTGAATAAGTTACAGAAGTAAATGCTACATTTTCAGCATAAAAGTCATTTTTCTGAAGATAAGCGTTAGCAATTGAAACATTGAATGTTGTAGCCTTGCCGTCTACCTCTGATGTTACATTGAGAGCGTAGTCAGATGAAGCAAGGTCAGCAACTTTACTACCCTGTGCGTTGAGAAGTGCAACCTTTACGCTGTCCTTGTCGAGAGTAAGACCGGCTGACATTTCATCATATACGGTATATGATTTAAGTTTCATTTCTGATGAACCGGCAGTTGATGACTTAATCTCGAAGTTTACTGTGTCGCCGAGAGAAACATCTGTAAAGTTTGTATTGTCCTTAGTGCTGTTTGTGATAGTCTTGCCTGTTACAACATCACCGTCATTTACCTTTGTAGCAAGGTCGATAGCATTAATGCTGTAAACCCAACCGTTGTTGTAGTATGGGAGCGATACAACAGAGTTTGTAACGCTTTTAACACCGGCAGGATAGTTAGTAGCCTTAATGTAATACATACCCTGAGCAAGGCTTGAAAAAGTCTTTTTTACCGATGTTGCCGATGTAGTAAATGTGCCAACGGTTGAAGCTGTTGACGGAATCGAAGAAAGACCATCAAGAGCTGAGAGAACATTCGATGTCTTACCGCTTAAAATCTCATCAGAAATCGAAGGAATAAGTGAATCATAGCCTGTCTTGTATGGATTTTCGGTTGTTTTGAGTTCCGCAACCTTGTACACCGTAAATGTGTATCCGGGCTTAGAACAATTGAGCGTGAATGAAACCTTCTTAGTTTCATCAAGAGCATTTGCGTTGGTTGCAGCACTTGCAAATGGGATTGCAGTAAATACCATCATAACGGCAAGTACCATAGCTGTCATAATTCGTGTGATTTTCTTTTTCATTTTTGATTTTCCTTTCGTGATTTTTTATATTTCTTGCTACCGTGTTTATGGTAGTCATAGATGAAAATTATAGCCATTGCTCCGAGTGCCACGGCAACGAAGTAAAACGGAGCAATACCACCGCCGCCTGTTTGAGATAACACGGATTTGTTATCGGCAACGGTTAAAGAGATGTTAAGTGTGTTTTCATTGTCGGCTGAAATTGTAAATTCAACCTTTTTACCGTATGGCATATAGCCTGACGGAGTTACAGATTCAATAAAATAGTAATCACCTACCGGCAGATTACTGATTGACAAACTACCATTCGTAGCCATATAATCGGTTGCAGTTTTTGCAACTGAATTATACATATAAGTTTCTGAGCCTGTCTGATAACAGCTGATGGGAGTGTCGTCTGACTTATAGAGTTGCCAACCTGATCCGGTAAGAGCCTTTGTGCCGTCTGTTTTTGTCAGCTTAACAGAGCCTGTTTTCAGCGTGTTTTTGATATTTGCAAAAACTACGGTATCTGAATTAAGCGTAACTGTTACGCTTTTTGGCTTGTTGTACTTATACGGTAAAGAATAAGTACCATCCTCGTTAAGCTCACCGAGTTCGGTTACTTTATATTTAAGCAATTCGTCATTGCTGTTATAAATCGGCAAATCTGAGATTTCAGGACTTAAACCTTCAAGGTTTGTGCTTACTTTTTCGTTAAACCCTGTTTCAGCACAGCTTATCTCAAAATACAAACCGTCAACAACATCATCTTCAGATGTTTTTTGTACCTGTAATGAACCTGTTTTTACGGTGTTCACGCAATCATATGTATAGGTATATTCATCGGTATCGTAGATTGTAAATTCGACTGCATCTTTCAGTTCATAACGGCTCGGAAACTTGTATGTGCCGTCTGACTGTTTGATGCCGATTTCGGTCAGTCTGTAGGTAATTTGAAAACCGTTTTGATTGAATACATATGGCAGAATTCCGTCAATTTTATTACCGTTTATGTCATAAAATTGCATATTATCTGTACTTGCTTTACCGTTCGCATCGGTCGTTAAAACGATACTTGTAATCTCGTTTCCGTCTGCATCATAAGCCATAGGGGTAGGGATAAGGTCGTCACCGTATTCTCGTTCATCGTCAAAAGACTCAAGCTTAAAACTCAAACCCTCGATAACTCCGTCCTCGGAAGTCTTATTGATGTTAATACTTCCTGTTGCAGGAGCGTTGTAGGCGGAATAATTAAGAGTAGATGTTGTTCCGTATTTGTTGGCAGTCTTACACTCTGATTCAGCCTTTCCAAGGTAATTTTCGGGGAAGTAGTAACTGCCTCCGCCGAGAAAACCTTTTTCAACAACCTTATATTTTATAGGGATACAAATTGCTGAGTTTGGAACGGTTAAACAGCTTTTGAGTTTATAACCGTATCTGTTGTAATAGTTAGCTTTACCGCTTGAATCCGTGACAATATCCCCATAGTATTTACCGTTTTCATCCCGTACCTCGAACCACACCCCCGATACATTACCGTTGTATGAGGCCTTTGTAACAGTTAAATCTGTTTCGGGAACTGTGTTTTGATAACTGAATGTAACGGTTTTGCTCTCGTCAAGTGTAAATGACTTACCGTTAGCGTTGGATTTTGCTTCTGATGATTTGCCATAGTAGTATCTTGAATAAGCATTCTCACAATTGCTGAACACGGCATTTGAAACACCCTCATAGTAAGAGCCTTTGTAGCTGATTGCATTTTCTTTCTTTATCGTCCAAGTGTAACCGCCATAGCTGTGAATACCCAAAGTAGTCTTAAAGCCGAGTTCTTTGACGGTATAGGTTATCTTATTGCCTTTATCGTCATAAACCCTTAAACCTTTAACTGTAGCTTCACCGTTTTTGTCGGTTGAAACTGCGTTGTACTCGTTGCCACGGCTATCTGATATTGCAAACCACAGATTTGAAACAATACCGTCTGTTGATGACTTCTTAATTTTGAGGTCAGCTTTTACGGCATCTTCGTAAATCGTCTGAATAACGGCTGTTTCAACGGTTGAGTTTTCCTCATTTGCAATGACAGGATAAACAGTATCGTCAAGCTCATAGCCTGTCGGTGCGGTTATTTCTTTGATATAATATGTTTTGCCGACATCTACTGATTTTGCAAAAGTACCCTTGCCGTCAGCATTTGTTGTGAGCTTGTCATACAAGCTTGCACAAGCTGAATCAGAGTACAAGCCATATACTGCACCGCCGACACCTATACCTGACCGATTAAGTTTGTGTATGCCGATATATGCCTTTGCCGGCATTTCGTCAATCGTCACATTTATGGGAGTATTTGTGTCCTGTGCAAACTTTGCACCCTCTTGAGTAATTACTCTGTAAAACACAACATCACTGAGAGAATAGCCGTCAGGAGCTTTGACTTCCTTGATAACAATTGTTCCTATGGGAATAGTTACAAAATTACCATCGTAATATAATCCATCTGATAAGAAATCATCGGATAAATATTTTTCATCTAAACGAGTAAGTCCGTCAGAGTTGGTCTGAATATACCAAGTCCTTTTAAGGTTTTTGCTGTCAAGTGCAGGAGCGGTTTCATCTGCTTTGACATCATAGTCCTTATCAATTTCCTGTGCGTAGTATTCAATGCTGAAAACCGCACCGCCAAGACCTTGACTTGTTGTTTCGCCTGTAATTGCATTCTTTTTTTGTAACACAATACCGACAGGGTCATCTACAGGCTCATCAGTACAGCTAAAGCTATAAATTTTTGTACCGTCTGCGGCTTTTTTGCCTGAATTCACAAATGTATATACAGTTTCATCAAGCTCATAGCCTTTTGGTGCTTTGGTTTCTTTTGCATAGTAAGAAGCTGATGCGTCAACATATTTACTGTAACTGCCGTAACCGCTTGCATTTGTTGTAATACTGCCGATTTTTTTGGTACAAGCTTTGTCTGTGTATATGCCATACTCAGCTCCCGACAAGCTGTAACAACCGTTGCCGGCTGTAAGCTCTTTGTTTGATGATGATTTGTGAAGTTGCAGCTTGACAACATCCGGAAATGTCAACTTAACATATCCGTCTTTAACTGTATAATTAGAACCCTGAGCAAAAGTCTGATATGATGCATAGTCATTACTTGTAATTAAATACAAACTGTTTTTGCTCTTGATTCCATGTTCCTTCAAAAAAGAATTTTTCATTGTCACATTAACTGTCGTACCAAGATTTTTAGAACAGGTAAATGTTATCTTTTTACCGCTTACGCTGACCTTAACATTTGAATTGCTGACGATTACATCGGATGCTTTAGTTACTGAAGCGGTACCGTTCTTATCAGTCAAAGTGATTGAATACTGTCCGTTTGATTGATTATATGACATTTGATACGACTTCGCAGAACTGAGTGATGATGCTGTATATGACGGATTACGCACCGACCTTTTGCACCAAGACACCATATTGTCATATGCTGTTGTAACATTTGCTACAGTAGTTTCAGCTGAGCTTGTCTCAGTCATAGTACGGGCAGGAGTAAGCAACGGTTTTCCGGATACGGCATCAAAGGTTGAAGCATTTCTCTTGCCGGCTACAATCTCGAAAATTAACAACTGTGTTGCGTAATAGTAATGTACCTTACTTTTTGACGGAGATTCAAAACCTCCGAACCCCCAACTTAGGATCAGATTAACTGCGTTCTGTTGTGCAGTAGTTAGCTGTTTCCAAGCTGCTGATTGAGATGTACTTTTTACAGTAGCAGAACTTGTTAATTCAGATGCTTTATCCGGTTCAATACAGTACGCTCTTTGTGTGTAGTCTAAAAAATTCAAGGTTTTTCCGGATGGAGCAAAAAAGTGCACCTTGAAATTTTCCCAACCTTCATAATGCTGACTGTGCTTTTTTCCGTTTGCGTCTGTATAAGTATATTCAGCTGTTTTCTTGTATATAAAACCTTTGCCGTCTGCTCCACGATTGCCTTTAACCGAGGCAGCACTTACGGAAAATGAACCAACAGACAATGAGCCGATAATTACAGTCAAGCATAAGAAAACCGACAATATTTTTTTAATTAACTTCATTCAAATTTTTCTCTCCTTTCATCTAAATATTGAAAAAGAAAAACTACTGTATTCTTTTATGGGTGATGCACGAATCATATTTACCTCCGTAAATTTATATTATTAACCACCTTAGTGGGGATTGTAGGGATGCATCGGACAAATTAATGCCCGATGCAAAAGAAGAATAACAATGAAAACTTAAAAAGTCTTGCTGTCAAATGAACAGTGAGAGTCATAAAACAGAAAGTTGTAATCAACTTAAAATGTTAAGGTCATATATGTAGTTAAGGTCAACATTTGTTGATATACCGTTAATTCTACCGTTATCTGAATACTGCCACACATCACACGAAATTGACGGCTTTGTATACCATTCTGCGTTCCAAATGGAAATGCCGTTATTTTTTAAGGTTTTGCGATTGAGCAGATAGTCATAAACGCTTGCTGAGGAATACACACCCGATTTAAAGCCGTTGCTTTTGAGTTTGTTGCAGAAATTGACTGCCATTTTTGTATAATTGCTGTTGCTTGTACTCATTGCAGGCTGATATTCCATATCGTAGTAAACAGGAAGTTCAAACTTTTTACCCTTGATACAACTAAGGCAAGCATCTGCTTCTGCTGTTGCCGTTGACGGTGACATTGCATAGCTGAACCAATATGCTCCGACTTTAAGACCGGCGGATTTTGCGTTTTTGTAGTTTGTTTCAAACATATTGTCTTTTTGGCTTTTTTCTTTACCGTAGCCTGCACGGATAATCACATAGTTATAACCGGCTGATTTTACCTTGTTAAAATCTATTGAGCCTTGCCAAGTTGATACATCAATACACTTTGCGACACTTCCCGAAACAGTCAGCTTGCACGATGCGGTTTTTCCGTTGTAGGTTTTGTATGTGATTGTTGCTGTTCCTTGAGATTTAGCGGAGATTTTTCCGGTTGAATTAACCGTTGCAACATATGTATTACTGCTTGTCCAAGTACTGCGATAACTGTATGCGTTATTGTTGAGCGTAGCTTTAAGCGTTTTACTCTGTCCGACTTTAAGGGTTGCAGATTTATCAGAAACAGTTACTCTTGAAGGTGCAGATTTGACTGTTACCTTACAAATCGCTTCCTTGCCATTGCTGAGCTTACATCTTATCGTAGTAGTGCCGGCTGTTTTTGCAGTAACAAGACCGCCTGCCTTTTGGACGGGAGCAATTGCGGTGTTATTCGAGTAATAAAGTCTGTAGTAGGCTGCTGTATTGTTCGGAATACTGCTGTTCAAGTCATATTTTTCACCAACACCTAAAGTAATACTTGTTTTATTAAGTGTGATACTGTCAGCAAGTTTTTTGACTGTTACGGTACAGCTTGCAGTCTTGCCGTTATATGTTTTGGCTGTAATCTTTGACGTGCCGACACCGACAGCAGTTATTTTGCCGTTATTGTCAATACCTGCAACCTTACTGTTGTCAGTTGTAAACGACACCTGTGACAGCGTTCCGTTTTCAACCGTAGTTTTTAATGTGTAGGTTTCAGTTGTGCCAAGTGTGATACTTGACTTGTCAAGTTTTACACTTTTAGGTATAGTAGTAGGCTTTGGAACAGTTGTAGGTTCTGTAACTGCTTCCGTTGTAGGCTCTGTTGTTGATTCTGCTGTTGTCGGTTGTTCTTCTGTTGGCCCTTTAATCAGACCTACGATAATCTTCTGTACAAGTGTTGAATCAACAACGGTAATCACACCGTCTTTATTAAGGTCATACAACTTAATTTGTTTTTCATCAAATGTTGTCATACCTACAACATTCTTCTGAATAAGCGTTGCATCTTCGACTGAAAACTTTTTGTCTGTGCTTACTGCTCCTGCACTAAAGGCACAAAGGCTCACAAGAGTAGTGGCAGTAAGTAAGCCCGAAATAATCTTATTTTTCAGTTTCATAACTTCCTCCTATATAATTTTTTTGCGTTTCTATATATTAGACAATTGAAATGTCGAAAAGGTTCATTTTTTACGAAAAATAAAATATTATTAAATATTTACAGAAATATGTTGAATAATATTCTTTTTGAAGTTAAAATGTTGTTAAATAAACAAGAAAGTGACTAATATAATATCAAGTGAGGTGTAGCAAATGACAGTTGGCGGAAGAATTTATTTAAAAAAGGACAACAGTGGATTGGAATTAGTTAAAGCGTTTGCCAAGATACCTACAGCTAATATTGCTGATACGATGGGACGTTCTTGTGCTATGCATCCAAGAATTAAGTTGTTTTCCAGTCCGCATGGAACGGTATGGGCAGGAATTGCCCTTACTGTCAAATCTCGTGGGGGAGATAACCTTCTTATACACGCAGCTTTGGATATGGCTAGAGAAGGTGATGTGATTGTTGTTTCTAATGAGGGCGGTGTAGATAACAGGTCGTTGATGGGAGAGATTATGTTTACATATGCTGCTTATAAAAAACTTAATGGTTTAGTATTAGATGGTCCGATAAGGGATGTAAAATCCGCAAAGGAAATACCATTACCTATTTATGCGACAGGTTCTACACCAGGTGGTCCTTATAAAGAAGGACCGGGAGAAATAAATGTACCAATTTCTTGTGGTGGTATTAGCGTAAACCCAGGAGATATAGTTGTTATGGATGATGATGGTGTAATAATTATTCCCTTGAAGGATGCTTCTGCGGTACTTGCAGCAGCGCAAAAACTGCAAGAAACTGATGAAGCTAAAGTGGTTGCCGCTGGGAATGGAACTGCTAAGCGTGAGTGGGTAGCTAAAGCTATCGAGACAAAAAAGATTGAAATAATTGACGATTACTATTAATAAAGCAAGTTGTTTGGGAAACGAGGGGATAGTATGAGTACGTTTTTGTTAAATAAAAAATATTTGCCGCATAGAGTAGGCGTTTGTTTTATCATAGGTATTATAGCC
>ENA-OYYQ01000498-OYYQ01000498.1-human-gut-metagenome-genome-assembly--contig:-NODE-498-length-17254-cov-7.434560_pt1 | contig 17254 bp, 9 predicted proteins | sample MGYA00243252_ERZ653455 | MGnify/ENA primary metagenome ERZ653455 (study PRJEB26926, sample SAMN06164940) | human gut metagenome | biome: ENVO:00009003; feature: ENVO:2100002; material: ENVO:00002003...
CGTCGGCAGCGTCAGATGTGTATAAGAGACAGGGCCAGCCTTCACGGTAACCTCGGTAACGGCAGAGGCGTCGTAGTTGGCCTTAGCCTGGTAGCGTACCTCGTACACGCCGGCGGCGAGGTCCTTGAGCTCGGTCACGTCCTTGCCCACGGCCTGGTACTCGGCAGCACCTTGGGCACGCCACTCCATGGTGGCGTCGACGCTCGTGATCTTGCCGTCGGACTTGCCGCTCACGGTCTCGGCCTCGGTCTGAACCACCGGCGCGTCCTGCGGGGCGTTCTTGATGGAGAACTCGCAGGTCAAGCCATCGGCAGGCAGTACGTAGTTGCCCGCAGCCTTGCCCGTCAGCTCGGCGAGGGTCGCCTTATAAGAGGTGCCGACCTCGGTCTGGGAACCGTCAACGAATGCGCCAAGGTCATCCTTGCCGATAACATTGCCGAGCGTGGCCACGGGACAGTGCTCCTTGCCGTCGTAGACGAACTCGGTGGTGCCCCACGTCACGGTGAGCAGGCGCTGGTTAATGGTGAACGTGCCGTCGACGAACGTAATGATGTAGTTGGGGTTGGCGCCCTCGGGCTGCGTCAGCCGCAGCGCATAGCCGCCCTCGCGCACGTCGTCGCAGTCTTCGCGCGCGATCTCGAGCTCAAGTGTCTCGTCCTTTACGAGCTCGCCAGCGGTGACCGACCACTCAAAGACGGGGTCTTTCTCGCCGTAGGTCTTGGAGGCGTTCTGAGCGGTGACCGTGATCGCACGCGGCTTGACCTCGAGCGTCACCTGACCCTCGACCGTCGCACCGCCAATCATCACCCTATAGGCAACGTCCAGCTTGCTAACGTTCTTGATCTCGGGAGCAGTGGCAGACCAGGTCTTGCCGCCGTCGGCGCTGTACTCGGCCGTCGCGCCCTCGGGCAGCGCCGAAGCATTGACCGTGTGGTACGCGCCGTCGTACTCGCCGGAGTAACCGAAGATAGCGGCAGCCGGAATCTCCTCGGAATCAAGTTCGTACCCGCAGACGACACACTGACGGTGGCCGAAGCCCTTCTCGGTCGCCGTGGGAGGCGTGTCGACAACCCACGTAAAGGTGTGCGCGGCCTCGGCGATCTTGCCGCCGCAGGTACACTCATGCCAGTGCGTGTTGTCATCGGAGAGCCACCTATCGCTCACGGCCTCGTGCTTGCGCACGCCTTCGACCGTCACCCTCACATCGCCCTCGACGTCCTGGACGGTGAACTCGCCGCGGTCGTTGAGCGCCACGACGGAACCGTTGACCTTAACGACGTAGGCGGAGGGGTCGGCAAAGTAGCCGTCCTCGATGCTGATAGCGAGGGTAGCGGAGCCATGCCAGTCGAGCTCGGTCGCGTCAGCCGTGAGCTTGTAGCCGACCTGTTCGGCGGGCAGCGTCACAGCAAGCTTGCGGCCCGTGGCAACCGTGACCTTGGTCGCGGCGGAGGCCTCGTGGTTGTCATCGGCGCGGTAACGCACCTCGTACGTGCCCGCGGCAAGGCCGCTGAGCTCGGTCACGCCTTCGGGCACAGCCTGATACTCGCCCGAGTCCTTGGCACGCCATTCCATAGTGGCGTCGACGGCCGTGATCTTGCCGTCAGCCTTGGCGCTGACGGTCTCGGCCACACCCTGGACCACCGGTGCGCCCTTGGGCGCCTTCTTGATAGAGAACTCGCACGTCAGACCCGTTGCCGGCAGCTTGTAGTTGCCCTTGTCGGCGCCCGTCAGCTCGGTGATCTTCGCCGTGTAGGTGCCCGCCTTGACCGCAGCGCCGTCGACATACGCGCCGAGCTTATCGTCACCGACGACGTTGCCGAGCTCCGCCTGGGGGCAGTGCTCCTCGCCGTCGTAGGTGAACTCGGTGGTGGCGTCCCATTTCACGGTGAGCTCGCGCCTGTTGATGGTGAACGTGCCGGGCTTGAACGTAATCTCGTAGTTGGGGTTGGCGCCCTCGGCCTGCGACGCCGTCACGGCGTAGCCGCCCTTGCGCACGGCCTCGCCGGCCTCGCGTGAAACGGTGATGTCCTGGAGGCTCTCACCCTCGACGAGCTTGCCCTCGGTGACCTTCCAGCCCAGAGCAGGGTCATCGTCGCCGTAGGTCTTAGAGGCATCGGACGCCGTCACGGTAACCTTGCGCGGCGTCACCACAAGCTCTGCCTCGCCCTCGACAGCAGCGCCGTCGACGGTCGCGCTGTACTTGAACGGCAGGGTGCCGACGTTCTTGATCTCGGGGACCGTGGCAGACCAATTGACGCCACCGTCGATGCTGTACTGGACCGCCGTGCCCTCGGGCAGGGCCGAGACATCGGCAGTGTGGACCTTACCGTCATAATCGCCGGAGTAGCCGGCAACAGAAGCTGCCGGGATTACAACCTTCTCGGAGGAGTTGTAGTCACAGACAGTGCAGTGTAAATGCTTGGATCCAGGCTTCTCGACCGTAGGCTTCTCATCGATTATCCACTCGAAGGTATGCTCGGCAACGTCAATCCGCTCGCCGCACGTGCAAACATGCCAGTGAGAAGAACCGTCGCTCTTCCAACCGGTGCCATCGGGCTCATGCTTGGCGATGCCCTCGACGGTAATCACGGTGTCTTTCTCTACCTTAGACAGTTGGTAAACACCCTGCTCGTTGGGCTTGATGATCTCGCCGTTTGCCCTAACAGCAAGATCCTTGGTCGCGTAATAGCCATCCGCGACCGCAAGCTTAAGCGTCGCAGAACCGTGCCAGTCGAGCTCGGTCGCGTCAGCCGTGATCGTATAGCCCGCCTGCTCGGCCGGCAGCGTCACCTTGAGCTTAGGCCCAGCGGCGATCGTAACGGTAACGGTCTCGGAGGCTTCATAATTCGTCGTCTTCCCGTAGCACAGGCGATAGGAACCGGGCGCTAGATTCTCAAGCTTGTCGCCATCGACCAGATCACTTGCCTTGATGAACATCATCTGCTTGCCAGGCTTGCCCAGCATCATCGATGTATCAACGCCCTCAATCTTACCGTCGTGTTTACCACTCACGGTCTCCGCCGTTGCCTTTACATTGGGAGCGCTGTCCCGTTTGGCCTTGGCGATAGCGTACGTGCATTCAATGCGCGAAGAGGGCTTCCGATAATTAGCAAGAACTGCGTTCTCACCAATAAGATTGCTCACATACGCCGTATACGTGCCGGCATTTACCTTTGCGGCATCCACGAGCTTGAGAGACACGTCGTCACCGTTAACCAGATTGGTTATCTCTGCCGTGGGACCCTGTTCTTGGCCGTTGTAAACGTATTGACCAACATTCCACGTCACCTCGATAGTGCGGCGTGTAATGGTAAACTCACCTGCCTCAAACGTAATGTCGTAATTAGCGTTGGCGCCCTCTTCCTGAGAAGCCGTCACCTTGTACGTCTTATAGCCGGTCAGAACGTTCTCACCCTCATCACGCTTGTACGTGATACCGGAAAGCGCATCGCCCTCCATAAGGGAGCCAGCCGTCACTTTATAGGTAAAGTCGGGATCCGGATCACCATACGTTTTAGAAGCAGTAGCGGGCGCCACCGTAATCGGGCACGGCGTCACCTCGAGCGTCACCTGCCCCTCGATGTCGGATGCACCAGGGGTTGTCACCTTATAGTCGACCGTGGTCTTGCCGACGTTTTTGATTGTAGGAGCATCCGTTTTCCACGTGGCGCCACCGTCGACGCTGAACTGAGCCGTCGCGCCTTCCTTAAGGTCAACGCTCACGGCATGCTCACCGCCGTCATACACGCCGACATAACCGCCGATGCACGCCGGTGGAATCTCTTCCTCGCGCAGGACATAGCCGCACGTGGAGCATTGATACCGCTTTAGACCGGGCTTCTCGCTGGTTGGAGCCGTGACTTCCTCCCAGCAGAACTCATGCTTGCCTTTGTTAATATTCTCTTTGCAACGACACACCTGCCAGTGGGTGCCATCTGAGCCCTCGGTCTTATACCAAGTACCGTCCTTCGACGCGCAAGGACCCTCCGCGATTGTGAAGACGTTGGCCTTCGAAGGATAGTGGTTGTTGTCCTCCTTAAAGCGCACCTCGTACATCTCGGCGGACAAATTGTCGATTGAAGTTTCACCGACAGGGACGGATTTCCAGCTTTTGGCCCCGAATTTTTTCCACTCATAGGTCTCATTCAGGTTGGAAAGCGACCCGTCATTGAGGAAATGCGCACTTTCGTCCTTGACCTTGACACCCGTGCCAGCGCTAGCGATATAAAGCCACGGGACAGGCTGGTCGGCAGGCTCGATCTCAATCTTAACCGATCCGCTCTTTGTCACATAGCCATTCGCGGTGATGCGGTAATTGACCGTTACGGCACAAACGTCTCCGTCATCGTACTGGACATCTGTAAAGCTCGGTGGCTCCGTTGTCCATTTGTCGCTCCCATCAACGTTGTACTCAATCTTCATGTCAGCAGGAGCATTTTCCACCGAGATGTTGACGCCATGCGGCTGCCCGTCATAGCGGCCTTCGAATCCCTTGGCCGTCACGTTCTCGAACTGCGTGCCTGTGATGGTCCAGCGTGCAAATGCCGAGCCCGTGTAGTTACCTTTGCCTTTGATATAGACCAAGTAGTACGGGTAATAGGAATTGGAACTGGGAGGATCGATCGCGCTCACCGTGCTATACGACGGATCATTATCAATCTCGTAGTCGTCGCCCTTGACAAAGTACGACCAGCTTTGAGTGTCGTAGTTGTAGACCTTAACAGAGAAGCTCGGCGTAATCGTCTTACCCGTCCACGGGTACGCACGAACTGTCTCACCATTGATCTTGGTGTCTTCTCCGCCATTATTGAATTCAAACGTGAGCCCGCTGACCTTGCTCAGCTCTAGCGGCCTAATCTGGAACTCGCGAGTGAGCGTCAGGTCGCCCTCTTGACCCTCGACCTTAACCGTAGACTCGATACGGTAAATCCCTGCATCGGTAGGGACATACTCCAGCGGCTTGCCGGCGCTGTCGCCCCAGTTCGAAAGCTTGTAATACTGAGACCCGGAGATACGTACGCCTCCCGTCGAGACGATATCGTCTCGAGCGTAGCCGCCCTTATTCGACATCGTCAGCGTTGGAGTGACCTCGCTGCCGCTGTATGTAACGCCCAGCTTTCCCTCATCCGGCGTTGCCCCATCGATACCCAGCTCGACGGCATAACCATTTTTGTAGTTGCAATCGCTCGGGCGCATCTTGCCGGAGCAGGTGACCTTCAGCTGATATGAGCTGTTGGCAGCCTTTTCCACCGACCACACATGTTCGTGCGGCAGACGCGAAGCGTACACATATCCGTCGTCCGTCTTTCCGATGCCAACGCTCGGATCGTCCGTAGTAACACGAGCGCGCAGGTCGGCCTCATCGATATCGCAAGTGCCAAGTTTCCACTGAGTACCCTTATGGGTGCCCAGCTGATCGTCCTTGAGCGACAGCTGGACCTTACCCGTGAAGGTGTCGGCAATGTTCAATTTGCTGAGGTAATTAATCCCCGGAGCATCGAGCGCAAGGCCTCGGGCGCCCTTATCGCCATTAGTAGTAATGGCCGTATTACCGGCGAGCGTCACCGTTCCGTGAGCATACACGGTGTTTCGACGCGTGTTCGCATCGGAATAGTAGTACGTGCCCTCTGCATAAGTGTCACTCACCTGCGTATTGTTGAGCGTACATGTCGAATTTTTAGCCACCGCAATTGCACTCGTCATGACCATATCTTGCGTATAGTTCGCCGCTTCTTGCGTCGATGTGACGGTGCAACCGTTCAGCGTAATGTCCGCATTATTGACAACAATGTTGCCAGCATGGGTATGCTCATTTTTATCCTGCACATTAAGTTCTTTGCACCAGATCGATTCTTGTTGATTGTTCTTGAAGGTGCAGTTGTTGAGCACAACCTTGGGCCTGCACCCACGGCCTACGACACTTAGCGCACCAGCACAGTCATCTTCATTATCCGTAAATTCACAGTTGCTAAACGTGACGTCCAAACTCTTTGCACCGTTCGCCGAGCTGAGGATTGTAACCGGCGCCGGAGAGGCCTCATATCCTGTTGCGATGTTGCTGTACTCGTGACTGCCACCATAATTCGCACCGTTCGCTGTACAGTCCCATTTGCTAACCTTGACATTGTCGAAGGTTGCCGTTTCGCCATCGACCATCGTGCCGTACAGCGCAATTGCCCTCTTAGACACCCCTGAGGTTACCGTCTTAAACTCGATGCCGGAAACCTTAAGGTTCAGGCTGTTGGGGACCCTGTTTTTATCGGCACCATCGCCGTGACCGTCTCTTCTGCCGGCATTGTCGGACAAAAAGCTCTTGCCGTTGCAATAGACGGGAGTCCTGCCATTCCCGTTGGTTCCAATGAACTCGATATAGCCGCCGTCAAGCACAAAGAGCTCATCGTAGCCACTGCCTCTGTTATCCTTAATGGAACCAGGCCAGTGACCAACACTTGCATTCTCGGTGAGATATATGCGCGTCGGATCTTGCTCGGTACCGCCCTTTACGACGTAATGGTTGATCTTGATCTCTCCACCAACAACGTAATCCTCACCCGCCTCGAGCGTCACTGTGTCGGCAACGTAGGGGTTGGTGCTCACTGTTTGGGCTATCTTCACATTCGAAGGAATATCCGTCGTAGTCGCCGCCTCGGCCACCGCCGGCGTCGCCACGAGCGCGCATGCCACGGCGGCGATACCCAGCAGGCGCGTCAGCACGGCGCGCATCCCCATCTTCTTCTCCCTCATCGTGCAGCTCCCTTTATCCCTATGCTTCGCGATGCCTAGCATCGCTTGGCGCTGGTGGCTGGCGTGTTCCCCGGCCAACCACCAGCATGTATTGACATGTTTATCCACGGATTATTTTGCTGCCGCACTTTCTAACGCCCTGCCGCTTGGCGCGAGTTGCACGCCGTGGGGCGCAAACGGTGCGCACCCCCGCGAGCGGTACGCATCCAATGTGGCAAAATCGAATTACTAAGGGGGCCGAATGCTCAAGATTATTGCCTGCGACGACGACGTCGCTTTTCTAGATAGACTGCACCGGATGATCGATCGTTGGTCGACCGAAACGGGCACGGCAGTCGATGTTGCGCTCGTCACGCGCGGCGAGGACCTGCTGGCCCGCCATGCCACATCGCGCGCCGACATCATTCTGCTCGACATGATCATGCCGCTCGTCAACGGCATGGACACCGCACGCGAGCTGCGCCAGACCGATACCGCCGTGCGTCTGGTGTTTCTCACCTCATCGCCCGAGTTCGCTCTGGAGTCCTACGAGGTCCGCGCCTTCGACTACCTGCTCAAGCCCGTGGCCTACGAGCGCCTGGCGCAACTGCTCGACGAGCTTTCGAGCATGCGTCCGGCAGCGACCGACGAACTCGTCATCAAAACATCCTTTGGCTACCACGCCCTGCGCCTGTCCGATATCGAATATGCCGAGGCGCGCAACAAGCACGTGGTCTTCCACCTGCGCGACGGACGCGATATCGAGGCACTCGAGTCGTTCCGCAGCGTCGAGGACCGTTTGGCGCAAAATGCCACCTTCTTTAAATGCCACCGTAGCTACCAGGTCAACTTGCGCAACATCGACCACTTCGATCGCACGGACATCGTCATGCGCTCCGGCGCGTGCATTCCGCTGTCGCGCAGCAGCAAGCAGGGGTTCCAAGACGCCTACTTTGCGGTGCGCTTTGAGGGCGGGAGGCGCTGATGATCTCCTCGGTCGAAATGGTCCTTTGGGCAATCCACCACGCCACAACGCTACTCTTTGGCGTCTTTGCTTCGGCGGCGCTGTGCGGTATCGAAATCAATCGACGCCATGCACTCGAGTTGGTGGGGGTCGGAGCCGCAACCGGCGCTGCCTTTTCGATCGCCAATGTCGTTGGCGGAGAGCTTTTTGCCCGTCAGGTCTATCCGCTCGTTGTGCACCTGCCGCTTATCGTCTACCTGTGCGCGCGCTACCGCCTGAGCCCACTGCTTGCCGCGCTCGGCATTACGAGTGCCTATCTGAGCTGCCAGTTCAGCAATTGGATGGGTATCGCCGCATTTGCCGCAACCGATTCGCAGATTGCGTACTATCTGGCACGCATCGCTACCACGCTCGGCGTCTTTGCCGTCCTGCTGCATTGGGCCGGCGACATTGGACCCCGTCTGGCGATTAAAAGCACCACCGAGCTGGGCATCCTTTTAATCCTGCCGCTCGTCTATTACGTCTTTGACTACGCCACCAACGTCTATACCACGCTGTTCCACTCGGGCTCGGTGGTGACGGTTGAGTTTTTGGCATTTGCGCTCTGCGCCTTTTATCTTATGTTTCTTGCCGTTTACCTGCGCGAATACGAAGAAAAGGAAACCGCCGAGCGAGAGCGTTGGATGCTCGAAACCCGCGACAGCGCCGCCATTAAAGAGCTCGAGGCCTGGCGTCAATCTGGGCGCGAGCTGTCGATTCTTCGCCACGACATGCGCCACTTCCTACGCGGCCTGGCCGCTTTAATTGAGGAGGGGCACACCGACGAGGCGCTCAAACGCATCGACGAACTCTGCGAAGCCGGCGACCGCACCGCCGTACGCCGCTTCTGCGCCAACGAGACGGTAAACATTGCGCTTTCGTCATTTAACTCGGAAATCAATAGAAACAGCATTACCGCCAACCTGCGCGCCGCCGTGCCCCAGAGCGTGCATGTGGCCGATGTCGACCTGTTCAGCGTGCTTTCGAATGCCCTGGAAAACGCCATTGCCGCGGCGAGCACCGCCCCCGAGGGCAAGCGCTTTGTCGATCTTGATCTGCGGTTTGAAGACGGGCAGCTGCTGCTTTCGGTTTCCAACACATTTGGACGGCCGCCGCATATGGTCGACGGCATGCCCGTAGCCGGGCACACCGGACACGGCTTTGGAACCAAGAGCATTAAGCTTGCCGTCGAACGCATGAACGGCAACTGCCAGTTCCGCATCAACGGCGACCGGTTTGAGCTTCGCGCCGTGATGTAGGGACGCGGTAAGCCGGTGCCGCGCTCGACCCGTCAGGGCCGCCTTACCGGCTCCGGTCCGCTACAGCGGAGCGGCCGCCGGGGTCAGCTGCTTGATGTAGGCCCACATGCGCTGCTTAGCGGCCTTGTCGGTGAGTGCCGCCTCAAAACCGTCGAGCGCGAGCACGCGGCGACCCTGCACATGGGCGACCAAGCCGGGCTTGAGCATGGCGGTGTCGAAGTCATCGATCGCCACGAGCATATCGGCGTAGGTCTCGCGCATGGCGTCAGCCGCGTTGTTGTCGAGCAGTAGCACCGCCTCGGGGTCCAAAGCCTCAAGCGCCTCACGGAACAGCTCGCACGGCAGAGTCTCGCCCACCGCGACCGCTCCGTCACCCACGCCGGCGACGCTTGCCAGCACGCAAAAATCCTCGGGCGCGTAGCCGATGGCCCCAAGCGCCTTGCGCAACGCCGCGCCATCCGGGCCGGCGGCAAGCTCGCCACCCGAACGCTCGGCCTCGTCCAAATCGCCTTTGACCAGCACGATCGGCGAGCACGCGTTGCCCGCGATACGCACGCCACGGACCGCAAGCGATGTGAGCTCCTGCTCGGCCGCCTGGGCGATGGCTTCTTTTTTCTGGCTTTGTGACGTGGACATGCGCTCTCCAATCGTTTGCGTGCCCACCATTATATAAAAGAGCCGCCTGCGAGTGGTTGCTTTGCGGGCGGCTGGGTATAAGCACGGTCGTACTGAGTTTTACGCGGCCAAGCCGCGTCACATTATGGAGGTCACCATGGCTGACATTAAGCAGATTACCCCCGAGAACTTCGATTCCGTCGTTAACGACAGCCTGCCCGTGCTGGTCGATTTTTGGGCACCGTGGTGCGGTCCCTGCCGCTCCCTCTCGCCCATCGTTGACGAGGTTGCCGATGAGCTGGCCGGCAAGCTGGCTGTGGCCAAGTGCAACGTCGACGACAACCAGGACCTGGCCATGAAGTTTGGCGTCATGAGCATCCCCACGCTGATTGTGTTTAAGAACGGCGAGGAGATTGACCGCTCGGTTGGCGCTCTGCCCAAGGCGAGGCTGCAGGCGCTGCTGGAGAAGCATCTGTAATACGCTTGTTACTTACCCGCCGTCCATGAGCGCTTTTGCACCGCTCGCCGGACTTCTGGATGCACCGAGTGCAACCACGGATAGTATGGTAGTCACAAACAGCCCCCAGTGAACGGGTGCGGGTCGCACAGACTCGTGCCCGTTTTCTTATGCAGCTGCGCGCAGAGCGGGCGTAGTAAAATCTGAACCACTGAACTGCCCCATACAAAAGGAGATCTTCCATGCATGACGTTGGAATGAACATGAGCCAGCTTGCCATGAGCGTCAAGCAGGTCGACGACACCATCGAGCTCGCTCACGAGTGGAGCCATCAGCTGCTGCATGCGACCGAGAACTTTGACATGGAGCGTATTGGCGCCAAGCTCGAGGCCGCCATGGCTGCGCTGCACGAGGCACACGATGCGCTCGAGGGCTACGAGGAGGCCATCGAGGCCGACCACAACTCCGTCGGCTCTGTGAAGCTGGTGTAACGTGGCCGAGCACGAGCACGCGCATGATCACGGCGCGGGTGCCGAGGCGAGCTGTCGCTGCAGTGGCTCCAGCTCCGAGCTGGTCCGCTTTTCGGTCACCGCGCCCGACGACCTGCTGCGCCGCTTTGACGAGCAGATCGCGCGCCGCGGTGACGTGGCCAACCGCTCCGAGGCCGTGCGCGACCTGATTCGCGCCTCGATCGCCAAGGAGCAGATGCGCACGCCCGACGAGCACGTTATCGGGTCGCTCACCATGATCTACGACCACCACACCGGCGATCTGACACGCCGCCTGGACGAGGTGCAGCACGACTACACCGACGAGATCGTCTCGACCTTGCACGTGCATCTGGACCACCACAACTGTCTGGAGATTCTGGCGCTCAAGGGTCGCGGCGAGCGCGTCTACGAGCTGGCCGACCGCCTGCTGGGCCTGCGCGGCGTTAAGCACGGCGAGCTCACGTGTGCCGCCACCGGACAAAGCCTAGGACTGTAGCGGGGTTTCCCGCAGCGCACCTGCCAAAAAGGGACAGGTTTATTTTGGCAGGTTTAGATGTTTTACCTACCAAAATAAACCTGTCCCTTTTTGGTCGGTTTTGATGAGGGAGAGCCGCATGCGGCATGTGCATATTCATGTGACGGGCATCGTACAGGGCGTTGGCATGCGGCCGTTTGTGTATCGCGAGGCCATGGCGCATGGCATTTGCGGATGGGTGCTCAACGCGGGCGACGGCGTGCATATCGAAGCGCATGCTCTGGCCGGTGCGCTCGATGCTTTTGTTGCCGCGCTTTCCGAGCATGCGCCTGCGGCAGCCCGCGTAGAGCATGTCGAGGTTGTGGACCTGGCAGCCAACGGTTGGGATGCCGCCAATGAAGAGGGTTTTCGCATCGTAGCATCGCAGGACCAGACCGCGCACACGACGCTCGTCTCGCCCGATATCGCCATCTGCGACGATTGCCTGCGCGAGCTGTTTGATCCCGCCGACCGACGCTATCACTACCCCTTTATCAACTGCACTAACTGCGGCCCACGCTTTACCATCATCCGATCGCTGCCTTATGACCGAGCGGCAACCTCGATGGACCGTTTTCCCATGTGCCCCGAGTGTGCCGCGGAGTATGCCAATCCGCTCGACCGTCGCTTTCACGCGCAGCCCGATGCCTGCTTTGATTGCGGGCCGCATATCATGTGGCGCGAAGCGAGCGTGGGCGATGAGCCGGGCGAAGCCGCCGCGCCGCTGGCCGTCGGCACCACGCGCGAGACCAGCGACGCCATTATCGACCGCTGTGTTGAGCTGCTGGCCAACGGCGGTATCGTCGCTATCAAGGGACTGGGCGGATTTCACTTGGCATGCGACGCCTCCAACGAGCAGGCGGTAGCCGAGCTTCGCCGCCGCAAACGCCGCAGCAACAAGCCGCTTGCCGTTATGGTGCGCGACCTTGCCGACGTTGAACGCCTGTGCCATGTCAGCGACGTTGAGCGCGGCTTGCTGGCCGGCAGTATTCGCCCCATCGTGCTGCTGCGCCGACGTGCCGTTTGCGAGAGCGGCGGTTCCCCCGACACCCTCGCGCTCGCACCGTCCGTCGCGCACGACCTTCCCGAGCTCGGTGTTATGCTCCCCTACACCCCGCTTCAGCATCTGTTGCTTGCCGCGGCAGAAGCCTGCGGTATGCACGCGCTCGTCATGACCAGCGGAAACCTGAGCGAAGAGCCCATCGAGACCGACGACGACCTTGCCTGGGAACACCTCGTCGCCGCCGGCATCGCCGATGCGTTGCTCGGCAACGACCGCGCGATCCTCTCGCGCTACGACGACTCTGTAGTGCGCGTGGTCGACGGCGCCGTTATGCCCGTGCGCCGCGCTCGCGGATATGCACCCCAGCCGCTGCCGTTGCCGGCGCTCGACGGCGCTCCGTCCTGCGTGCTCGCCTGTGGGCCACAACAAAAGGCCACGATTGCGCTCACGCGTGAAGGGGCGAACGGCGAGGCAACCTGTTTTGTGTCGCAGCATATCGGCGATGTTGAAAACGGCGGGACCTTCGATGCCTGGAACGCCGCGCGCACGCGCTTGGAAGATCTCTTTGACTTGGCGCCCGCCGCCTTAGCCTGCGATGTACATCCCAACTATCTATCGAGCCAGTGGGCGCGCGAGCAGGCGCGAAAATGCAATCTGCCGCTCGTCGAGGTGCAGCACCATCATGCGCATATCGCGAGCGTAATGGCCGAGGCTATCGCCGCGGGCCAGCTTACAACCGACGAGCGCGTCCTTGGCATCGCCTTTGACGGCACCGGCGCCGGTACCGATGGGACCATTTGGGGCGGCGAGTTTCTTGTTGCCAGCCTTGGCGGCTTTGAGCGCGCCGCGCATTTGCGCACCTGGGCGCTCCCCGGCGGGGCGGCCTCCGTGCGCGACGCCCGCCGCAACGCCTTTGCCCTGCTCAGTGAGCTCGGCCTGCTCGAGCACCCAGGCGCCGCTCGGCTTTTGGACAGCCTCGACGAGCAAACGCGCAGCGTGACAGCCACCATGATTGAGCGCGGCATCAACAGCCCGCGTACTAGCAGCATGGGGCGTCTCTTTGATGCCGCGGCAGCAATTCTTGGCATCTGCGACAAGGCAACCTACGAGGGCGAACCCGCCATAGAATTCGAAGCCGCCGCCTGGCGCGCGCTCGGCGGTAAGCCCGTTCGTCTCGACGGCAATCATACAGGCGTATTCACGTCTGCCGACGACTCCCCCACCTTGGACCCCCAACCGCTCATCGAAGCTCTTCTGAATGGAATCGAGGCAGGCGCGCCGGCCGACAGGCTCGCCCTCGGGTTTCACATCGCCATTACGCACGCTACGACCCACGTCGCGTGCGAGATCTGTGAGCGCGAAGGCCTCGATACCGTCGCGCTTTCGGGCGGCGTGTTCATGAACCGACTCCTGCTTCAGTTCCTCACCCGCGAGCTCAAAAGCACAGGCCTTACTGTCCTTGTCCCCCACACCGCACCCGTCAATGACGGCTGCATCGCCTACGGTCAGGCGGCGGTCGCAAGCGCTCGTCTTGCGCAGACAACATCGCGATAGGCTGTTTTGCCAGCCTGCGCGCCGCCGTCTCACAGGTGTAACGCGTTTGCTCGTGACTCCCGCGAGCGCTACCATCAACTGATGGGTAATTAGGCGCCTATCCAGCGCAAAACGTATAAAAGGGGAACATTATGTGCCTTGCCGTTCCCGGTAAAGTGGTCAAACGCGACGACGACCTTAAGGCGACCGTCGACATGATGGGCATCGAGCGCCCCGTTTCGCTGCGCCTCGTGCCGACGGCACAGGTAGGCGACTATATTCTCGTGCACGCCGGCTTTGGCATTCAGATTGTCGACGAGCAGGAAGCCCAAGAGACACTCGAGCTCGTCAATACCATGACCGAGCTGGCCGAAGAGGACCAGCTCGCCACCAACCCGGCGGAGGCATACTAGTGGCGGCGGCGCAGCCGGTTCGCTCCGGTATCGACTTTTCGGCATTTCGCGACCCCAGGCTGGCTCGCGAGCTCATCGATCGCATTCATGAGCTTGTCGGCAACCGCAGCATCAACCTTATGGAAGTCTGCGGCACGCATACCGTGAGCATCGGGCGCTATGGCTTTCGCTCCATTATGCCTGCCGGGCTCAAACTGCTGAGCGGTCCGGGTTGCCCCGTCTGCGTTACCGCCAACCGCGATATCGACCATGCAATCGCGCTCGCCAAGATGGACGGCGCCATCATCACCACCTTTGGCGACATGATGCGCGTGCCCGGATCGTCCACCTCGCTCGCTGCGCAAAAGGCGGCAGGACGCGACATCCGCATCGTCTACTCCCCGCTCGATGCACTCGATATCGCCGAACACAACCCCGATCGCCCGGTCATCTTTATGGGCGTCGGCTTTGAGACCACGACGCCCACCATCGCCGCCGCCATTTTGGAGGCCGATGCACGCGGACTCCAGAACTTCTCGGTCTATTGCGCCCACAAGACCACGCCGCCGGCGCTGCGCGCGATCTCCAACGACCCCGAGACGACCATCGACGGCTTTATCCTGCCGGGCCACGTCGCCACCATCACGGGCCTGGCGCCCTTTAGCTTTTTGGTCGACGAGTTCAATACCCCGGGTGTGGTCACGGGATTTCAACCGGTCGATATCCTGCAGGGCATCTGCATGCTGGTCCAGATGGTTGTCGAGAACAGGCCGGCGATCGACAACGCCTACCGCCGTGGCGTCAACGCAGACGGCAACCCCGTGGCGCGCCAGCTGGTCGAGCAGGTGTTTGAGCCATGCGACACCACGTGGCGCGGGCTGGGGCCGATTGCCAACTCGGGCCTTTCCATCCGCCCCGAGTTCTCGCGCTTTGATGCCCGCACTCGCTTTGACGTGCCCGTTGAGACGACGGTCGAGCCGCGTGGGTGCCGCTGCGGCGACGTGCTGCGCGGGGCCATTACGCCGAGCGACTGCCCTCTGTTCGGCCAAGCTTGTACACCCGAGCATCCCGTCGGCCCCTGCATGGTGAGTTCCGAGGGCAGCTGTGCAGCATATTTCCGCTACCGAGGCTAATGGGTTCCGCCGCTCTAACGAACGGCGGGCCGGTCGACGCTGTACCTCACCCATATAATTCCGTCCTCGATTGGAGTTTTCGATATGTCCCGTACTGCCACCGATAGCACTGTCCTGTTGGGCCACGGCTCTGGCGGTCAGATGATGAAGCGCATCATCGATGAGGTCTTTCTGGATGCCTTTGGGTCGCCCGAGCTGCTCGAAGGCAACGACGCCGGCGTGGCCGCGCTGCCCGCGAGCGGGCGCATCGCCATGTCGACCGACAGCTTTGTAGTCTCGCCGCAGTTCTTCCCCGGTGGCAATATCGGCCGCCTCGCCGTGTGCGGAACCGTCAACGACGTCGCGACCTCGGGCGCCAACGTGCGCTACCTATCGTGTGGCTTTATCCTCGAAGAGGGCTATCCCATGGATAAGCTCCGCCAGATTGTGCAGACGATGGCCGAAACGGCGCGTGAGGCGGGCGTGTCCATAATCACGGGCGACACCAAGGTGGTCGAGCGCGGCGGGGCCGACGGCGTCTATATCAATACCGCCGGCGTGGGCGAGGTTCCCACGGGCATGGCGCTCAGCGGCGCCAACTGCCAGCCCGGCGACGTCATCCTGGTGTCGGGCACACTGGGCGACCACGGCATCGCCATCATGAGCCAGCGCGAGGGCTTGGCGTTTTCGAGCACGATTGAAAGCGACGCCGCGCCGCTCAACCACCTGATTGCCGACGTTTTGGCCGCAGCGCCCGACACGCGTTGCTTTCGCGACCCCACGCGCGGTGGTCTGGCGTCCACACTCAACGAGTTTGCCCAGGCCAGCGGTGTTGCCATGGAGGTCGACGAGGATGCCGTGCCCGTGCGTCCCGACGTGCAGGCCGCCTGCGAGATGCTCGGCTACGATGTGCTGCAGGTGGCAAACGAGGGCAAGATGGTTGCCGTCGTGCCGGCCGAGCAGGCCGATGCCGCGCTGAGCGCCATGCGCGCCGCCCGCTACGGCGAGAATGCCGCCGTCATCGGTCGCGTGCTGCCGCTTGCCGAAGACGCCCGCCCCGCCGTGCGCGTGCGCACCGGCTGGGGCTCGACTCGTATCCTCGACATGCTCGTGGGAGAGCAGCTGCCGAGAATTTGCTAGGGCGGAACCGCACGGTCGGCGCGATGCGGCTTGATATCCCTGGAGATATTCAGATTCCAAGCTCGCCCAACGCGGAAGCCCAGTATTATGAGGTGCGTTTTTAAAGCCAATGACGGGAGCTTTCATGGCAGCAGCTTTTTCCCATGTGATCTTTGATCTGGACGGCACCATCCTCAACACGCTCGAGGACCTGGCGGCCGCCGGCAACCATACCTGCGAGACGCACGGCTGGCCCACGTTTGCCGTAGACGAGTACCGCTACAAGGTGGGAAACGGCATGCTCAAGCTGGTTGAACGCTTTATGCCCGCCGAGTACGCGGGAGACAGCCGTATGTTTGAGCAGACGCTTGCCGAGTTTAGGGCTTACTACGGCGAGCACAAGGAGGACCACACTGCCCCCTATGCCGGCACGATCGAGATGCTCGACCGCCTGCGCGCCGCGGGTGTGCAGCTTGCCGTGCTCACTAACAAGGACCACGTCTCGGCGGCTCCGCTTATCGAGAAGTATTTTGGTTCCGAGCGCTTTGCGCTGGTACAGGGCCGTGTCGATGCGTTTCCGCCTAAGCCCGAAGCACCCGTCACGCTGCATGTGATGGAGGAGCTGGGCGCCGATCCGGCAACCACGCTCTATGTGGGCGATTCCAATGTCGATATCCTGACCGGTCACAACGCCGGCCTTAAGAGCGCGGGCGTCAGCTGGGGCTTCCGCGGCCGCGCAGAGCTGGAAGCCGCCGGCGCCGACTACGTGGTGGACACCCAAGCAGAGCTCGCGGCGCTGGTGCTGGGCGAGTAACCGCTCATCCCTTCCACGGGTAGCCAATGTGGGACGGGACTCTTTTAGCCGCCCCCTGCACCAAAGGAGTGTCCCCAACTACCGGCAGAAAAGGAACCTCCCCAAGTGCCGCCCCAATGACCACCATGGCAACGCCGCAGGCAGAGGACGGACAGCGAAAACGCCCCTAAGCGAGCAAGGTGACGTGAAATGAAAGGGCGCTGACCTTCTGGTCGCGCC
>ENA-OYYQ01000504-OYYQ01000504.1-human-gut-metagenome-genome-assembly--contig:-NODE-504-length-17158-cov-4.679998_pt1 | contig 17158 bp, 11 predicted proteins | sample MGYA00243252_ERZ653455 | MGnify/ENA primary metagenome ERZ653455 (study PRJEB26926, sample SAMN06164940) | human gut metagenome | biome: ENVO:00009003; feature: ENVO:2100002; material: ENVO:00002003...
GTATTGCAATATACTTTAATAAATACAACTTGTTTTTCGACAAAAAAGACGTTTTTTGCGAGGTGTGCTATGACTACACAAGCTTTGCTGCAGCTTTCCGCCGACATTATAACGCGGTATTACAATAATGAGATCGAGCCGTTTCTGTCGGCCTGCCACCCGGACGTGCTGTGGATCGGCCCGGCAAATACACAGATCATCCGCACGCGCGAAACGCTCATCGAGACGTTTGCCGAAGAGCACCACAACCTGCGCTTTGAGATGCACGACCTTGTGACCGTGCCGCTTATGACGCCCAGCAGCAAGGTACTTGAGGTGCTGCTGTTTTATGACGTAGACACCATTTGGCCGGACAACAGCATGCAGCGTGTAAAGCAGCGCGTTCATCTTTCGTGGGTGGTGGAAGGCGGGCAGCCGTTCATCCGCGTGTGTCACGTTTCCAATGCACTCGATTACGATGACCGCGATGTGATCTACCCCGTGCACTATGGAGAAGATCGTGTGCGCGTGGCGGTGCTTTCCGGTGAGGCCCGCGCGCCGCGCATCGTTTTGAAGGGCGCGAACAAGGCCATGCTGTACCTGCGCCCCGCGTATATCGATTACTTAGAAACAAGCGGCATGCACACCTATATTCACACACAAAACGACATACGGGAATCGACCGAGCGACTGACGGCGATCGATAAGCGCTACCCGGGGCTGTTTCTGCGCTGCCACGAAAGCTACCTTGTGAACCCCGACCGCGTGACGGAAATCACCCGCTTTCATTTGACGCTTATAAACGGCACCACTTTGCCCATCCCCGAAAAGAAGTACACGGCCGTGAAAAAGCGGCTCTCGGAGATGCTGGCGAAAGAGAAATAAATTCCCCCACCGTTCATGTGGTTTCCCTCACCCCCTATGGGATCCCGGCAACACCGGGTTATTTTTAACATCTCGCACATAGGCAAAGCCTTACAAAGCGTCCATGTGTTCGACCTCCTTTACCGCGCTTTCATACAAAATACAGCACTTTACGAATTTTTAAATTTTTTTAAAAAAACACTTGCTTTTTTCGTTTATCTGTTGTATAATAATTGAGCACTTGAGAAGTGAATATATCGCGGGGTGGAGCAGTTCGGTAGCTCGTCGGGCTCATAACCCGAAGGTCGTAGGTTCAAATCCTGCCCCCGCAACCAAAGGAAAAACCTCATTCAAACGAATGAGGTTTTTCCTTTGGAGTGAAATAAATCTCTTCGAGATTTGTGAAATGTGCTTCGCACGTAAAAGAACAACCTTCGGTTGTTGTGGAATGCCTGCGGGCGTGAGGAGATTTATTTCATTTCATATTGCGGCGAAGACGCAATATATCACAATGCACAGCACACTTGTGTGCGAAGCGTTATTTCACATTTTGCGTCAGCAAAATATTTCACTAAAAAAAACGATGGCGACTGCCCAACTCCGACCGAGCCGGCAGGTGAGAACGTAGGAGATTATGGTGAAATCTGCCTTACGGCAAGTGAACTGTTCGCTCCGTGAACGTTAAAACCCCGATTCCGCACATGAAACGGATCGGGGTTTTGTTCTGTACTTATAAATCTCTGTATTTCTTTACGCGGCGGACTTTTTTGTTTTTACGGTTCATCAGGATGGCAAGGATAGCATACGCGGCAGCCAAGACCAGCAAAATGGTGGCCGTAACGATAAACCACGTGGAGGTGAGCACCTCCTGCCCCTGCTGCAAAACCTGCACGATCTCGCTGCGCTCCACGCTTTCCGCGGCGACGAGCGCAACGGTGGAAAGCTCCGTGCCGTTATAATAGAACGTAGCGGTACCGACGTAATCGCCCTTTTTGATGGGCGCTTTCACGCTTTCGGGCAGATCGAGCTTTGTGGTGATGGCGCCGCTTTCCAGACTGCTCGGCAGTGTTGCGGTGAGATTGCCCTGCGCCAGCACCTGCAGGCGGTCTTTGTCCCACGCGTATTTGAGGTTCACCTCGCCGAGAAGCTCGCCGTCCGTAACGAGCGTTTTGTTTTCGATATTCAAAAATGCCCAGCGGAACAGCGTCGCGGCATCGTACATTTCGCCGTGATAATCGATATGGTTGCCCTCGCTGTCGATATACGGGCTGCCCATGCAAACGACAAGGTAACTGTACCCGTCATACGTAGCCGTGGCGGAAATGCAGTAGCCGGATTCATTCAAGGAGCCGGTCTTTACGCCGGTGGCATAGGTGTAATACTCATCGTCATAGCTCAAAAGCATGCGGTTCGTCGTGGTGACGGTGCGTTCCTCACTTGTCATGTTCGTCGGCGGCTGCGTGTAATACGTCTGCGAGGTGACGTCCGTAAAATACGGCATTGTCAGCGCATACTCCGTAATGGTCGCCATCTCGCGCGCGGTGGTGTAGTGGTTTTCATCATACAGGCCGTGCGGGTTCACAAAATGCGTGTTCGTGCAGCCGAGCTCCGCGGCCTTCTTGTTCATCAGCTCCACACAGCTCATTTTGCCGTCACCGTCTTCGTCATACTGCGGGTCGTCGGCCGTGATATTCAAAGAATCCACATATTTTGCAAGCGTCAGCGCGGCATCATTGCCGGAGGGCACCATCATCAGGTTCAAAAGCTCATAGATGGTAAAGCTTTCGCCCGTTTGAATTTCCGCCAAAGACGAGCCCGTGCCCTCAAGCTCCTCGGCAACGCTTTCCGGCACCGTAGTGCGCGTGTTTTGCAGGTCGCTGACCGTTTCCGCCGTGACAATATACGTCATGATCTTCGTCATGGAAGCCATGGGGCGGCGCTCGTCCGGATTATATGTATAGACAACGGTATCGGTGTCGAGGCTCACCATATAAATAGAAGCGCTGTTCGGGTCTGTGAGCTTATCGCACGGAAAGCCCATTTCGCTGCTTTTGGCCACGACCGTGTTTGTCGTTGTGTCGGTTTCCGAAGTCGAGGTATCGGAAGCTGTGGAATTTTCGCTCGCGGTGTTTTCGGCTGTATCGGCCAAAACGCCGGTCGTCAAAACGGAAAGCGACAGCAAAACGCTTGCGCATATCGATAAAAATTTATGTTTTCTCACTGTTTATCCTCCAACGGACATGATATAATACTGTTAACTATTTTATTATTATAGCACGGTTTGCCACCCCTGAAAAGGTGCTCGCCGGCAAATTCAGAAAAAAGTCAGATTAAGAAGGAGACGCTATGCAGCTTTTACATATTGCAGACCTGCACTTCGGCAGGCTTTTGTACGGTCGCAGCTTAATGGATGACCAGCGGCATTTTGTACGGCAGTCGCTTTTGCCTGCGCTGGATGCATATAAGCCCGATGCGCTGCTCATTGCGGGCGATCTGTACGACCGGCAGATTGCCTCGGTCGACGCGATTCATTTATTCGACGAGCTCATCGATGCGCTGTGCGAACGGAGCATCCCCGCCGTCATCATTTCCGGCAACCACGACAGCCCGGACCGCATTGCGGTGGGCAAAAGCCTGCTTGCGCGGCACGGCATCCATATCATCACGGAGCTTAAAGACGCGTTTACGCCGGTCGAGATCGGCAACATACAGATTTTCCCGCTGCCGTACTTTGAAAACGCCCAGATGCGCGATTTTTTAGGCGATGAAACGCTGCGCGGCGCGGGGGCCTGCATGCGCGCGGCGGTGGAAAAAATGGAAAAAGCGTTTGACCCCGCGAAAAAACACGTTTTGGTCGCGCACTGCTTTGCGGCGGGGGCCTCCACCTCCGATTCCGAAAGCCGCCTTTTCGTCGGCGGCGCGGGCGATGTGCCGACGGATGTCTTCTCCCCGTTTGACTATGCGGCACTCGGGCACCTGCACGCGGCGCAAAGGGCAGGCGACACGGCGCGCTACGCAGGCTCACCGCTCAAATATTCCGTAGACGAAGCGCATCAGAAAAAGAGCATGACGCTCGTTACGCTCGGCGACACGGTGGAAACAACGTGCATCCCCGTAACCCCTCTGCACGACGTAAAGCGCATAGAGGGTACGTTTGCGGCGCTGCTCGAAAACGGGCAGGCGGCGCCCAATGAAGACTATGTGGAAATTTTGCTCACCGACGACGAGCCGGTTTTCCGCCCGGCCGACCGACTGCGCCCCTATTACCCGAATGTACTCGGCGTACGCAGCACGTGGTTTTTAAAGCAGCACGCAGGCGCGCAGGCGGAAGCCGATCTGCACAGCCGCAGCCGCGCGGAGCTTTTCCGCGGCTTTTTAAAGGAGGTCTGCGGTGAGGAAGCACAGCCGGAGGACGAAGCGCTGCTTGCGGAAATTCTAAAGGAACTGGAGGGCGATGCAACGTGAGACCGATCCGTTTGGAGCTTTCGGCGTTTGGGCCGTATCTGGAGCACACCGTCATCGATTTTGAAAAGCTGAACGAAGCGGGGCTGTTCCTCATCACCGGACAGACGGGCGGCGGCAAAACGACGCTGCTCGACGCCATGAGCATCGCGCTCTTTTATAAATCGACGGGCGGGCGGCGCACGTTTCAAGATATGCGCTGCCTTGCCGCCGCGGACAGCGACCGCACCGAGGTCGTCTATCATTTTGCGCTCGGCGAAGACGAATATTGCTTCCGCCGCGCGCTGTACCGCCGCAAAAAGCGCGGCAGCGACGATTTTATCACCGAGGAAGAAAACGAGTGCAAGCGCCGCACGGCAGACGGCTGGGCGCTTGCCGCTTCGGGTGCGGCGCGCAATGTGACAGGCTACGCGGAAAACCTGCTTTCCCTCACCGCCGAGCAATTTTCGCAGGTCATCGTGCTGCCGCAGGGCAAATTCATGCAGCTTCTGCGCGCGAGTTCTACCGAAAAAGCAGCCATTTTGAAAACGCTTTTCTCCTGCGAGCTATGGGAACGCATCGCGATGAAATTTACGGAGCGGCAAAAAAAGCTGTACGCAAAGCGCGAAACGTGCGAGACGAAACTCAAATCGCTGCTCGAAAAGCATGGCGCGGAGACCGCCGAGGCGCTCGCCGTGCAAACGGAAGCGCTTCGATCAGAATGCGCACGGACCGAAAAAGCGCTCGCCACCGCGAAAGAAGCACTGACGCTCGCACAAAAGCAATACACCCGTGCACTGCAATTTGAGCAGTGCCAAAAAGCCGAGACCGATGCCGAAGCGCAGCTGAAAACCGCCGAAACGCGGGCAGCTTCCGCCAAAGCGCAGTATACGCGCGCCGAGCAGAACCGCGCGGGACTTACAAAGCTGACCGCCGAAAAGGACACGCTTTTAAAACGAAGCGAACAGCTGCGTGCGGAGCAGGAACGCAGCCTGCAAAAGGAGCAGCTTTTAAAAGAACTGCGCGCCGAGGAGGAGCGCGAGCGCGCCGTGCAGAAGCAGGCAGAGGACGACCGCCAAAAGCTGCCGGAGGTGCTGCGGCGCATCGCGGTAGGCGAAGCATTCACCGAAAAGGCCGATGCCGCAAAAGACCGGCTCGCGTCGCTATTACAGACGCAGACCATCTTAAGCGAACAGCTTGCCGCGCTGAAAACGCGCAGTGACGCCGCCAAAGCCGAAGCGCAGTGCAAAAAATTGTGGGGAGCTGCCGAAGACGCGGCGCGCACCGCGCGTTTGACCGTCGTGGGGCAGGATAAGCTGCTCTCGGCGGCAGAAGCCAAATGGAACCAAAACAGCGCCGCCGCGCTCGCCACAGGGCTCACGGACGGCACGCCCTGCCCCGTTTGCGGCGCGGTGCACCACCCCGTGCTCGCCGTGCCGTGCGCAGGTGAGACGACAAAAGAAGAACTTGATGCGCTGCGCAAAAAGCTTGAAGACCTGCGGCAGGAGCAAAGCCGCGCCGAGCAGACGGCCGCCGCCGCAAAAGCGCGGCACGAGGTCGCTTTCGCACAATTAAACGCCGCAAACGATGCCGCAAAAAGCATCACAGAAAGCGAAGACGTGCTCACAGCGGCCTACATTGCGGCGCAAACGGCGCTCAACGAAGCGCAAAAGCTTGCAGCGCAGGCGCCGGCCGCACACAAGAAACTTGAGACACTCAAAGCGGAACGTGAAGCGCTTATGCAGGTCGAAAGCCGCCACAACGCCGCGCTTGCCGCCTGCCGCGCCGCTTTGGAAGAAAAGCGCCGCCAATTAAGCGCCATGGACACCGTACGCGATACGGCGCAAATCACCTTGGAGATGACCGAAATACAAAAGCGCATTCGTGTGCTCGAGCAGGAGGCCGCAGCGCTTGATGAAGCGTTCCACGCTGCGGAAAACGCGCTTTCTGCCGCAAACGAGGCCGTAAAAGCTGCCGCACAGCAGATGTTCGCCGCAAAGGAAGCGAAAAATGCCCTCGGCGCAGCGCCGGAAAAGGACCTCCCGCAAAGCAAAGCGGAGCTGGACGCAAAAAGCACCGAAACGCAGACGCTTTCCGTGCAGCTTGGGCGCTTTGGCTCCGACCTGCGCACCATTGCGGAAAGCGCCGCCGCCGTGCAGCAATACACGGAGGAAGCCGCCGCACTCGACGTACAGTACAGCCGCGCAGCAAAGCTTGCGGGGTACGTGACCGGCCGCAGCAACGCCTTGCGCGTGCCGCTTTTGCAGTACGTGCTCGGCATGATGCTCGACGAGACCATCCAGAGCGCAAACCGCTTTTTCTCCGTTTTAAGCCGCGGGCGCTACGCCTTGCAGCACAAGCAGGGCAAAAGCGGCGCGGGCTACGGCGGGCTTGACATTGAGGTTTTGGACGGCATGAGCGGCACGTGCCGCTCCGTAGAGACACTTTCGGGCGGCGAGCAGTTTTTGGCATCCCTTTCCCTCGCGTTCGGGCTTTCGGACGTCGTGCAGAGCTACTCGGGCGCGGTGCGGCTTGATTCCATTTTCATCGACGAGGGCTTCGGCTCGCTCGACACCGACACGCTCGATACCGCCATGCGCGCGCTCGAGAGCATCCGCCAAAGCGGGCGCGTCGTCGGTATCATCTCTCACGTTTCGGAACTGCAAAGCCGCATCCCGACGATGATCCGCATTTGGAAGACCGCTTCGGGCTCCGCCGCAGCAAAAGTCATCGCGGAAGACTGAACCGTTTTTGAACAAAATGAAAAAGCAGAAATGCAAATTGCAAATCCGCCTTTATTATGCTATACTGAAAGCAACTAAGCGCAGGATTTTCTGCGCGGCCATGCAATGCTAAAAGAAAGGATTGCTTCCGGGCTCCTTCGGAAGCTTCGGTGAATGAATATGGTAAAGCTTTATGACGGCGGCGTTTACCTTGTGAACGGCACAGAGATCGTGCCGGAAGCCGCTGCACCCGAGACCTACCAAAAAGACACGGCAAAACAGGGTACCATTGCCTATTCCATTTTAAAAGCGCACAACACCGCAGAGGATATGCAGAACCTGCGCTTAAAATTTGATGCGCTCGCCTCGCACGACATCACGTTCGTCGGCATCATTCAGACGGCGCGCGCCTCCGGCATGGAGAAGTTCCCCATCCCCTACGTGCTCACAAACTGCCACAACAGCTTGTGCGCCGTGGGCGGCACCATCAACGAGGACGACCACGTGTTCGGCCTTTCCGCCGCGCGCAAATACGGCGGCATTTATGTGCCGCCCCACATGGCGGTCATTCACCAGTACATGCGCGAGGCCATGGCGGGCTGCGGCAAAATGATTCTCGGCTCCGATTCCCACACGCGCTACGGTGCGCTCGGCACCATGGCCATCGGCGAAGGCGGCGGCGAGCTCGTCAAGCAGCTGCTCGAAAACACATACGATGTCGCGTACCCCGGCGTTGTGGCGGTGTACCTCACCGGCAAGCCGCGCCCGGGCGTGGGCCCGCAGGACATCGCGCTTGCCATCATCGGTGCGGTGTTTAAAAACGGCTACGTAAAAAACAAGGTCATGGAGTTCGTCGGCCCCGGCATCAAGAGCATGACGACCGATTACCGCAACGGCGTGGACGTCATGACGACCGAGACCACATGTCTCACCTCCGTCTGGTGCACAGACGACGACACGAAGGCGTACCTTGCAAAGCACGGCCGCGCGGACGATTACCGCGCGTTAAAGCCGGCCGACGTGACATACTACGACGGCTTGGTCTATGTAGACCTTTCCACCGTAAAGCCGATGATCGCGCTGCCATTCCACCCGAGCAACGCGTTTGAGATTGACGAATTGAACGCGAATCTCGGCGACATCCTGCGCGAAGTAGAAAAGGAAGCCGCGCGTTTGACAGAAGGCAAGGATATCGAATTCAGTCTGACGGATAAGATCACCCCAAAGGGGTTGCAGGTGCAGCAGGGCATCATTGCGGGCTGCGCGGGCGGCACATATACGAACGTCATGGCGGCAGCGCACATCTTAAAGGGCGCGCAGTGCGGTCAGGGCGAATTCACACTGGACGTCTACCCGTCCTCACAGCCGGTGTTTATGGACCTGCTCGCAAAGGGCGCCATTTCCGACCTCATGGCGACAGGCGCCATCGTGAAGACCGCATTCTGCGGCCCGTGCTTCGGCGCAGGCGATACACCGGCGAATAACGCGCTGAGCATCCGCCACGCCACACGCAACTTCCCGAACCGCGAAGGCTCCAAGCCGGGCGCAGGCCAACTGAGCGCCGTTGCACTCATGGACGCACGTTCTATCGCGGCAACGGCGGCAAACGGCGGCATCTTGACCTCCGCCGAAAAGTACGCGGACAGCTATGAGGTGCCGGAATACAACTACGATGATTCCTCCTACCGCGCCCGCATTTACAACGGCTTCGGCAAGGCAGAGCCGGAGGATAAGCTCATCTACGGCCCGAACATCAAGGATTGGCCGGAGCAGGAGGCGCTTGCGCAGAACATTCTGCTGCGCGTCTGCTCGAAGATCATGGATAAGGTCACAACGACCGACGAATTGATCCCGTCCGGCGAAACGTCTTCGTACCGCTCCAACCCACTGGGGCTTGCGGAGTTTACACTCTCCCGCCGCGACCCCGGTTACGTGCAGCGTGCAAAGGATGTCCGTGCACTCGAAAAAGCGAGACTTGCGGGCGAAGCACAAAGCGATGAAGCTCTGAAAAACGCACTCGGGAAAGTGAAAAACATCCTGCCCGACGTCGATGAAAAGACAATCGAAATCGGCAGTGTCATTTACTGCGTGAAGCCCGGTGACGGCTCTGCGCGCGAGCAGGCGGCAAGCTGCCAGCGCGTCTTGGGCGGCCTTGCGAATATCTGCTCCGAGTACGCCACCAAGCGTTACCGCTCCAACGTGATGAACTGGGGCATGCTGCCGTTCCAGATGAAGAATGAACCCGCCTTCGAGATCGGTGATTATATCCTTGTCCCGAACGTTTTGGACGCCATGGACGGCGATATGCAGAGCATTAAAGCGTATGTGCTCGGCGATGAAGTAAAGGAGATCGAGCTTTACATTGCCCCGATGACGGAAGACGAAAAGAAGATCGTCAAAGCCGGCTGCCTCATCAATTTCAACCGCAAGAATTAAAGTAAAGCATAAGAAAACGGCGAGTCCTGTTCAGGATTTCGCCGTTTTTGTATGCATTTTTCGTCTTCATAGCGAAGCGACGTAAAAAGTTTCGCCCGCCTTTTCAAAGGCGGCGGGTTCTTAGAGCGCCGCCCTAAGTCGTCGTCCGCAGACGACGAAATCTATTTGCCTTCCAAAAAATCAGGACGGGAGAGGGAACAGTCCAGGGGACTATTCCCTCGTGGGAGACCCAATTAGGGGGTCTCCCAAAGGACGGCAATACGCCGCCCTTCTTATTATAACCGCTCGGCTTTTCTCGCCTTACTGCTTCCCTCAAAAAACGCAATAAACCGGTTCCAGTCCTCGCGGCTGAAATAGTGCAGACCGGGGCGGCGGTGATAGCCGATGCGGCCCGCGTGCAGGTTAAAATCGTAATCTTCCGACGTTTCTTCATAGGGAAATGCCTCCTTGTCCCCCGCTGCCGCCGCATAGCAGCTCAAAAGCTCGGACGCGGGGTCTGCCCAGTCGTCGCCCGCAGCAGACGCCACGTATACATAGCGCGGCGCAATGCTCGCGAGCAGGTAGTGCTGGTCAAACGGCAGCGCGTCCGTTTTGCCGACATACTGCCCGAACGATTCGCTGAACCAGAACGGAAACTGCCTATAAATATCGTCAAGCTGCTCGCCTTTTTTGCCGCGGAACAGCGCCGCACCGGCACAGCCGGAATCGTTCGAGTAGCCAAACGCGAAGCGGGTATCCAGCGCAGCAGTGAGCAGTGCCGTTTTGCCGAGGCGCGAATGCCCGCACACAACGGACTTTGCGCAGTCCAGCCGCTCGTCGTACTCGGCGTAATCCATACAGCGCATCGCCGCCCACGCCCACAGTGCGATTTTACCCGCGTCATGCGGCGCGCGTTTGCCGTTTTCATACAGAACACCCGCAAGGCCGGAGGTGAAGTCGCCGTCGTCGCGCGTCACATCCTCATAGCCAAACGAAAGCACCGCAAAGCCGTTGTCGATGAGCTCCTCCGTCGGCATGTAGCGGTCCGGCACATCGCTTCTGAAGTTGATGTGGACAAAAAACGGGTGCGGCCCCTCTGCGGTCGGCACAGCCAAATACACCGGGAACACGAAATCTTTGCCGTTTACCACAACCCGAAACGTCAGCTTTTCCAGCGTCGCCTTGCCCGCGCAGAAATTATCCGCAACGCCGGGCTCCGCTTCCCAAACGAACGATTCCGGCGCCTTCGGCAAGCAGCCGTATTCCTCCCGCTGCAAAAGCTCCAGCATCTCCGCGCGCGATTTTAAACGCGGCACATTCCTCTTTTTCAGTTCATCCAAAAACATACAAACGCCCCCTTTATGCGGTTATTGTAGCCGTCCTTTTAGGCGTTTGTCAATCTTCAAAACCACCAAAAAAGCTGCCCTCTCTTTGTCAGAGAAGACAGCTTCGTTTTGTTTTACAGGCGTTTTACGCACTTTCCTCTGCGTGCTCGAACTGGCTGTTGTAGAGGTTGGCGTAGAAGCCGTTTTTTGCGAGCAATTCTTCATGCGTGCCCTGCTCCACGATGTCGCCGTCCTTCATGCAGAGGATGAGGTCAGCATTGCGGATTGTCGAGAGGCGGTGCGCGATGATGAAGCTTGTGCGGCCGCGCATCAGGTTATCCATTGCAGTCTGGATGGAAAGCTCGGTGCGCGTATCGACGGAGCTTGTCGCTTCGTCAAGGATCATGATGCGGCTGTCGGACAAAATCGCACGGGCGATGGTGAGCAGCTGCTTTTGTCCCTGCGAGACATTCGTCGCTTCTTCATTGAGGATCGTGTTGTAGCCGTCCGGCAGTGTGCGCACAAAGTGGTCAACCTGCGCCGCTTTTGCCGCCTGAATGACCTCCTCGTCCGTCGCGTCCAAGCGGCCGTAACGGATGTTCTCCATGATGGTGCCGCTGTAAAGCCACGTGTCCTGCAGAACCATGCCGAATTCTTTTCTGAGGTCGCTGCGGGCAAACTCCGTGATGTCCTTGCCGTCAAGGCAGATCCTGCCGGATTTAAGGTCGTGGAAGCGCATGAGAAGCTTTACCATAGTCGTTTTGCCTGCACCCGTCGGACCGACAATAGCGATCTTCTGGCCCGCTTTCACATCGGCGGAGAAATCGTGGATGACCGTCTCGTCGGTGTCTTCGTAGCCGAAGCAAACGTGGTCAAAGCGAATGTCGCCGCGGATATTGCTGTTTTCCACGGTGTATTTCGGTGTTTTTTCGACGATCTCGGGCTCATCAAGGAAATTGAAAATGCGCTCTGCCGCCGCCATGGTGCGCTGTACCTGACTTGAGATGCTTGCCATCTGGGTGATGGGCTGCGTGAAACTGCGCAGATACTGGATGAACGCCTGAATGCCGCCGATGGTCATGCTGCCGCCTGCCGCCATAGATGCGCCCAAAATGCACACCACAACGTAGCCGAGATTGCCCACAAAGCCCATGATCGGCTGCATCAGGCCGGAGAGGAACTCCGACTTCCAGCCCGCGTTATAGAGCTTTTCGTTTTCGCACTCGAATTTCTCCATGGAGCGCGCTTCGCCGTTAAACGCCTTCACGACGACGTGCCCGCCGTACATTTCCTCCACGTGGCCGTTCACCGCGCCGAGGTATTCCTGCTGGCCGATGAAATATTTCTGCGAGGATTTCACAATGCGTCCGACAAGCAGCAACGAAATCGGCACGATGCACAGCGCGACAAGCGTCAACTGCCAGCTGATGGAAAGCATCATAATAAGCACGCCGATGATGGAGCACACAGACGTGATAAGCTGCGTGATACTCTGGTTAAGACTCTGGCTGAGCGTATCAACATCGTTCGTGATGCGGGAAAGCACGTCACCCTGACTCGTTTTGTGAAAATACGAGACGGGCAGGCGGTCGATCTTCTCCATAATGGCACGGCGCATGTTGTACGAGACCTTCGCCGAAACGCCGGACATCGTAAATCCCTGAATGTAGGAGAACAGCGCGCTCAACGCATATAACCCCACAAGGAACAGTAAAACTTTCGCGATATAGCCAAAGTCAATGCCCTCCGCAGCGCCGGTGATGATGCGCATCAAGCCGGCCGTCAGCTCATCGGTCGCTTTTGCGAGGATCTTCGGGCCGACGATCGTGAACACGGTGGAAAGCGCCGCGAAAATGACGACGATGAGTATTGTAAACTTAAACGGGGAAAGATACGAAATAAGCTTTTTAAAGCTGCCTTTGAAGTCCTTGGCTTTTTCGGTGGGCATCATGCCTCTGCCGGGCCCGTGCGGACGCGGTGCGTTTCTTTTCGGTTCGCTCATGCCAATTCCTCCTTTGAAAGCTGACTTTCCGCAATCTCGCGGTATTCCGGGCACGTTTTCAAAAGCTCTTTGTGCGTGCCCTTGCCGACGATTTTGCCTTCATCCAGCACTATGATCTGCTCGGCGTTCATGATGGTGGAAACGCGCTGCGCGACGATGAGCACGACAGCGTTTTCCGTGTATTTCGTCAGCGCACGGCGCAGCTTTGCATCCGTTTTGAAATCGAGCGCGGAGAAGCTATCATCGAAAATATACACCGGCGCTTTTTTCACGAGCGCACGGGCAATGGCAAGGCGCTGCTTCTGGCCGCCGGAAACGTTGCTGCCGCCCTGCGCGATGGAGCTTTCCACGCCGTTCGGCAATTCGCTGACAAATTCCGTAGCCTGTGCGCAATCGAGCGCTGCCAGCACCTCGTTCACATCGGCGTCTTCCTTGCCGTACTTGATGTTGGAATCGATTGTGCCGGAGAACAGCATGGCCTTCTGCGGCACGTAGCCGATGTTATCGCGCAGTTCCTTTTGCGAAAGCGTGCGGATATCCTTGCCGTTCAGGTAAACTGCGCCGCCGGTGACATCGTAAAAACGCGGGATGAGGTTGATGAGCGTCGATTTTCCCGCACCCGTCGCGCCGATAAACGCCGTCGTTTGGCCGGGCTTGGCGGTAAACGAAATGTGGCTCAAGGTATCTTCCTCGGCGTTGCCGTAGCGGAAGGAAACGTCGTCAAAACGCAGCTCAACGCTTTCATTACCGAGTGTAACCGGATTTTCCGGCTCTTTGATGGAAAGCTCCGTCGTCAGCACCTCCTGCACACGGTCTGCGGAAACCATGGCGCGCGGCACCATAATGAAGATCATCGCAATCATCAGGAACGACATGATGATCTGCATCGTGTACTGGATATACGCCATCATGTCGCCTATCTGCATGGTGGATTCCGCAATGGCGTGCCCACCCACCCACATGATGAGCAGCGTGACAAGATTCATGATGAGCATCATGATCGGCATTGTAACGCTCATCACGCGCTGGGTAAAGCGGTTTGTGCGGGTGAGGTCTTCATTCGCCTTATCAAAGCGCGCCTCCTCGAATTTCTCATTCGTAAACGCGCGTACCACGAGCATGCCGCTCAAATTCTCGCGGCTGACGAGGTTTAATCTGTCCGTCAAACGCTGCAAGCTCTTGAATTTCGGCATTGCAACGTTTAAAAGTACGACGACAAGCCCCAGCAAAACGATGACCGCGAGCGCGATGATCCAGCTTAGCGAAACGCTTTTTTGCAGCGCGAAAATAATGCCGCCCACGCCCATGATCGGCGCGTAGCACATCAAACGCAGACCCATGGAAATAAGCATCTGCACCTGCGTCACGTCGTTCGTCGTGCGCGTGATGAGCGATGCGGTGGAAAATTTATCGAACTCCGTGTTGGAAAAGCTTTCCACCTTGCGGAACACATCGCTGCGCATCTGCTTTGCCACGCCGGACGAAATGCGCGACGCGAAGAAGCCGACGAGCACCGCTGCCAGCACGCCGAGCAGCGCGATGCCGAGCATCTCGAGGCCCTTTATCACAATGTAGCGCACCTGCTTTGCGTCCAAATCGACGCCGAGTTCCTTATAGAACAGCTTTGTAAACGTTGCGCCCACCTGCGAGCCGATCATCGACTGCGCGTTTTCGGCAGAATCAATCGCTTCGCTGAACGTCTCTTTCGGCATCTGCTGTAACATGGGGATAACAGCATAAAGCTGACGCATATCCATGTCCTGCACGCCGCTTTCGGTGTCCACCGCCTGGCCGGTCTGCGCGCCGTAATCCTCCAGAAACGTCATGAACGCATACGCCGCTTTACCGTAGGCATCGCCCACCGCCTGCACGTCTGCATCTTCGCTTAAAGCGACCGCATCCATGTCCTTGATATTCTCGTAGGTTTTCGCAAGCTTCGTCTCTTCATCGCCGCCGTGCTCCACGGGCGTGTAGGCGTTTTTGAACGTCCCCGCCTCCGCGTCGTTCATAAACAGCGTCAATAAGTCAACGGCCTGTTGGTTCAAAACCTCGGGTGCAGCCTCATCCACGCCGCCAAGCTGAATGCCGGTGTTCACAATGTCGCTCATCAGGTTCGGTAATGTCAAGTCACACATCGCCTGCCCGAAAAGCAGCAGAATGCACGCCAGCACCAGCGCCGCAAACGGCTTTAGGTACGTTTTCAGCAATTTCATTCGGTTTTCTCCTTTCTCATCTCCGGGTATCTGCCCGTCTCGGTAAAGTTTTCAAGGTTTCGCCGTATTTGCTCCATGACGCGGCGGAAGACCTGCATGTCTTCCGGGCTGATACCGGCGCACATTTTTTCGTAATATTCATGCTTCAGCTCTCTGCACCGCTTAACAGCCGGCTCGGCCTTCGGCAACAAAACCAAATGTACCATGCGACGGTCGTTTTGGTCCGGTTTTGTTTCAATCCATCCGCCGCGCACAAGGTGGTCTACCGCCTTACTCATCAACGAGCGCGAAACACCCATGCGCCGCGCAATGCGCCCGGCCGTATCGACCTTTGTTGTGGAAAGGCACATGATCACACCGGATTCCACCGCGGAAAGGTCTTCATCCGCCAGCACCTTGCGCAGCTCCGTATTGATGATGCGCGCGATCTGCGTTAAGTGCTCCGCAAGCCCGTCGTGAAACGGCACGGCCGTACACGCTTGCTCGTCTCGCTTCATTCCTCGCACCTCCTGTTGCTTACTGCTGAACATCGCCAAAAGTTCTTAACGATGTCCATTTCCAAAAAACAGTTTAAAACTGAATTGTTCATTTTTGAACTATTAAGGAATGAACATATTATAGACCGATAAAACCAAAAAAGCAATGACTATTTTGTGAACAAAGATGCCAAATTATATTTCAGAAAACCATATAGCCGAAAAGAAAAAAGACCCGCAAACACAGCGAACTGCATTTGCGGATCTTAAATCAGACAATTATAAGGTGAAGTAAAAACTTACTTCAGTTCGACCTCAGCGCCAGCCTCGGTGAGCTTCGTCTTAAGAGCCTCAGCGTCGTCCTTGGAAACGCCTTCCTTAATGGTCTTCGGAGCCTCGTCAACCATAGCCTTAGCTTCCTTCAGGCCCAGGCCGGTAGCTTCCTTAACAACCTTGATAACGTTGATCTTGTTTGCGCCAGCAGACTTCAGAACAACGTCGAACTCGGTCTTCTCTTCAGCAGCCGGAGCAGCAGCGCCAGCGCCAGCGACCATAACCGGAGCAGCAGCGGAAACACCGAACTCCTCTTCGATAGCCTTGACCAGCTCGTTGAGCTCGAGAACGGTCATGGACTTGATTTCTTCAACAAACTTTGCGATATCAGCCATTGTAATATCCTCCTAAAATTTTAAATTGAAAATTATCCTGCAAACTTATGCAGTTTCCTGAGCCTTTGCAACTTCACTAAGTGCAATAGCAAGACCACGCGGGCCGGATACGAGAACGCTAAGCAGCATCTGAACAAGACCTTCCTTGCTCGGGAGATCTGCGATTGCAGCGATCTCTGCCGGAGACATGACCTTACCGTCCATGTAGCCGGACTTAATCACGAACTTACCGTCGGAATCCTTTGCAAACTTGTTCAGGATTCTTGCCGGAGCGATCTGATCCTCGTGGGAAACAGCCAGAGCGGTTGTGCCTTCGAGAACCTCGGACATACCCTCGAACTCGGTGCCTTCGATAGCACGCTTGAGAAGAGTATTCTTAACGACAGTGTACTCAACGCCGGCTTCACGCAGTTCCTTACGGAGCTTTGTGTCGGCCTCTGCAGTGATACCCTTGTAGTCTACGACAACACCGGATACGCTGTTAGCGACCTTATCCTTCAGCTGAGCAACAATTGCCTGCTTTGTTTCCAAAACGCTTTTACTGGGCAAAATATTCACCTCGCCTTTCAGTTATGATTTGGAAAAGCGCCAAAATGAACGATTTTCCTCGGTGCGAAAACTAAAAATGCCTTCCCACTTACCGCAGGAAGGCATAAAAAGTACAAAGTAACTTTTCCGCTCCCTCGGCAGGCGGTAAAACCTTTCAGCCCGGAAAACCGGTGCACCTGCTGTCTTAGGTAAACAGCTTTGTAATTATAGCATGGCAGAAGAACTCTGTCAAGCCTTAAATTTAAGATTCAGACGAATCTTAACCAACCTTGTTCGGGTTGATCTTCACGCCCGGGCCCATCGTTGCAGCAACAACGCAGGAACGGATGTACTGGCCCTTAGCAGCAGCCGGCTTTGCCTTGTTGATGGCTTCCAGCAGCGTGTTGAAGTTTTCCGTCAGCTTCTCTGTGCCGAAGGAAACCTTGCCGATCGGGCAGTGGATGATGTTGGTCTTGTCGAGACGATACTCGATCTTACCGGCCCTGTCTCTTATACACATCTGA
>ENA-OYYQ01000508-OYYQ01000508.1-human-gut-metagenome-genome-assembly--contig:-NODE-508-length-16980-cov-6.394387_pt1 | contig 16980 bp, 16 predicted proteins | sample MGYA00243252_ERZ653455 | MGnify/ENA primary metagenome ERZ653455 (study PRJEB26926, sample SAMN06164940) | human gut metagenome | biome: ENVO:00009003; feature: ENVO:2100002; material: ENVO:00002003...
AAGATGCACTAGGCCTGGACGAAGTCCGGGCCCGCGCCTTTAGACGCGAGCCCGGAGCCCGTGGGTTATACCCTAAGAGCAAACCACCCTTTTTAAGGGTGGTTCTGATTAGCCGGTGGGTGTTCTTATGAATGACTAGTCATATAAGAACGTCCAAGTGCCGGATTTTGTCATTTAGTGTCGTCCTCAGCGACTATTCTGGGGGGTCGTGGTCAAAAAAGGGCAAATATGAGTACTGTTGCCATTATGGTCGCATTTATTTTGCTATAAATAATAGCTCCTGATGAGATTTGTTCTCATTAGGAGCTACTTTTATTGAACATATGAGGAGAAATGACGTCGCCTGCGGACGCGTGGGACGTTGAATAGTTCCTGAAATGATCAAAATCGCTGCTACTAAACAGGTAGCAGTACTCATATTTGCCCTTTTTTGACCACAGCCCCCTCGGAAACTCTTTCCAGAGGCGTCAAACAGCCATAATCCAAAGGTCGCCTCAAACAATTAGCCGGCTAAGAGCGTACATGTTTGGGTCGTATGAGTTGGGAGCGAGTCGATCGCAACGCGCGTGCTAGAGCAGATTCTCCTGCGCCCATGCGATGATGTCGCTCGACTCGTAAAGCGGCTTGCCGTCGATGAACAGGCAGGGAACTTGGCGCTTTCCGCCGACGGCGATGAGTGCCTGTTCGGCTTCGGCATCGGTCGAGATATTCCGCTCGGGGATGGTCACGCCGTTATCCGCCAGGAAGCGCTTCACCTTAATGCAATACGGACATCCGGTCATAACGTACAGCACGAGTTCGTGATTTGTAGCCATAGGTCTCCAATCGGTTGGTGTTTTGATTGAGATACCCAAAGCCGCTGCAATCTAAGCGCGAGCCAACGACGACTCGATAGCCTGGACCAGAAACGCCGTGGCACCGGTACCGCAAGGCTTGTCGTAGTAGTCTACGAAGCGCTGGTCGGCGAGGTAGCCGTGGGCGAGCCCCAGATATGCCTCGTCTTGGGGCTCGCTGCCCCAGTTGAGAGCAATCCAGCGGCGATGCATCGCGACGAGCTTGCGAGCCTTGCTGCCTTCCGGTTCGCCATCGCCCATAGCAATCGAGAGCTGGCCCAAAATGGCACGTTCAAGCTCCTTCATGTCATTCCATGTCTGAGGGTCCATGTCCAGCAAGGCCTCGTTTGCTGCATCGACGGCTTCATCACCATAACGCGTCCGGGCCTCGGCGCCGTAGCGCTCCTCGTTTTCCCGCACGGTGCGCCAGCGCTCCAGTTGCGGCAGGACGGCGCCCATGAGCGAGACGGCTTCGTCGAGCGACATGCCAGTGTTTTGCGCCAGGCGCGGGGCACAATCCTCGATCATTGCCTCCATGGTGGTCTCGTAGGTGTATTTGCCGTGGTCATAGCACCATTTGCAGTAATGGTCGGTCGTGGCGCCTGTGGCATCGGTACCGCAGTCATCGGGCGTGAGCAGCATGCCGCAGCTCTCGCAGTAGTGCTCGGGCATTTCGAGCAGGTGAGACAGCGGCTCTCCGGTCACGGCGGCAATGAGCTTCATCATGTCGATACCCGGCGTGACCTCGCCGCGCTCCCAGCGGCTGACGGCCTGGCGCGTTACGTAGAGCTTGGCGGCGAGTTGCTCTTGGGTGAGATCGTTGGCGCGACGGACGGCAATGAGTTTTTCTGCAAAGGCCATGACGGCTCCTCTCTGCTGGTTGATGGCTTAAGCATACGCGGCGGCTAGCACCCTTCCAAGCAACCGTTGGTTGCATAATCGGCGGCCGCAGTAGGGAATTGCGCACAGCGCCTCGCGCACCCATGCCGTACAATGACCGGCATGGAACCTATCGCACACATACATACCGACCTGCCGCAGAAGTTCGGCATTCCGCGCAACAGTTTTTTGGCGCCTCATCTTGAGGGGCGCATTATCTTTGAGCCGGAGTTTGCCTTTAACGCCGCGGTTGCAGGGCTCGAGTCCTTCTCGCACTTATGGCTGCTCTGGCGCTTCGAAAACGGAACGCCGGGCGGCACGGCGGGGGATATTGCTACCGATGCCAAAACACAGGACAAAACTGGCACCAATGCCAAGTGGTCAAAGACCGTACGTCCGCCACGTCTGGGCGGTGCCGAGCGCGTGGGCGTGTTTGCCACGCGTAGCCCGTTTCGCCCCAATCCCATCGGCCTCACCTGCGTAAAGCTCGACCGCGTTGAGTTTACCGACGGCGGCCCCATCATCCACGTGCTGGGGGCTGATCTGCGCGACGGTACGCCCATCTACGACATCAAGCCCTATATTCCGTTTGCGGACTGCCATCCGGACGCAACGGGCGGCTGGATCGAGGACAACCCGTGGCAAGAGCTCGACGTTGAGTTTCCACAAGCGCTGCAAGACAAGGTCCCGTCCACAAAGTTGCCCGGCTTAATCGAGGTCCTTCGCCAGGATCCACGCCGTGCCGGCAGCAAACACGAGCCCGATCGTGTCTACCACTTGGCATACGCCGGGCTCGATATATCGTTTACGGTCGATGGGCCGCAGCTTACCGTGACGGATGTCGATGACGCGCAAGGCTAGCCTCCGCGGCGTTTACACTCAGGTCAAACTTAGCATTAAAACTCATGCCAAAGCCGTCCGTCCTGGTGGACAATAACGCCTACCGAACCAATTCGCTTTGCACGGGAGCTCAGCATGAAATACGACTTCACCTCAATCATCGACCGCCACGGTATGGACGCCATTGCCGTTGACTCCTGGGGTGAGATCCCCGGCATGGCGCCAAACGTACCCGACGAGGGCTTCGACCGTATCCCGATGTGGGTGGCGGATATGAACTTTGCCACGGTGCCTACGGTCCAGGAGCACATCATTCAGCGTGCCCAGCACCCTATGTTTGGCTACTTTGATCCGCGTGCCGAGTACTTCGATCGAATCATCGAATGGCAGAGCCGTCGCAACGGCGTTGAAGGCCTGGCGCCTGAGCACATCGGCTACGAAAACGGCGTACTGGGTGGCGTCGTATCGACGCTGCGCGCTTATGTCCAGCCGGGCGACGCGGTGCTGGTCCATAGCCCCACGTACATCGGCTTTACCAAGTCCATCGAGGCCGCGGGCTACCGTATTGTCCATAGCCCGCTGAAGCTCGACGATCAAGGCGTATGGCGCATGGACTTTGAGGACATGGAGCGCAAGCTCGCGCAAAACCACATCCATGCTGCCGTTTTCTGCTCGCCGCACAATCCCTGCGGCCGCGTGTGGGAGCGCGACGAGATCGAGCACGCCATGGACATCTACCGCCAGCACGATTGCGTGGTGGTCTCGGACGAGATTTGGTCCGACATCATCCGTCCCGGACATAAGCATATCCCAACGCAGTCGGTGAGCGAGGACGCCCGCATGCGCACGGTCGCCCTTTATGCGCCCAGCAAGACCTTCAACCTGGCGGGCCTGGTTGGCAGCTACCACATCATCTACAACGAGACACTGCGCGACCGCGTGTGCGCCGTGTCCAACAAGACTCACTACAACGAGATGAACGTCCTCTCCATGCACGCGCTCATCGGGGCCTACCAGCCGCAGGGCTACGAGTGGGTGGACGAGCTCAACGAGGTCATCAAGAGCAACGTCGACTACTTCTGCGATTACGTTGACGAGCATTTCGAAGGCGTGACCTATTCGCGTCCGCAGGGCACGTACATGGTGTTCCTGGACTGCACGGAATGGTGCCGCGAGCATGACCGCGATATTCAATGGCTGCTCGACGAGGGCGCCCGCGTAGGCGTAGGCTATCAGGACGGCCGTCCGTTCCACGGCCCCTGCCACATTCGCGTGAACCTGGCGCTGCCGCTTTCGCGCGTAAAGGAGGCGTGCGATCGCCTGAGTCGCTACGTTTTTAATGCATAGCAAACGTTCTCTGTGTATAGGGGCCTTTTGGTCAGATTGGCCAGAAGGCCCCACATGGTAAGGCGTCCGTAATCATTGGGCGCCTCGCGTATGCCGCCTGCTATTATTAGCCCATTGCCGTCAACAAACAGGACCGTCAGGAGCTTGATGAAAGGACCCCGCCGCCCGGCTGTCATAACGTTATTCCTTGCGCTCGCGATAGTGGGTGTATTTGGCGTGGCGATAGCGGGCTGCTCCGGATCGAGTGGCGGCGCCTCGGCCTCTTCGGCAAAAAGCACTGCCTCGCAGACGAAAGGCGATGACGAGAACCTCAAGACTCTCAACGTCGGTAGCGACCTTTATCCGCCGTTTGTCTATGCCGACGAGTACGGCGAGACGGTCGGCCTGGATGTCGAGATTCTGACCGAAGCCCTGGCCCGCATTGGCTACAAGCCAAAATACCAGCTCATTGACTGGGAAAAGAAGAAAGACATGCTGGAGAGCGGCGAGCTCGATTGTGTCATGGGCAGCTTTAGCATGACGGGCCGCGAGGACGAGTATCGCTGGGCGGGTCCGTATCTGGCGAGTCGACAGGTGGTCGCGGTCGATCCCGAGAGCGACATCTACACGCTTGCCGATCTTGAGGGCAAGGTCGTGGCGGTGCAGTCCACTACCAAGCCCGAGGCAATCCTGCTCAATCGGCTGAACGAAAACGTCCCGCAGATCAAGGAGCTGTACAGCTTCTCGGACCGCTCCTATCTGAATCCGGCACTCGTCGAGGGCCTGGTCGATGCTATTGCCGCGCACGAGTCGTCGCTGCTCACCTACGAGAAAGACTATGGCGTGACATATCGCATCCTAAACGAACCGCTGCTTGAGGTTGGCCTGGGCACTGCCTTTGACATCAACGATGCGCGCGGGATCGACGTCAAGCTCACGCGCGCTTACCAAGAGATGCTTGCCGACGGTACCATGGAGCGCCTGGTGTCCAAGTACTTTGATGACCCTTCGCCATTCTTGAACGTGGAGGGGCTGTCGTGATTGATATGCCTGATCACGCTGCAGAGGAGCAGGGTAATCGTGCGGTATGGATGTGGCCGCTTATCGCTCTGCTGGGGATAACGCTCTCGGTCGTTGCCGGCATGGCAAGTTATGGCTACACGACCGCTCAGGCCGAGAATCGCTTTGCGGACGTCGTCGACTACGTGGCGACGCAGAGCCTTTCCTATGATGCGTTCAACAGCGCCTATGCGACAAAAAACCTGATCCGCGTTATGGAGATCGCAGGCGAGGCGGCGCGCGATATGGAGCGCGACGGCTCGGCTGATGGTGCCACGCTGGAGCAATATACTGACCAGTTCAACGTAGGCGCGCTGATTGTGATGGACGCGTCGGGCAACCTGGTGGCAGAGTCTTCGACGGGTGATGTGAACTACGAGTCACTCGCAACGTATCTCAAAGAAGCGCCCGTGCTGGAAGTGGCGAGCTATCCGCTCAAGTCCTATACCGCCCGCATCACACTTGCGGACGATTCGGTCGCGGACATTGGTTGCGTTGCCCGTCAGGACGGTGACGGTATCGTTGTCGCGGTGAGGCACCAGAGCGCCAAGGCGGTTGCGAGCAACACGCTCAAGCTGCAGAGCTTGCTCGATGGCTACGAGACCATCGACAGCGGCGATATCGTGATCGAAAACGATGGCAAGGTCGTTGCGACCAATGCCGTTGAGCCCACCATATTGGGCGTGTTTGAGCTGCCCGCGACGGATGCCCTCATTGTCGATGGCATTAAGGAGCACTGCCTGGCCGGCAAGGTCCGGCTGGTCAATGTCGACGGCGACTGGTATCTGGGCACATATGGTAAAGCGCGAAAGTTCTACGTGTATACCTATGCCCCGGCACAGCGCTACTTTGAGACCGTCGCCGCTGTCGTTGCCTGCGTTTTGGTGCTCTACGGCGGTGCCATAACCGCTGTTGTGCTGGTTCGCCGCCGTGCGGACCGCCGGCGCTTGACGGATCTGCTGCAGCAGGAGCGCGACTATGGCGGCAAGCTTGCCGAAGCTGCGCGTGAGGCCTCGTCTGCCAACTCCGCAAAGACGGAATTCTTGCGTCGCATGAGCCACGACCTGCGCACGCCCATCAACGGCATCCGCGGCATGGTCGAAGTGGGCGACGCTAATGCCGATGATTTGCAAAAGCAGACCGAGTGCCGCTCAAAGATCTGGACGGCATCGGGGCTGCTGCTCGACCTTGCCAACGAGGCGCTCGACATGAGTCGCCTGGAGAGCGGTCAGGTCGACCTGGAGCTCGTGCCCACAAACTTGGTGACCCTCAACCGCGAGGTGCGCGATATTCTGGAGCGTCAGGCCGAGGAGCGTTTGGTAACCATCATCTGCGACCAGCAGGCCCTGGACCATCCCTATGCCCGAGTAAGTGTGACGCATCTTAAGCGCTTGCTGGTCAATATCGCCGGCAATGCCGTTAAGTACAATCGACGAGGCGGTTACGTTCGTCTGGTGTGCCGCGAGGTGGAGCCGGTGGACGGCGTCCCCGTCTATGAGTATACGATTGCCGATAACGGCATCGGCATGAGCGAGGAGTTCCAGCAGCACCTCTATGAGCCGTTTAGCCGTGAGGAACAGCAGGTGGAAGGTGCTTCGTCGGGAACCGGCCTGGGTGCTTCTATTGCCAAGCAACTGGTCGAGCTTATGGGCGGAACCATGAGCTTTACGAGCACCTTAGGGCAGGGGACGACCTTCACCATTCGCCTGCCGTTTGAGAAGTGCAGGCGCTCCGAGATTCCCCAGGCCGTTCGCGTGGATGCGGGCGACGGCGATGCGCTCCAGGGCTTGCACGTTTTGCTGGTCGAGGATAACGACCTGAATGCCGAGATCGCGCAGTTTACGCTCGATCGTGCCGGTGCCATCGTGACGCATGCCAAGGATGGCGAGTCTGCCGTCGAGACGTTTGCCACCAGCGCGCCGTATGAGTACGACGTGGTGCTCATGGACATCATGATGCCTGGTATCGATGGCCTCGAGGCCACACGCCAGATCAGAGCGCTCAATCGCGAGGATGCGACGACCACGCCGATCATCGCCGTGAGCGCCAATGCTTTCGCGGACGACCGCAGGCTCTCGCGTGAGGCGGGCATGAACGCGCATCTGAGCAAGCCCGTGAGCTCGCAAGAGCTCGTTGAGGCCTTAGCTCACATCGCTGCCGACGCATTTTAAAGATACGGTCCGGCCCCATGAAAGTTGGAACCGGATCGTATTGCTTTTTGCGGGATCTGCTGCGGGCCTTACTTCTCGTGAATCTGCTTGCCGCAGAGATGCTCAATCGTAATCTCGTACAGTTGAACGCCCTTGATGTCCTTGGCGATTTCTTCCTCGACCTCTTCGGCGGAGGGGTAGTACTTGAGCGCGAGCTCGTGGACCTTGTCCTCGATAAATGTAGGGGTGTCATTCGCCAGACGGCAACGGCCAAAGACAACGGTGCTCTGCACGTAGGGAGCCCAGTCGTCGTCCTTGTACCAGTCGTTGCCGTAGACGGTAAAGCAGACCTTGTCGTCACGCTTGAGAGCGTCGACCTTGTGGCCGACCTTGCTGCCGTGGAAGTAAATCTTGTCGTGCTCGGCGTCAAAGAAGTAGTTGACGGGAATGGCGTACGGGTAGCCATCGTCGCCGTTGACGGCAAAGACGCCGCGCTTGCAGGTGGCGAGCAGCTCACGCGCCGCCTCGTCGGTAATGGCACGTTTCTTTCGACGTAGAGGCCTAAACATCGCGGGATTCCTTTCCAATCGGGCATGGTTCTTGGGGAGAAACTATAGCGAACCGGCGCCGTGCTGTTTGATGCGGACGAGCATGTTTTTGAGCTTTTCAAAATCGAGCGGTTTGGACAGATGGGCGTTCATGCCGGCATCATGTGCCGTTTTGGCATCTTCCGCAAAGGCATTGGCGGTCAGTGCGATGATGGGGATAGTGGCCGCATCGGCCTTTTCGCTCAGTCGAATCGTGCGAGTTGCTTCGTAACCATCCATACCCGGCATCATGATGTCCATCAGGATGGCATCGAAACTGCCGGCGGGACGACCGACGTATAGATTGACTGCTTCGCTGCCGTCGCTGGCGCGAGTCACGATGACTCCTTCGCTCTCGAGCAGGGTCTGGGCGATCTCGGCATTGAGGTCGTTATCTTCGGCCAAAAGGACGTTCATATCGACAAGCGAACAGCTTCCTGTCTGTTTGTCCAGGTGCTCTCGTGCTTGAGGGTTCTTATCGACGTCGAGTGGAATTTGGACGTTGAACGTGCTGCCCACGCCGAGTTCGCTTGAGATCTCGATGGTGCCGCCCATCATGTCGATGAGCGATTTGACGATGGGCATGCCCATGCCGGTTCCCTGGAACTTGCTGCGGGCGTCGTTGCTCTCTTGGGCAAACGGCTCGTAAATATGCTTCAAAAACTCGGGCGTCATGCCAATACCGGTGTCTTCGATGGTGAAGCAAAAGAGCGCGCGTGTGTCGTTGAGCGGTTTGACGGTGGAAAAGAAGGTGACGGTGCCGCCATGCTTGTTGTATTTGATGCTGTTGTCGAGCAAGTTGATGATGATTCGGCGGATATGGGTGGGGCTGCCGATCATGCTCTGGTCGACGGCATAGGGCTCGCTGGTGTTGAGTAGCGTAATGCCGCGGTCCGATGCGCGGAGTCTGCACAGTACCAACGCATCGTCGCAGAGCTCTTTGAGGTTGAACGACTCGTGCTCGAGCGTCACCCTGCACTCTTCGATCCGGCCCATCTCGAGGATATCGTTGATCAGCGAGAGCAGGTGGTTGGCGGCGACGCGCGCCTTGGCGCGGCTCTCACGGGCGGCCTGCATATCGCCCTCTTTGAGTTCTTCAATTTCGATAAGGCCCAAGATGCCGTTGAGCGGCGTGCGGATGTCGTGGCTCATGCGCGTGAGGAATGCACTTTTGGCCGCGTTGGCGGCTACGGCCTTTTCCCGTTCGGTTCGAGCGCGTTTGAGCGACCAAATGAGCAGGATGATGCTGACCGACAGTATTCCGATAAGGGTGGCGGCGATGGCGGTGCGGTTGCGGAAGAGAAATCGGAGCGTGTCGGATTCCTGGGCTGTGTACGATGCGGAGGAGTAATTGCTTGCGGCAAGTGAATCGCCGGCATTGATAATGCCTTTGTTGATGATTCCGAGAAGCTCGGGCTCGCCGCGCGAAATCCAGCATGAGAGTTCGGCGGTGTTTGGGAGCTCCGTTTTGCCATAATCCTCGATATCGTGTTTGTCGCGAATCGTTTCCATGCGCGAGCTGGGCACAATAATGCTGCTGACCTTGCCTAAGGCGAGGGCGTTGAACATTTCATCGCCGGATTCGCATTCGGTTATGGTCGCTGTTGGATATAGGCTTTCCAATACGCGATGGTTGACGATCGACGAATTGGCGCAGGCAATGCTCTGGAGATCCTTGCTCAAGTCACTGCCGGCGTGGATAACGGTGAGGGACATCGAGCCAAGCGAGGTCGACTGAACAAAACCCATCTGCTCGGCAAGCCAGTAATCTCGGTATATCGGAAGGGCGACGTCGACCGTTCCTTTTGTGAGCGCTTTTTGCAGCTTTTCGTTGCTCTCAAAGGCAACGGTCTTGACCGTAATGCCAAACTTATCGTGCAGCGTCGTTACGAGCGAGGCAAGTGAGCCTTCCATCTCGCCATTCTCCCCCTCATTGCAGTAGGGGAGCTTGCCCGTAAGGTAGCCAAGGGTCACGGTGTTGTTGTTTTCCTTGAGCCAGGTGCGCTCATCACCGGTAAGAGAGGATGAGCCGCTGTTTTGGGCAGAGTAGTTGGACTTGACCTCATCGTTAAAGCGCGGGTTGACGCGGTTGATCGCCGCCATGGCGGAGTTGATGTCGTCCATGAGGTCGGGGCGGCTTTTGGGGACGGCGAAGTAGTAGTCGCTCGAGCCCACGTGGAACATGGGGGAGGCGCTGGTCGAGGAGATCGTGTCGTTCATGATGATGGCGTCGACCTCGTCGTTTGCCAGCGCCGCAAAGAGGTCGCCACCACCGGGCATTTCTTTATAGGTGCAGGTGATGCCCTCGTCGGCAAGCCACTGCTGGCCGACGGTGGTTTGCATGACGCCGGGGTTGTAACCGATGGTAAGGCCCTGGAGTGCCTGAGGATCGCCCTTGGAAAGATCGTCGCGATCGGGCTTGGCGTAGATGTAGTAGCGCTCGGTTCCTTCGGGGTTGGAGGAGAAGAGCAGCTTTTGCGCGCGCTCCTCGGAGTACGAGATGTTGGGCATGAGGTCGATTTCGCCCGTCTCGAGCATATCCATGAGCTCGGTGAAGGTGCCGGAGACATATTCGTATTGCCAGCCGGGGGTGTAGTACGAGAGGGTCTGGAGATACTCGTAGCCCCAGCCCGAGAGGCGCTCGCCCGGGTTGCCGTCTTGGAACCCCTCGTTGTTGACAAGCCAACCGACGCGCACCGTTTTGATCTGCTGATCGGATTGAGCGGCAAGGGCCGGTGCGGGCATGACGGCACCCAGCACGGTAAGCGCGGTGAGCATGATGGCGAGGGCGCGATATATAGCTAACCGAAGGACGGCGAAAGGCTTCACAGGCAATCCTAACGAATCGAGACAGCACCACGTAAGGATACCAGCTCAGGTGCTACATTTGACCCGCATGCCGTTACGCCCGACAGATGGGGACGTTCCTTTCCTGCTGGCAGTTGGGGACAGTCCCTTTCTGCCGGCACAAAAGGAACGTCCCTAACTGCCGGATGTGGGACAATACCGAGCGAATGTGATTGATTGCCTGCGGAAGGGGTCGCGATGAAAAAGCTGAGGACACTTGCCGATGTGTTGCGTCAGGCCGGCTTCGTGCGCATCACGGGCCTGTTCCTTCTCTTCTACCTGCTCTGCTCAACGGCTGTCTGGCTGTCCGAGCCTACGACCCTCACCTTTGGCGACGGGCTCTGGTTTAGCTTTGAAACCGTGTCGACCATCGGCTTTGGCGATATTCCGGCTGAGACGCCGGTCGCCCGCGTCATCACGGTCGTCTTGAGCATCATTAGCATCTTCTATATCGCTATGCTCACGGGCGTTGCGGTGAGTTACTGCAACACGCTCATCAAGCTGCGCCAAAAGGACACCATGGCGCGCTTTATGGACGATCTTGAGCATTTGGAAGAGCTCGATCGCGATGAGCTCGCCGACCTGTCGCGTCGTGTGCGCGAATATCGCCGACGCCAACGCTAGAACGGGCGCTGCATGTCACGACGAGGGGGACTGAATATTGAACATCACGGTGTACCTGGGTGCGAGCGCGGGCAACGATCCGGCGTTTCTGCCTGCGGTGCAGCAGCTCGGCACATGGATTGGTGCTCATGGTCACGCGCTGGTGTACGGCGGATCCAAGTCGGGCCTGATGGGCGCGCTTGCCGATAGCGTGCTCGATGCTGGTGGCCACGTGACGGGTGTGGAGCCGAGCTTTTTTATCGAGGCCGAGTTTCAGCATGACGGCATCGACGACCTTATCGTGACGAGCGATATGGCCGAGCGCAAGGCGAAGATGATTGAACTCGGCGACGCATTCATCGCCTTTCCCGGCGGTACGGGCACGCTCGAGGAGATCGCCGAGGTCATGTCCGCGGTGTCGCTGGGGCATCTCAACGCGCCGTGTATCCTGTATAACCTGGACGGTTATTACAACGACCTGAAGGCCCTGCTCGGCCACATGATCGATAAGGGCCTTTCGAACCCGCGTCGCCAACAGGGAATTTATTTTGCCGACGACCTGCAAAAGATCGCATCGATCATCGACGGCTAGGCAACGGGCTCGCATGCGCGCGGCACCCAATGGTGCCATTTGCAGCGCAGATGGTTGGCGCGTTCAGGCCACGTCCGCTCTACAATAAAACGTATTTCTGTCGACTTTGACCACGGGAGGGCCCGATGGATAAGCTTGCAAAACCTAAAAACCGAGCGCTGTTCCTCGTCAGCGTAGCCGTGACTGGCGCACTTGCCGGCGCTGCGGTCTGGCTGTTCTTTTTTGCGATGGAGCATGGTATCGACTATCTGTGGACCGAGATCCCGCACATGCTGGGCGCCGCTTCTCCCGAGCTCGCGAGCGGCCCGTTCGGCTTTTTGCCGTACCCGTTTTTCGTCTGCCTGCTGGGCGGCCTGCTCATCGGCCTGTACGAAAAGCTTACAGGTACCAAGACCGACGACCTTAACCAGGTGATGGCCAAGGTCAAACAAGACGGACGCTACCCGTACGACAACCTGGGCAAGCTGTCGATTGCGGCATTGCTGCCGCTGCTGTTTGGCGGAAGCATTGGTCCCGAGGCTGGTCTGACCGGCGTTATCGCTGGCCTGTGTAGTTGGGTCGGCGACCGCATGCGTCGCTTTGGCGCCGAGTTTAGGGAGCTCACGCTGCTGGGCACTCAGGCTGCCCTGACGGCGCTCTTCACCGCACCCGTCTTTGGCTTTGTGGCTCCGCTTGCCGGCAGCGCCGATGGCGACGAGGATTCCGCGTCTGACGAGATCACCATTAAGCTGCCCAAGGCGCAGAAGACCGTGGTCTACGGCATCGCGATCGCTGGCGGTTTGGGCACCTACCTGCTGTTCGGCCAGCTTATGGGCGGCGGCATGGGTATGCCTAGGTTCGAGGCCGCCGAGGTGGGTAACCTGGAGCTTGCCTGGCTTATCCCCCTGGCGCTGATCGGCACGGTCTGCGGTTGGCTGTACTTTGTCTCGGAGCACGCGAGTGAGGCTCTGGCCCATGCCATTGGGGAGCGCCCTGTCGTTAAGGCCATGCTGGCCGGTCTGGTGCTTGCGGCTTGTGGCACGGTTCTGCCCTACACCATGTTTGCCGGCGAGACGCAGGCCGATGTGCTTATGGAAACCTACCTCACCATCCCCGCCGGCGTGCTCATCGCGACTGGCCTGGTCAAGGCCATGCTGACGCCCGCCCTCATCAACATGGGCTGGCGCGGTGGCCATTTCTTCCCCGTGATCTTTTCGGGCGTGAGCCTGGGCTACGGCCTTGCTATTCTCACGGGCGCCGATCCGGTCTTTTGCGTTGCCGTCTGCACGGCCTCGACGATGGGCGCCGTCATGCGCCAGCCCGTCATGGTCGTGGGCCTGCTGCTCATGTGCTTCCCGCTCAAGGGCATCGTTGCCATGATCATCGCCGCGGCTATCGCCGCCGGCATTCCGCTGCCCAAGCCGCTGCGCAAGTAGCGCGGCTTTATCGCGACACGATGCTCGGGGGATTAGAAATGATTCTGTACTTTAGCGCGACGGGAAACAGCGAGCATGTGGCGCGCCGCGTTGCAGCGGCAACGGGCGATAAGGTCATGTCGATTGAGTGCTTTGATGCCGAGTCCCTTCGTCTTGCCTTGGCGGAAGGGCCCTGTCAGCTGGGGTTTGTCGCCCCGGTGTATGCCTGGGGCTTGCCGACGCCGATGATCGATTTTTTGAAGACTGCCGACCTGTCGATTGCCGCTGGCGCAAAGGACGGCGGGCAACCTTATACGTTCTATGTCTCGACGTACGGTTCGACGACCGGCCAATCGGCGAAGTTTGCCCGCGATCTGCTGTGTGAGCGCGGGCTCGAGCTGGATGCGGCGATGAGTGTCAAAATGCCCGATACCTGGACGCCTGTTTTCGACCTGTCAGATCCTCAAAAGGTCGAGAGCATCAATAAAGCTGCCGAGGCGCAGATTGATGCCGTGGTCGAAGCGGTACGGGTGCGCCGCACGGGCAACATGATGCGCCATCGCGTGCCCCTGTTTGCATCGAGCGCGTATCACGCAATTGGGCTGCCGCGCATGCAGCAGACGAGCAAGTTTGCCGTTGATGTCGATCTATGCATCGGTTGCGGCCTCTGCGCCAAGCGCTGCCCAATGTCGGCAATTGAGATGCGTGACGGGCTTCCCGTCTGGACAAAGCCGGAGTGCGCCGCCTGCTTGCGCTGCCTGCACTGCTGTCCCAAGTTCGCCATCTCGCACGGCAAGCGAACGGCCTCCCATGGTCAGTACAAACATCCCAAGCCCGGTGTGAGGATGTAACTGCTGCGGGTCTGCTCTTAAAAACTCATATTTAGAAAAAGCCGCGCGAGGCCGTATGTCTACGGTCTCGCGCGGCTGTTGTTTAGAACTTCCTCAGCACGATTGCGATGGTGTTGAGATACTCGAGCGCGCCCGCATTAACGGCGGCGCGGTCGCCTGCGGCGTACTCGTTGTCGCAGGCGAGCCAGTCTGCCCATGCCTCGTTGGTGCAGCGCATAGGCTGCATCGAGACGATCTCGACACCGGGGGTCGGCTCGATTATGGCGCGCCACCAAGCTATGTCGTGCATGTAATCGAGCTGCTCGGGTGTCCAGGATTTGAGCAGGCAATCGGGCAGATTGCCGTGGCAGTCGCGGACCATGCCGGGGATGCTTAAGTAGAGCACCCCGCCTTGCTTTGCGTAGGGGAGCAGACGCTCGCCCAAGTAGCGCGGATTGCGGCCATAGTAGTTGTACGAGTCGATGCTCACGACCGCATCAAAATAGTCACGCTCAAACGGCAAGCCCTGCGTGGCGTCGGCATGAACGGGATGAATCGTGTCGCGCGAGATACCGAGCGAATCAAAGAATGCGCGGTTCTCCTCGGGGTCGCTCCACAGATCGACAGCGTACGTGTCAAACCCATATTCGCGGGCGAGCAGGGCGCTGGTGATACCGGTGCCCGACCCAAGGTCGCAGACGCGGGCGCCGCGGGGGATACGTGCATCGCGAAGCAGCTCTTCGCAGAGCTTGAGGGGATTGGGCCCCATGATCTTAGAGCGCACGAGCGCTGTGTCGAAGCTGCTGGCTTTTGGGAAGGATTGAGATTCCTGGGATTGCATTGTTCTTTCCTATCAGGTGCAAATTGGCAGATGACGGAGGCGGAACGGCGCAACAAACCACGACCGTTGGACGGCCGTTTTCATGGTTCTATGCAATTGACCGTTCCCTAAAGAACAATGACCAAAAAGACATCCCCTTGGATGATCGAGATTGGGCCAAGGCCCGTGACGCATTTATTGTAGGACGTTACGCGCTGGCGGGGGATATGCCATTTGTCATAGTTTTGCCGGTGGACTGGACCCCGTTCGTTTCCGCTACTATTTCCATATCGCGAGTGCGGCGGTGCCCAAAACGATGAGGGCAAGGCCAATGCCGCTTCGGCGCGAGAGCTTTTCGTTGAAGGCCAGGTGCGCGAACAGCACCGAAACAAGGATCGAGAGCTTGTCGATCTGTACCACGACGCTTACCTGCCCGGCGGCAATGGCGTAGTAGTAGAACAGCCACGACGCGCCAGTCGCAACGCCCGATGCCACGAGAAACGCGAGTTCATGTCGGTCAACGTGCGTGACCTGCCCCAATTTTCCCTTGGCCGCTACAATCGCCCACGCCATGGCGAGTACTACACAGGTGCGGATCGCCGTTGCCAGATTGGATTCGACGCCCTCGATGCCAACCTTGGCAAGGATGGACGTGAGCGCCGCGAAAACGGCGGCGCCGATGGCGTAGACGAGCCAAGTCCGGTCTTGCTTTTGATCCACGCCAGCTGACTGTCTCTTCTCAATCATCAGGAATGTACCGAGGGTGATTGCGGCCGTCCCGATAAGCTTTGCGGCAAGATTACTCGTCTCGCCGAAGAGGACAATGGCGGTAAGCGCGGCGAGTACGGTGCTCATCTTGTCGACGGGTACGACTTTGTTGACGTTCCCGATGCTGAGCGCCTTGAAGTAACAGATCCACGAGCCGCCGGTGGCAAGTCCCGAGAGAACGAGGAACAGCCAGGACCTGGGCGCGATGCTGCCAATGGTTCCGACGGATCCGGAAACACCTGCCATTGCCCAGGAAAATATGAGCACCACGCAGGTGCGGATGGCGGTCGCAACATCGGAATCGGTGTGTTTGATGCCACATTTGGCCAAAATAGATGTGATGCCGGCAAAGAATGCCGACGCAAACGCTGCAACAACCCACGACATGGGTGTGGCGCCTCCTCAGGAACGACTACGCCAGGTCTACGGCGCTCGTCCGATGATACTGCTTGCGGCTATAGGTCGCGTGCTTGATAGACCTTGGTGCTGACGGTGCAGCTGATTGCAAATAGCACGAACGCCAGGACGGCAATGCCGGCGCACAGACATCCGATGACGGCGGGGTCGGGATTTGCTCCGGCAAATGACATAAGCCATATGCTAATGGGGTTGGAGGAGCTCAGTGTTGCCATGGTGCCGCAGCCAAGCAGGGCAAACAGGCCAACGGATAGGCGCAGTGCCTCCATGTGTCCAAATCGGAAGAATATCGGCTGTGCCAAAAACACCATCATGAGGGAGATGAGCATCGACGCCGCCGAGGCGGTTGCGATTTCAAAGATCGTCTGGCCTGTCGAAGGGATGCCCATGTGGTCGAAGAACGGAAGGGCGAGGATGTTCAGAAGCGTAGCCGCGCATGCCATGACGGCCGAGAAGGCGATAATGCACAGGTAGCGTGCGCAGACGATGTCTTTGCGCGAAAACGGCAGCGTTGCTCGATAGCGCTCCCAGCCGTTTTGGTTATCGTAGCCAGCCAGCGAGTTCATGATTATGATGGGCGACATGGCACTGACCGCGCAGGTGCCGGCGCTCATGCCGGAGTCGCCATCCGTCGCGTTGGCAAGGGTCAACACGACGAATATGAACAGGCCGACGCCGGCGATGCTCGGGAAAAACGAGCGCATGATGGCGGTCTCGGACATAAAGGCGCGTTTCATTTGGATGCTCCTTTCAGCGTAAGGCGCAGATAGTCATCGATGGAAATCCGATCACAGGGAATTTCGGGAAATGCCTCGAGCGCTTCTCGTCGGTTGGGCACGAGCACGTCAACGCTGTAGGCATGACGGGTGGCGCGGGCGCCTTCGACACAAGCCATCAGCTCGGCAGCTTGCGCCTGGGAACAGTGAGCAATGCCGGCGCGATCGGTAATGTCCTCGCGCGGCAGGTCGAACACAATCGAGCCACTATCTGTCTCTTATACACATCTCCGAGCCCACGAGACCCTAAGACATCTCG
>ENA-OYYQ01000514-OYYQ01000514.1-human-gut-metagenome-genome-assembly--contig:-NODE-514-length-16749-cov-6.568168_pt1 | contig 16749 bp, 13 predicted proteins | sample MGYA00243252_ERZ653455 | MGnify/ENA primary metagenome ERZ653455 (study PRJEB26926, sample SAMN06164940) | human gut metagenome | biome: ENVO:00009003; feature: ENVO:2100002; material: ENVO:00002003...
GCAGGCATACTGTCCGTTGTGCGCCTGCGCATAAGCGATAGCGAAGTTCGCGTGGTATCGCACACGTCATGGCGCAGCATCTCGCGCGGCCGCCTGCAGGAGGACGGTTACCATTGTCTGCAGTGTCCGCGCATCACGGTGGGCAAAACGCTTGTCGAAGGACGTCTGTCGGGCGCCTATCTCCATCGCCGCGGAGCCACCGCCGAGAAGGCATTGGGCGCCGAGGCAGAGGTCGCGCTCGAGTGCTTTACCCTGTGGTCGGATCTGTCGGGCGACAGCCTCACGTTCCGTCAGGTTCTCCGCTTTCCGCAGGCGCCGTCGAGCATCGAGCTGGGCGCGCCCGAGAATATCAATGGCAAAATGGTGGTGCCCGTTGCATACGAGACTGCAAGCGGTTGTGGCTGCGCATCGTACGCCGTGATCGGCCAGTCCATCGCAGGTTGGGGCGTTATGTCGCCAGATGCCACAGTGCCCCATGCGGTGCCGTGGCCGCAGCACACGGGCTTTTTGGCTACCGTCAACGAGCAGCTGCAGCATGTTACCTGGACGCGAGGCGCATCGGCATTTGCAACGACACCCGTGGGCGCAGCTGGCTGCGGACCGGCGTCGTTTAGCATGAGCAACAACGGCCGGTGCGTGATGTACGTAGAGAACACCGACGGCAAGGTGGGACAGACTTACGACGAAGAAGGCAACCCGGTGGCGGTAATGGGCAAGCATTTCCGCATCTTCGCCAGCACCCTGATTGACGGCCTGTTCACGGAGCCATTCGTGCTCTGCGAGTTGGAGCACCCCATCGATCAGATAACGACGTTTTTGACCTCGGGCGGCATGCTCTCAGCGCTTGCCACGCACATCATGAGCGCCGAGCAGAGCAAGGCAGAACTGCACGGCATCGAAGTGCCCCTGGTGGCATGCGCCACACCACTGGGCGCGATAGCCAACCTGGGCGCCGTGGTGCCCGGGGCGGCAAGCGAGTCGTTTACGGTAACGGTGCGAAACGACGGCAACACGCTGCTGACCGCAGGAACAGTCGATCTGTACCGAGAGGGCTCCGACCAACCGTTCTCCAGCGCATCCATCGGATTCGGCGCGAACGCACGCATGGCATCGATCTACGACCCGGAGCTTGCCGAGGACGCATCGGCCAACGACATAGCGCATGTGAAGTACACACTCGAGGCACTGGGCGAGCGCTTTGCCACGCACCCGCTGGTAGCCGACAACGGCAACGCCGTGCTGGCACTAGGTTGCACGGCACAGTTCCGCATGAGCTTTGCCATCCCGGAGAGCTGGAGCGACGAGGTGGGCAAACGCGTCACGCTCTACGCAAAGGCGCGTGACCTGGTGGCGCTCGACCCCGTATCGCTCGAAGAGATTCGACCGGGCGCAAACTCCGCGCTGGGCGCCGTGCTGCACGAGCTCCACATCCCCGACGCGTCATGCGAACGTGCAGAGGTGCTGGTGGGCGTAAGCAGCAACGCGGATACGACGGGGCTTCACGACGCCCCGATGACCGTGGACGGCGATGGCGGCTCGAGCGGCGGCGGTTCCGGTGGAAGCAGCTCCGGTGGCGGCAGCGGCTCTGGCAGCGGCAAGGATCACGGCAATAACAAGAGCTCCGGAAAAGCAGGCGCGCTTGCTGGAACGGGTGACAGCAACATCCCCCTGACGGCAGCCGCAGCAGCACTCGCCGCAGCCGGAGCCGGCCTCGTCGCCTACAGTGCCCGCCGCACCGCCCTCGAGCGTAGCAGCAGCGATGAAGCCGGTACGGATGGGTCCCGCTAGCTCTCAGCCGCTTTTTTGAGCGGCGCTGACCCTGTTCGTCGAACAAAAAGGGGCTGGCTCTGATAACCCAGATCAAGCCCCTTGCGCATTAGATATCGTCGGTACCGTCGAGCTCCGCCTCGAGCTTGGCGCGGCGCTTTTTCGCCGTGAAAAACGTTGCGCACAGGGCGGCAAATGTGGCTATGAAAATCATCGTGCCGCAAACCGCGCCCGTCGCCAAGTTCGCCGCCCAATAGACACTTTCGAACGACACGATCTGCGCCTCCGCAATACAGCGCATCGCCGCGATGACAAGTGTGCTCGTGACTCCGCTAATGCCACAGACGAGCAAGAAGTATCCGACAGGAAGATGCTCGGTTTGCCCAAAACGGTTGGTATCGACATAGCCCTTTCGCGTCTGCAATACCACGCAAATCAGCATCACAATAACGAGCCACGCATACATGGCTGCCTCGGCCGGCGTTGCAAAGAGATGCGGCATTTCACTGGCATCGCTGTGGACCCACGCAACCTGTCGAGCTAAGATCTCGTAGAAAAGAATCATCAGCATGCCAAACGAAAGCAGCATGAAACCAATCTTGTAGATCTTCGCGTTCTCAGCCTCCAGGCGTTCATCCTTTGGGCCGGCATATTCACGCCACTTTTGCACGAGCTTTAAATCTTCAAATTTCATATCGACTCCTAAAGAGCGTTAGGGTCGACGTCGGTCTCGTCTTCCCAAAACAGGTCGTTCAGCGTGACGCGCAGCGCTTTGCAAATCGCCACGCACAAGTTGAGCGTGGGGTTGTAGCCGCCCGCCTCGATCAGGCCGATGGTTTGGCGCGTAACGCCCACGGCCTCGGCTAAATCGGCTTGCGAAAGGCCAGCCGCCGCGCGCGCCGCCTTCATGCGTAGGTTCTTTTTGCCCGGCATGGAGTTCCTTTCGTAGTAATGGACAGATATCCGTTGCAACATGACAGAAATATATTGCATTCATCAACGCATGTCAACTATATCTGTCATAATGAAAATCATGTCTGTCATTGCATGTACGGTGTCCGCTGCTCCCGAACTTGCACGGGGCACTGCCTCCGCTCATCGAACACCAAAAAGAGCTGGCCCCGATAACTCGGAGCCAGCCCCGAGTCGCCTGACGCTGGAATCGCAGTTCACTACTTGAGCTTCAGCGCTTCCATCATGGGCACGGCGGCATCCCAGTCGATCTTCCAGCCAATCGACACGCGGACGGTCTCGCCCGTTGCGGGAGCCGTCGCAAACAGCGTATGGCCGTTGTCGGGACCGGTAAAGCGCAGCCACGTTATGCCGTTGTACTCGACCTGGTCGGTTGTTGTCTCCTTGCCTTCGAAGACCTGCTCCAGGCTTGCAACCTCTTCCTCCGGCGAGCGCGGGAAGATGCTGATGTGCAGGCGCCCTCCAGTCTCGTCGTGGAAGAAGTCTGCCTTTTCGTGCTCTTCGTTGGACGAATCCAGCGTGTACCCATCGGCGGCCTCGATACTGTACGATGCGCAATCGATGCCTGTTAAATCTGCCTTCTCGCCAGAATCGGCCACGCCGCCGGCCGCCCTGAACTCCTTGGTCTCGCATCCCGTGGTGTCGAAGTGCATGGCCTCATGATTCTTGGCGGGGGCGTAAGCGTCTACGAACTCGACAGTGATGGGCCCGTAGTACGCCGTCTTGGGCGCCCAGAAGTAGACATACTCAACGGTCTCGCCCGGACCGATATCTTGGCTCTTGGAAAGGTCGATGCCCTCGTAAAGCTCATCGGGAGCCTCGCTTGCAACGTAGTCGAGCACGGCCGCCTTGCCGGAAGTAAACAACGGGTCGCCTGCCTCAAGATCGCCCTGGGCAGCATGCACGTTAAAGGAGTTAAACGTCCTGTTCTTTGCATTGTTGTTGGTGATCTTGACGTGCAGGTAAAAGCCGTCCTGCAGCTTAGCGTCGCCGCGATAGAACGTACCGTGGGCTACCGACTCATAGGTTATACCAGCCACCTCGACCGTCTGCGACTCATAGGCCTTGGCCTTCTTCTCTACGGGAGCACTGCCACCCGAGCTGCCAGCCGAGCTGCTCGGAGCGCTACCGCCGCAGCCTGCCACCGTACACGCCAGCACGGCCGAAAGCGTCACGGTGGGAATTCCTAACAGCAGCTTTTTCGTCATGGGCTTCATCATCCTCACCGCTCCTTTCGGCTTGCAGCTCATCCGTTGCCCGAGGCTTTCGTCGGCCCTGCGGCATCGGCTTCCACTATGAGCGTATGACGAAACGCGGCACCAGCGAAGTGACCCGTGGCCCAAATAACGGCCTGCCAGCATCCCCTATGGGCCAAAAGGACTCGCACACGCACGTCCGTGGCCCATAAAACGAGACGCTTGTCCCAATGTTCGATTCGTTTCATCCGCAAACAAGATAGGGCGCCTTCAACCGCCTTCAAACTTACTCGGACAGAACCGACTCGGTTTTGCCCGAGCAAGCGCCGTTCCACCAAATTCCGAACGATTGTTCGATGGATTTCGTGTTGGGTGGAATCGCCTACGGGCTGGGCTATGCTACCTTGACTATCTATACGACTTAAATGCACAAGAGGAAGCACCAAGAGAGCGAGCATGGCAAAAAACACCGCAAACTATGGTAACGACAGTATTCGTCAGCTCAAGGACGAGGAGCGCGTACGCCTGCGCCCCGCCGTCATCTTTGGCTCGGACGGACTCGATGGCTGCGCGCACGCCGCCTTCGAGATCCTGTCCAACGCCGTTGACGAGGCGCGCCAGGGCTACGGCAAGCTCATCACCCTCACCGCCTTTCGCGATGGCTCTATTCAGGTAGAGGACAACGGCCGTGGTTGCCCGCTCGACTGGAACCCCTCCGAGAAGCGCTTTAACTGGGAGCTCGTCTTTTGCGAGCTCTACGCCGGCGGCAAGTACAACAACAACCAGGGTGGCGATTACGACTTCTCGCTCGGCACCAACGGCCTGGGCTCCTGCGCGACCCAGTACGCTTCCGAGTACATGGACGTCACCGTCTGGCGCGACGGCAACAAGTACTCCTTGCACTTTAAGAAGGGCAAGGTCGTTGGCGCCAAAAAGAAAGCGCTCGAGATTGAGCCCGGCGACGAGAACCGCACCGGCACCACCATCAAGTGGCGCCCCGATCTTGAGGTCTTTACCTCCATCAGCATCCCCCACGAGTGGTATCGCGAGACCATGCGCCGCCAGGCCGTGGTCAACGCCAACGTGACCTTCCGTCTGCGTATCGAGGGCGACGACGGCGAGTTCTCCGAAGAGGACTTCTGCTATCCCAAGGGCATCGAGGACTATGTGCTCGAGAAGGTCGGTACCGACTACCTCACCGAGCCTTTCTTTATCGAGGCCGACCGCCGCGGTCGCGACCGCGAGGACCTGCCCGACTACAATGTAAAGATCACCGCGTGCATGTGCTTCTCGCGCACCTTCACGATGCAGGAGTACTACCACAACTCGTCATGGCTCGAGAACGGCGGTTCGCCCGAAAAGGCCGCCCGTAGTGCTCTGACCAGCGCCATCGATGCCTACATCAAGCAACAGGGCAAGTACAACAAAAACGAGAGCGGCATTAAGTGGCAGGACGTCCAGGACTGTCTGGTGCTGGTGACCAACTGCTTCTCCACCCAGACGTCCTACGAAAACCAGACTAAGAAGGCCATCAATAACCGCTTTATCCAGCAGGCGATGACGGCATTCTTTAAGGAGCACCTCTCGACCTATCTAATCGAGAACAAAGACGCCGCCAACAAGATCATGGAGCAGGTGCTCATCAACAAGCGCTCGCGCGAGAACGCCGAGAAGACGCGCCAGAGCATCAAGACCAATCTGCAGCAGAAGACCGACATGGCCAACCGCGTGCAGAAGTTCATCGACTGCCGCTCCAAAGACAAGGACCGTCGCGAGATCTACATCGTAGAGGGCGACTCGGCAGCAGGCGCCATCCGCACCTCGCGCGATGCCGAGTTCCAGGGCGTTATGCCCGTTCGCGGTAAGATCCTCAACTGCCTGAAGGAGGACTACCCGCGCATCTTTAAGTCCGACATCATCATGGACCTCATGCGCGTGCTGGGCTGCGGCGTAGAGATCAAGGACAAGCGCATCAAGAACCTCGGTGCCTTTGACCTGGATAATCTCAACTGGAACAAGGTCATCATCTGTACGGACGCCGACGTCGACGGTTATCACATCCGCACGCTCGTACTCACCATGCTCTACCGCCTGGTGCCCACACTTATCGACGAGGGCTACGTGTATATCGCCGAGTCGCCGCTCTACGAGATCAACTGCAAAGAGAAGACCTACTTTGCCTACACCGAGCTCGAGAAGAACGGCATCCTCAAGGAGATTGGCGACCAGAAGTGCTCGATCAACCGCTCCAAGGGTCTTGGTGAGAACGATCCGGACATGATGTGGCTCACCACCATGAACCCCGAGACGCGCCGCCTGATCAAGGTAGAGCCCGAGGACGTCACCAAGATGGAGACCATGTTCAACCTGTTGCTGGGCAACGACGAGGCGGGCCGCAAGCGTCACATCTCCGAGCACGGCAAGGAATACCTGGACCAGCTGGACCTGCAGTAGCAGCAAATCGATAACGACGGCCCATAAGAAGTTCAAGAGGAAATCGTGGCAAAGAAGAAGACGAAGAACCAGCCCAAGAAAAAGCAGGTCAACGCCGAGAACGTCATCGGCCTGCACTCCGAGGTCACCGATCAGCCGATCACGCAGACGCTCGAGGTCAACTACATGCCCTACGCTATGAGCGTCAACGTCTCGCGTGCGTTCCCCGAGATTGACGGCTTTAAGCCCTCGCACCGCAAGCTGCTCTACACCATGTACAAGATGGGTCTGCTCAAGGGCGAGCGCCAGAAGAGCGCCAACATCGTGGGCCAGACCATGAAGCTCAACCCGCACGGCGACGCCGCGATCTACGAGACGATGGTGCGCCTGGCCACCGGCAACGAGGCGTTGCTCGCCCCCTTCGTGGAGTCGAAGGGCAACTTTGGCAAGTACTATTCGGGCGATCTGAGCTACGCTGCCTCGCGTTACACCGAGGCCAAGCTCTCCCCCATCAGTGCCGAGATCTTCAAAGACATCGACAAGGACCCGGTCGACTTCGTTGACAGCTACGACGGCGCCATGAAGGAGCCGCGCCTGCTGCCCACCACGTTCCCCAACATCCTCGTCTCGGCCAACAAGGGCATCGGCGTCGCCATGGCGTCCGACATCTGTGGTTTCAACCTCAATGAGGTCTGCACCGCCACGATGCACTACCTCAAGGACCCCGACTGCGACCTGCTCGAGTACATGCCCATGCCCGACTTCTCGACCGGCGGCGAGATCATCTACCGCCGCGAGGAGATGGAAAAGATCGTCGAGACCGGCCTGGGCAGCTTCCAGATTCGCTCCCGCTGGCGCTGGATCCCCGAAGAGCGCATCATCGAGGTCTACGAGATTCCCTACACCACCAAGACCGATGTCATCATCGAGCGCATCGTCAAGCTCTCCAAAGAGGGCAAGGTCAAGGAGATTGCCGATATCCGCGACGAGACCGACCTTTCGGGCCTGCGCATCGCCATCGACCTCAAGCGCGGCGTCGACCCCGACAAGCTCATGGCCAAGCTCTATCGCTCGACCACGCTGCAGGATTCGTTCTCGTGCAACTTTAACGTGCTGGTCGACGGCTATCCCCGCGTTATGGGCGTGCGCCAGATCCTGCACGAGTGGGTTACGTGGCGCATTCAGTCCACGCGCCGCCGCATTAACTTTGACCTGGGCAAAAAGTCCGAACGCCTGCACCTGCTGCACGGCCTCGAGGCGATTCTGCTCGACATCGACAAGGCCATCGCCATCATCCGCGGCACCAAGCTCGAGGCCGAGGTCGTGCCCAACCTTATGAAGGGTTTCGACATCGACGAGACCCAGGCAGAGTTTGTTGCCGAGCTCAAGCTCCGCAACATCAACGAGGAGTACATCCTCAACCGCACCAAGGACATCGCCAAGCTCGAAGGCGAGATCGCCGAGCTTGAGGAGATTCTCTCCAGCGAGGAGAACATCAAGAAGGTCATCAGCGACGAGCTCGCCGCCGTCAACAAGAAGTACGTGATGCCGCGCCGCACGGGCAGGATCGAGCCCCATGAGGTTATCGAAGTGAGCCTGGAGCCCGAGGTCGAGGAGTACCCGGTGACCATCATGCTCTCGCGCGACAGCTACCTCAAGAAGATGACCGACCGCGTGCTCAAGAAGGCCGCTACGCTCAAGTACAAGGACGGCGATAAACCCTTTATCGAGTTCCCGTCCTCCAATACGCACGAGCTGCTGGTCTTTACCAACAAGAGCCAGGTGTACAAGTGCAAGGTCGCGCAGTTTGAGGACACCAAGTCGGCCCAGCTGGGCTCGTACCTGCCGACCGATCTTGAGATGGAACCCGACGAGAGCGTCATCTGGGTCATCGACCCCGAGGACTACAAGGCCGACGTGCTGTTCGTCTTTGAGAATGGCCGCGTGGTGCGCGTTGCGCTTTCCGGATACGTCACCAAGACCAACCGCAAGCGCCTCAAGAACGCCATCTACGGCGGCAGCAAGCTGCTGTATGCCCAGGTGCTCAAGGAAGATCGCGACATCGCGCTGGTCTCGAGCGACTATCGTCTGATGAACTTCAACACGTCGCTGCTCAAGACCAAGACGACCACCAACACGCAGGGCGTCCAGGCCTTTACCGCCAAGAAGGGCCGCTCAGTCACCACCGTCGGCACAACCGAGGAAATCCTTGGCGCCGGCGTCTCGGCCGAAAAGTTCACCGCGCAGAGTCTGCCCTCCGCCGGTGCCCTCATGAAGGAAAACGACATGCCGAGCCTGTTTGACTAGGACGACGGCAGTCGAGCTGGTCCAAGCCACAAACCAACGGGGCCCGGAGCGCAGTAAATACTGAGCTCCGGGCCCCGCCATTAGACATGCAAGGCAAAGACGACAATGTCAGCAACTACGCATGGCAATCAGCAATCCTCTTGGCAACCATCAATCAAGACCGCGCCACTGCCACGTAAATCATATGCTCCACACCGGGACCGCCTGGACATCCTTGGTAATGAGGTATGGTTCCGGAGTTTGACAGACAACGTGCCCAAACCCGATCTCATAGCCAGATAGGCCGTCAAGACAGGTAAAGTTCTTCACCGCGTCTCTACTCACCGTAGCAGACATCTTCACCTCGACGGGATGTAAGATATGACCCTCTTGGATGAGCAAATCGATTTCGCGCTTCTTTTGATCCCGGTAGAACCATACATCACGAAGGCTCTTCCCCGCATTCATAAAGCTCTTCAAAATTTCTGAGACAACGAACGTCTCAAATATATGCCCCGCCGCGGCCCCGTTGCGCAATTGCTCCGGTGTTATCCATCTCGTAAGATGACAAACAAGGCCCGTGTCCATGAAGAATATCTTTGGGGTCTTGGTCAGACGCTTATCGACATTAGGCCAAAAGGGCTCGACAATCCGAACGATGTTCGACGCCTGCAAAACCGAGAGCCAAGCCTTTACCGTCTTACGGTCGACATCAACGGTGTTTCCAATATCGGTGGCATTCAACAGTTGCCCCGTTCTCGCTGCGCACGCGACCATAAAGCTGTAGAACTTCGCCTCATCCTTCACGTTTACAAGATCGCGAACATCGCGTTCGAGATATGCGGCAACGTAGTCGGAATAATAGGAGTCCCAATCGATATTCTGGTCTTGCAGTTCGGGCATCGAACCCCTATGGATGATGTTCCAAATATTTCCCGAAGACATCTTAGATGCTAAGGAAATCTTTTCGGGGATATACGGACGAGGACTCTGGGAACCGCCGACGAGCTCTCGCAAGCTTAGAGAGGGCATCTCCAAGATTCTGATCCTCCCCGCCAAAGATTCGCTCACCCCCTTCATGAGGTGATATGTCTGGGATCCCGTGAGGACGATTCGGCCCTTCTCCCCTGATTGATCAACAACCCACTTCACCGGAGAAAAAAGCTCAGGCACGCGCTGAATCTCATCGATGATAATCGGCAGATCATGAGACTCGAAAAACAGGGCGGCGTCCTCTTTTGCAAGGAGATAATCCCGCGGGTTCTCCATCGAAACATAGTCGAATCGGTCGCCCAGATGTTGCTTGAGAACCGTCGTCTTCCCAACTTGGCGCGCCCCGGTCACCAGGACAACTTTTCCCTGCCCCAGCATCGAATCTATCGTCTGTTCAATTTCGCGCTCGATGTACATAGAATCGCCTCCTGTTCGGAGTTCATTATCTCGCACAAACCTAAATCGGTCAAAATCGGGAATAGAACTCCCGATTTTCACCCTCAGTCTTCTGTTCGATTCTGGCCCCAGCAGGGTCTCGGAGATAGCCAAGCGCATGGGCGTCGCTAGAAACTACGCAAGTCAGTACAAACGCCGCCTCCTCGAAGACGGCGTTATCGGGGAGCGCGGACGTGGCCTCGTGGGCTTTGACATCCCCGCATTCAGGGAGTTCTTGAGCGAGAAGGCGTTTTAGCTCGCCGGAATTGCCCGCGAGAGCATCAACGCTTGGCAATCAGCAATCCTCTTGGTAAGGACAGCAAGCATTTCCGCTCGTGCCGATTGCCATGCGCTCTTCTTGTCCTTAGGCCAGCTTGCGAGCGAGCTCTCGCACCTCTTCCAACTTGGGCGAGGAGGCCATGCTGTCGCGCTCGGTCATACCGCTGATGGTGACAACGCCTTGGTCCTCCCACTTGCAGTATGCGCATGCGGACTTGTACATGGCGATCGCAGCATCATAGACGCCCTCGCTGTGGCTATCGAGCAAAAGGGCCGTCTTGGTGAACGGGAAGCCCGTAGCACCGAAGGCGTAAAGGCGGTCGATGGCGGCTTTCTCCTGCGCGGTAATATCAAACCAGTAGATAGGCGAAGCGAAGACAACCATATCGGTGCCTTTCAGCGACTCGATCACCTTGGCCATGTCGTCCTTCTGCACACAGGTGCCCTCATGGGTAAAGCAGTGCTGGCATCCCAGGCAACCAGCGATCTTCTTGCTGGCAACGCGGACGACCTCGACCGCATGGCCGGCCTCACGCGCGGTCTCGGCAAACGCTTCGACCATAATGTCGGTATTGGCGCCCTTACGCGGGCTACCGCTCAATACAACGATATTCATAGGAATCTCCCTCCTTCATGCCGCAGGCGCGCGGCACGTTTTTTGTTGTAACCAAAACGGATGGAGCTATTCAGTCGTCTGCAGACCACATCTCTTGTTCGCGCTCTCTAGACACAATCCCATTGGCTGATAACTCCCCAGCCACCTTGATTCTCTCTCCAAGAATCAAGCGGGCAGAATGTTGCTCGCGAAGTGTCGGCTGTGGGAAAATTAACTTGAGCTTTCTCCCTGCTCGCGTAAGCGTTCGCGTGAAAGAGCCTAGTCTCATCGGCCAGGCGCAATATTGATCCGCGGAAACCGGCCTACGAACAAGGAGCGCCTTATGTATGGACAGCATGCACCACAAACCCAGAACGATCGAACCAGCTCGTTTATCCGCAGCGTCAAGCGTCATGCGAGCGTTAGAGTAGTCGCCTTCGGAGCGATTATTCTTGTGTCCGGGCAGCTCTTGCTACCCGGTTCGGCACTGGCAGCCGAAATGCCCGAACCCGATGCTGCAACGCTCATTACCTGCGATGAAGCCAACGCGGAAGGCAACCTCACAGCTACCGACGTTGTCGACCATAACTATGACCTGGAGCTCCCTCCCGCCTTCATGTTGGTCCAGAATGAGGCGTTTGTATACGACTTCCCCGACAAACCCGAGGACTTCATCTACGGGCTTAACGACACCGTCCATCTCTTCAAGATTGACACCGATACCGAAAGCCTTATAAAAACCGAGAACCCCAAAGAGGCAAGCGTCTCTATTGCCCTGACCATGATTGATAATCACGTAAGAGCAACCGTAGTCTTTACAGGCGGCTATGCCGACGACCAAATCCCTTATAGGCTAAACCTCATCAGCTCAACCCTCCTTGGCACGCAAGTTGACCATGACTACGATAGCGGCCAGGGGATTATGCGCGAAACGCGGCACGACTACTACATCCGCTACGTCTTCGACAGCGACGTGCACTTGATTGCAACCGACGCGACCGATCCCGAGCCCAGCCCTGACGTTAAGCCGAACCCAGAGGTGAAACCCAATCCAGAAACCAAGCCCGAGCCCACGCCGCAGCCTAAAACAGAAAAGTCAGCCGCAGCCTCCTCCCCCGCCAAGACACCAGCGGTCGTTAAGCACACCGAGACTGTCCTGCCCGCAACAAGCGACAACGGCGCAACGGCAGTCGTCTTGAGCGCAGTTGGCGTAGCGATCGCAGCAGCCGGCATTTCCGCGACAAGGAGCCGCAACCGCTGGCTAAAATATGGCAAATCGACGCACGGAAAGAAACGTATCGATGCTGGTGGATTTCAACGAGGTCAAAGAGGCAACCATCCCGGGAGTGAACAACGAGACGGGCGAGATGAATGCCAGGTTGTAGATGGACGGGCAGGGCAAGATTATCCCGATGGCTATTCATTCAGGCGGCTCGATTGGTCCGCACACGCGCTCGGCGCACACCAGAGCCGCAGGCAAGGCACATGTCGGAAAACGAGAGTGGATAATCTCCCACTTTGAGCCTAACTTTGAGCTCAAAGTGGGAGATTATCCACTCTCGTTCATCAAGCGTCCGATAATCCACGATCGTGTGTCCATATTTCCACGCTCGTGCAGGCGTGTCGGAAATGCACGCTCCATCCTTGGTAGCAGGAAGCGCGCTTCGAACAGCGAAAGCTAAAGCGCAAGCAAAAGCATCGCGGGCATTAATCAATGCCGACATGAATCGGAGCCGGCCTCCACTCAAATTAGATCGCCGTCGTCTTTCATAAACGACACCATGTTCAGATGCCTGACGCCGTCCCTCTCCTGCAGCAGGGGATCAAGCGTGAAAAGGTAGCGCGGATACCCGTCCCTGATGTGGCCGAACGGCCTGTACTCCCGCTCCTCTACGTCCCTATCGGCGATTGTCATCGAAACCTGGATGTAGGCGTAGGCGTTGCGCCTACGAGCGATGAAGTCGCACTCGAGCTTCCCGATACGGCCTACGGATAGTTTATATCCCCTCGAGCGGAGATAGATGTACAAGGCGTTTTCCAACGAGGGCCCGTAGTTCAACCGGACATCGACATTACGAGCAAAATAGATGCCTGGATCCGCGAGGTAGTACTTCTCCTCGCCGCGCAACGATTTGCGGGACTTAAGGTCGAATCTCTCGCATCTGTAGAGCACCTTGGCATCGACGAGCATCTGGATATACGCGGCAATCGTCCGCCTCTCGACGGCAATGCGCTCTGACTTGGTGAAATAGTCGTGAAGGTTGGTGAGACTCGTTGGCGCACCGTAGTTGTTGATGACATAGGTCATGACACGGTTGAACGTATCGATGTTCCGGATCTTGTTGCGAGACCTGATGTCCTTGTCGACGATCTGCCCAACGACGTCCTCGATATAGCGAGCCTTCGCCTCGGGATCGTCGTATTCCAGAGACCGGGGAAACCCACCATACCGTAAGTATTCGTCAAATTCGATTTGCGCGTCACCGACCTCCTTGCCCATGAACCTCTTCATGTCGAGGAACTCGGAAAAGGACAGGGTGAACATCTCGAACTCCACGTATCGACCCGTGAGCTTGGTCATCAGCTCGCCAGACAGCAGATACGAGTTGGAGCCTGTGATGAATATCGAGAAGCCGCCATCTGAGTTGTAAGCGTTCACGACCTCCTCGTAGTCTCGGACGTTCTGCACCTCATCGATGAAGAGGTATTTGAAGTCGTCGTCAGCAAGAAGCGACTCGATTTTATCCTCCAGCTGATCAGGCGTCTTAATCGAGCGGTTGCCGCGCTTATCAAGGTCGAGATAGATGATGTCCTTATCTTCGACGCCGCGATCTCTCAGTTCTTCGACAATCGTCGCCATGAGGCAAGATTTGCCACAGCGGCGGATACCCGTGATCACCTTGATCAGGTCGTCATCGTAGAACGGCCGGATTTTTTTCAAATAATGCTCGCGATGATACAGTTTCAAGGAAATCGCCTCCCCTGTTTAGCTTATCAGAGGAGGCGATAATCGTCAGTTAAGACACCTATTTTTTCAATTTTGCAGAAGTTGGTTTCTTAAACATTACTCCCACTCGATGGCGTTGATTCTGCCGTCCCGTCGTTTCAGTTGTATTCAGCTTTCCGCGCCCTTCCTCACGCACAAAACGCCCCTCTCGCGTTGGCTAGTTGCAAAACGACAGCTCCGGGAGCTCGCCCGTCTCAATCACGTGCGCGAGCATGGCGGCAAAGCCCTGCGTGTCGTCGATTTGGAACTGCATGTGGTTGTGGCCTCTGAAGATCGGGAAGTTGCCCTTGGGCCAAGCTTCCATAACAGCATCTCGATATTTGAAATGGTCTTCCGCCGATCCGAATTCCCAAAACGTGCGTTTCTGAAGGATTGCCGGCAGCATGGGAAACGGCGCGTCCACGAGGCTATCGGTCATCTGGCGCCACATATTTGCTAATGTGAGTCTGCGGCCCGCCTCGATGAAGTACGGACGGATAGCCTCATCGTCGCACCACATGATACGTTTGAGCGTGGCGCCGCGGGTCCAATACAGGCTCTTTATAGCTAGGTACAGCAACGGCGCCATGGCAGCTCGCGCCCCAGCGCCTATCTGCGCAAACTGTCCCCCATCGAAAAAGACATGATCCACCGGCACCGCGCCGCGGGCGAGAAACGCCATCCCCAGATCAACGCCGATGGAAGAGGCGACTACGAGCGCCAGACGGTCAACCCCATGTCCGCGAAGGAATTCCTCGACCTGGCGCACCTCGTCTGCTCGACCCGCATAGCGCTGGTTCTCGCAATAGACCGTCGACGTCGGCATGACGCAATAGTACCGATCCGCCAAGTGCTTCGCCACGCGCTCGCTACTTTCGCCCACAACGCCCATGGCATGGAAAAATAGGATTGCGGGGTTTGTCGGGTCCCCGAGAGTCGAAAAGCGCATGATATGCCTCCATGAGTTAGCCATTGGAAACTGTTTAGCACATGAGCCGTTCTTCTCCCCGCCGATGGCGCTGCCTTCACCAGATGCATATACCGGCATTCCCGTAATCGATAATGACTGGGCCTTGCGGGCTCTCAGCGATCAGATCTTGAGGCAGCATACGTCTTGCTATGGGCTCGACTCGCACGACCAGCCTTGCCGGCTCGACGAGGAGAGGAGGAAAGCCGACAAACTCCGCACGATTGAGCTCCCGAGCAAGCTCTACGCCCGCATTGCAGAGCCGAACGACGGCTGCTGATTCGTGTGCTATAGTTAGATAGCTCTAACTGTTTGGGGGCGATAGCCATGCACGAACGCAAGGGCTTCTGGGACAAGAATGCTGGTCGGTACGACCGTTTCATGCGAAACGACCGGGCGGCGTATGAGAAGATGTATGGGCTGATCCGGCCAGTGGTGAAAGCAAAAACCGTACTGGAGGTTGCCACCGGCACGGGGCTTATCGCAAAGAACATCGTGAATGCGGCGGCGCACATCGAGGCTACGGACGCTTCTGCAAAGATGATCCTTGAAGCAAAACGGGGCAATCAATCCGCAAAGCTGCACTTTTCCGTACAAGATATGTTCCACCTGCCCTATGCACAAAAGTCCTTCGAAGTGGTGATCGCGTCCAACGCGCTTCACATAGTGCCGCATCCGGAAAAGGCCCTGCAAGAAATCAGGCGGGTGATGAAGGACGACGGCGTGCTCATCGCGCCAACCTTCACCCACGCGGGGAACTCGGTTTCCGGCAAGGCAAAAGCCTTTTTCATGAGTATGGCGGGATTCCCCCTCCACAGCAGGTGGACAAGCGAGGAATACCTACGTTTCCTGCGTCAAAACGGCTGGGCGGTGCAGAAAAGCGCGGTGCTGAAGGCCTCGTTCCCGTTGACCTATGCGGAATGCACGAAATCGGAGGGACCAGATGTCGTTCTTTGAAAACACCCGCAAGCCCGTGGGCCTCGGCGGAAAACTTATGGTTGCCATGATGAACCTGGGCCACAGCCCTGTGGCGCGGTGGGGACTTCGATTTCTACGACTTGCGCCAAATGCCAAGGTGCTGGATTGCGGCTGCGGCGGCGGGGCGAACATAAAACGGCTGCTGAAAAAATGCCCACATGGCGTCGTCAAGGGCATCGACTATTCGCCCGTCAGCGTGGAGAAGACTAGAAAACTCAACCGAATTGCAATTCAGGAGGGGCGTTGCGCCGTTCTGCAAGGCAGTGTGGCAGATATGGCGTTTGAGGATAGCTACTTCGATGCCGCCACGGCCTTTGAGACCGTCTATTTTTGGCCTGATTTGCCCCGCTGCTTCCGCGAGATCCGGCGGACGCTGAAGCCAGGCGGGACAATTCTTATCTGCAACGAGAGCAATGGCAATACGGACAAGGACGAGAGGTGGACGCAGATCATCGGCGGCATGACCATCTACAAGGACATTGAATTAAAGGCGTGTCTGGAGCAGGCGGGTTTTCACGAGGTGCAGATGCGCAAAAAGAAAAGGTGGCTCTGCGTCACGGCGCGGAAGTAAGGGTATCAAGCACGGGCATTTTTGCATCCATCCTGCACATGGCGATAGGCATGACGGTCATAGCGGCTATGCTGGCGGCAATTATGACAGTTTTTATTCACTGAGGAAGAAACCTATGGAATGTAAAATTGAGAAAAACACCGTGCAGGAGACGCTGATCCTCCCGCTATATTCCCGGAAGCTGTGTACGGAGCTGTACCCGAACCTTTACAGGGATGAAACAGCGGTTCGTCTGCTCGACCAGATCGACTACGACTTTTCAGAGGCAGAGAAAAACTCCCGCAGCCTGAT
>ENA-OYYQ01000535-OYYQ01000535.1-human-gut-metagenome-genome-assembly--contig:-NODE-535-length-16317-cov-7.136330_pt1 | contig 16317 bp, 16 predicted proteins | sample MGYA00243252_ERZ653455 | MGnify/ENA primary metagenome ERZ653455 (study PRJEB26926, sample SAMN06164940) | human gut metagenome | biome: ENVO:00009003; feature: ENVO:2100002; material: ENVO:00002003...
TCTCGTGGGCTCGGAGATGTGTATAAGAGACAGGTTTTTTCATAAGTAGTATCCTCCCTTTCATCTGTTATGTATTCCCGTAAATAAATTTCCGCCGACTCTATAAAGCATTCTCTACCTTATCCCATGTGTGGGTCAGTTCAAATTGTGCCTGTGTCAAGTAAAAATAAGTCTATTTCACGGCAGCCTTCGCACCCTGATCCTGCACCGGATCATCCCAGGTCACATCAATATAGCGGTAGCTGCTTCCGTCTTTCACATAATTCCACGCATGTGATCCGCCACCGGCTTCACCCGGAACGGCGATCGAACAGATGCCGGCTTTTGCGGCAAGCAGGTTAAAAACACCTGCATAGCCCTGACATACCGCCTTTTTCTCAATCAGACAACCATATGCGGTATAGGCATCATCATATCCGTATCTGCGCGCGTTCTCATCGTAGACACAGTTTTTCACGAGATAATTGTGGATCGCACGCAGCTTCTGTTTGCGCGTCATTCCGTCCCTGATAATCCGGGGAATAATCGCGTTCGCCTTTGCATTCGCCTGTTTTATTTTACCCGTGATCTGCGCCGCACTCAGGTCATTACCTGCCCGGTAATCAAATGTTCCATCGGTACTCTTCCAGATGACCAGACTATAATTGTACTCCGGATGATGCTGCAATGCGAGTACAAATGTCTCGTAATACACCGCTCCGTCCGCACAATAGCTAGTGCTGTAATCACGCTTTTTCATCGCCTTAAGCACATGCTTATAGGCATCTTTTTCGGACTTGACGACTGTGATCTTTTTCGTAAACCGAAAAGATATGTCAAAGTTCCCTTTTTATTATACAGGAAGTCTCCTATAATGTCAAGCCCTAAATCACTGATTTTTCAGGCTTTTCTTTAAATATTTACCTCATAAAACAGAGCCACAAGTGTATGACAGTCATTGTATCTTGTACTGAATAGTTAGAAGAGGGTGCAGTTTATAAAGCGTCCCTTTGTTTTGCTTTATAAAGGCTATAAATCCTCTGTTAACTATGATGGTGAACCTTCCGTGTCTAATGGTATCGTGTACCAACTTCCTTCGTCCCACCTGCTCATACACCGAGTGCCCGCTAAGCTTTCTAACAGGGTCATTGCCCTACGGAGTGAACTACTGCAGGCTACAGCTCTTGTTTATATTTTGATTTTACTGACCTGCCCTTTCCGCAGGGTACGGATATTCCGTGGACGCTTCCCTTGTTTCGTTACCTGCTGGTCATTGTGCTGATGCAGTGCTTGTTGCACTCCATCGTTATCGGGTTTCTTTCCAGAACCCTGCCCGATTTCGGAATCATCCGCAACCCGGCAAGGCTCTGGAATAAATAATGCTGTCGATTGTCTTATGCTGCAATCGCTTCCTTCTTTTCCGGCCGCCTGATGTCCATCAGCATCTTCTTCGGATCATAGACCGTTCCCTTCTTCAGAATCGTATAAACGATTCTCAAAAGCTTGCAGGCTATCACAATCAGTGACTGCATCTTTTTCAGCGGATTGTCAGGGCGTGTCGTGTAGTACACATGGAGTTCTTTAACTTCCTCCGCATGAGCCACTGCTGACTTTGCCGCCTGGAATAACCAGTATCTGAGTCGTTTGCGTCCTCTGTGACTGATTTTGGTCTCTCCCTTATGCTTTCCTGAGCTACATGCTACAAGACCTAATCCGCTTAATTTTTGTATTTCCTTAACATCATCAAATCTCGAAATGTCTCCCATCTCTGCAAGAATTCCGGAAAGAATATTTATTGTGTCAGGCACCATTGTTTTCAAACTGCATAACATCATCCGGCGGATTCAGAGCATACAAAAGTCCATACGGCGAGCTGTATTCCCATTTCACTGGGATACTGACAAGCGCCGGGTGGACATCCTGCCAACATTCCAGTATTAAGAGAACATTCCCGGTTTCTATACAGCGGTTAAATACAGACATATCATAATATTTATTGTGTCAGGCACCATTGTTTTTTCATTCTCGGCATTGGAAGAACTTCTGCATATCTTCTGGTGAAAGAAGAACATTTCAGTTCCATTCCTCTGCCAGCAGGAAGTCACGAATATTGCGGTGTTTGATTCCATCTCGGCTCATATCCAGTTCGTCCATCGTTACAACGTATTTCGGGAAATTGTCACGAACACCGGCAAACGCCCCAAACTCACGCTGGATGGTTTCCTCCGAGGCAAGTAGATAGGAAACCTGAACATACAGCTTTTTCCCATGATCTTCACATACGAAGTCAATCTCCTTGTCAGAGACTTTCCCAACAGTCACAGAATAACCACGGCGCAGCAGCTCCATGTAGACAACATTTTCAAGGACAAGGTTAATGTCCTTCATGTTGCCACCGTACACGGCTTCCCGGACACCATGATCTGCAACATAGTATTTCTCGTTGACGGTCAGGATTTTCTTTCCCTGGAGGTCTTGGCGCTTCACCTGATAAAACAGGAATGCGTCCGTGCAGGCTTTGATGTAGTTCAGTACCGTTTCTGGTGAAACGGAGCGCCCTTCACTTTTCAGATACTTGGAAATGGCTGTGGAAGAAAAGGTAGTGCCGATGTTGGAAGTTATATAAGCAATAATTCTCTCCAGCATATCCACATCACGGATATTGTTTCGCTTGATAATATCTTTCAGCTCTACGGAGTTGAACAAGTCCCGCAAATACTGACGACTGGCGGCATCGTCGTAGCGAAGGTTGCTCAAATAGGGCATTCCTCCCAGCGTCAGATATTTTGTAAAGCATTGTCTTTCGTCTGCACCTTCGTAAACGGTGTGATACAGCTCCATAAACTCTCTGAATGAAAACGGGTAAATCACGAACTCCACATACCGTCCGGCAAGATAAGTGGCAAGCTCACCGGAAAGCAGCTTGGCGTTGGAACCGGTAATGTATATATCACAATCCAGCTCCACCCGGAAAGAGTTGATACATTTTTCCCAATCAGCCACCTCTTGGATTTCGTCGAAGAACAGATAAACCTTGCCGCTGATTTCTTTTGTTCTGCGAAGGATTTCATCATGCAATGCAACAGCCGTACAAAGGTGTGCATTGCTCATGTTCTCAAAATTCAGGGAAATAAACTGTTCTGGTTGGACCCCGTTTTGGGCAAGTTCCTCTTGGATCAGGCTCAGCATGACAGATTTTCCACTACGGCGAATCCCTGTCAGAACCTTTATCAGCTCATTTCCGATAAAAGGACGGATACGGCTCATATAAATTTCTCGTTTAATCATGTAGACCAGCCTCCCTTCTGAAACTGTCTATATGGTACCACGGCTATAACTGATTTTCAATACCGCAAATCCAGTTTTATCAGATATAATTGATAAAATACGAATTTCGACACAATCAGGCAGTTATACCGAGCGAAGTTTGGCTATGCGTTTTTATTGTGTCAGGCACCATTGTTTCATATTGAAATATAGTGTCTCTGTGCATGTTCTATATACCTCTGATTATATAATATTCAATTTATATAATCTCTCAAATGCTTTTTTATCAAAGTCTGCTTCTGTAATATATAGCTTTCTATCGCTATCAATGTCATTCTAACTCAATAGTCATATCAATTATACAATTAAAAGCAAAGATGCTGCTAACTGAATAACAACATCTTTGCTTGTTTAGAATGGGGATTATAAAATTTTAATGATAGTATACTGTGACATAAATATTTTTTAATGTTGCTGCTGCAACAGTTCCCGTTGAATACCTTGTAGATTCAAATTGAACATAATAATTTCCAACAGGGCTTAAATTATAATTGCCAAAATCTGCAAAAGTAAGAGAACTATTCCAACTTTTGCTGTCTGTATATCTGTCAAATGTGCCATCTCCATTATCCTCATCTTTAGCAACAAATAATTCGATGTTTCCACTACTTCCACTACTTTTTGTGGATGTAACCACTATTTTACTGATTGTGGAGCCTGACGGAACAGATGTGCTGCTGATTGTAAAAGAACCAAGAGCGGAAGTTGCCACTGTATCATTTGTTCCAAAAAAGGAATTTAACATTCCAACAGAATGTCGTGATGATCCAGAAGTTAATGCTGTCGGAGTTATTTCAAATGTCATTGTTTTCTCCGTCTCCGAATAATTTTCCTGAGTTTCTGCCGCAAAAGCTGTGACATTCATTGTAAAAAGCATGACAACACATACAATAATAGAAAAAAAACGTTTTCTCCTAATGAATCTACCTCCATACTTTATGTAATCATCCCCATCTAAATATACTAAATTGAAAAATCAAATCTTCCACCGATTTTATTATCCTCTGGTTTGATAGAATTCCATTCAATATTTTTAATTTTATCCAAAAGTTCATCTTTTGAATTTGCTTGAACAGTAGCTTTTTTTACTTCAATTTGCTTTAATTGTTCCTTTTTCTTCGCCTCTTTCTTCTCCGCAGCTTTCTTTTCCTGAATTTTTTCAAGATATTCTTTCTGACTAGCTGATGTTTTTTCTAATTGAGCAAAGAATGTTGTAGTTCCATCACTATTAAAAGAAATACCAAACTTTGTTATTTTTGTATCAGTATCTGCACTGTTTTCTATTCCGTTTGTCTTACCAAATGCTCTTTCAAATCCAAACTGAGCATTGATTTCATCCGACATACGCAAAGCACCTTCAATACTATGCATCTTTTCAGCATAATATTTGGGATCGGATGCCATCTTCTCCATTTCTTCCTTTGAGAAAATAACCGTAAACTCTTTATCACTTTGTGCTAAAATATCTTTAGCATTATCACCATTTTCAAAATCTGCAACCATAAAGTCCATATCTGTTCTTGAGCCACGCATATCTTTAAGCATTTTTTGTGCCTCTTTACTTAGATTTTTTTCGGCTATACTTTCTGTCACATTTTTCTTGACCTTATCATTTTCTGTTGTTTTCGCTGTTTCTTTTTTCTTATCTACTGTACCTGCCTTGTAGGTATTCTGATAACTTCCATAAACAGTACCCGTTGTATTCACATTCATTGACATATCCTTTGTCCTCCTTCTCTGAATCCGTTCTTTATTATTTATTGTTTCTAATATTATATATCGGCTTTATTCCGAAAACTATAATCCTCCCTGTTATTTTTATCCCATGATTATTGAAAATCTAAAATTTGAAATTCACTCTTAAATCAGATTATGCATTAAATATTATTGCTATTGACAAACCACCTAAATATGAATCAAAAGATACTTCTTGCTCAACAGAAAAAAGCAGCCTATTGCAAGTTTATTGTGTCAGGCACCAATTGTTCCAATGCAATTTCGGCATTTTTATCGCAAACGAAGCGGCAGAAGAAAACCTGAAAAAGAAACGGGATGGCAGCAACAAGTATCTCTATGAACTTGACTTTTCTTCAGCATTAAAAACAGCCAGAAAGTTCTTCATGCGCAGGGATTCTGGAAGGCACATCGATATTATCCGGCTGATGATGAAATATGTCCACGCAGTGAAAGACAGGTTCCGGCAGTTTCAACGGCCTCTCCGTGGAATCAGCGCAATTCATTTTGGATATCGGTAAGTTCTGCAACTGAATATCCTTCTTTTTGGCAGATGGACAGCATCTGTCTTTTTGGCATACCTGTTTTTGGCTTTTTGAGTTCAAAATATCGGATATTTGACAACAACTGAGCTATCGAACAAAACTTCGAACAACTGACTTAATGGCATTGCCATTGTTTTTCCATTTGTTCCTTTGATGAATCTTCTTTTTTATCTTCTTCACCAGTTCCTGAATCTTCTGGAAAGATTCTTCGCTGATTGTATGTTCCATCCGGCATGCATCATGATTTGCAGTTTCTGGAGATACCCTATCAGTTCTAAGAATTTATTAAGAAATTCTGCCGTTCTCCATTTCATATACTACATCGGCCACGTTCATTGTGGATACTCTGTGGGATACCAGGACAACCGTTTTCTTCTTGGCCGATTCTTTCAATGATTTTAAAATGATTCCCTCGTTTAAAGAGTCGAGGTTCGATGTAGGCTCATCGAGCAGGATCAGAGGGCATTCATGGAGAAATGCTCTTGCAATTCCGATTCTCTGTTTTTCACCACCGGACAGCGTATCACCCAGTTCTCCGACTTCTGTATCATATCCTTTCGGAAGTGTCATTATGAAATCGTGGATAGACGCTTTCTTTGCAGCTTCCATAATCTCTTCTCTGGATGCTCCCGGCTTTGCGATTGCGATATTGTTTGCAATCGAATCATGGAACAGGTGCGTTTCCTGTGTGACATAACTTTCCATATCTCTCAAATGCTTGGTCGGAATCTTGCGGACATCTGTACCGTCTACCGATACACTTCCATCCTGCACATCCCAGAACCGCATCAGCAGTTTTAAGAGCGTAGATTTTCCGGAGCCGCTCGCACCATGAATCCCTGTGATTTTACCCGGCTGTAATTTCAGTGAATAGTTATCTAAAATAACCTCATTATCATAAGCAAATGTTACATGCTCTGCCTCTGCTCCTGTAAATTCATGTTCCATGCTCTCTGCACCGGAAGTTTCCACGTCACCCGGAATTTCTTCCACAAGCGGTGTCTCTTCCAGAAGAGAAAGAACACGCTCACCACTTGCCAGTGTCTGGTTCAGGTTATTGGAAAGGCTTGATAATGCTACTACCGGTCCGAAAGAACCCATCATTGCGATGGTGCAGGTTAAGATTCCCTCGAATCCCATCGCACCTTTGTCGTACAGCCAGATCGTCAGTGCAAGCATTCCAAAAGATGCAAGCAGGATAACCATGTTCGTAAATGAACGCTGTGAGCCTTCCATTTTGCTTAATGACTCCTGCATTCCTGCAAGATTTTTGGAATGCTCAGACATCTGCTCTTTTCTCTTTTCACCCTGTCCGTACTGGATGGTCTCGTCCAGTCCACGTAAAGAATCCAGAACAAAACTGTTCAGTTCTCCGAAGTTTGTCCGAAATTCCATTCCCTTCTGGCTTCCACGTTTTCCATTCCACATCGGGATGACAACACCGACAATCAGATAAGCTACCAGAGCAATCACTCCTGCCAGCCAGTGATATCTTCCGATAAAAATCACCATAATAATTGAGGTCAGCGTTGCAATCGCAATCGGAGAAATGGTATGTGCATAGAACACTTCCAGTAATTCGATATCGGTTGTAATAATCGAGATCAGATTTCCCTTATCCCGTCCTTCCAATTTTACAGGGCAGAGCTTTCTCAGTGCCGCAAACACTTTGTGACGGATGATTGCCAACAACTTAAATGCGATAAAATGATTACAATACTGTTCCACATAATGCAGGATTCCACGAAGCACTGCAATTACGATCATGACTGTAATAATCGTTTTTACTGGAGTAAATACCCGCCACATATTGTCCACCGGAACAATCATTCCGGCTACTCCTGTCAGAAGACCATGCATGATAACCTGTCCTGCCAGTATCGTCAGGAAGATTGCACATAAATAACCCAATGTTCCAAGGATGATTGCTGCCAGCATGATATGGAGCAAGGGTTTTACCAGACCAATCAGACTTCCCATGATCTGGATGGCACTTCTGCGTTTTGTTGTATTCGTATTTTCACTCATTATGCCATTCCTCCTTTTCCATAGTTTTCCAGTGCCATCTGGCTTTCATACAGATGTCTGTACGCACCATTCTGGCTCATCAGTTCGTCATGCTTTCCGCTTTCTTTGATTTCTCCGTCTTTTAAGAAATAGATCTTGTCAGACTTCACGACATTTGCCAGTCTGTGGGAGATCAGAAGTACCGTCTTTGTCTTTGCCAGTTCGTGAATCACATTATGAGTCTCAGCATACTCAACCATTATCTGGTATTCCTCTTCTTTGAATTTAACAGTCACCTTATGGTCAAAAGGTTTCTCTGCTTTTGGTCTTCCAGTTCTAGCCATCTGTATGCCTCCTTCATATCTTAATCATATTATACTTTTGGTCTGACCGAAAGTTAATACATTTTTTCTCTCTTGGCTCATTTTTCTCCATACTTGTTTGTAGCATCATCATCAGGTCTTATTTGTATGGAAATGCAAGGAGCAATGACAATCTTTGCAGTAAATCTTAAGAGAATAATTAAATTAATGAATGAAAAATAAGAACTTTATCCGAAAAAGACAAGCAATTTATATTTCGCCTAACAAAAAATCCACCAGAATCATAAAAACTCTGATGAATTTTTTCTTTTTTATTAAAGTCAAAATAAAAATGGTATGTTTTTCAGTGCCCTCTCATTTTGTAGATAGGGGTAGTATAATGTATAATGTCGAGATATTACGAAGATAACTCGTAGAAAATGCAAAGTCCAGTCGCAAGTTTAGACACGATATTTCTCTTAACCGTCGTATAAAATCAACATTTGCAGGGATTTATCAAATTCCGACATACCGTCTTAGAAAATGAATAATCCCTCGCAATTCATTATGAACTACGAGGGACTGCTTACTGACTGTTAAAGCGGTAGCCGATCTCACGAACACTATCTATGGAAAAGTGAGAGTTTGTATCACAAAGTTTTTTACGAAGATTCCGAATGTAAAAGCCTACGGTATCCTTTTCATTGCCTGCTGATATTTCGCCCCACACCTTATCATAAATCTGCTCGTATGTAAGAACACGACCTTTATTGGCTGCGAGTAAGCAGAGTATATCATACTCTTTGACGGTCAGTTCAATTTCCTGACCGTTATTGATAACTCTGCGCCGGCTCAAATTGATTTCTAAGCCGGAAAGGGATAATGTCGGCTCATATGAAATCTCTAATTTTTCAAAATCAGGGTGCTGTTTTACAAAAGCCAGCATATCGTCAAAGGCTGTTGAGTCTTGTGTTTTGAACTCCATTATTACGATTCGTCCGATATTATCACCCCCTTGGTTAGTTTTTTTGTCTTGGACAACATAAGATTTATTGCGTGAGATAATACGATTCATCAATCGTTTTCAGAATAAAATTCACATCGTCATAACGAGAGGAATCGGACTGAGAGCCTAAACTGCATATCAAAAACTCTTTTCCGTGCTGCTGATAAAGCACAATCAAGTTATAGTCGTCAGACAGAGAGCTAGTCTTAATTCCGCATACATTTTCGTTGTAATATTCGGATGTCGGATCAAGGAAGGCGTTTGTATTCTGCCATATTTGTGTACTGCCATCAGGCAGTGTTGCCGTATAAGTGTTTTGAGATACAATTTCTCTAAACCACGAGTATTCCAACAACCGATATACTACTTCTTTCAAATCTAAAGTGGTGGTAAGTGCCTCCATATCAAAACCACTCGGATCATATAAAACTGTGTCTAAGTACCCCTGCTGTTGCAAATGCAGGTTTAAGTTCTCCATGAAAATCCTCACACGCTCTTGACAGCTTTCTGCTTGCGGCGAAAGTAATCCTCCACAATAATCAGCAACCACATAAGCTGCGTCATTCCCTGACGGTACTAACATTGCCGCAAATAGATTGTGTAAAAAGTATTCTTTTTCCTTGATTTGAGCAACAGACGAGCCAGGTTTCGTGAGTGAAATAGCACCATAGTCTGCAACAACGATACTATCAAGGTCTGCTAAAGTTGACGCATACTCAATAACAAACAGCTTGGCTAAACTTGCAGGAATTTGTGGCTCGTTCTCGTTTTTTGAAACAAATATTTCATCATCAGAACAATCCACCAAAATCAGCGATTTTGCATTATAAGAGTCAGGAAAATCTTCTTTGTAGAGAAAACCATTTATTTTATTCTTTACCTCTCTGAAATTTTCCGGCTGCATTGCCCACGGCACAAACATTATACCTATGCCGATACAAACTACAAGCAAAAACAAAAATACTCCAAATCGTTTTTTCTTACGGCGTTTTCTCTGCATATATGTGCTCACCTCCCAACCCCAAAACTCTTATGTGCCATTTTTTAATCGGCATAATTTGCCTGAATACACTCTGTAAATCCAGACGGATCTCCCAACTTAGCTTTATCAATATTATCACGAAGATATTTGCGTGTGGCGTCATCACAGCGATCTGTTCCCATATAAGGCATATCAAAGGCTTTTTCGAGTTCAGCTAAGGCTTTTGCCGCCCTTTCCGAATTCGTATTGTAAGTATCAAGCCATTCCTGCATCCAAGAATATTCCCAAAGGTTAGATGCTCTTGTATCGCCATATCCTATCTGAAAAGACGCTCCCGTATCTTCGCCTTCCAAAGCATCAGGCGGCGTAAAGCCCTCCGGCCAATTCAAACTCTCAATGGTCGTTAGGTATTCTTCTTCAATGGTAGCAAAGTCCGTGAAACCTCTTGTGTTTGTGTCGGAGTCCGAAGAAGTGGAGCAGCCTGCCAGCATAATCACCAGCAAAGAAATCATAACACACAGTAACAGTCTGTACGGTCTTTCGGATTTTGAGATTGTTCGTTTCATTTTGTTTCCTCCTTGAATTGAGTTTTATTATCTAAGAGCCAATGCAGGCTCTAATTTTGCTGCTTTCAATGCTGGTAATAATCCGCCCAATAATGCTGTAAGCACAGACACAGCAACTGCAACAACAGCAACGCTGATTGGATAACTCGGTGTTCCCACCGGGGAATCCACAGGGAGCAACGCTCCAATACAATGCACCAAAATCAGCGAAATCAAAATAGCTGCAAAGCAAACGAATATTGATAAAATCAACTGTGAGCCTAAAACCAATGCCACAATATTTGTTCGTGAAGCACCTATCGCTCTGCGGATCAGCAACTCATGTGTGCGCTGTTCCAATGAAGATAGTCCGATATTGATCTGCCCTAATACGGAAACAAACAGCAACAAAAGCGAAGTAACCAAAAGCCCTAATTGCAGTATGGACAATACCGAATCATAGGTATCTCCAATATCACTCCGCCCAGCACTTTCCCAGTAACCGCCAATGGTATCAGTCAAAATGTCGCCAAGGGCAGAATGTATCTGTTCGATTGTCAGTCCTGTTGTGGGATGCCAATACACATTTGCATTTTGTACTTGCCACATTGCTGGTGCGAAATTGAGGATCGCCGCAGAATCCGCATAGATAGTCGGAAAATCCCTGCCATCGTTTACTACTCCGACAATATTGAATGGGGTTAACGAAAGTGTGCTTTTTACATTTCCTGCAGCATAGGGCGAATCATTAAAATAGTTTTTAGCTTCTTTGTTTATGACCACTTCAAGCGATCCGCCCTCACTCGAAGGCTCTAACCATCTACCGGATGTCATTGGAAGATTATAGACTTGACTATATGCCTCCGTGGTGCAAACTACATCAAAAGCCATCAGGTTTTGGTAAACATCATTCGGCGGTATTGGCGTTAAATCTTTCATTGGTGCAAATCGAATATCTTCTCCCATAGAAAAAGTAACAGCGGCTACATCATCAATGGCTTCAAATCTCTGGAATAATTGTTCCATTTTATTTCTATCGTGAAAATCGGATTCCGTTATCACGAATGAGTAAGTAGGTGACCAGCCATATACCTGTGCGTTTACGGAAATCAAATACTCCCGTCCAAGCGTACCAACTAATACCGATCCAATCATTGCGATAATGCCTACAAGCATTGAAACACTTGTCAGAATACTTCTAAGTGGAGACAGACGAAGGTCTTTAAGTATCATTTTTAGCACAAGTTATCCTCCCTCCATCCATTTCAAAAATCGTATCACAGGTATCTGCAATATCAGGATCGTGCGTAACCAACAGCAGCATAATTCCATTTTCTTTTACGACGCTGTGCAACAGTTCCATAATCTGCGTTCCCGTCTTTTTATCCAACGCTCCCGTAGGCTCATCACATAAAATGGCTTCCGGAGATACTGCAAGCGCCCTTGCGATTGCAACTCTTTGTTGTTCACCGCCGGACAAATTGATTGGGTAATCATTTTCCTTGCTTTCTAAGCCGACACTTTTTAGCAAGCCTGTAATTATCTCGTGACGCTGTTTGGCGGTAAACGACTTTTTGGCATAGAGTAGGGGTAATTCGATATTTTCCCATACCCGCAAGTGCTTAATCAGAGAGTAATTCTGAAATACAAATCCGATATTATTGGCTCGCAGTATAGACAGATCACGGTCTTTCAAAGCAGAAATAGATATACCATCATAAAGGTACTCGCCCTCATATTCCCGATTTAACAAGCCAATAATAGATATAAGGCTTGTTTTGCCTGAGCCGGACTTTCCGACAATGGCATAACTGCGCCCTCGTTGCAATTCCATATTAGCGTTGGTTACTGTTGTCAGCATATCGCCATTATTCAATTTGACGCTTGCTTTCAAATCCTTTATTTTGATTAAAGTCTTTTCGGAAATTCCTTTCATTTTATCAAATCCCCCTCGGATCAAGGTTTGGCGGAGTAGCAGAAACTACATCGCCCTCCTCTAAGCCGGACAGTATTTCTATATTGGCTCCGTCTGTCACACCCAATGTCACTTTTGTTTCCACTCTTTCTCCATTCGGAGTAATTACAGTAACCAATCCCGTACCTTGTCTACCCGCTATTACCGACAGCGGCAATATAAGGACATCATTTCTCGTTGTCGCCGTTATGACTACCGTTGCACTTTGCCCCGATTTCACATCGACTGTTTGACTGATCAAGCATTGCAGAATGCCCTCTTGCGGCACGATTCCCGTAAACGCATTTTCATCTGCGGCAGGCGACACCACGGCAATCATATCGGTTGGTCCTACACCATCATATACTTGAAATTTTGCTTTCAACTCTGCATACTCCGGTAAGGTACTCAAAAAATTATCTGCCTCTACATTGAGGGCAAATCCTGTATAATGCACTATCGCTACGGGATAATTACTCGGTACGCTTTCATTGGATGGGGCAATAGAGGTAATTGTACCATCCACCGGAGATTTCAATTCTTTGCCGTTCACAGTTCCAATAATTTGCCCGGCAGTGATTTTTTCTTCTAATTCTACCGCTGTATTAAATATGCCATTTTCGGGTGAGGAAATAATAAACGGTACTGCCGGAACAATAGTCGTTTGCGTTGAAACGGTTGGAGTAATTGTCCCTCGTACAACTGATACCGTTTTTTCTGCGGATGTTGCGCTATCTGTAAGATTGTTTTCGTCTGTCTGCCCAATTGCAGAGCAGGCAGATAGCGTAAATACAAGAAACAAAATAGAACATAGCAGCATTTGTTTTCTTAGCAACTTCATCATTCCTCCTTATGCTGTATCACAAAAAATACGAGCCTCTATCTTGATACTTTTATTGTACCAAAACAGAAGCCCGTATTTTCTTGATTGCTCGTAAGATATTCCTCTTTTTTTCTATGCAAATTCTTACAATTTTCCTACGCCAACGGCAAAGTAATTGAAAACTTGTTTTGATCCTCTTGGCTCTCTGCAACGATTGTACCATTGTGTAGTTCAACAATCTGCTTTGCAATCGCCAAACCTAATCCAGCTCCTCCACTGCTTGTACTTCTCGCTGCGTCAAGCCGATAAAACTGCTCGAAAATCCTGTTTAACTTTTCTTCCGGCAGAGTATCGCCGTGGTTACAAAAAATAATGCTGACCGTATCTTCCTGACATTGTGCGCTGATCGTGATATCCGTATTTTCAAAACTGTAGATAACCGCATTTCTCAAAAGGTTATCAAAAACACGCTGAATTTTGTCTGCGTCACATCGAAGCATTATATCATCATCAACACAAAGATTACATTGCAAATTCTTTGATTTGAGCATAGGCTTAAATTCATATACAAGTTGCTCCAGCAGGCGAGTTAAATTGATTTTCGTGTATTGTAATGTAATATCGTATATATTGAATCGTGTTATCTCGAAAAACTCGTTAATCAGATCCTCTAACCGTTCTGCCTTACCAAGAGTGATTGAAAGGTACTTTTCTCGAAGTTCCTTTGAGATTTGCGACTCATCACGCAGTAAAGTAAGATACCCGATTACAGAAGAAAGCGGTGTTTTCAAATCGTGTGCAAGATACATAATCAGGTCATTTTTTCGCTGCTCATTTTCTTTTGCAAGCCTTGCATTACTTTCAGCCTCCTGTTTTAACTGATTGATGTTAGCGGCGATTTCACTCAACTCCGGGGACATTTCAATGTAACTGACATTCTGATCGAACATTTTTCCTGTCGCAGCCTGTACCTCGTACACATAGGCGACTACTTTTTTCAAAAGTAGGTATGTCATGTATATAATACAGCCACCCCACACGATTACAGCCACTATATAAAGATATTCTGTTCTGTAATACAAGTAATAATACAAAACATACTTGCGGAGAATTTCTTCTGCCATAATTCCTAAAAGAAAAGTACCGCCTAAAATAAGCACAGAGCAAATCGCACATTGAATTACATACCCTTTGAACAAGGTAGAGAGCAGATAGTTTTTTTCTTTTTTATTCAATTTCATACCCTACCCCCCAAACAGTTTTAATGAACTTCGGATTTTTTGAAGGTTCATTCAATTTTTCCCGAAGCCGCCCAATGTGCGCCATTACCGTATTGTTACTGTTGCGAAGATACTTTTCTTTCCACACGGCTTCAAATAATTCCTCCGAGGCGACAACTTTACCCTGATGTTCGCACAGATACCACAGAATAGAAAACTCCAACGGAGTCAAGGCTATTTCTTTGCCATACAAGTAGCACTTGTGGCTGACTCTGTTTATCAGTAGACCTCTGATGTCATACTCGTCTTTTTCTTCGGATTGGCTCAAATTAGGACTGTTATAGCTCTGATAACGCCTTAATTGCGTCTTTACTCTTGCCACAACCTCTAAAGGATTAAACGGTTTCGTTATATAATCATCCGCACCAATCGTAAGCCCCATAATCTTGTCGCTATCCTCAATTTTGGCGGTAAGCATAATAATAGGGAAGTAAAACTTTTCCCGAATTTTTTGGCAAAGTCGAAAACCATCAATATCCGGCAGCATAATATCAAGTATCGCTAAATCAATCTGCGACTGTTTGATACATTTCATCGCCTCTAACCCATTATAACATTTATATACTGAATAACCATCGTTACTCAAATACACTTCAAGCAGATCAACGATTTCTTTTTCGTCATCCACAATTAAAATCTTCTTGTTCATTGATCCTACACCTCATTTTCGGGTACGGCTTCCATTATGTCGCCAAAATCACACTCTAAGTATTCGCATATATTCAACAGCACGGGAAGGGTAACATTTTCATTTTTTCCGAGTTTCGCAAATGTACTTTTGCTTGCCCCGACCGCTTCTCGTAATTGACTCTTTTTCATTCCCTTGTCAATCAGAAGTTTCCAAAGTTTGTTGTACCGTACTTTCATTTCCGCACCTCCACCCAAATATAGTTTGTATTATAGCACTTTGAGAGTGAAATCGCAATTATTAAGTCTGTATTTTGAGACTTTTAGTTTTCAAACCGGCACAATATCTTTCTGATATGTAATCCAACCGCCTGCAAAATGCAGGCGGCTTGTGTATTTTAATAGGCAGGTGCGCCGTAGCCAAGAATCTCGTAATAACCGATAGAATACTCATTGACTCGGCAACTGTCGCCGGAGTTGCCCTCGACCGTATAAACCTTGCCGTTTTCGACCTTTTGAACAATACCCGTATGGTCGGATAATCCATCCTGACCACTTTCGTCTGCCCAATCGAAGAAAATAATCATTCCGGGGGCAGGCTCGGCGCTGCCATCCAGCCATTGTCCACGATCCTTAAACCATTGTACTCCGTTGACACAGCCTGCATATTTTGGGATAACTCCAGCGTCGATATAGCCGCACTCGTTGGCACACCAAGATACAAAGCAAGCACACCATTCTACACGGGAGTTAAAACCGTACCACGACCAATACGGCTGACCGCCCACATTGCCAACCAGAGAGAGTGCAACGGTCACGATCTGTCCGTCGCCGCCTGTAATGCCGTAAAGCACCTGTGACCAAAGGTAATTGTTTTCATCTGCAAGCAGTTCAGCGAGGTAGCCTTTCTGTTCTTCGTTAAAACCATATTGCGCCGCCATTTCCTCGGCAGTCTTGTGGCTGACGGTAATATACAGATAGGTTTGTGTGACCGTGCTTTCAGTTTCCACGATATTACCGTGTCCGTCATCGGTTTCGGTAATAACTGTTTCGGTCTTGCTCTCTGTTCGGGAAGATATTTGATTCATCTCCCAAAAGATGTCTTTTAAGAGTTGCTTTTTGCCATCGTCCATTGTGGCAACCTCTTGGGGGTTATCTCTGTCTCTTATACACATCTCCGAGCCCACGAGACCCTAAGACATCTCG
>ENA-OYYQ01000549-OYYQ01000549.1-human-gut-metagenome-genome-assembly--contig:-NODE-549-length-16045-cov-5.401063_pt1 | contig 16045 bp, 10 predicted proteins | sample MGYA00243252_ERZ653455 | MGnify/ENA primary metagenome ERZ653455 (study PRJEB26926, sample SAMN06164940) | human gut metagenome | biome: ENVO:00009003; feature: ENVO:2100002; material: ENVO:00002003...
GAGATGTCTTAGGGTCTCGTGGGCTCGGAGATGTGTATAAGAGACAGCCCTCGGCGCGCACGGAGGGGAGCTCCTCCATCAGCCTCGGCCCTCCCATGCCGCGGAACCTCGACCTGAGCCCCTCCGGCGCGGTGGTGAGCAGCGACCTCGCGGTGTTGATCGCCGAGGTCCGCGCCTTCACCGCCCCGGAGCGCGCCGCGAGCATGCAGCGCACCCCGTCGACCCACCCGTCCTGGCTCTTGGGGGTCCCGAGCTTTGAGCCGGACATCGCCGCGCGGGCGGCCCTCTCCGCGTCCGCCTCGTCGCACTTGCCCTGCCCCGGGCGCCTCCTCTGCGTCCTCGCCGGGGAGAGCGCCTCGCGCACGGGCATCCCCAGCGACGCGAGGTGCCTGGTGAGGCCCGCCCCGTAGGACGACGTCCCCTCCATCGCGACGCAGGCCGGCTCCCCGGCCGCCGCGATCGCCCCGGCGAGCGCCTCGTAGCCCGCCGCGTCGGCGGGGAACTGCCGGGACAGGACCTTGCGGCCCCTCCAGTCCAAGACGCACAGCCAGTGCGAGTCGGCGTGGGTGTCGACCCCGCAGAAGACCGGCCCGCGGGCGCCGGGTGTCGATTCGGTTCTCATGTCTCGCTCCGTTCTTTCCGTGCTCGCCTGGACCGGGCAGACGGCACACTGACGGGGCGCGATAGAATGCGGTTGTTCGGGTCCGCGGTATCGCTCCATGCTCCTATTAGGTCATGCGGCGGTCTCGGCTCGCCGCGGGCCGCGCGGGACATGTCAGAAAACGAGGGCAGCCCTGTGGGCGCCAGCGGAATGTGGGGTCACCGCGCGGTCCGCATCTGATGGTGTCGACGCCAATGGTATACGGGTGCGCCATCGACGTCTTCAATTAAGAAGATATCAGTGCGGAATGTTTTCAAAACCAAGCCCGGCCCCGGCCTGCGGCGACACATACTGGCAGTTCTTGGGCATCGCTTGCTGGCGGGGTTCCTTGTCTGAGTTGGACTTGGTTGGTGGGGTTACTGGTCCCGGTCGCTGTCCCGTCTCAGCATCGATCTTAGCTTCTCGAAGCTTTCCTCACTCAGGCAGTGCTCCATGTGGCAGCCCTCTTGCGACGCGACCTCGGGCGTTACGCCTGCGTCCTCTAGCAGCCCTACAAAAAAGCAGTGGCGCTCCCACATTTGACGGGCAACCTCAAGACCGCGTTCCGTCAGATGCACGTCGCGTTTGCCCATCTCCACGTAGCCGGTGCTCTCCAAGGCCGCCATGGCTTTAGAGACGCTTGCTTTGGTTACGCCCAAGTATTCGGCAACGTCGATCGAGCGCACGATGCCCTGACGTTCCGACAGAACGTAGATCGATTCGAGATAGTCTTCTCCGGATTCACGTAGGGCCATGGGCCGCCTTTCGCGATGGCTTCTAGTTAGCCTGTGGATACTTTTACCTGATTCACTTTACCGCAAAAGTTGCCCATGTCTTACTAGATGCTTAAAAAGTTAGCCATGCTTCACAAAACGGCGGGACGAAAACAAAATGGGGACGCCCCGCAAGGAGTGTCCCCAGCTGCCGGCAGAAAAGGAACGTCCCCAAGTGCCGAGCCCGCAGCTACAGCAGGCCAAAGTGCTTCGCGGCGTTGTAGATGCCGTCGTCGTCTACGGCGGTCGTTACGTAGGTCGCTGCGGCCTTCACGGTATCCTGCGCGTTGCCCATGGCCACGCTCGTGCCCACGGCGGAAAACATCGACAGGTCGTTCTCGCCATCGCCAAAGGCGATCGCCTCGCTCGCGTCGACACCCAGGCGCTCCAGCGTCGCCGCGACACCCAGGTCCTTGCCGCCGTTGGCCGGAATAATGTCGCAGAACAGGTCACACCAGCGCGTGGTGAGCGAATGCGACACCGCATCAGTCACGATATGCTCGTCGGCAGGGTCCACAAAGGCGCAGAACTGGTAGACCGGCGCGTCAAAGGCGTGCTCAAACGGCTCCTCGTGGTAGACAATCCCCGCGTTGCTCCCGGCCGTCACCACGCGCTCGGACAGGCGGTTCACAAACGAGTTCTCGCCCTGCATACACAGCGAGTCATAGCGCCCCTGCGCCACCTGGTCCACAATCGCCGCGACGTCGTCCGAATCGATCGGGCAGCTGCGGTAAACGCCCTTGGCATCAAAACAGTGCTGACCCGAAAGCGTGATGTACGCATCCCAACCAAGATCGAACAGCCAATCGGGCATCTGATAGGTCGGACGGCCCGTGGCGATCACGCACGCGATCCCCTGCTCGCGAAAACTGTCGAGCACCTGCTGCGCCGACGCCGGAATCCGATGGGTCTTAAAGCTCAGCAACGTGCCGTCGATATCGAAAAACGCGGCCTTGATCATCCTCGCCTACTCCTCGCCCTCGAGCTTCTCGCTCGCCTCGAGCCACGCCATCTCCAACTCGTCCATGGCGGCGTGGGCCTCGTCGATCTTTGCCTGCTGCTCGCCCAGCGCCGTGTAGTTGGTGGGGTCGACCTGAGCCATCGCGGCCTCGGCCTCCTCCACGCGGGCACGCTGCGTCTCCATTTTGCGCTCGAGCGAGCTCACCTCGCGGCGAAGCTTCTGGCGTTCGGCGTTGGAAAGGCCATTGGGCTGGCCGCCCGACTTGGGCTTTTCGGCCGCAGCCGCCGCGGCACCGGTGTCAAACGTGCCGGTCTTGGCGCTCGGCGCACCCACGGGCTCGCCCTCGGCGGTGGCGTTGCACAGGCGCAGGTACTGGTCCACGCCGCCGGGCATATGCGTCAGGTGGCCGTCGAGCAACGCCCACTGCTGGTCGGTCACGCGCTCCATCAAGAAGCGGTCGTGCGTCACCAGGATCAGCGTGCCGGGCCAGCCGTCGAGCAGGTCCTCGACAATCGCGAGCATGTCGGTATCCAGGTCGTTGCCGGGCTCGTCCAGGATAAGCACGTTGGGCTCGTCCAGGATCGTCAGCAGCAGCGACAGGCGACGGCGCTGGCCGCCCGAAAGATCGCCGATGCGACTCCAGAGCTGCTGTGTCGTAAAGCCCAGGCGCTCGCAAAGTTTCTCGGGCGAAGTCTCCTTGCCGTCGATGACGTAGTACTTCTTATAGTTGCCGAGCACCTCGCGGATCGTGTCACCCATGTAGGGCTCGAGTTCCTCGAGCTGCTGCGACAGCACGCCAAAGCGCACCGTCTGGCCAATCTTCACACGGCCGCGCGTGGGCTCAATCTTGCCCTGGATCACGTCGAGCAAGGTCGACTTGCCGGCGCCGTTCTCGCCCAAAAGGCCATAGCGGTCGCCCGCACCGATGAGCCAGGTCACGTCGGTGAGCACCTGCTTGGGCGCGCCATCGGTATCCGCATAGCCGGCGTCCACATCGACCACGTCGATAACCTGCTTGCCCAGGCGGCTCACGGCCAGGCGCTTGAGCTCCAGCTCGTCGCGCACGGGCGGTACGTCGGCGATCAGCTCGCGGGCGGCATCCACGCGAAACTTGGGCTTGGTGGAGCGCGCCTGGGCACCGCGGCTCAGCCACGCGAGCTCCTTGCGCGCCATGTTGCGACGGCGCTCCTCGGTAACGGCGGCCATGCGGTCGCGCTCCACGCGCTGCAGGATATATGCCGAGTAGCCGCCCTCGAAGGGATCTACCTGGCCGTCGTGGACCTCCCACATGCTGGTGCAGACCTCGTCCAAGAACCAACGGTCGTGCGTGACCACGAGCATGGCGCCCTGGCCGCGCTGCCAGCGGGCCTTTAAATGACGCGCAAGCCAGTTGATGGTGCGCATGTCCAGGTGGTTGGTGGGCTCGTCGAGCATGAGCACATCGTAGTCGCCGATCAGCAGGCGCGCGAGGTCCACGCGACGGCGTTGGCCGCCCGAAAGCTCGCCTACCGTGCCCTCCCAGGGCACATCGCTGATGAGGCCGGCCAGAATCTGGCGCGTACGCGGACTCGACGCCCACTCATACTCGGGCGTGTCGCCCACAACGGCATGATGCACGGTATCGGTGTCGACAAGCTGATCCTTTTGGCCGAGTAGACCGATCGTGGTGCCGCGGCGGTGCGTCACGCGTCCGTCATCGGGCTCCAGCGTGCCGGCGAGCACGCTCAGCAGCGTCGACTTGCCGTCGCCGTTTTTACCGACAATACCAATGCGGTCGCCCTCGCCCACGCCGAGCGTCACGCTATCGAAAATATGCTTGGTGGGAAACTCTAGGCTGACGGAATCGCATCCCAAAAGAATCGCCATATGCCCTGCTCCTTCGTAGATATTCAACGTTGTCCATGATAGCAGCGAGCCCCACCCCAAACCACCACGAAGGTGCCTGTCCCCTTTGTGGTGGTCGTTTCGGTCACAGAGCAAAAAGGCGGGCCATCCCCCGCAAGAGATGACCCGCCTCTCCAATCAGTCCCGCGGCAACCGTGGCCGCCGCGGGCCTCAAGCATGTCCCGGACTAGGAGAACATGCCGGTGAGGTAATCATTCAGCCGCTTATCCTTGGGCCGTTGGAAAATCTCGTCGGTCTCGTCGTACTCGACCATATCGCCCATGTAGAAGAACGCCGTGCGGTTGGACACGCGCGACGCCTGCTCCATGTTGTGCGTCACGATGACGATGGCACGGTCGGCAACGATCGACGACATCAGGTCCTCGATCGCCAACGTCGAGATGGGGTCGAGCGCCGAGCAGGGCTCGTCAAACAGGATCACGTCGGGGTTGAGCGCGAGCGTGCGCGCGATGCACAGGCGCTGCTGTTGGCCGCCCGAAAGCGCGTAGGCGCTCTTGTCGAGCTTGTCCTTGACCTCGTCCCACAGCGCGGCACCACGCAAGCTTTCCTCGACCATGCGATCGAGCTCGTCGCGGTCGGTGATGCCGTGGCGCTTGGGCGCAAACGTGATGTTGTCGCGAATGGACTTGCGGAACGGATTGGGCTGCTGGAACACCATGCCGATGGAACGACGCAGCTCGTAGGTGTTCTCGGTCTTGGTGTTCACGTTGCGGCCGCGGTAGTTAATCTTGCCCTCCACGCGACAGCCGCGAATCTCGCGGTTCATGAGATTGAGGCTACGCAAGAAGGTCGACTTGCCGCAGCCCGAAGGCCCGATGAGCGCCGTGATCTCACCCTTATGGAAGTCGAGCGACGTATTGCGCAGCGCATGGTGGTCGCCATAGTACACGTTGACGTCCTTGGCGGAGAGCACGACCTCGTCGCTCACGGCCTTGCCGCTCACGCGCACGTGCTTTTCGCTCTCCCCCACGCTCGACAGAAAGTCCTGGGTCTCGGACGTGGCCGCCTCGGTTGCGGGCGTTGCATTCATCTCGCTCATTCGGCCGTCATCTTCCTTGCCAGTTGCTTGCCCACGATACGGGCGACTACGTTAAACAGCAGTACGCAGATCATCAGCAGTGCCGCGGTGCCCCAAACGATCTGTTGGGCCTCGGGGCTGCCCTCGCCATAGATCTTGTAGATGTGCACGGCGAGCGACTCACCGGGACGGAACACGTTCCAGGCGCAGGTGGGGCTCGACAGGTTAAAGCTCAAGAAGTTGAGGCGGACCGGCGAGCTCATGCCCGAGGTAAAGAGCAATGCTGCGGCCTCGCCAAACACGCGGCCGGCCGAAAGCACGATGCCCGTCACGATGGCAGGCATGGCCTCGGGGATCAGGATGTGCAGCGTGGCCTCCCAGCGAGTGAGGCCCATGGCCAGGCACGCATCGCGCTGGGCCTGCGGCACGTCCTCGAGCGCCTGCTGAATCACGCGCACCAGGATGGGGATGTTGAACATGGTGAGCGCGACGGCGCCGGAGATGATGGAGTACTTCCAGCCCAGCTGCACCGAGAACACTAGAAAGCCGAACATGCCGACGACGATGGAAGGCAGCGAGGACAGCGTCTCGATGGCGGTGGAGGCGATGTCGCGGATGGGGCCGTCCGGCGCATACTCAACCAGGAAGACCGCGCCGCCCAGGCTGATAGGCACCGAGATACCTAAGGTGATCAGCAGCAGATAGAACGAATCGAACAGCTGGTAGAGCACGCCGCCCTGCGTTCCGTTGGCGCGTGCGGGTTGCGTGAGAAAGCCCGGCTGGAACAGCGTCGAGATGCCCTCGAACAGGATGTAGGCCACCATGGAGACGACGATGAGCATGACGATGGCGACAATCACCGTCAGCACGCCCGTGGCGATGCGGTCCTGCTTTTGGACACGCCCGAGTCTCGCCTCGTCGATATGGATGCGCGTGCTAGCCACGAGCCTTCGCCCCCTTGCGGCCGATAAGGTGGATGATCAGGATAAAGATGAGGCTCATGCCCATCAGCAGCAGACCGAGCGCCCACAGAACATCGTCCTGGGCCGAGCCCTCGGCATAGACCGCCATGGATGTGGTGAGCGTGGTGGTAATGGTGGACGCCGGCGACAGCAGCGACGTCGGCATGGCCTCGATGCCGCCGATAACCATGCGCACGGCGAGCGTTTCGCCAAAGGCGCGGGTCATGCCAAGGATGACTGCGGTCATGAGCGACGGCATGGCGGACTTGAGCACCACGTGCCAGATGGTCTGCCAGCGGGTGTAGCCCAGCGCGAGCGAGCCCTGACGGTAGCTGTCGGGCACGGCGCGCAGACCATCGACCGAAAGCGTGGTCATGGTCGGCAGAATCATGACGGCCAGCACGATGGCGCCGGGAAGGATACCCAGACCCGTGCTCACGTGGAAAACGCTCTTCATAAGGCCGACGACCACGTGAAAGCCGATCAGGCCAAAGACGACCGAGGGAATACCGGTCAAAAGCTCAATGAGCGGCTGAAAAACCTTGGAGCCAAACTTAGGCTGAATCTCGACCGCAAAGATGGCAGAGCCGATGGCGATGGGCAGTGCGATGAGTGTGGAGAGCACCATGACCGCAAACGAGGTGACGATCAGGGGCAGGGCGCCAGTGTAGGGCAGGCCGTTTTCGGCCGTGTTGGCCAGGTCCCACTTGGTACCGGTAAAAAACTCGACGATCGAGACGCCGTCCTTGAGAAAAGCCGAGAGGCCCTTTTGGGCGACCATAAAGATGAGCGCGGCAACGACAAGCGTCACGAGCGCTACGCACGCACCCGTGACGCCCAGGCCCACGTTCTCAAGCTCGCGCTTTGGCAGCTGTTTTGCCATTGCAAACCTTTCCGGGGGCGATTACTTATTTAGCGGAGACCTTGCCACTGGCGTCCTTGACGACCTTCATGGCAGAGACGGGAATAAAGCCCTGCTCCTCGACGAGCTTGCCCTGGACGTCGTCGGAAAGCATGAACTCCAGGAAGGCCTTGGTGGCCTCGTCGGCGTCCTTAGCGCAGTACATGTGCTCGGTCGCCCAGATCTTGAAGGAGTCGTCGGTGACGTTTGTGCTCTTGGGCTCGACGCCCTCGACCATGATGGCGTTGAACTTGGAGTCATCGAAGTGCGAGAAGTCGAGGTAAGAGATGGCGTTGTCGGTGCTGGACATCTGAGTCTGGACATCGCCGGACTTGTCGAGCTCGGCATCGCCCTTAAAGTCGACTGCCTCGTCGCCAAAGACGGCAGCCTCGAAGGTGGCGCGGGTGCCGGAGCCGGCCTTACGGTTGAGGACGACGATCTTGGCGTCGTCGCCGCCGACCTCCTTCCAGTTGGTGATCTGGCCGGAGAAGATGCCCTTGAGCTGCTCGAGGGTCAGGTCGTCGACTGTCACGTTCTTGGAGACGACGGGGCCCATGCCCACGACGGCGACCTCGTGATCGACGAGGTTCTTGACCTGGTCGGCCTCGAGCTTGGTCTCGGCAAAGACGTCGGAGTTACCGATGGTGACGGTGCCGGCGGCAACGGCGGTCAGGCCCTTACCCGAACCGTTGCCCGAACCGGAGATGGAGACGTCCGGGTTGGCGTCCATGAACTTCTCGGCAGCAGCCTCGACGAGAGCCTGGAACGAGGAGGCGCCGTCGTAGGTCACCTCACCGGAGACGGACTCGGCAGCAGCGGCGCTACCCTTGTCGGCGGCGTCGGAAGCGCCGGAGCCGCCGCAACCAACGAGACCGAGACCGACGATGCTGGCAAGACCACCAGCGAGGCCGAGGAACTGACGACGAGAATAAGCCTGATCGAGCATGATCTTCCTTTCATACATGCGACTCGCGGGCACCCTGCCCGCTTTGCTGTTTGGAAAGATACGGTCTCGATCGGTCAGCGCCCGCGCCAACTGCGGTTTCTTACGGGCTATTGATAGACCCTTACCGCAAGCGCGGCTCGGCTTTACAAACGAATAACAAACCCGCCACCAAGCATGACCCGCCTTTTACACCAATAAAAACAAAGTTGCGGTGAATTAGTTCCTGCTTGGCCATCAAATGGCCCATTCTAGGAACTATTCCACCGCAACTTAGATTGGGAAACCGCGAGACCTTAAAGCTCTAATTCATTCAAACGGAGGATCGCAACAATATAGATCTTGAGCGCCTGCTTGAGCTGTTCCTCGTTGGCGCACTCGTTGGGGCCGTGCATCTGGCCGCCCCATGCGGGCAGCTCCAGGCCGGTCTCTTCGGGGCCAAACGATACGGCGCGGGCAAAGTTGCGCGCGTACGTGCCGCCGCCCATGGCAAAGGGCTCAGCATGCTTGCCCGTAAACTCGTTATAGGTATCAATAAGCGCCTTCACGGCCGGATCGTCGGCAGAGACCGAGAACGGCACCTTCGCACGACCCACACGGCACGTCACGCCAAAACGGCCCACGAGCGGATCGAGCTGCTCGCGGATGGTATCGGCACTTGTGCTGTCGGGGAAGCGCACGTCGATGACCTGCTCAATATGGCCATCCGCCACGCGGATGACGCCAGCGTTGCAGGTAAGCGGGCCAAACGCCGGACTCGTCGCATCGATACCCAGGCCGCGACCATAGGCGTCCGCATGCACAAAGGCCAAAAACTTGACAAACTCGTGCTCGGCAGGCGTTAGCAGGCGCTCGTCGCGTGCACCAAACGCGTCCTCGGCCTCGCGCAGATACGCCACGATGAGGCCGACGGCGTTGATGGTGCCCTCAGGCATCGAAGCGTGGCCGCCAATACCGTGGGCGAAAATCTGCGCATGCCCGTTATCGAGTGCCGTGATCTCCAGGCGGTCGGCGTTCTCGACCGGCGCCGGCAGCTCATCAGCGGCAATCGCGAGCTCGCAGATAGACTGCGACGGAATGGCGTTGCTTGCCTCGGCACCGCTCCACGATACGATGCGCCCTCCATCGATCTTGGGGCTCACAAACGTCGCCCCAAACTGGCCCTTCTCGGCATTGCAGACCGGGAACTCGGCATCGGGCGTAAACAGAAAGTCGGGGTTCGCGTGGTTCTCCAGATAATGGTGAACGTCGGACATGCCCACTTCCTCATCGCAGCCCAGCAGCGCGCGGAAGGTATAGCGCGGCACAATGCCGTGCTTGAGCAGATAGGCGCCGGCGTAGAGCGACAGCACCGCCGGACCCTTGTCGTCGATAACGCCGCGGCCGAGCAGCCAGTCCTCGCGACGCTCCATCGCAAACGGGTCGGCGTTCCAGCCCGGGCCGGCGGGCACCACGTCCACGTGGCAGATGGTCGCGAGCTGCTTGTCGCCGCGGCCAGGGATATCGGCAATGCCCACATAGCCCTCGTCGTCGCTCGTCTGATAGCCGAGCTTTTGCGCAATGCCGAGCGCGCAATCGAGCGCGTCACGGACCGGGCGGCCAAACGGCGCACCGGGCTCCGCATCGGCAGCAACGGCCACGGACGGATAGCTCACCAGCTGCTCGATATCGGCGACGACATCTTCCCAGACCTCGTCAACATACTCGGCAACGCTCTGCTCCACCTGATTCATGGACGACCTCCTTACCAATAAGGGGCAAGCGTGCCGCCCCTCACATCAAGTACTTATATAGCGAAAAGTTTAGCAAGCTCGGCCACCGAATGCACCACCGCATCGGCACCCGCCGCCTCGTGCTCGCCCGGCGCCGCCGCGCCCGAATAGATACCAATGCACGGCACGCTCATCGCGTGCGCGCCCTCGACGTCGTTAAAACGATCGCCGATCATCACGGCATCGCCCGCCGTCGCACCGAGCTCTGCCAGGGCATCGCGGACCGAATCGGCCTTGGTCTCGCGTCCCTGCGGCGGATTCATGCCAACCACCGCCTCAAACTGAGAAAGCCCGAGCTCACGCACCATATCGACGCACTTCGCCTCCATGCGCGACGTCGCCACGGCCATACGCTTGCCCCGAGCGGCCAACCCATCCAGCAGCTCGGGGATTCCATCGAACACGGGATACTCTTCCGGTCCCAGCTCATCAAAATAGGCACGGTACTCGTCAGCCACCACAAGCGACTCCTCGCGGGAGAAGCCATAAAAGTCGTGAAAGCTCTTCCACAGGGGCGGCCCGATCATGCGGCACAGGTCACCCATCTGCGCCTCCGAAAACCCGCGCGCGGCCAACGTCTTGCGCGTCGAGGTCATCACCGCCCGACCCGTATCGGCCACCGTGCCGTCAAAATCGAACAGCACAACCGGCCGCTTGCATATCTCCAGCGCCGCCATCGGCACCCCTCTTCCCCAGTTGATGATTTCCACACCGACACTTCAAACTGTTGACTATTCAACAATTAAACCTAGCAATGTAGAGCAACTCCACTATACTTGTCGCACTTTGCTCTCAGAAGGCGGCGCCGTCGCGCCCCAACGAAAGGTGCAATTATGTCTTTTGCCATCATAACCGACTCCACGTCGGACATCTCCCCCGCCCGCGCCCAAGAGCTCGGCATTTACGTGATTCCGCTGCATGTGATTATCGAGGGCGAGGACCTGCTCGACCAGGTGCAGATTACCGCCGAGGAATACGTCGCCCGCATGGCCGGCTCTGAGCAGCTGCCGCATACCTCGCAGCCGAGTGCCGGCGAGTTCAAGGCGCTGTTTGACCGTGTGCACGCCGATGGCCACGATAGCGCGATCTTTATCTCGCTGTGCAGCGAGTGGTCCGCCTGCTATTCCAATGCATGCCTGGTCGCCGAGACCCACGAGCTCGACGTGCGCTGCATCGATTCGCGCACCGGCTCGGGTGCCGAGGGCCTGCTGGTGGAGTACGCGCTCGCCATGCGCGAGGACGGCCGCAGCCTGGACGAGACCGAGGCACAGATCCGCGCGACCCTGCCCGACGCGCACCTGCTGCTGATTCCCCGCACGCTCGAGAACCTCGTTAAGAACGGCCGCGCGCCCAAGCTCGCCGGCCAGCTCACGCAGATGCTCAATATTCGCCTGGCCGTTTCGCCGGAGTGGCAGTCGGGCGAGATCAAGGCCATCAAGAAGGGCCGCGGCGCCAAGCGCATCGTCGCCAACACCATGGCAGACTGCCTCGCGTTTTTGGCCGAGCATCCGGGCTCCAGCGTGCGCGTGCTCACGACCGGTGCCGCCGAGGAGCAGGAACTTGTCAACGAGACGCTCGCAGGCCAAGACTATGTAGACGCCGGCACCGGCCCCATCGGCTGCACCATCGCCACCCACGTAGGCGTCGACGCCATCGCCATCAGCTACTGCCCCCGCTACCAGCCCATCCACTAGGGGCACCTTTACCACTTGCGGTGGAATAGGGACTGTTTTTGGCTCATCAGCCGCAAATCAATCCCTATTCCACCGCAACTTAGAAGCAGTTCATTTGGGACGGGGCTAAAAAGACTGGTATCAAACGTTTCAGACCAGTCTTTTTAGCCCCGTCCCATTTTAGCTACTCTACATCAGCCCGCCGAGCGCAATGTCGACGGCTTCGTTGAGGTCGTCGGTAATGTGCACCAGCTCCGGATCGAGCGGGCTGATCATACCGGCGTCCATCACCGGACCGTTAAGCCAGTCGAATAGGCCCTGCCAGTACTCGGTGCCCACCAAAACGAGCGGCATGCGCTTGACCTTGTGTGTCTGCACCAGCGTGAGCACCTCGAACATTTCGTCGAGCGTGCCAAAACCTCCGGGAAACACGATGGCGCCCGAGCTGTATTTGACGAACATGGTCTTGCGCACAAAGAAGTAACGGAAGTCCATGCCGAGGTTCACGTATTTATTGAGCCCATGCTCGTGTGGCAATTCAATGCCCAGGCCAACTGACTTGCCGTTGACACTCGCCGCTCCTCTGTTAGCCGCTTCCATGATGCCGGGGCCGCCACCGGTGATGACCGCCACGCCACGTTGCGCAATCTTGCGCCCGACGGTACGCGCCGCCTTGTAGAGCGGATCGGTCTTGGGCGTGCGGGCGCTGCCGAAGATGGTCACCGCGGGCCCGAGCTCGGCAAGCGCGCCAAAGCCGTCGACAAACTCTGCCTGAATGCGCAGCACACGCCACGGATCAGCATGCAGCCAGTCGGTCGACTCCTCGGGCGCCAGCAGGTTGGCGTACGTATTGTCCTTAGGAATCATGGGGCCGCGCATGACCACGGGGCCGCGGCGGTACGTCTCGTCGTAGGCCGGCTCGCCCTCAACATTCTCGTTCTTAATCATGGGTACTCCTATCGAGAAAAAGAAAACGGGCGGGGTCGACGCCATGCGCCAAACACCCGCCCGAACATCAACTATTCGGTATGGTACCCACGATGCATCAAGTGCTTGCAAGCTATCGGTCAGCGGTCGCGCAGACGGTCTTAGCGAACGCGATGACCGGCCGGCGCTCGCCCTTGCCGTTGCCCGCGCTCTGCAAGCGCCCACGCCGCTCTTAGTAATCCACCGCCGCAGGGCTGTTCATCCAGTCGCTCACAAACGCGCCGTAGCGGCCCTCAATAATGGCCTGGCGGGCACGCTGCATAAGGTTGAGCAGGTAGTAGATATTGTGCATCGACAGCAGAATACCGCCGAGCATCTCCTTCTGCGTGACCATGTGGCGGATGAGCGCGCGGCTGTAGCCGCCCGTGCACACCGGGCAGGTGCAGGTGGGGTCGATGGGGCCGTCGTCGTGCGCAAAGCGCGCGTTGCGGAAGTTAAGGCGACCCTCACTGGAGAACGCCGTACCCATGCGGCCGGTGCGCGTCGGCAGCACGCAGTCGAACATGTCCACGCCCTCGCGCACCGCGCGCACAAGCGTGGTGGGGTTGCCCACCCCCATGAGATAGCGCGGACGGTCCTCCGGGCACGCGCGCGCCACGGGGCCGAGCGTCTCGAACATCACCTCGTGGTCCTCGCCCACCGAGTAGCCGCCGATGCCGTAGCCGGGGAAGTCGCCGCACTCCTCCAGGTGGCGCAGCGATCGAAGGCGCAGGTCCAGATGCATGCCGCCCTGGACGATGCCAAAGAGTGCCTGGTCATCGCGGGTGTGAGCCTTGTAGCAGCGCTCGGCCCACATGCTTGACAGCTCCACGGCGCGCTCGACGTAGGCGCGCGTGGCAGGATAGCCGGGGCACTGATCGAGCTGCATGCAGATGTCGGAGCCGAGCTTCATGGCGATTTCCATGTTGTCCTCGGGCGTCCAGAACACGTGGCGGCCGTCGTAGTCGTTGACGATAAAGCGCACGCCCTCGTCAGTGAGCTTGACGGCGTCGTTGTGGCTGAAGACCTGGAAACCGCCCGAATCGGTGAGGATGGGGCCGTGCCAGTTCATAAACTTGTGCAGTCCGCCCAGCTCGGCGATGGTGTCCTCGCCGGGACGCATGGACAGGTGGTAGGTATTGGCAAGCACGATCTGGGCGCCGAGCTGCTTGACGGTCTCGGTGGGGATGCCCTTGACGTTTGCCTTGGTGCCCACGGGCATAAAGATCGGCGTCTCGATGTCACCGTGCGGGGTGTGCAGTACGCCGGCACGCGCATGCGTCGTCGGGTCCTCGGCGATCAGGTCGAATTTAAAAAGGCTCTGGTCCATAAACTGGAACTCCTTGGTTGCGGTTCATACGCAAACCATTATACGGGCAACCCGCAAGAAGCACCGACTCGACAGAAACTGGCGCAAAGGGGTCATAGTCATTAGGGACGTTCTTAAACGACTAGTCGTCGGGGACAGTCTTCAGCGCCATCTTACAAAGGAGTGTCCCAATCTGCCGGCACTCAGGGACTGTCCCCAAGCGCCGGCAAGAGTGTCCCCTTCGACTAGTCATTTAAGAACGTCCCCAACGACTACATCAACAAAGGCAACGCCGATGCTCTGGCAACGTCAGCGAGCGGTCGCCAGAGCGAACAAGTTGGCATGAAAAGAGGGCGGCATAGACCTTCTGGTCATGCCGCCCTCTTTGAATGACAAGTTGTCGCTCTGGTGACCGCGCAGCGTCGGCTCGTTACGGCGTTTGGTAAAACGCCGTAACTCCTACGGCCGCTGGCCCATGCCACCCTCGAGGGTAACGGTCTCGCCGTTCATGTACTTAAAGTCGGGGCCGCAGAGCTGAACGACCACGCGGCCGATCTCCTTCTCAACGTCGCCGTAGTGGCCTGCCGGCGGCATGTGGACGTTGGCCTTAAACGCCTCGGGATAGGCATCCTGGAAGTTCTCGAGCGCAGCAGTCCAGGCAAGCGGGCACACAATGTTGACGTTGATGCCGTCCTTGCCCCACTCGTTGGCGGCGACGCGGGTCAGACCGCGGATGCCCTCCTTGGCGGCAGCATAGCTGCACTGGCCATAGTTGCCAAACAGGCCGGCGCCCGAAGCAAAGTTGACCACGGAGCCCTTGGTCTCCTTCAGGTGCGGATAGGCCTTCTGCATGTACAGGTAGGTGGCATACAGGCCAGAGTAAATGGCCAGGTTAAACTGGTCCATAGTGTGGTCGGCGATGGTCACACCCGAGGCGCTGGCCTGAGCGTTGTTGACGACGGCGTCGATGCGACCGAACTCCTCAATCGCCTTGTCGATAACGTTCTGCACGACGGCTTCGTTGTCCTGACCAGCCGAGACATCGGCCTGAACAGGCAGAACCTTGACGCCGTACTCGGCCTCAAGAGACTCTTTGGCAGCCTCGAGCTTGGCGACGTTGCGACCGGTGATAACGAGGTTCGCGCCTTCCTTGGCAAAAGCGATATCGATGCCGTAGCCGATGGAGCCAGCAGAGCCGTCCTTGAGCGTGGCCTTGCCGCCGCCGGTGACGATCACGGTCTTACCAGTGAAAAGTCCCATACGAAGTCCTTTCAAAATCGCGACGGGCACGCCCGCCGACTGCGCGCATCCAAAATAAACGCGCCAAAAGCTGAAATGCAACTTTAGCTTCTTCAAGTGAAAAATAAAGCCCATGGCAGGCGAACGGCGCAACGTCTTTCGGCGAAGGGAATGTCAAGTAGAAATTGGATAGAGCGGCCGAGTTTTCGTTAACACGACGAGTCATCGAACACGTTTTGAAACTTTGCTGCGGGGCGCGGGATATCGGCGCGAGACTTTATCATAGGGTGACAAACAACGATGAGGAGCACATGCCTATGACAGACGAGCTGGACCCCCAGACTCAACAGCATATTGATGATTCCGCAGACACCATTGACGACTGCGATACTTCTACCAGCAGCGATGGCAGCATTGATGCCGCCGTCGAGAAGGCTCCTGCCGCCGCAGGCGAGGCCGCAGACGCAAATGTCGCCGCAGAGCAAGACAAAGAAGAGCAGCTAGAGCAGCCGAACCCGAGCGATACTGAGCCCAAGGCCGAGAGCGCTCCGCAAGTAGCAGGCCCCATCGAGGTGTCATCGGAAGAAGAGCTCGACGCCGTCATGGACTCCATGATGGATGCCGTCAAAGCGATGAAGAACGCTGTCGCCGATGCCGATGTCGACGCCGAGGAAGAGGAAGCCGCCGAGGCCGCCTCGACGTTTGTGCCCGGCGAGACCCCGGTTGCCGACCAGGGCAGCACCATGCCCTCGTTCCTGCAACTCGAGCACCCCACGATCGGCGCCGACGCGGTCGACCCGCACACAGCGGGCTTTTCCGTAATCGAAGGCGGCACCGGCAATATCGCCGCGCCGCAGACTGCCGATGCGGATGCCGCCGTCGCCGCGCACTCGGCCACCTCGCGCACCCCCGCCGCGAGCCGCGACCTGGGGACCGCCGTCTCGAACACCGCCAACGCCGTGGGTTCTTTTATCGCCCAAGGC
>ENA-OYYQ01000552-OYYQ01000552.1-human-gut-metagenome-genome-assembly--contig:-NODE-552-length-16011-cov-6.329030_pt1 | contig 16011 bp, 14 predicted proteins | sample MGYA00243252_ERZ653455 | MGnify/ENA primary metagenome ERZ653455 (study PRJEB26926, sample SAMN06164940) | human gut metagenome | biome: ENVO:00009003; feature: ENVO:2100002; material: ENVO:00002003...
GAGATGTCTTAGGGTCTCGTGGGCTCGGAGATGTGTATAAGAGACAGGTCTTGCAATATGACTTGCCCGACGTGGAGCCCACGTTCCATCCCATCGGAAGCCTGTCCAACGTGATGGGCGACGACCTGCGCGAACCCGAGCGCGATCTGCCGCTCGACGTTGCGCTGGAGAACGCCGGCAGCGCGCGTGACCGCTACTTCCGCGTGCCGTCCATTTTGGGAGAGGGGGAGAGCGAGTAATGGCTCAGAGCTTCGATTCCCTTACCGCCGCTCAGATCGCCGCGGGCGTTGCCGCCGGCGACTTTACCGCTACCGAGGTGGCCCATGCCTCCCTTGCCGCCATCGAGGCGCGCGAGGGCGGGGTCCAGGCATTCCTGCAGGTGTCGTCCGAGCTTGCGCTCGAGGCCGCCGCGCGCGTGGATGCCGACCGTGCCGCCGGAAAGCCGCTGCCCCCGCTCGCGGGCGTGCCGCTGGCCATCAAGGACAACATGAACCTCGTGGGCACGCGCACCACCTGCGCTTCCCGCATGCTCGAGAACTACCAGAGCGTCTACACTGCCACCTGCGTTCAGCGCATGCTCGACGCCGGCTGCCTGCCTATGGGCAAGGTCAACATGGACGAGTTCGCCTTCGGTAGCTCTACCGAGAGCTCGGCCTTCCACCGCACCAACAACCCCTGGGATACCGAGCGCGTGCCCGGCGGCTCCTCGGGCGGCTCCGCTGCCGCCGTCGCCGCGGGCGAGGTCGCGCTCTCGCTGGGCTCGGACACCGGCGGCTCCATTCGCCAGCCGGCGTCGCTGTGCGGCGTGGTGGGCTTTAAGCCCACGTATGGTGCCGTGAGCCGTTACGGCGTGGTTGCCTTTGGCTCGTCGCTCGACCAGGTGGGCCCCTTTGGCCGTACGGTCGAGGACGTCGCGCTGGCCATGAACGCGCTTACCGGCGCGGGCCACGATCCGTACGACTGCACCAGCCAGGATTGCGCCGTCGACTTTACCGAGCATCTTAACGACAACATCGAGGGCAAGCGCGTGGGCATTATCCCCGCGTTTATGGAGGCCGAGGGCCTGACGCCCGAGGTCAAGACCGCTGTTCAGCGCGCCGCCCAGGAGCTGCAGAACCAGGGCGCCGAGCTGGTCGAGGTCGACCTGCCGCACCTGGACGCCGCCATCGCCGCTTACTACGTCATCGGCCCGGCCGAGGCGTTCTCCAACCTGGCCCGCTTCGATGGCATTCGCTACGGCTATCAGGAGGAGGGCTGCGCCAACCTGTCCGACCAGAGCTCGCTCTCGCGCGCTCACGGCTTTGGTGCCGAGGCCAAGCGCCGTCAGATGCTCGGCGCCTACCTGCTGAGCTCGGGCGTGTACGACAAGTACTACTACGCCGCGCAGAAGGCCCGTACGCTCATCACGCAGGACTACGACGCCGCGTATGCCAAGGTGGACACGATCCTGATGCCCGCCTCGCCGCGCACGGCTTTTAAGTTTGGCGAGATCAGCGACCCCACGCAGATGTACCTGTCCGACCTGTACACCATTTCGCTTAACATTTGCGGTAACGGTGGCATCTCGGTGCCGCTGGGTCTGGGCGAGGACAGCAAGCTGCCCGTTTCTGCCCAGCTGGTGGGACCTGCCTTTAAGGACCGTCAGCTGCTCACGTTTGCCCGCGCCCTGGAGCGCGGCTTTGCCGATGCCGCCACGGGTGCGCCCGCGCTTTCCGTCGCGCCCGATTTTGCCGGGAAGGGAGGCGAGCTGTAATGAAGGAGCTTTCCGAGGTCCTGCAGGATTGGGAGGCTGTGATTGGCCTGGAGATCCATACCGAGCTCACCGCACTCGACACCAAGATGTTCTGCAACTGCAAGCTCAGCCACGATGATGAGCCCAACGCCAACGTGTGCCCGGTGTGCCTGGGCCTGCCCGGCGCCCTGCCGGTGCCCAACAAGCGCGCCATCGAGAGCATCGTCAAGGCCGGTCTCGCCACTAACTGCGAGATCCAACGCCACTCGATGTTCTACCGCAAGCACTACTTCTATCCCGACATGGCCAAGAACTTCCAGACCACGCAGGGTCCGGTCGCCTTTGCCATGTACGGCCATCTTGACCTGGACGTGACCGGTCGCGGTGCCGCCGAGCGCCCCGACTGCGCGTTTGGCGAGGCCGAGGCCCAGAGCCTGGCGAGCGCTTCGGCCAACGCCGAGGGCCTGTCCACGTCCATGACGTCGACCATGCGCGAGGGTAACCAGCGCGACGGTCACCTGGCTAGCTATGACGCGTCCAACCTGCAGATGCCCGAGCGCCGCGAGGACGGTTCCTACACGGTACCCATCCGCATCCTGCGCATCCACATGGAGGAAGACGCCGCCAAGATGGTGCACGTGGGCGGTGCCGAGGGCCGCATTACCGCCGCGGCCGAGTCGCTCGTCGACTACAACCGCTGCGGCACGCCGCTGATCGAGCTTGTTACCGAGCCCGACCTGCGCACGCCCGAGGAGGCACGCCTGTTTATGGAGAAGCTTCGTCGCATCTTTGTGACGCTGGGCATTTCCGACTGCTCCATGGAGAAGGGCTCCATGCGCTGCGACGGTAACGTGTCGCTGCGTCGCCGCGGCGAGACCAAGCTGGGCACCAAGACTGAGCTCAAGAACCTCAACTCGTTCAAGAGCTTGCACGACGGCCTTGCCTACGAGATCTGCCGCCAGGCCGAGGTGCTCGAGGAGGGCGGCATCATCTATCAGGAGACCCGCCACTGGGAGCCCAGCCGCAAGCGCACCGTGGTCATGCGCGTGAAGGAGACGGCTGACGACTATCGTCTGTTCCCCGATCCCGACCTGGCGCCGTTCGACCTGGACGACGAGTTTATCGACCGCTGCCGTGGCGAGATCCCCGAGCTTCCCGATGCCAAGCGCGCCCGTTTTGAGGCCGACTTTGGCATTAAGGCCGCCGACGCCGAGCAGATCGCCGGCGACCCCGAGTTTGCCGACTTCTTTGAGGCGGCCGCTGCCGGTATGGCTGGCAAGGAGGCCCAGACGGTCGCGAACTTGCTGGTCAACGAGATGATTGCCTACCTTAAGGGCGCGGGCGTGTCGCTCGCCGAGTCCGGTATCGCGCCGGCTCAGGTGGCAGCTCTTGCCAAGCTGCTGGCGACCGATGCCATTAGCTCCAATCAGGCGCACGAGGTGTTTGAGGCCATGGCCCAGACCGGTGATGACCCCAACAAGATCGTCGACGAGCGCGGTATGCGCCAGGTGAGCGATGCCGGCGCGCTGCAGCCGATCGTGGACGAGGTGCTGGCAAACTGTGCCGAGCAGGCGCAGCAGTACCGCGACGGCAACCAGAAGGTCATCGGCTTTTTGGTAGGCCAGTGCATGAAGGCGAGCCGCGGCAAGGGCAACCCGAAGCTCTTCAACGAGTTGCTGAGAACGTCGCTCTCGTAGCTGCGAGGCCGTGGAAGCCCCGAGTCGCCGGGGTATTTCCTCCAAATTTCAAACAGTCCTATGCAAGACGAAGGCCACATTTAGTGGCCTTCTTTGCATGCGGAACTCATTTGGAGCAAATACCCCGGCGACTCGGGGCTTCCACGGCCAGACGACTCGGCCGTTCGGGTCAGGTGGAGCTGAATGGAATAGAGTGAATGGGCGCGCCGTTGGCGCGCCCATTGTTTTGAAGGGAACTCATTTTGAGCAAGCGCCCGCCCTGCCGGGGCTCCCGGGTTCTGCAACGACTCGGCCGTTCGGGTCAGGTGGGGCTGAATTTAATATAAAGAATGAGGGCGCCGATGGCGCCCTCATTCTTTATATATGTTGGGAGCGCCAGGTGGTGGGGGCGGTGCCGGTGTGTTGCTTGAAGGCTTGGGCGAAGGCGGCCTGCTGAGGGTAGCCTAGACGCTCTGCAACCTGCGCTATCGTGAGCGCGCTATCGGCCAAAAGGTCCTGTGCTCGTTCCATACGGCGTCTGCGAATGTAGGCGCCCAGGGACTCGCCAGTTTGGGTCTTAAAGGTGGCGCATAGTTTGGAGCGGCTTGTGTAGAGCCTCTCGGCCACCTCGTTGATACCCACACGTCTGCCTTTGTCGAGCGCGCGCTCCACAAGGCTCGCCGCCTCTTGGGCAATGGTAACGCTGGCGCGCGTGTCTGTCGCTTGCTGCGCTTGCCTGTGGGCCGCGCGCGAACAGGCGAGCTCCGCGACCATGGTCTCTACGATGCCTTGCATATAGACGTGTCCGCCTACGGTGCGGGCGCGGTCCTCGTTAATCCGGTGCAGTGTGTGGCAGATGGCGGACGTCGCCTCCTCGTGCCATGGCTCGGCAAACGCCTCAAAGACCCCTGCGAACTCGGTGGGATAGCGGTGCTCCAGTTCGTCAAAATATCCAGGCAAAAAGAGCACCGAGCGCGAGTGATAGAGCCGCCCTGCAAACAGTGGGCTTAGCTCCTCACCGCAGCTATCTTGGACAAAGCTGCAGATCGCGCTGTTCGGCCACGGTCCATGCAGCGGCTTGAGGTTCGCAGGCGTTATGCCGGCTTCGGGCATGCACATGAGCGTGGGCGCGCTGACCTCGCTCACGCACGCGTACGGTTCGGGCGTGTATTCGGCTAGCTGCATGTTGTGCGTCGGGGTAATGAAATGCTCCATGACGATGCAGGTGGGGGAAAGGGGCATGATCCATGCGCGTCCGTGTGCCCGATCGTTTGCCACCTCGCCGGTAAAGACGGCGCCCTTGCCGGAAAGCTGCAGACCAAACTGCTCAAACTGCGGTGCGTAGAGCTCGGTTATATCGGTTGCTGCCCGCCGCATTTTCAAAAGCGTCCCCTTCATTTGCGAAAACGTCCACGCCTGGCCCAATTGTGTGCCCTGGCTAACACGCCCATGATAAGTTTCTTACGGTTAACTCTCAAGCCGTTAGAAAGGAATCTCATGGCAAAGGGATCAAAAAAGGAAGGCGGCGGCATCAGCGAGCTACTTGCATATGCCGGTGACCGTAAATTCCTAACGTATTTGGGCATGGCCCTCTCGGCGTTCTCGCAGCTGTTGAGCTTTGGCCCGTACGTGTGCATCTGGCTTGTTGCGCGAGACCTGATTGCCGTGGCGCCCAACTGGAGCGAGGCCGCCGACATCGCGATGTATGGTTGGTGGGCTGTTGGTTTTGCCCTGGCAAGCATCGTGGTCTATTTCGTGGGACTCATGTGCACGCACCTGTCCGCGTTTCGCTGCGCATCCAATATCCGCAAGGCTACGAGCGAGCATCTGCTTAAGCTGCCGCTCGGCTACTTTGACACGCACGCCACCGGTGAGCTGCGCCGTATCGTAGACGGCTGTGCCGCCTCCACCGAGACGCTGCTCGCGCACATGCTGCCCGATATCGCCGGTGCCACCGCCATGGTCGTGGGCCTGCTTGCGCTGCTATTTGCCCTCGATTGGCGTTTGGGCGCGGCATGCTTAATCTCGGTCGTCGTTTCGTTTTGCGCCATGGCCACCATGATGAGCGGCAAGGGCGCCGAGTTTATGAAGGCTTACATGGGCGCGCTGGTCAAGATGAACAAGACCGGCACCGAATACGTACGCGGCATCCCCGTGGTCAAGGTATTCCAGCAGACGGTCTACTCCTTTAAGGCGTTCCACGATGCGATCGCCGAATACGCCGATATGGCGCAAAACTATGCGGGTACGTTTTGCCGGGGTCCGCAGGTGCTCAACCTTACTGCGCTCAACGGCCTTGTGGCATTTCTTTTGCCTGTGGCGCTGCTGCTGGCGCCGGGCGAGACGGACTTCGCGCACTTTATGGTCAATTTTACGTTTTACGCGATCTTTTCGGCCGTGGTGCCGACGGCCATGACCAAGCTTATGTTTGTGGGCGAGGCGTCTCAGATGAGTGCTGATTCGCTGGCTCGCATCCGAAGCGTTATGGATTCCAAGCAGCTCTCCGTGCCCGCTCAACCCAAGCACCCCGCTGGCAGTGATGTGCGCTTTGAGGACGTGAGCTTTACCTACGAGGGTGCTGAGGCGCCTGCCGTCGATCATGTGAGCTTTAGCGTTCCCGCAGGTAACACCCTTGCGCTTGTGGGTCCTTCGGGCGGCGGCAAGTCAACCTGCGCAAGCCTGATCCCGCGTTTTTGGGATGTTTCCTTGGGTCGTGTGCTCGTGGGCGGCGTAGACGTTCGCGACATGGATCCGCACGAGCTCATGGACCAGGTCGCCTTTGTGTTTCAGACCAACCAGCTGTTCCGCCAAACACTTGCCGATAACGTGCGCGCCTCCAAGCCTGGAGCCACTGACGACGAAGTGCGCGCGGCCCTCTCCGCGGCCCAGTGCGACGATATCGTGGCCAAGCTCCCGCAGGGCATCGACACCATGCTCGGCGCCGGCGGGGCGTACCTTTCGGGCGGCGAGGTCCAGCGCGTAGCGCTCGCCCGCGCAATCCTTAAGGACGCGCCCATCGTGGTGCTCGACGAGGCCACAGCCTTTGCCGACCCCGAGAACGAGGCGCTCATCCAGCGCGCCTTTAGCAAACTGGCGGCGGGTCGCACAGTCATTATGATCGCGCACCGGCTTTCGACCGTGGTGGGGGCCGACAAGATCGTGGTGCTCAACCAAGGTAGCGTGCAGGAGACTGGCACCCATGCCGAGCTGCTGTCCCAAAAGGGTCTATACGCCAAGATGTGGGCTGAATACGAACAGGCCGCGAGCTGGAAAATCACTGCAGCGACCGCGGATGCCGCCGTCACGAAGGGAGGCGAGGCCTAAATGTTCGCCTCATTCCAAAAGAAGTATTTCCTATCCGATAAAGGCGTCGCCGGCGTAAAACGCGGCATTTTCTGGACCACGCTCACCAATCTTGTGACCATGGCCGGCATGGGCTTTTTGTTCCTGGTCATGGCCGGCTTTGTCGAACATCTCGCCACCGGCGCCGACCTGCCGGATGCCCTACCGATCGTGGGCGGCCTCCTGGTCTTTTTCGTGTTGCTCTTTGCCTCTAACTGGCAGCAGTATTACTACACCTACTGCATCTTTTACGAGGAGTGCGGCAAGCAGCGCATGGGGATTGCCGAGCGCTTGCGCAAACTGCCGCTGTCGTTTTTTGGCCGTCGTGATCTGGCCGATCTAACCGAAACCATCATGGGCGACGTTCAGACTATGGAGCACGCCTACAGCCACGTGCTGGGAGAGCTTTGGGGTGCCATCATCGCAAGCGCCATTGTGTTCGTGGCGTCGCTGTTCTTTTGCTGGCAGCTGGCGATCGCGGCGTTTTGGAGCGTTCCCGTGGCCTTTGCCGTGCTGTATCTGACGCGCGGCCCCATGACCCCGGTGTTCGACCGCGTGCGCGCCGAGAAGGTCAAGGTTACCGAGGCGATCCAGGAGACGCTCGACTGCGTGCGCGAGATCCGCGCCACCAACCAGGAGGCTCATTATCTTGAGGGGCTCAACGCCGTGATCGATGCCGAGGAGCGCGAGACCACCAAGGGCGAGCTCGCCAATGGGCTTTTGGTCAACTCCGCCTTTGCCATCCTGCGCCTGGGGATTGCCACCACGTTGGTCACGGGCGCTGCGATGGTCGCCTCCGGCCAGGTCGACTTTTTGATGATGTTTGCCTTCCTGCTTATGGTGAGCCGCATCTATGCGCCCTTTGATCAGGCGCTGATGCTGATGTCCGAGCTGTTTGCCGCCGAGTCGTCTGCCAAGCGCATGCGTTCCATCATGGAAGAGCCCGTGGCGCGGGGCAGCGAGCAGTTTGAGCCCGTAGGCCACGATGTGGTGTTCGATCACGTGGCATTTGGCTATGGTGCGGGCGAGGACGGCCGCGCCGGCGAGAAAGTTCTTACCGATGTGAGCTTTACCGCCAAGGAAGGCGAGGTCACGGCACTGGTCGGTCCTTCGGGCTCCGGTAAGTCCACGGTGAGCCGCCTGGCCGCGCGCTTTTGGGACGCCACCGAAGGCACGGTCACCGTGGGCGGCGTGGATGTTGCGAGCGTGGATCCCGAGGTGTTGCTGCGCGACTACGCCATTGTGTTCCAGGACGTGCTGCTCTTTGACGACACGGTGATGGGAAACATCCGTCTTGGTCGTCGCGATGCCACCGATGAGGAAGTGCTTGCTGCCGCGCGTGCCGCCAACTGCGACGAGTTTGTGAGCCGCATGCCGCAGGGCTATGACACCATGATCGGCGAGAACGGCTCCAAGCTGTCCGGCGGTGAGCGCCAGCGCATCTCTATCGCCCGTGCGCTGCTCAAAGACGCGCCTATCGTGCTGTTGGACGAGGCGACGGCGAGCTTGGATGTGGAGAACGAGACCGTGGTTCAGCAGGCGCTCTCCCGTCTGCTTGCAGGTAAGACGGTTATCGTTATTGCCCACCGTATGCGTACGGTGGAAAATGCCGACAAAATCGTTGTACTCAAGGATGGTGTGGTTGCCGAGCAGGGCACTCCGGCGCAGCTCAAGGCGGCAGGTGGAGAATTCGCCCGCATGGTGGCGCTGCAAAAGGAAGCAGCTACCTGGCAGTTGTAAGAAGGGGCAAAGGGACAGTCCCTTTCTCACATTGACAATCGGTTACTCCGCATCGTTAATTTTCAAAAGGTTAGCCATGGCTGACCTAGATAGTTAGATAAAATTGAGATATTTCAAAAGCGTGCTCGAGCAAACTTATTTACTCGGGTGCTGAGGCACCATGCCGCGTCCAATGCGGCAAAAGGGAGAGACATCATGAAGAAGTCCACGTTCAACACCCTGCTTGTCGGTGGCGGTTTTCTGCTCGGTACGGCCGGCATCAAGCTGCTCACCAGCGCTCCGGTAAAGAATGCCTGCGTGCAGGGTATCGCGTGCGGCATGCGCATCAAGAACGGCTACCAGGACATGGTCGAGCAGGCCAAGGCTAATGTTGACGACATGGTTGCCGAGGCTGCTTACATCACCCAGAGCGAGGCCGCTGCTGACGAGGCAGCCGAGTAACGCTCCCAGGCACAAACTATGAGATTCTCGATTATTAGCGAGATCCCCGGCAGGACCCGTCTTCAATTGGCGGGTCCTGTGCCAGAGAGCGATCTCGATGCACTTCTTAAGCTCAGCGGCGATATCGACGGCGTGCACAAGGTGCGCGTATATGGCCGTATTGGCCAGATGGCGCTCGAATACGACGAGTCGCGCCGCGATGCCGTGCTGGCCGCCGTCGGTGCGCTCGACGCTCAGGCCATTGCCGACGCAAAGACAGGCTACGTGATGCAGCTTGAGCCACGCAAGCACAAGCTCGTCATGGATCTTGCCACACTTATCGGTGCCCATTACGCACGTCGCTGGTTTTTGCCCACGCCCCTGCGTGCGGTGTTTGTCGTGGCCGGTTACATGGCATTTTTGCGCGCTGCCCTTCATGAGCTCGCGCAGCCGCGCCTGACCGTTCCCGTGCTCGACGCTTCGGCCATCGGCATTTCGTTCGTCAAGCGTGATGTCGACACCGCGGGCCAGACGATGTTCCTGCTCAACGTGGGCGAGCTGCTCGAGGACTACACCCGCGCCATGAGCGAAAACGAGCTCATCAACTCGCTGCTCGATGTGCCCGACAAGGCGCAAAAGGTCGTCGGCGACACCGAGGTAAGCGTTGCCGCCACCGAGCTCGAGCCCGGCGACTTGGTCGCCGTGCGCACCGGCATGTCCATCTGCATCGACGGTGTTGTCGAGCAGGGGAGCGCTATGGTCAACCAGGCGACCCTGACCGGCGAGCCGCTGGCCGTCGAGCGCAGCGTGGGCGACGACGTGTTCGCCGGTACCGTCGTGGAAGACGGCGGCATCTTGGTGCGCGTGCGCGCCAATACGGCGCAAACCAAACTGCGCTCAATCGTCTCGCTCGTGCAGACGGCCGACTCGCTCAAGTCCGAGGGCCAGTCGCATATGGAGGACCTTGCCAACAAGATCGTCCCGTGGAACTTCCTGCTCGCGGGCCTGGTTGCGCTCACCACGCGCAGTCTCATCAAGACCTCCGCGGCACTGATGGTCGACTACTCGTGCGCACTCAAGCTCACGGGTTCCGTTGCCGTCATGACTGCCATGAGCGATGCTGCCAAGATGGGCGTTATGGTCAAGGGCGCTAAGTACTTTGAGTCGTTTGCCAAGGCCGATACCATTGTCTTTGACAAGACCGGTACGCTGACCGAGGCCCAGCCGCGCCTAGCTTGCGTGCTCACGACCGACGGCTGGAGCGAGGACGAGGTCCTGCGCCTTTCCGCTTGCTTGGAGGAGCATTTTCCGCATCCGGTGGCGCGTGCCGTGGTCAATGCGGCACGCGAGCGCGGGCTCGAGCACCGCGAGCGCCATGCTGCCGTCGAGTACATCGTGGCGCACGGCATCGCTTCGTCCATCGAAGGGCGTCGCGCGATTATCGGCTCGGCACACTTTGTGTTTGAGGACGAGAGCGCGCAGCTCGAGGCCGACATTAAGGAGCAAATCGAGTCCCAGATGCAGGGCCTGTCGCCGCTGTATCTGGCGGTCGATGGAAAGGTCGTCGGCGTGCTCGGCATCGAGGATCCGCTTAAGCCCGGGGTCCGTGAGGCCATCGCCGACTTGCATGCGCTGGGCGTCAAGCATGTCGTTATGCTCACGGGCGATTCGGAGCGCACGGCCGAGCGCATTGCGCGCGAGGCGGGTGTCGACGAGTTTAAGGCCGAGCTGCTGCCCGAGGACAAGTACGCCTATGTGGAGCGCATTAAGAGCGAGGGGCGCCATGTTGCCATGGTGGGCGACGGCGTCAACGATTCGCCGGCGCTCGGTTTGGCCGACGTGGGCTTGGCGATGGGTGGCGGAAGCGACATCGCCAAGGAGGTCGCCGATATCATCCTGACCGATACGGACCTCGCGGCGATCGTGCGTCTGCGCCGCATGAGCCAGGGCCTCGTTGATCGTCTGACGAGCTCCTACTCTAAGGTGATGCTTACCAACTCAGCGCTCTTGGCACTGGGTATTACCGGCGCGATTACCCCGCAGGCGTCGTCGCTGCTGCACAACGGCTCGACGATTGCCTACAGCCTGAGCAACGCCAAGGCTTACCTGCATTAGCAGACGTGTTTGCCCACGTTATCTGGCCTGCGCCCAGACGGCATCGGTGCCGTCCTGGCGCAGGCCTTTTGCATTTGACCATTTGCTAGCTTCTCTATATAGTGTTGCTAGCAATGCTAGCAATTGAAGGGAGCAGGATCAACGTGGGTTCTGTTAGCGGCATGGCGCAGGTGAACGTTCGCGTGGATCGCCAGGTCAAGAACCGTGCCGAGGAGGCGCTGCGGCTTTCGGGCGGGTCACTGCCCGAGCTCATCAAAAAGGTGGTGGCCAAGGTCGCGCAGGGTGGCGGGCAGTGCGAGGAAGTGCTTGCGGCCGTCGACGACCGACAACAGACCGTCGCGCCCGATACTCCGTTCGCCGCATCATGGGCGGCGGCAGATCAGCTTTACGCGGACCTGGGCATCGCTATGTCGCCCGTATCCGACGATCGCGATTGGGACACAATCTATTCCGAAGTCATGGACGAGCGCTATCGCCAAAAGGGGATGATCCTGTGAGCGGGGCTCCCCTCAAAATAATGGTGGATGCCAACGTATGGGTTGATTCGTTTTGCGTCGACCATGCCGAGTCGCTTGCCGCGCGTGCGTTTATTGGGCAGGCGACGGAGACGGGGGCGTTGCTGTTCTTCCCGGTGCATATCGCTAAGGACGTACTGTACGTTGTCCAACACGAGCTGAAGCGTAGCGTTCTTGCCAGCGGGGGAGCGCTCGACGAGGCTTCTGCCCGCGCGATTGGCGATGCGGCGCTGGCGTTTGTTCGGAATATGACCGAAAACGCTATGGCCGTGGGCGCTGATGCATCCGATCTGTGGCTAGCCGACAAATATCTGTCGCTCCATCGCGATTACGAGGACAACTTGGTACTCGCCGCGTGCAAGCGCGCGCAGGTCGATTACTTGGTGACCAACGATCGCAAACTGCTCGAACATGCCGATCTTGCAGCAAAGACACCTCGTCAAATGATGCCGATTCTTGCTTTGGCCGAACGCGGCGGCGCGGCTATCGGTTGACGCTAACTGTTTGCGGGCCTCTTGGACGACGATGCGCCAAGGGGCCCGCGTCTTCTATTTACAAAAGCTCGGCCTTAATGGCGGGACTTTCTGCGAGCTGCTCGGCTGCCTTTTCGTCGGAGCTGTCGAGTGCTGCCAGGCTGCGGTAGACCCACTCGTTGACCTGGGTGTTCTTGACGCCTGCGGTCTGCATAAGGGCGCCTACCTCGCGGATTGCTGCGAGCAGATCGGCCTTGGAGCCCACGAGCTCGACCGTGAGGTCGTGGTAGGCGGTCACTCCGCGGTTTTCGCTCACGTGGTCGATAAAGCCCTCGACGGTCTCAAGCTGCTGGGCGAGAGTAGCATCATCGTCAGCGTCCAGCGCGACGAGTGCGTTCGATACCGTGAGGGCGGGATGTCCGCAGGGGACAAAGCCCTCGATGACATCCATAGCTTCGGTAATGGTTGAGCCCAGGCCTGCGAGGGCATTGACGAGTTGTTGCTTGGTATCCATAACGGTCCTTTCGACGGGTCAATTTTGCTTGGCGAAAATATACGTGACGTGATTGGTAACAAAAGTGCGAAGTGCAGCGCACATTGGGGTCTTCACAGCTCGTGCATAGAACAGCTGTCCGCTTTCAGAACGTGGTAAGATAACACTCCACAAGCGGGGTTTGCCTCGCATGTTCCTTGAAAAGTCGACGGTTGTTGGGCGCTCGTGCCCAATGCCATCCAGACTTTCCCGACATTCGGGGGCGACTGGTTTCGACACGATAGCTCTGAGAGAGGAAGCAAGCCGAGGTCTCCTCGCCTCGTTAAACAGGGGTACCGTCAAATTGAATTGACAACAACTCTTCTTTTGAGCCTATGGCTCTCGCTGCTTAGTTTATAGCGGCGCGTCAACCCGGTGATTTCCCCGACACCGGCGCGACGTCATTTTAGGGGAATGCTCCTGCGCACGTAATCGGTATGGCGCGGGCTAAGACCGAACCGGTTAGGACGCCGCGAGCGTGTCGCTGCGCGCAAAGCGTCCGAGACAAAACCAGCGACTGAGCTTGGAGATGCCAATCAGGGGGCTTTCGTGGACCGGAGTTCGATTCTCCGCGCCTCCACCAATATTTACAAGCAGGTAGGTAAACGCACCTACCTGCTTTTTTATTACTTATAGATACCGCGGAGAATCGAACTCTGTGCAGGGCGCGGGCGTAAAGAAAACGCGTAAGCGTTTTTAGCCCGCGGGCGAGGACGCCGGCAGGCGGCCGAAGCCGGTGCGGATTTGCGAAGCAAATACGCGGATTCTCCGCGCAAACTTTCGGCTCAAAACGGATGCGATGTTTATCGAATTTCAGCTGGCTTTGCCTCGCATCAGCGAATCCCCGTACCGCGGAGAATCGAACTCTGCGCAGGGCGCGAGCGTTAAGCTAACGCCTCAGTGACGCAGAGTGGGACACGCTTTCCCAACGGCGGTCCAAGCGGAAAGCACATCCCGGAATCCCGCCTCAAACTGGGACACGCTTTCCGCACCGCCTCCTCAACTCCAAAACCTGCGCGCCCTTCATTCCAAAACTGGGTAGAAGAAAGCCAAAACGCAATCGCAGGAGGTCAACATGACTGCAGAAGATAAGGCGAAAAACGCTGGCAAGGTCGCGCTCGTCTTGGAGGGCGGCAGCTTTCGCGGGCAGTTTACCGCGGGCGTGCTCGACGTCCTCATGGAGGCCGGCGTCGAGATCCCGGCGGTGTACGGCGTGTCGGCCGGTGCCCTCAACGGCGTCAACTACAAGTCGCACCAGATCGGCCGCACCAACCGAGTCAATTTGACCTTTTGTAACGACAACCGCTACATGGGCGCCGCGTCGTTTGCGTCCACGGGCTCTATCGTGGGCTACGACTTTATATTCAACGACGTCCAAGACCGCCTGGATCCCTTTGACAACGAAACGTTCGACGCCAGCCCCATCGAGATGTATGCCGTCGCGACGGACATGCTCTTTGGAACTGCTGCCTACCTGCCGGTCAAAAGCGCCGTGCTCGACCTCGATGCCGTGCGCGCTTCGACCTCGTTGCCGCTGGTGACGCCGCCAGTCGAGATTGACGGGCACAAATACGTCGACGGCGGCGTGGCGGATTCGGTTCCTATCGAGCACGTGCTCGAGGAGGCGGGCTTCGACCGCGCAGTCGTCATCGTCACCCAAGACCGTTCGTACGAAAAGAAACCCTACGAGTTTATGCCGGCCGCGCGTGCGCGTTATGCCGACTACCCCTACCTGCTCGAGGCCATCGAGACGCGCCACGACCGCTACAACATCCAGCGCATGCATCTGTGGAAGTATGAGCGCGAGGGCCGCGCGCTGGTCGTCGCTCCGCAAAAGCCGGTCGAGGTCGGCCATGTCGAGCATGATCCGGCAAAGCTTTTGGACCTGTATATCCAGGGCCGCCAGGAGGCAAAGCGCTTGCTGGGAGATATCGAGACATTTGTCGAGCGCTAGCGCTGCAACGTCACGGCTCGTGGATGACATGTGCAGAAACTCTGGTCGGAGCCAAAATACCTGTTGACTCGTACGGCGAGCGGGGTAATATGGACGGGTTACTTGCAGAGCCCCGTGAATCTCTGTAACAACACGTACTGTACATGGAGGAGTCTAAGTGATTTCGAAATCGACTCACTACGCCAAGCAGGGCGAGGTCCAGCGCAACTGGGTTCTCGTCGACGCCGATGGTGCTGTCCTGGGCCGTCTTGCCACCCAGATCGCAATGATCCTGCGCGGTAAGAACAAGCCCCAGTTCACGCCCAACAGCGACTGCGGCGACTTCGTTGTCGTCATCAACGCCGATAAGGTCCAGCTTACCGGTAACAAGGCCGACACGAAGACCTATTATCGCCACAGCGGCTACAACGGCGGCCTCAAGGCTGAGAGCTTCCGCCAGGCTATGGAGAAGCACCCGGAGAAGGTCATCGAGCGCGCCGTTCGCGGCATGCTGCCCAAGACCACCCTCGGCCGTGCCCAGATGACCAAGCTTAAGGTCTACGCTGGTGCCGAGCATCCGCACGCTGCCCAGAACCCCACGAAGATTGAGCTGGAGGCTTAAAGATGGCTGAGAACACCGTTGTCTACCAGGGTACCGGCCGTCGTAAGAACGCCGTCGCCCGCGTCCGTCTCGTCCCCGGCACCGGCAAGGTGACTATCAACAAGCGTGACGCCGAGCAGTATTTCGGCCGTCATCAGCTCGTTGAGAACGCCCTTGCTCCCTTCAAGGTGACCGACACCGCCGGTCAGTTCGACGTTATCGCTCTGTGCGATGGCGGCGGCATCTCCGGTCAGTCCGGCGCTCTGCGCCTGGGCATCGCTCGCGCTCTTCTGAACGCTGGCGACTACCGTGCTGACCTCAAGAAGGCCGGTTTCCTTACGCGCGATGCTCGCGTGGTCGAGCGCAAGAAGTACGGCCTCAAGAAGGCCCGCCGCGCTCCCCAGTTCTCCAAGCGCTAAGGTTTTATCTCCTTACGAGATACAATGTACAAGCGGGGCCTGCCGATTCCTCGGCGGGTCCCGCTTTTCTTTTTCGACTAGGGTGGGCGGCTTCGTTTTGCCCACTTGGGAAGGAGCGATCCTATGCCCCAGAACATCTTCGGTACCGATGGCGTCCGTGGCGTCGCCAACGCCGATCTTTCGTGCGACCTCGCGTTTCGCCTGGGTCGCGCGGCGACCAAGTTTCTTGGTCCGGACATCTGCATCGGTCGTGACACGCGCCTTTCGGGTACCATGCTCGAGAGCGCTCTGACCGCCGGCATTATGGCCGAGGGCGGCCGTCCGCATTGCTGCGGCGTTATCCCCACGCCCGCTGTGGCGCTGCTCACCGTCCAGAATGATCTCGACGGCGGCATCGTCATCTCTGCTTCGCATAATCCGCCGGAGTTCAACGGCATCAAGTTCTTTAGCCGCAAGGGCATGAAGCTGTCTCTTATACACATCTCCGAGCCCACGAGACCCTAAGACATCTCG
>ENA-OYYQ01000566-OYYQ01000566.1-human-gut-metagenome-genome-assembly--contig:-NODE-566-length-15680-cov-5.089664_pt1 | contig 15680 bp, 12 predicted proteins | sample MGYA00243252_ERZ653455 | MGnify/ENA primary metagenome ERZ653455 (study PRJEB26926, sample SAMN06164940) | human gut metagenome | biome: ENVO:00009003; feature: ENVO:2100002; material: ENVO:00002003...
CAGGCCTACCCCAACACCACCATCGCCGGCGTCGACGTCTCGTTCTCCAACGCTTCGTCTGCCGCCACCAAGGTCAACTCGGCATGGAAGCACTATAAGCTCACCGTGACAGGCGATGACTTTAGCTGGACCTATCAGCCCGAGTCCGATGAGCCCATTGTCGACGGCGAAGCTGCCGCAAAAGAGATTATCAGCCACAACGAAGCCTTTGTATGGCCGGTCCGCCTTGTGGAATCCTTAAGCGGCAAGACCAAAACAACCGCTACCTCCAACGAAGTCGATCTTGATCAAGACGTCGACCTGTCCATGCTCTCCGACACCTTTGACCAAAAGCAGTTTGAGAAGGATCTGGGCGCCGCCATCGACGAGTTTAACGAGGGCCGTTCGGGCACGTTCGAGGCAAATAGCTCCTATGACGAGCAGGCCGGCAAGTTTACCGTCGAGAAGGCGCGCTCCAACGAAAAACTCAACCGCGAGCATGTCATTAAATATGCCGAGCTCGAGCTTGCCTCGCTGGCCGAGACCGTTGATCTTTCCAAGCTCGGCAACGATGCCTATGAGCCGCTCAATGGAACGCTGACCGATGATCAGATTCAGGCCGCATGCGATGCCGCCAACAACTTCCTGGGCGTCAACGTGACCCTCAAGCTCAACGGCGAGGATGCCGGCAAGGTTGATGGCAGCTCCGTCTTACAGTGGATCAGCTTTGCCGATCCGGCCAGCCCCACGCTCGATACGTCACAGATCAGCAGCTGGGCAGCCGAGCTCGCCAGCGGCTTTAATACCGTGGGCTCCACTCGCTGGTGGACGCGCGCCGATGGCAAGCAGTGCGCCGTCGAAGGCGGTGACTTTGGTTGGTCCATCGACAGCAGCTCGCTCGCCAAGCAGGTCGAGGACGCCATTAACAACAAGCAGACCGGAGAAATCGAGATCAAGTACTCCCAGAAGGCCGACACCTTTACCGCAAAGGGAGAGCCCGACTGGAAGGCGTATATCGACGTCGACTTGTCCGAACAGCACGCGCGCTACTATGACGAGAGCGGAAATATCGTTTGGGAGGCCAACTTTATCTCGGGCAAGCCGGGCGAGGACGCCACCCCCGAAGGCGTGTGGCAGATCAACAGCAACGACGGCGGCAGTACCCTGATCGGAGCCAAGGACCCCGAGACCGGTAAGCCCAAATACGAAAGCCCGGTGAGCTACTGGATGCCGTTCGAGGGCAATATGATCGGCTTCCACGATGCCACCTGGCAAAACGACAAGAGCTTCGATAATGCCGAGTCGTACAAGTGGTGCGGCAGCCACGGTTGCATCAACCTGCGCCTGGCAGACGCCAAGGCACTTCACGACTGCATCAAAGTCGGCCTGTGCGTGGTTGTCCACTCGTAGTGCAACGCGCGCATTCCTACAACGTGGAACCGCTGCGACCAATCTAACAGTTCCGAAAGAAACCGTCCTATGCGCCCGCCCCAACCGGTGGGCGCATATAATTATCGAGGTTCTTTCTATAAAGGAGACGCTATGCCGAATGTCCCCACCATCACCCCGGACGCGGATGATACCGAGCGCACGCCCGAAGATGCCACCGAAACGATTCCTCTGATTACAAACGCGCACACCGACAAGCAGAGCGGACGCACGAACGATACGGTCGAGATTTCCGATGAAGAGGCATATGCCAAGCTCAAGGCAAAACGCGCCGAACGTCGACGCAAAAAGCTGATTCGACGCGGTATTGCCGCCGGCGTCGTAGGTGCCATCGCGCTCATTGCCATTGTCGCTACCCTGGTTCTCAATGCGCAGCCACAGGGAGCTAGCGGGCCTGTGACCGACATGGTGACCGAGGGCACGTTTACCACAACGGTCGAGGCGAAAGGCCAGCTCAAACCCATTTCGTCCTCAGTGGTCTCCCCTTCTGTCGACGGCACGGTCGATTCGATCAACGTGCAGGCAGGCCAATCCGTCAGCGAGGGCGACGTGCTTATGACCATTAAAAACGACGAGCTCGATCGCAACGTTGCCGAGGCGCAGCGTGCAGTTGCAGCCGCCCAGGAAGACCTCACCAACGCGCAGAAAGCCGCCGCTGTCGCGCAGGCCACCCCAACGACGGACGTCGATGGAGCTTCCGCAGCGGCTGGCGTCTCTGACGCATCAGCGGACACGAACGCCGTATCGGCCGCGCAGCGCAGCCTCGCTTCGGCCCAGGCAAACCTAGACCAGGCGAACGCCAAGGCCGCCAGTCGCACGGTCACGGCCCCGAGCTCGGGTAGCATCGTGGAGCTTAACGCCAAGGTGGGCGCCACGGTAACAGGCGGCATGATCATGGGCGAAAGCGATACGAGCGGCGGCAAGCAGTGCATGCAGATCGCCGACCTATCCAAGATGAAGGTGACCGTGCAGGTGGGCGAAAAGGACATCGCCAAGATCGCCGTTGGGCAGAGCGCCAACGTCACGTATCCCGCGTTTCCCGATATCGTGAGCCAGGGAACCGTCACGGCTATCGCGTCGGTGGCAAACTCCGACGCCGCCAACGGCGGCGGCAGCGTGACCTTTAACGTCGACATCCTCATCGAGGCGCCCGACGCGCGCCTGAAGCCGGGCATGACGGCCGAGGTCTCGGTGGTGACCGAGCAGCTCGACGACGTGGTGATGGTGCCGACGATGGCGCTCATGACCGAAGACGGCGAACACTATTACGTCAACGTGGCAACCGATGACGAGGGCAAGCAAACCCGCCGCGTCAAGGTGACCGTCGTGACGCAAAACGACAACGAAACCGTAGTCGGCAAGACACAGGTCAAGCGCGACGACCAGGGCAACGAGATCAACCCCAACGTGCCGGTTACCAAGCTGCGCGATGGTGACGCCCTCGTCATGGACACCGGAGCGGACGCAACGGCTGACGGCGGCTACAGCGCGGATTCGGGCAGTATGTCTGCCGATGAGGACATGTAATGCGTCCCGTTATCGACATCCGCAACGTGCACCGCATCTTTGAGAGCGAGGCAGGTTGCGCCCACATCCTGCACAACGTGAGCCTGGCGGTAAATCCCGGCGAATTCGTCGCTATCACTGGCCCCTCGGGTTCGGGCAAATCAACGCTCATGAACATCCTAGGCTGCCTGGATAAGCCGACGGCAGGCGACTATTACCTGCAAGGGGTCAACGTGGCCGAGCTCGATGACGACGAGCTCACCGAAGTTCGCGCCCTGAGCATTGGCTTTGTCTTTCAGAGCTTCAACCTGCTGCCGCGCCTGTCGGTTATCGAAAACGTCATGCTGCCGCTGGCCTACACCAATGTGCCCCGTAGCAAGCGCGAACTGCGCGCCGTGCACGCGCTGCAGGCTGTCACGCTGCCCGTTGACCACTGGGACCACCGCATATCCGAGCTCTCGGGCGGCCAGATGCAGCGTGTCGCCATCGCACGCGCCCTCGTCAATGACCCGCCCATCATTCTGGCCGACGAGCCGACGGGAAACCTTGACTCCGCCACCGGAGCGCTTGTGATGGAGACCTTCCATAGACTTCAGGAGCGCGGCAAAACCATCGTGCTTATCACACACGACCCCGGCATCGCCGCCGAGGCCGACCGTGCCGTGACCATCCGCGACGGTCGCATTCACGACGGCGCGTATATTCCACATGCACCGCGGACCCTACGCAGCGCTGTAGATAACCTGCCCATGATTTCCGCCTCCGCCAACCCGCCGAAAGGAGTGGTGGCATGAGCGCCCGCGATCTCATCCAGGAAGCCCTTCACTCGCTCGAAGCCAACAAGGGGCGCAGCCTGCTCACCATCCTGGGCATTGTCATCGGCATCGCCTCGGTTATCGCCATGACGTCGCTCATCGGCGGCATCCAAAACAGCCTGGTCAACAGTCTGGGCCTCAATGCGGCACGCATGGTGCAAATCTATTCGTCGCAAGAACTCACCGAGTCGGACATCGAGAAGCTTCAAAAACTGGTGCCGCAGATAGAGCAGATTGGCATTGTCGACAGCGCGTACACCGAGTACAAGACCGGCGATAAAAGCTATACCGTCATGGCACAGGGTGTCGATAGCGACATGCTCGACGCCGTGGGGGCCAGCAAGCTCGTTGCGGGGCGCACCTATTCCCAGGCCGAGTCCCAATCAGGCTCGCGCGTGGCGCTCATCAGCCGCGGCGGCGCCGATCAGCTTTACGGCAACGAACAGGATGCGCTGGGGAAAACCATCAAGGTGTCCAACGGCGAGGTGCAGATTGTAGGTGTGATTGATGGCGGCAACGACTCCATGGGCTCGCTCACGCTGTATATGCCGCGCGAAACCATCTCAGGCCTGTTTGGCGACGAAAATCCTTCATTCCCCAGCGTGACGGCTCTTGCCGCCGAGGGCACAGACATGGACGAGCTTTGTAAGACCATCGAGTCCAAGGTGCGCGCAATGAAGGGCATCGCGGAGGATGATGAGTACGACAGTGTATCGGCGACCTCCATGAAAAGCGCCATCGATGCACTCAACTCCTTTATGGGCGCGTTCTCGCTCATCATGGGCGCTGTCGCCAGCATCTCGCTGCTTGTCGGCGGTATCGGCATTATGAATATGATGCTCACCAACGTGACTGAGCGCATCCGTGAGATCGGCATTCGCCGTGCCCTGGGCGCAAGTCGTCGCGATATCACCGCGCAGTTTTTGGCCGAGTCCTCGGCGCTGTGCGTCACCGGCGGACTGTTGGGTGTCCTGATTGGCTATCTGCTGGCATGGGGACTCACGTTCTTTGCCGCAAGCTCGGGCATCATGAGCGAGTTTGGAGCTACCGGGACGATCACGCCAAGCTTCTCCATTACAACAGTGTTGATCGCGTTTGCCGTATCGGTCGGCATCGGCGTAATCTTTGGCTTCTACCCCGCTCGCCGTGCAGCAAAGCTCGACCCGGTGGAATGCCTACGCTACCAGTAAGCCACCACCAACAAGTTGCGGTGAATTAGGGACTGAATATGCTATTTAGCAGCAAAAACAGACGCTATTTCACCGCAACTTATTGAAGGGCTGCTTGCGCCAGTTCCGTGCGTCGTCCTCGAGCGATTGGCGGATGACAGGCTTGTACGGGTCGAGCTTGCTCGGGGCGCTCCTCCTCGCAGGCGGGAGGGCACGCATGCGCGGCGAGCGCCTAGCGCGCGAACTCCCGTAAGAGCGCGTCTTCCACTTCCCTAAGCGAAAGGGCCCCGCCTCCCTCGGCGGGACGGGCGACCACGATACAGCGCGCTCCCACGTCGCGCGCGGAGGCGATCTTCTCGGCCGTGCCGCCTACGGTTCCCGAGTCCTTGGTCACAAGCCACTGGGCGCCCACCTGCCGAAGCATCGCCTCGTTGAGCTCGCGGGTGAAGGGCCCCTGCATGCCGATGACGTGCGACGGCGAAAACCCCGCGTCGATGCACTTCGTTATAGCACCGGGCAGAGGGAGCACACGCACGAAGAAGCGCTCCGCGAAATCGGCGACGCGCGTGTAGGGAGCAAGCTCCTTGCTCCCCGTCGTGAGAAGCGCGCGACCCGGGTTCTCGGAGAGAAAGCGCGCCGCGCAGGCGATCGACGCGACCGACACGACGCCTTTGGGCAGCGCCTCGACCGGGCGCGTAAGGCGCAGGCATCGTGCACCCACGGCGAGCGAAGCGGCCCGGATGTTGCCGCTTGCGAGCGTAGCGAAGGGGTGCGTGGCGTCGACGACGATGCGCGCGCCGGAAAGCTCACGCTCCATGTCGGCCTCGTCGAGCCTACCCGCATGCACCTCGATGCCCGGAAGCTCGCCCAAAAGCTCGCCTCCGTACTCGGTTGCCGCGTAGGCACGGGCGGGGATTCCCGCCCCGCTCGCCCATTCGCACAGGAGGCGGCCCTCGGTGGTGCCGGCGAAGATGCGCAGCGCCGGCGCGGATGCGGGCGCCGTCACTTCGGGCCGCCTGGGCGCGTGATCTGGTAGAGCAGCGCGTTCATAATGGCGGCCGCCACGGTCGAGCCGCCCTTGCGACCCCTCGCGACGATGGCCGGCACGCGTCGCGCGAGTAGCTCCTCTTTCGCCTCGACCACGTTCACAAACCCAACCGGCACCCCAACGACGAGCGCGGGCGCGATCTTCCCCGCGTCCATGAGCTCGGCGAGGCGCAGAAGTGCTGTGGGAGCGTTGCCGACGGCCACGATGAGCGGACCCTCGATGCCGCAAGCTTTGTCCATGCTCGCAACGGCGCGAGTCGTGCCCGCGGCGCGCGCCGTTGCGGCGACATCCGGGTCGGCCATATAGCACACGGCCTGGCAGCCGATCTTCGCGAGCGCGGGCTTGCTTATGCCTGCAAGCGCCATGTTCGTGTCGGTGAGCACCGTGGCCCCTGCGCGCAGTGCGTCGAGCGCACAGTGCGCGGCGTCATGGGTGAACACGAGGGAATCGGCGTACGAGAAGTCGGCAGTGGTGTGGATGACGCGCTTCACGACGGGCTCTTCGAGCGGCGGGAACGTTCGGCCGCCGAGCTCTTCGGTGATGATTTCAAAGCTGCGCCGCTCGATGTCGCCGGGCGCCATCTCCTTGGAATCCATCTAGTACTCCACTCCTTCCCTTGCACATATCCCCTGCTCGTAGGGATGTTTCTCGCACTGCATCTCGGTTATGTAGTCGGCCTTCTCCACGATCTTGCGGGAAGGCGCGCGCCCGGTGAGCGCTACTTCGACGCCGCGCGCGGACATATCGAGCGCGCGGTCCACGAGCGCCTCGTCGACAAGACCCTTCGAAAGCGCGTCGAGCGCCTCGTCGAGCACGAGCAGCCCCTCCTGCGCGCCCTCGAACTCGGCGAGCGCGGAAGCAAGGTTCCCATCGTGCAGCTCGCACGTCGCGGCAAGTTCTTCCGACGTCATGGACCAGGTAAACTTTTCCGACACCTTCCCCGCGAACACGGGCACGCCGAAATGCTCGGCGAGCAGTCGCGCCTCCCCGCTTTCGCCGTCTTTCAGGAACTGCACGACGACGACGCGGCGGCCTGCGGCGAGCATGCGAAGGGCGAGGCCCATCGCCGCCGTGGTCTTGCCTTTGCCGTCGCCATGATACACGTGGATCATACGCCCTCCTCGATAATGCGGTAGACATACTCCATGTCGAGCGCCTCGCGCACGACGTCGGCCAGGCGGTCAAACTCGCGCGCACGGTGATCGGCCGCGGACGCCGCGCCCGCAGCACCCACGACGCTCTCGGGCAGGCCGCGCATGCGCGCGAGCGAGCGTGCGAGGGCGAGCGCCACCCCCGGTTCGTCGAACAGGCCGTGGAGATAGGTTCCGAACACGTTTCCGCAGGCCGCGCCTTCTGGTTTGCCGCCAATCGTGCCCGCAGGGCCGCAAGAGACGGTCGTTTCGCCGTCGTGAATCTCGTACCCGCGCGCCGTCATGCCGTTCCACACCGAGAACGCGCCTTGGGCGCCCGTGATGCGCAGCTCCGACTGGGCGAGGCGCTTTTCCTCCTTGAACACCGTACTTGCAGGGATGAGCCCGAGCCCGCGCGCGGTGCCAGCGCCTTCCCTGCCGTGCGGGTCGGAAAGCTCGTCTCCCAAAAGCTGGTAGCCTCCACATATGCCGAGCACCGGCGTGCCCGCGCCCGAAAGCGCGCGTACACAGGCTCCGATGCCGCTAGCCGCAAGCCAGCGCGCGTCGTCGAGCGTGGTCTTCGAGCCGGGGAGCACCACCAGGTCGGGCCGGCCCAGATCGGTCGTCGAGGAAACGTAGCGCACGCCCACGCCGGGCACGCGCGAAAGCGGGTCGAAGTCGGTGAAGTTCGACAGATGCGGAAGGCGCACGACGGCGACGTCGATGACGCCGCGCGCCTCGCGGGCAGATAGGCGCGGCGCGAGCGAGTCCTCGTCGTCCAGGTCGAGCGTAAGATACGGCACGACCCCCACGACGGGAACCCCGCACATCTTCTCGAGCGGGGCCAAACCCGGGCGCAGGATTTCCACATCGCCGCGGAACTTGTTCGCCACAAGCCCCCGCAAAAGCGTGCGGTCCTCGGGCGCAAGGAGCGCGACCGTGCCGTAGAGCTGGGCAAACACCCCACCTGGGTCGATGTCGCCCGCGAGCAGCACGGGGGAGGACACGGCGCGCGCGAGCCCCATGTTGACGATGTCGTTTTCGGCAAGGTTGATTTCGACGGGGCTGCCGGCGCCCTCGATGACGATGACGTCGTTTTCCTCCGCGAGCGAATCGAACGCCTCCAAAATCTGCGGCATGAGCGCCTTCTTTCGCGCGAAGTAGTCCCTCGCAGCGAAGGCTCCCTGCGCCTTGCCGGCCACGATGAGCTGGCTTCGGTGGTCGCTTTCGGGCTTGAGCAGGATGGGGTTCATACGCACGTCGGGCGCGATGCCGCACGCCTCGGCCTGCATGATCTGGGCGCGCCCCATCTCGAGCCCATCGGCCGTGACACCGCTGTTGAGCGCCATGTTCTGGCTCTTGAAGGGAGCCACGCGCAGGCCGTCCTGCGAAAGCACACGGCACAGCCCCGCCGCAAGCAGGCTCTTCCCCGCGTTCGACATGGTGCCCTGGATCATGATGGGCTTCGCCCTACCCACGGGTATCGACCTCCTTCGCCGAGCCTCGGCCATCCGCGCCCGCCATAGCGTCGCTGCAAGAAGCGCCGCCCCGTTCGTCGGGTTCGCCTTCGCCCGATGCGCCTTCCGCCCGAAGCGCGCGGCTGAACGCCATCGCAAGCCGGGCGTTCTCCTTGCGCGTGCGCACCGCGACGCGGCACCAGAAACGGGACAGTACCGAAAACGAGTCGCACGTGCGGACCAAAACCCCCTGTTTATACAGGCGCTCGGGGATGTCTTTCGCCGGCGTGCGGACTAAAAGGAAGTTCGCATCCGACGGCACGACGGAAAGCCCGAGCGAGGAGAGCTCGTGGGAAAGCCACGATCGCTCGCCCGCCAATACATCGCGCGTGCGCGAGACGTATTCGACGTCTTCCAGGGCGGCGATGCCCGCGGCCTCGGCGACCGAGGAGACGGGCCACGCCTGCCCCGCCCGGCAAATCCCCTCGATGAGTTGGGCGTTTCCGCTGATCAGATACCCCAACCGCAACCCTGCCATTCCGTAGAGCTTGGTGAACGCGGAGAGCACGGCCACATGGTGCGAACACGCGGCGCGTGCGGCCACGCTCCTTTCGCGGGCGTCGGGCGCAAATCCGAGGAAGCACTCGTCCACGACGAGCAGCGCGCCCACCTGCTCGCAGCGGCAAGCCGCCTCGTCGATCACGCGGGGGTCGACGAGGCGCCCCGTCGGGTTGTTCGGATTGCAGAGGTACGCCACGTCTCCCGGCCCCTCGATCGCGCGGGCGAAGGAGGCGGGCACGTCGAAGTCATCCGCTTCGGAGAGCGGGAACTCCTGCACGCATGCGCCGTAGTACGATGCCGCCTCCGCATATTCAGAGAACGTCGGCGCGCACACGACGATGCGTTTCGGGCGCACCGCCGCGGCGAGCCGCCAGATGATGTCGGACGCGCCCGCGCCGCAAACAATAGTATCTTCGGGAATGCCCTGGGCGCGCGCTAGGGCGCGAACGAGGGCGAGGCTTTCCCTATCGGGGTAGGCGTCGATTCGAGAAAGCGCCTTGCAAGCTGCGGCGACGGCGCGCGGCGAGGGGCCTGCCGGATTCACGTTCACCGAGAAGTCAATGAGGTCGGAGACGCCCCCTTCGCAAGCGATGCCGAGCGATTGCGAGCTGCCCCCATGCGTACGGGCGCGCAGGATTCCCCCGGCAGCCCGGGGCGCGGCGTGGTCTTCCCTCATGCCATCGCCCCCACGGCGAGCACGACCGCCGCGCGCGCGGCGCCGAAGACGACGAGCGCGCATACGGACGCGGCGAGCATGAGCCTCGTCGCCCGGGCGATGTCGTCCCACTCGATTTCACGGGACGCGTCGCCTATCGTCGGTTTATCAACGAGCTTGCCAAAATACACCGCGGGTCCTGCCAGGCGCAGCCCGAGCGCGCCCGCGCACGCCGACTCGGTCTGCGCCGCGTTCGGGCTCGCATGGCGACGCCTGTCGCGGCGCCAGATGCGCGCCGCCCCGCGCGCGTCGAGCCCGACGATCGGGCACACGGCGATCATGAGCAGGGCCGATAAGCGCGAGGGAATCCAGTTCACCGCATCGTCGAGGCGCGCCGAGGCGCAGCCGAAGTCGATGTAGCGCTCGTTTTTGTAGCCCACCATGCTGTCGAGCGTGTTCACCGCCTTGTACGCCATACCCAAGGGCGCACCCCCGATCATAAGGTAGAAAAGCGGCGCGATGACGCCGTCGCTCGCGTTCTCCGCCACCGTTTCCACAGCGGCGCGCGCGACGCCCTGCTCGTCGAGAACAGACGTGTCGCGTCCCACGATGAGCCCGACTGTTTCGCGCGCCGCGACAAGGCCGCCCTTCGAGAACGCGCGGGCCACGGCCAGGCTCTGGCGGCGCAGCTCGCATGCCGCGAGAATCTGATAGCTCGCCCATGCCTCGGCCACGAAGCGCAAGCCGGAGTGAACCATACCGCAAAGATGCAGGATTCCCCAGGTCAAAAGCCCACACGCAAGCGGAAGCGCCACGGCGAGCACAAGCCCTGCGGCGCGCGTGCCCGCGGGCGTTTGCGGGAATACGCGCCGCAGGCGGCCTTCGGCCCACGTGATCGCGCGCCCCATGGCGACGACGGGATGGGGAAGCCAGCGCGGGTCGCCGAAGACAAGGTCGGCCGCGAACCCGGCGGCGACGGCAAGAATCGTCATCACTGGGCATCGCCCCCCGAAGCGGGGCGAACGTCGCGAAGGCAGCGTCCATCCCAGGTGGCGGCCCATGCGCCGCCTGGCTCGGTATGCACGTCGAAGTATCCCATTTTTGGGACAGCTAGCTCGGAGAGCAGCGCTTTCACGGTACCCGCGTGAACGACGAAGACGGCGCGCCCACTCCCCTGAGCGCGCTCCGATTCGCACGCCTCCCGAAACGCCGCGACGACGCGGCGGGTGAAATCGCTCTTGCCCTCGCCATGCGGGCAGCGCGTCTCGCACCAGGAGTCTACCCAGGCGCGGTAGCGCGCATCCTCTTTAAGCTCGGCGGCGTTTCGCCCCTCGAAGTCGCCGAAATCCATCTCGCGCAGACCGGGGCACGCCATAAGCTCCGCGTTCGGGAAGAGGATGCGCGCCGTCTGGTCGGTGCGGGCCATGCCGCTCGTGATAACACGGAACACGTCACCATCGCACGCGAGATCGCGCAAAGCGCGCTCGCCCGCGCTCGACAGGGGCTCGTCGGTGCCCGCCCCGCTGTAGCGATGGTCTTCCGTGCCCGCCGTGGCACCATGGCGCACGAAGACGACCTCCAAAGGCGCGCCCGCGCCCTGCGTACCTCGAGGCGCATCGGCAAGGTTTCCTTTGATGACCTGGGGAATCCCGCACGTCATGCGCACGACGACGTCGGCGCGCGCAGCGAGCGCGCATCCCAGGCGCCCCGCGCGCTCGCGCCATTGGGCGTCTTCCGCACGCATGGGGACGACCCCCGAACCGACCAAGGGCAGAATCACTGCGTCGAAGCCCATCAGCCGCTCGAGCGCCCGGTCAGCGTCGAGCGCGCGTACGAGTTCCTCAGCACGGTACGCGACACGGCCGGCAAAAGCCGCGGGCACGCCGCCCTCCGCAAGCTGCGCCGCGTCGACGAAATCGTCCGCCGCGAACCCGAGCTTTTCGCGCACGAAGGTCCTCATCCCCGAATGCGCGCCACCTACCACGAGAATCATAGGAGCATGCCCCCCGCCACCAGCATGGCAAGCATCGCGAGCTCGGCCCATTGCAGAAACCATCCGGCCAAATCACCCGTCACCCCGCCGAAGCGGGACAGGGCAACATGGCGGTACCACGCGAGCACCAAAAGCCCCGCCACCGCTATAAGGGCGCCGACGGCCTGAGCGCACGCGACCATCCCTGCAGCCGAAGCAGCAGCGAAAGCGCAAAGCGGCACGACGATCTCCGCGCGCTTCTTCGCAGGCGAGAGCCCCGCGGCCATGCCGTCCGCCCGCGCGGCAGGCCAGCATTCTACGGCGAGCCCCGAAAGCGCGCGGGAGAACACGAGCGAGCACAGAAGCGCGAGGAACGCCCCCGCCGTAAGTGGCAGCGCGGTGAACAGGGAAAACTGCAGAATAAGGTACACGACAACACCAATGACCCCGAAGGCGCCCGCCCGCGGGTCGTGCATGATCTCGAGCTTTCGCTCGCGCGGGGCCCAACTTGCAAGCGCATCGGAGGTGTCGCAGAGCCCGTCTAGGTGGATGCCTCCCGTCACCGCCACAGGCAACGCCACGAGCACGGCCGCGACGATGGTCGCGGGCACGCCGAGCAGGTTCGCCACGTGCCCCCACGTCGTCATGAGGAAGCCTTCCGCAACGCCCACCAGGGGAAACGCAGCAAGCGCATGGGTTGATCCGAAATCGGTCCAGGCCGATTTCGGGACGGGGATGCGCGAGAACGTTCCGAACGCCGCGCCGATTGCCTCTGCTATCTTCACCTTGTAGGTCCTTCGCCTTTCATCCACACGGGAATCCCGCATACCACTTCGACTGCGCGGTCGGCCAGCGCCGCCACGCCCGCGTTCACGCGCGCGAGCGCGCGCCTCCATGCCTCGGTCCCCTCATCGTAGCGCATCCCATCGGCGAATACGTCGACGGTGACCACCACCGTATACGCAGCGGCTTGAGCGAGCCGTTCGATGCCTCCGAGCACCTCGCGCGCCGCGGCGTCGGGGTCACGTGGGGACAAGCCGCCTTCCGCGAAAAGCTCGTTCGCAACCAGGTTGCCCACGTCCTCCAAAAGAAGCGTGCAGCCGCGCGGAAGCCCGGGCACTGCGGCGCCCACGTCACGCGTGCGCTCGAGGGTGGAAAACCCCTTGCCCTCGCGCAGCGACCGATGGCGCGCGATGCGGCGGGCTCCCTCTTCCCCGAAGGGCTCCATCGTTGCCAGGTACACGCGGGGGCCGTCGTGCCCGAGGCACAGGGACTCGGCGTAGGCGCTCTTACCGCTCGCGGCGGCGCCGATGACGAGCGTCACCGCCATTTCCCGGCCTCGAAATGCTCGTAAGCAGCCATGCCAGTCGCCGTGAACGTCTTCCCATCCCGGTACACGCGCAGCGCCGAATCCAGAAGGGGCAGATACGCCATGGCGCCCGCGCCCTCGCCCAAGTGCATGCCTGCGACGAGGGGTGCCTTTATGCCGAGCTCGCGAAGGAGCTCCTGGCTTGCGGGTTCGCTAGATGCGTGGGTGCCCACGAGGTAGCCCAAGGCGTTGGGGCACAGGCGCACCGCGCACAGGGCCGCCGTGCAGGATATGACCCCGTCGAGGAGCGCCGGCACCTTCGAGGCCGCGGCCCCCAGGTAGAAGCCGCACATCGCCGCGATGTCGAAGCCGCCCACCTTCGAGAGCACGTCGATCGGGTCGGCGGGATCGGGCGAGTTCGCGTCGATAGCGCGCTCGACCACGTCGCGCTTGCGCGCGAGCGAGGCGTCCGAGAGCCCCGCGCCGCGCCCGACGAGGCTCCGCGCGTCCGCCCGGATGAGCACTGCGGCCACCGCCGCCGAGGTGGTCGTGTTGCCGATGCCCATCTCGCCCGCAGCGAGAAGGCACACGCCGGCGCGGGCAAGCCCGCACGCGACGGCGATTCCGACCTCGATCGCGCGCATGGCCCCATCGCGAGACATGGCGGAGCCGTGCGCGATGTTGCCGCTCCCCCGCCGCACGTTCGCGCGCACCATGCGCGCGTCTTCTATGCCCCGGGCCATACCCACGTCGACGGGCACGACCTCGGCACCCGCGAACGCCGCCATGCGGCAGGCGCTCGTGGCCCCCTCGCACATGTTGCGCGCGACGGCTCGCGTCACGTCTTGCCCGCTTTGCGACACGCCTTCGGCAACGACCCCGTTGTCGGAGAAGAATACCGCGAGCGCACGGGGAAACTCGGCCACCTCGGCGCTCCCCTGAGCTGCGGCGATACACGCGACGGCGTCTTCAAAGTCGCCCAATCCCCCCAAAGGGTGCGCGATGGAGTCCCACGCGGCGTACGCGGCGGCGCGGGCACACTCGTCTGCGGGCGCGATGCGGGAGAGCGCGGCTTCGAGCACGGCGCCCGGCGCCGACGAGAACGCGCGCTCGACTTCCTCGCGGATGCTGGCAAGCGCGGTTTCGGTTGCTTCAGCCATGCCGTCTCCTCTCTGCGAACGACGCTGCGGCAGACGCGAACGCGCGCGCAACGTCGGGGTTCGCAGGATAGTACACATGCGGGAAGCCCGCAACCAGGGACGGGGTGGTCGTCATGCACGGCCAGCCCTTGTCGCGCCGGGGCTTCTGCGCCCAGAAGTCGCCGCCCGGGCAGGTGGACTGCCAGTAGTGGAACTCGTGCGCGCGGATGCGTGTGCCGCGCGGCCCGTAGAGCCCGTCGCGTTGAGAAGTGAGCTCCACGTACCCGAAATGGGACAGCCTTCCCCCGTTCTCGCTTGCGCCCTCAAGGGCGCCCGCAACAGGCCAGCGCCGCCCCTCGCTATCGGCGATTTCGCGCTGCAGGTACAGAAACCCACCGCATTCGGCGACCGTCGGCATGCCGGATTCCACCGCGCGCCGCACCGCCTCGCGCATCGGCGCGTTCTCGGAGAGCTGTCGCGCATGGAGCTCCGGGTAGCCGCCTCCCAGATAGAGGGCGCTTGTCCCCCGGGGCAACTCGCTATCACACAGGGGGCTGAAAAAGGCCAGCTCGCAACCCAGGTCCTCGAGCGCGCGCAGGTTCTCCTCGTAGTAGAACGAGAACGCCTCGTCACGCGCGACGGCGACGATGGGCCGCGCTCCCGCGATCGGCTCCAACCGGTAAGGTTCCTCGCGGATATCGGGTGCCGTCGCCGCTATTCCGAGCAAGCGGTCGACGTCGACGCTCTTTTCCACCAGCTCGGCCATCTTGTCGATGCGCGCGGAGAGCTGCTCGACCTCGTCGGCGGTCACAAGTCCCAGATGACGGCTTTCTAGATGAAAAGCTTCATTTTCCGGCATGTAACCGACAATTTTAATCTCGTCATGCCCGATTCTCGCCAGTTCATTCTCCAACATTTCTTTTAATCTTGGATATAGCATTGCGGATACTCTGTTTAAGAGAATTCCACAAATATTGCTATCCGGACGAAATTCAACAATTCCTTTCACCGTAGCTACAAGTGTCATTGCTGCACCTCTCGCATTAATCACAAGGATCACTGGCAATCCTAGCGTCTGTGCGACATCATAAGAACTTCCTTTTACAGAATCAAGTGACATTCCGTCATAGAACCCCATAACGCCTTCGGTTATAGTAATATCCGCATCTTTCGTATGCTTTAGGTATCCCTCTTTCAAAATGTCTTCTTCCGAGAAGAACAGATCCAGATTCTTAGAATCAACGCCAAGAACCTCCCTGTGGAACATTGGATCTATATAATCCGGGCCGCATTTACACGCATATACACGCTTTCCCTCTTGCTTAAACGCAGACATCAGGCCACAGGCTGCAGCTGTCTTTCCACTATTACTGGAAACAGCAGACAACAAAAACCCTGGATTTTTTTTCTGATTTTTATTATTGCAAGCATTCTCTTTCATTTTTCTCATGATTCTCCTGTCTGTTTGTTTCCTTTTCTCTCATCTTATAC
>ENA-OYYQ01000570-OYYQ01000570.1-human-gut-metagenome-genome-assembly--contig:-NODE-570-length-15640-cov-17.389028_pt1 | contig 15640 bp, 10 predicted proteins | sample MGYA00243252_ERZ653455 | MGnify/ENA primary metagenome ERZ653455 (study PRJEB26926, sample SAMN06164940) | human gut metagenome | biome: ENVO:00009003; feature: ENVO:2100002; material: ENVO:00002003...
ATCCCGCCCCGAGGAGCACCCCGCTCCCCGGGGCTTTTTTTCGCCCTGAATCCCTCCCCGTGAAAAGGCAATGCCGGAAAATCCGCAGATTTTCCGGCATTGCAAATTTAAAATAATTTTTCCGCTGCTTATGCGCAAAGCGCACGCGGCGCGCATTCCAAATCGTCCCGCCTTGTCCGGCGGGCTTTTTTTCGCCTTTTTGTGACAAACCCCGCCCGCTGTGGTACAATAAAAGGGTATCGAACTTACACAGAAAGGACGTTTCCATGCAGCTGTTTGAACTGGTCAGCCCACGGCTGTTCCGCCCGCTGGCGGGGCCTAACCGGGCGTTTTATGCAGAGCTTTTGCTGCTGCTCTGGGAGGAGTGCCGCCATACGGCAGATTACAGCATTTCCCGCGCCGAAGCCGTCTCCCGCGCCGAGGATTATTTTGCCGCGCTGGCAAAGCCGCTGGCGCTGGACGCCGACGGCGCGGGCGATGAGGACGAGCAGCCCACCCGCGACCCCCACACGCTGGCGGTGGGCTTTTTGCTGCGTCTGCGCCGCACCGGCTGGCTGGAAGAGCAGCCCGGCAGTTATGAGAGCGAGCCGACCCTTGCTTTTATGCCGGAGGTCACCCCGCTGCTGGACGCGCTGGAAGAGATATTGAACCCCCGGGTGGTCACCTACACCGGCAAGCTGTACAAGGCGTGGCAGCTGCTGGGCAGCATCGGGCAGGAAAAAAGCCCCTACGAGAACGTGCTGCGGGAGGTGGCGGCAGACCTTGAGACTTTGAACAAGTCCCTGCGCGCCCTCAACGCTTCCATCGGGCATTATATCGACCGCCTGACCCATAACCGCACCCCGCAGGAGGTGCTGGAACTGTTCGACCAGTACGAGGAAAAGGTGGTGGCGGCGGCGTACCATCGCTTTAAAACCAGCGATAACCTGTTCAATTACCGCGCCTATCTGGAAGAAGAACTGGACGACTGCGAGCAGAACCAGCTGCCGCGCTTAGCGCTGGACTACGCCCGGGTGGAGCGCTGCGCCCCCGGCGAGGCTGCACCCCGGGTGCGTGCTCTCATCCAGCAGCAGCGGGACGCGCTGGAGGAGATGAGCACTCTGATGAAGGAAATTGACGCCAGCCATATCCGCTACCGCAAGCGGGCGGTGCAGCGGGCACAGTTTTTGCTGCTCAGCGACCGCTCGGCGCAGGGCAGCGTCACCGCCCTGCTGCGCCGCTATGCGGAGGACATCCGCAGCCCGGAGCAGCTGTTTGAGCCGGACGACGGCCCGGTGGCGGCGCGGCTGCACCTGTACCCGGCGGCAGTGTTCGGCGCAAAGCCGCTGTATCCCCCCGCCGCGCCCCGCACCGAAGCACCTCTTGCCCCGGTGCGCACCGAGCCCCTTGACCCCGCCCGGCTGCGGCAGGAGCAGCAGCTTCTGCTGGACTACGCCCGCCTTGCCGTCACCGAGGAAAACGTGGCGCTGCTGGCGCGGCAGGCACTGGCTGCCCGCCCGCAGGTGAACGCCTCCACCCTTGTGGAGGAATACCCGAACGATTTTACAGGCATCATCGGCCTGCACACCTATTCCCAGTCGCCGCACCGGGAGTATGATATCACCATGACCGGAAACTGGGTGGAGCGCGGCGGCTTCCGGTTTCAGGATTTTGTCCTGACCCGCCGCAAGGAGGTAAACACGGATGGCAACCATTGATCTGCTGGAAGAGACCGCAAACTATCTGCTCAACCACTGCTTTGTGCTGGGCTGCGTAGAGGAACAGCGGGCAAAATATCTGTATATTCAGGATCACCTCAACGAGGTGCGTGCGGTGTTCAAACCGCTGGGCTACGCGGTGCTTTTGTACCCCGCGCCCATGCAGGCGGCGGCGCTGGTCAACGAGCACGAGGGCAGTCAGGCACGGCTGCTCAAGTACGAAAGCATCCTGCTGCTGGTGCTGCGGCTTTTGTACCTGCAAAAGCGGGAAAGCCTTGCCGCCAGCGCGGACGAGGTGCTGGTGACCGTAGAAGAAGTACAGGCCGAATTGCAAAAGATGAACCTGCCCCGCAAGCTGGATCAGCAAACGCTGGAAAAGCTCATGCGCACCCTGCGCCGGTACAATCTGGCGCGTCCGGTGGGACGGCTGTCCGGGCTGGACAGCCGCATTGAGGTATTTCCCACGGTGCTGCTGGCGCTGCCGGACGCTGACCTTGCGGATGCCGCCGCCGAGAGCGCCCGCACCCGCACCGAGCTTGGTCTGTACGAGCGCCCGGAGGGCGCAGACACCGAAGCAGGGGAGGGTGAAGCATGATCGAACTCAAGCGCCTGAAACTCATTAACTGGCACAACTTTGAAAATACCACCTTCGACTGCGCCCGCCTGACCTATATGATCGGCGTGAACGCCGTGGGCAAGACCACCATTCTGGACGCCATCCGCTACTGCCTGACCACCAACCGCAACTTCAATGCGCTGGGCAATAAGAAAAGCGGACGCACCCTGCAAGGCTCTGTCCACGCCAAGCAGCGCGGCGAAAACGCCTACCGCCGCCCGGGGCATACCGTGGCGTATATCGGGGCGGAGTTCTGGGACAGCGTAAAGCACACCAGCTTTGTCATCGCGGTGCGGGTGGAGTCCGAAGGACCCATGCAGGAGCTGCACCCCGGCGACCAGACATGGTACATCTCTGAGGACGGCATCACGCTGGAGCAGCTGCCCTTCATCGACCCGCGCACCGGTGCGCCCAGCGCCAAGGAGGACTTCAAGCCCGCCGAGGGGCGGCTTTCCTACACCCGCAGCCCCAGCGAGGCGCGGGACAGAATCTGCCGCGCACTGGGCATCGGGCGCGCAGCCAGCCCGCTGGGCAAAAAGTTCAACGAGGTGTTCCAGATGGGCACCAGCATGGACGAGATCCCGAATTTCCGGGAGTTTCTGTACCAGTACATCCTCCCGCAGCCGGAACTGGACTTGGAAGCCTTGCAGGGTGACCGCTTGGAACTGGAAAACCTGCACGCCGTTCTGGCGGAAGCGCAGACCCGCGCCGACGCGCTGGACGAGATCGTGCGCTATGGCCGCGAAGCCACCGAAAAACAGACCGAAGCTCTTGTGAACCGGGGTGCCGCCCTGCTGGCGCGGGCTGCTGCCGATGCCGGGGAAAAGGCCGTCTGGCAGGAGCGGGTAGACGCCGGACGCCGCCAGCAGGAAACACTGCGCACCCGCTACGCCGAAGCTAAGACCGCCGAAGCGGAAGCCCGCCGCGCCTACCTGACCGCCCACAGCGCCGCCGGTGCCAGCGGCGAGGGCCGCGCACTGGACGCCCTCAGCGAGGAGCTGGCACACCGGCAGACCGCATTGGATGCCGCCGCCCGCCGCGCCGACACCGCCGAAAAGGCCGCCGAAAAGACCGGCAACCTGCTGGCAGTGCTGCGCCGCAGCGGCTTTGCCGCCGGGCAGAAGATGGCAGACCTGACCCCCGACACTCTGCCCGCCCTGACCGACTGGCTGACCGCACAGGAAAAGCCGCTGGAAGAAGCCTATTTTGCCGCCCGGCAGCACACCGCCGCCCTGCAGCGGCAGCAGACCGAGAAACGCGCCGAGCTGGATGCCGTATCCGGCGGCAAGTGGGTGTACCCCCACGGCGATGCCGCCACCCGGGTGCGGGACGCCGTGAATGCCGAGCTGAAAAGCCGGGGCATGGAGCCGGACGCCCGCATCTTCTGCGAGCTGCTGAACGTGGAGGACGAGAGCTGGCAGGACTGCGTGGAGGCCTGTCTGGGCGACCGCCGCTTTGATATCCTTGTGCCGCCCGCCCACTATGCCGCTGCCAAAAGCGCCTTTGTGGCGCTGAAGGACAAGGTGGGGCCCATCAGCCTGCTGGACACCCCGGGTCTGCGCAAGGCCAACCGCCGCGCCGACACCGCCCCCGCCGACAGTCTGGCGGCACAGGTCACCAGCGAAAACCCGCTTGCTGCGCAGTACGCCGACACCATCCTGCGCCGCATCGTCTGCTGCGACACCCCCGACACGCTGGAAAACTACCCCGACAGCGCCACCCGGGACCTTCTGCGCCACCATCCCTTCCGGTTGGAGCGTCTGCGCACCCCGCAGCGCTATATCGGCTTGGAAGCCCGCCGCGCCCGCGCCGGGGCACTGGCAGGGGAGATGAACGCCCTTGCCGAGGAGGTGCGCGCCGCCGCACAGGCAGAGCAGAACCTGAAAGCCGCCTACAGCCAGTACCAGACCCTTTTGCGCGGCACCACGCTGGAAGAACTTGCCGCTTTGTGGGACGCCCGCGCCGCCCTGACCGCCGCCCGCGCGGCGGTGGACAAGCAGGCCGCAAAGCTGGCCGAGTGCCGCGAGAATCCGCTTTTGCAGCAGCTGTATAAGGAGGAAGAGGTGCGCGAAGCCGCATGGGAGGCCGCCCGCACTGCCGTGGAGCAGACCGGCGGCGATCTGCGCGTGTGCGAAAAACAGATCTCCTCCTGTGAGGCGGAGCAGCAAAAGGCGGTGGACACCGCCGAAAAGAGCGCACAGGCCGCCGAGAGCTTCTTTGCCGCTCATCCGCTGGTGGAGCCGCTCTCCCGCAGCCGTCAGCAGGCGCTGACCGGGCCGGATAAATCCCCCCGCGCCGCCGCGCAGGCCGCCGAAAAGGCACAGGCCAAGCTGGACGATGCCCTGACTGTCTACCTGAACAGCACCCTTGAACCGGCGCAGCGGGAATACAACCGGCGCTACGTCTGCGATTATCCCTTGGGGCTTGCCGGGCTGGAACAGTACCGCGCCCAGCATGAGAGCCTTGTGCGCATCGATCTGGAGCGCTACGCCGCCCGCCTGGAGCAGGCGCAGCGGGACTGCAAGGACCGCTTCCGCAAGGATATCCTGTTCCGCATGAAGGACGATATCTTCAACGCCCGGCGGCAGTTCCGGGAGCTGAACAAGGTCATGGAGCAGCTGACCTACGGCGAGGAAGTCTACCGTTTTGAGCTGGAACCCAGCCGCGACCCGCAGCTGGCGGCGTTCTATCAGGTCATCGTGGACAAGGGCAACCAGCAGATGACCGAGGGCGACTCTCTGGATAACCTTGCCGCCACCGCCGACCCCGCCTACGAGCGTCAGGTGGACGAACTGATGGAAAAGATCATGGCAGACGTGGACGAGAACACCCGCGCCCGGCAGGAGGGACGCACCGCTGCCGGTGCCACCCTTTCGGACTATGTGGACTACCGCACCTATCTGGACTACGATATCAAGGTGACCAATCAGGTCACCGGGCAGCAGGCGTATCTTTCCCGCGTCAGCCGCGATTCCTCCGGCGGCGAGAATCAGGCGCCCTTCTATGTGGCCATCTGCGCCAGCCTGCTGCAAATCTACCAGAAGAGCGAAAACAGCATCCGTCTGGTGCTGCTGGACGAGGCCTTCAGCAAGATGACCAGCGACCGCATCCGCCCCATGATGGAGCTGTTCCGCCGCCTGCAATTGCAGGTGCTGCTCATCTCCACCGTGGAAAAGAGCACCGCCATCCAGCCCTATTGCGATATCACCTACTCCATCGTCCGCCACGGCGACGCCAATGCCATCGCGCCCTTTGTCCGCATTGCAACAGAGTGATGCAAAGCAGGGCTTGACATAAAAAATAAACTTTGCTATACTGTTTTTCGCTCATCGGAGGGCTGTTTCAACGTAATTGAAGGGCCGGATAAGATGTCATCGTTCGTGTTTCCCGGAGGCTGTGTGCACCGTAGTGCCGCAGCAGAAGAGGGAACGCACCGGAGCGGTGGTTCTTATCCGGCCTTTTTGCATATGTGAAGTTCAAAAAGGAGGAGCTATGCCAAAGAAAACCATCCAATTGTCCGACCACTTTACCTATTCCCGGCTGCTGCGGTTCGTGCTGCCCTGCATCGGCACCATGCTGTTCACCTCCATCTACGGCATTGTGGACGGCCTGTGCGTCTCCAACTTTGTGGGCAAAACGGCCTTTGCGGCGGTCAACCTCATCATGCCGCTGCCGCAGCTGCTGGGCACTGTCGGCTTTATGCTGGGCACCGGCGGCAGCGCCATCGTAGGCATCACGCTGGGCGAGGGTGACCAGAAAAAAGCCGACCGCTATTTTACCATGTTTCTGCTGGCAGCGCTCATCTCGGTCAGTGTGCTGGCCGTGCTGGGCTTTGTGTTCCTGCGGCCGGTCGCCATGCTGCTGGGCGCAAAGGGAGAGCTGCTGGACTACGCCGTGCGCTACGGGCGCATCCTGATGCTGGCGCTGCCGCCCTTTGCGCTGCAAAATATGTTCCAAAGCTTTTTCGTCACCGCCGAAAAGCCGCTTCTGGGCTTCTGGTTCACCGTAGGTGCAGGCTGCACCAACATGGTGCTGGACGTGGTGATGGTGGGTATGATGCACTGGGGCGTGGAGGGCGCTGCCGTTGCAACCCTCATCAGCCAGCTGGTGGGCGGCGTGCTTCCGGTGTTCTACTTTATCGACCACGGCAATACCAGCCGCCTGCACCTGTGCAGAACACAGTTTTACGGCCGCGTGCTGTGGGATGCCTGTATCAACGGTTCTTCTGAGCTGATGACCAACCTTTCCATGTCGCTGGTCAATATCCTGTATAACTTCCAGCTGCTGCGGCTTGCCGGAGAAAACGGCGTGGCGGCTTACGGCGTCATCATGTACGCTGCCTTCCTGTTTGTGGCGGTGTTCGTGGGCTATGCCGTGGGCAGCGCACCCATCGTCAGCTTCCATTACGGCGCGCGCAACCATGCCGAGGTGCATAACCTTTATCAGAAGAGCCTGCGCCTCATCGCCGTGGTAGCTGTGAGCATGACCGCCGTATCCATGGTGCTTATTCCCTATGTGGCACGCATCTTTGTGGGCTACGACGCCCAGCTGCTGGCGCTGACCAGCCGCGCCTTCCGGCTGTATGCGCTGAGCTTCCTCATCATGGGCTTCAACGTGTATGCGTCCTCCTTCTTCACGGCGCTGGGGGACGGCGTGACCAGCGCCCTCATCTCCTTTCTGCGCACGCTGGTGTTCCAGCTTGCCGCGCTGCTCCTGCTGCCCGCCCTGTGGGGCATTGACGGCGTGTGGCTGGCTGTCACCGCCGCCGAGCTTGCCGCGCTGGCGGTGAGCGTGTATATGTTTGTGACAAAAGACCAGAAATTCCATTACCGTCATGGTTGACGCGCCATAACAAAAAAGCCGCCGGGGCCCCGGCGGCTTTTTTGGTTATTCAAAGGTATACTCCACCAGCTGGCAGTTTTTGATGCCCGCAGCGGCGTACTCCTCGTTGGTCATGTCGTAAAAATAGGAGTGCACCACCCGGGCAGTGCCGTTGTGCGCCACCAGCAGGTAGGTCTTGCCGGTATCCGCCTTCAACTCGTCCAGCAGGTTGTAGATGCGCTGCGCCAGCTGCATCATGCTTTCGCCGCCGTCATAGCGGTCGGCAAAGTGGGTCTTGGAGATGCGGAACTCCGCACCGTCCCGGGGCGTGCCCTCGTATTTGCCAAAGCACTGCTCCCGCAGGCGGGGCTCGCAGCGGGCGGGCAGACCGGTAGTGGCGGCAATGGCCTTTGCGGTGTCGGCGGCGCGGGAGAGGGGAGAGTACAAGATCTCGTCAATGTGCAGGCCGCTGTCCCGGACAAGCTCGCCCAGCTGCCGCGCCTGCTGCTGCCCGCGGGCGGTCAGCGGGCTGTCGGTCATGCCGCAGATCTTATTTTCCACGTTCCATACCGTCTCGCCGTGGCGGGTGAAATAGATATTGTGCATAAAATTACTCCTTACAGCTTGTGCAGGGTGCCGTCCGGCAGCAGACAGACGGTGTCTCCCTCGTCGATGCCAAGACATGTCAGCTCCCTGTCCGGGTAGGGCAGAATGCGGGCAGCCCCGGCGGCATCGGTCAGGGTCACATCGCACAGCACCGGCTGCCCGGCGGGCAGCTCCTCGCAGCCGTACAGCTGCTCGTCAATGCGCAGCACGCGGTATTCCGGCATGGTACAGCCCCTCCTTTGTGTTTTTCCTTATTATATAGCACCCGGGGGCTTTGGTGCAAGGGGGAGCGGACTGAGAGGGTTTATTCTCCCCCGCTTGACAGCGACGCGGAGAAATTGTTACAATACAGTTACGACTGCAAACCACGCGGAGGGGTTCATGAATATTACGGAACTGCGGTATCTGGTAGCCATCATGAAATGGGGGTCGGTGTCGGCGGCGGCAAAGCAGCTGTACGCGGCGCAGCCCAATGTGAGCAAGGCGCTGAAGAATCTGGAAGAGGAATACGGGTTGCGCATCTTTGAGCGCTCCTCCACGGGTATGATCCCCACCGAGCAGGGCAAACGGTTCATCCGGCAGGCGCAGCGGGTGCTGCAGCAGGTGGACGAGCTGAAGCAGGAGGCGCACCAGCAGCGCAGCTGCGCCGAGCTGCGGGTGGTGCTGACCCATGCCACCTACGCCTCCTATGCGGCGGTGGATTTTTTGCAGCAGGCAGCTCGCAGCGAGCAGCTGCGGGTGCATATCCGGGAGAGCGGTGCCATTGAAGCTTTGGATTTTGTGCTGCGGCAGGGCTACCACATAGCGCTGCTGCGCTATGCCGCCGAGGACGAGGACTACTATCTGCGCTACTGCCAGCGCCACGGTCTGCGGCAGGAGCCTATCATGGAGTTTTCCTACCTGCTGCTCACCAGTCAGGACAGCCCGCTGGCGCGGCGGCAGGTGCGCGAGCTGGACGAACTGAACGATTACATCGAGGTGCTGCACGGCGACGCCCATCTGCCCGGGGAGGAGAGCACCGTCTCCCGCTGGCAGGCAAACCCCAACCGCCGCATCCATGTGTACGAGCGGTGCAGCCAGTTCTCCATTCTGCAGAATCTGCCCACGGCCTATATGTGGTCGTCCCCTATGCCGCAGCGCGCGCTGGAGCAGTACCATCTGGCACTGCATAACTGCCCGGCGCAGAAGCAGCAGATGCGGGACGTGCTGGTGTACCCGGAGCGGGAGCCTTTGCAGCCGGAGGAGCAGCTGTTTGTGCAGTTGCTGCACAAGCAGGCGGATGCCACCATCAAGGACAGCGGGTGGAAGAAGATTTGAAATGCGCGCCGTGTCTTCCGGGTTGCGGCACCCAGCATCCGCATCGTGCCTTGGGCGGCACGCGCGTCTTGCTGGCCGCTGCCCCAACAACTCCTCCCTGTTTCCGCCGCTGGCGGCGGTCGTCGTTGTTGCAGCGGAAGAATTATTTATAATTAGAGCAATGTCGGGCAGCCTGCAGGCTGCCCGACATTGCATTTTCACGAGAGGGGGCGGATTTCCCTTCTTTTCGTCTCAAATTCCACGTTTTGGGGAGAAAATCGCAAACGATTAAGCAAAATGCACAAAAAGGCGGCGCAAAGTTTGGCGGGGACGCTTTTGACCGCTCCCGGAAGAATATTTTTGAGAAACAGAACGACGAATTAAAACGTGTTATCGCCACAAAATAAAAGTTTGTGTAAACAAATAAAATAAGCGGCCATATACTTTTTGATATAGGAACCATACCTAAAAAATATTAACACAATTATGAAAAAGGTGTTAACATGAAGCCAGAGATCGGTCATAGCCGCAGTATGGCATAAGCTGTCGGCGGCTGAAATTCAAAAGGAGGTTTCTGGTATGATTAGTTTCTTACTGTGTCTGGCACTTCTGATCGTAGGCTACTTTGTCTATGGTAAGATCGTGGACAACACGTTCGGACCGGACGACCGCGAAACTCCTGCTGTGCGCATCAACGATGGCGTTGACTACGTTGTGATGCCCCAGTGGAAGCTGTTCCTCGTCCAGCTGCTGAACATTGCAGGTCTGGGCCCCATCTTTGGTGCACTGCAGGGTGCTCTGTGGGGTCCCGTGGTGTTCCTGTGGATCACCTTCGGCACCATCTTTGCCGGCGGCGTACATGACTACTTCTCCGGCATGATGAGTGAGCGCAATGAGGGCGCTTCCATCGCTGAGGTCACCGGCCGCTATCTGGGCCCCGTGATGCAGAACATCATGCGTGTGTTCTCTGTGGTGCTGCTGATCATGGTCGGTACCGTGTTCGCAGTCGGCCCCGCAGGCCTGATCGTTACCCTGTGCAAGAACGGCGGTATGTCCGGCGTGCTGACCACCACCCTGTTCTGGCTGATCATCATTCTGGTGTACTACTTCATCGCAACCTTTATCTCCATCGATGCCATCATCGGTAAGATCTACCCTGTGTTCGGCATCTGCCTGATCATCATGGCTGTGGGCGTTATCTTCGGTATCTTTACCAACCCCGCCTACACCATCCCCGAGATCTGGGCAAACTTCAGCAATATGCACCCCTCCAACACTCCTATCTGGAGCTTCATGTTCATCACCGTTGCCTGTGGTGCTATCTCCGGTTTCCACTCCACCCAGTCGCCTTTGATGGCTCGCTGCATGAAGAGTGAGAAGCAGGGTCACTTCGTATTCTACGGTGCAATGGTCAGCGAGGGCATCATCGCTCTGATCTGGGCTGCTGCCGGCTGCGCACTGTACACCATCACCGATGGCAAGATGGTCGGTCTGGCCGAGGCTCTGGCTGCCGGTCAGTCTGCCGCTATCTACGACGTCTGCCTCAAGACCATGGGTAATGTCGGCGTGGCACTGGCTATGATCGGTGTCGTTATCTGCCCCATCACCTCTGGTGATACTGCATTCCGTTCCGCTCGTCTGACCCTGGCCGACTGGCTCAAGATCGATCAGGACAGCTACGCAAACCGCCTGAAGCTGTGTGTCCCCGTGCTGGGCGTTGGTGCCTTCCTTGGCATCGGCAACGCACTGGGCTTCATCAACTACACCGTCATCTGGCGTTACTTCAGCTGGACCAACCAGACGCTGGCTATGATCGTCCTGTGGGCTGCTTCCATGTACCTGTTCAAGGAGAAGAAGAACTTCTGGATCACCGCCGTGCCTGCAACCTTCATGAGCGCTGTGTCCTGCACTTACTTCGTGCTGGCTCCCGAGTGCCTGGGCAAGATGATCAACACCTATGCGGACGGCAAGCTGGTGGCTTACAACACCGCCGTTGCTTACCCCATCGGCATCGTCTTTGCCATCGCAATGCTGGCTCTGTTCCTCCATGCTACCAAGAAGAGCTCTACTTCCAAGGCATAAGGAACTGACGGCTCCATATTTCCGTAAGTAACCTGCGCCCGCCGCTGCCTGACCGTACAGCGGCGGGCGCTGTTTTTTAAAAATCAAGGCTTGCAATTTCCTCCGTCCCGTGGGAAAATAGGGGCGTAGAATTTAAAGCAAAGAAGGGAACTACCCATGATTTTCAAACCCGCACAGCTGGGCATGGCAAAGCTTGACCCGCAGGAGCTGGAGGCAGACAAAAAAGCCTGCCGGAAGATCGGCCCCTGCGGTGTAGGCAAAAAGGCGCTGTACCTGAACAGCTTTTACATCGACCGCCGCTATTATCTGCCCTACGGCAGCATCACCCGGGTGTTCAAGCGGGTGGCTATGAGCTCCGGCGGCTTTTCCGGCAAGGGCGTGTTTGCCTCCATGGCCTATCTTGTGGTGGAGTACGACGACGGCAAGCAGAAGCAGTGCAACTTCAAGGACGAGCGGGACGTGGACGCTTTGCTGGAAGTGCTTGCCAAGGAGCAGCCGCAGCTGCATCTGCTGAGCGCCGCCGGTGAGCAGGCGCTGGAGAAAAAGGCTGCCGAAAAGGCCGCCCGCAAGCTGCCGGAGCTTTCCGAGGACGCGCAGCACAGCCTTACCGTGCTGCGCCGGGCAAAGGAGTATCTGGACGCAAAGCCGGAGCTTTCCGCCGAGCTGAGCGCTGCCCAGCGCCGCAAGCGTGCGCAGCTGCAAAGCAAGCCGGTGTACCGCTATGTGGCGCTGGCCATCTTTGTGCTGGGTGTTGCGGCTGCGGCCTACGGTCTGTATTCCGTGTTCAGCCACACCGGCAGCTACGGCGTGTACTTTGCGCTGTTCGGCTTTGCCGCCATCTTCCTGTTTTCCAGCTACAATATGCTGCCCACCGCCCACAATAACAACAACGCCATCATGAAGCGTGCGGAAAAGGCCGAGGCAGCCATGGCAGAGTATGTCAAGCACTACCCCCACGGCGCTTTCCCGGTGAAAAGCTGGTACGCCCACCCCATCGTGCTCAAGCAGATGATGGACGCCGTGGAGGAGGGCCGCGCCGTCACCGTGCCCGAGGCACTGGATGCAGTCAAGGCACGCCTGAAATCCTTGAACGCGGACGTGGAGGTGGAGCAGGAGGAATATGACGAGGTGGTGGTCATCAAGGCCCTGTTCCTCAACCACGATTATCAGTAAAATAGTTGAAAAAGTCCCCCGGGAAGATCCGCAGATTTTCCCGGGGGATAATTTTTAGATCAGCGCCTCCATCCGCAGCGGGTCGGGGTGATGGGCGTATTTCTGCTTGGCGATCTCGATAAAGGACTGTACCTCCAGCCGGGGTGCGTGGCGCATGGCGGCGATCTCCACCGTCACCGGGGGAAAATCCAGCAGCGGCACCTTGACGATGCCCGGGATCACCGCCGTGGAAAGGCAGGGCACGATAGACATGGCGGTGCCCATCTGGATCATGATCAGCGCACCCTCAAAGCTGGGGGTGATCTTGCTGCAATCCACCCCCACCTGCGCCAGCTGCTCCAGCGACGGCCCCTGACAGGCGGACAGAAAGCTGTCGAATGCGCCGGAGGACACCACGCTCTGCCCCTTCAGGTCTGCCAGATGCAGCGCCCGCCGGTCGGCAAGGGGAGAGTTGGGGTTCATCAGCACATGGTAGCCCAGGGCGAACAGGGGCGTAAAGGAGATGTCCCGGTCGCGGGAGTGCTCGGTGGCGTAGAAAAAGCCGATATCCAGCTGCCCGGAGCGCAGCTGTTCCAGTGGGCGGCGGTTGTCCTGCGGCACAACGTCTACGCAGGCGTTGGGAAACTGGTGCTGGAACTGGGCCAGAATGCTGGAAAAGGTGCTGTAATCGAACAGCTGCCGCAGCCCGACGGTCAGGTGGGAGCGGTCGGCGTCCTGAATATCCTGCGCCTTCTTCAGCGCCTGCCGCCCAAAGCTGGTCATCTGCACCATGTCCAGATAAAAGGACTGCCCGGCAGCGGTCAGCTTGGTGCGGCGGGTGGTGCGCTCGAACAGGTGCAGCCCGGTCTCCTTTTCCAGCGCATTGATCTGGTAGGTGATGGCGGGCTGGGTGGTGAACAGCCGCTCGGCGGCGGCGCTGAAATTCAGCTCCTCTGCTACGGCAATAAAGCACTCTAACTGGTAAATCGTCATAGAATGGCGCACCTCCTTGTGTAAAAAGCTGGTCATCTTTATTATACAGGATTCCGCACAGGCCGTAAAGGGAAAACGATTTATAAAGAGATTTGATAAATTATGGTACAAATTTGTATTTCACACCGGGACAAAACTTTGCTATAATCGTATCAATGTTCAAAATGCACGAAGGAACAGGAAAAACGCAAAAAAGAAGAGAAAAGAAAAAGAAAGGCGAACCTTATGGCTAAGATCTCTCGTCGCAACTTTATGCGCGGTGCCGCTGTGGGCACCATGGGCGCAGCTGCTGCCGGTCTGCTGACCGCCTGCGGCAACTCCGCTTCCAGCACCACCGGTGCTCCCGCTTCCTCCGCAGCTTCCTCTGCTGCTTCCTCCGCTGTGACCAAGCCCTCCTCCCCGGTGGACGGCAAGTACGTCACCAAGGCAATGGGTCACGAAAGCTGGGTGCACGTTGCCACCACCTTCTTTGATGGCAAGATCACTGCCTGTGAGGTGCTGTCTCACGAGGAGACCATCGGCATCGGCAACTATGCCTGCTCCCGCATCCCCGCCGCCATCGTCGAGCACCAGAGCGTCAACGTGCCCAACCTGCGCGGCTCCTCCATCACCTCCATGGCTGTCAAGGCAGCTGTGAAGGAGGCCATCGAGCTGGCCGGTTATAACGTGGACGACTTCTCCAAGGAGGTCACCATCGCTGCTTCCAACGAGGTCATCGAGGAAGAGGCTGATGTCGTCATCATGGGTGCCGGCACCTCCGGTCTGACCTGCGCCTGCCGCCTGCTGGAGGCCGGCTACAGCGTCATTCTGGTGGAGAAGCGCGATATCCCCGGCGGCTCCATGTCCATGACCTACGGCGGCGTTGCCACCGCAGGCTCCAAGCTGCAGTACAACTACGATGTGGACGGCAGCTTCCGCAGCTCTGCCATGGGCACGCTGGAGGGCATGATGAACTTCTGGCAGACCATGGAGAAGTACCACCGCACCGAGTTCTTCAACGGTGAAATGCCCTACATGACCAAGCAGTACACCGTCGCCGGTGATCTGGTGGACTGGATGGCAGGCATCGGCATCGGCTTCAACACCATGGGCAACTACGAAAGCGCTACCCAGTACGGCGCTTCCACCCCGTATCTGGCACCCGGCTGCTACGAGGGCGGCGCAGGCTACGCCATGATGTTCATGGCACAGCGCGTGGAGAAGTACGAGAAGGGCAAGATCATCTACTCCACCAGCGTCACCGACCTGATCAAGGACGAAAGCGGCCGTGTTGTGGGCTTCCACGCCAAGGGCGAGAACGGTGCAAGCTATACCCTGCGCGGCAAGGCGGTCTGCCTTGCCTCCGGCGGCTTTGCCAAGAACCCCGAAATGCTGAAGAAGTACAGCCCCGATTACGCCGACTTCTTCTTCAACTGCGCCTCCAGCATGACCGGCGAGGGCATCCAGATGGGTATTGACGCCGGCGGCTATGTGGAGTGCGAAAACCGCGCTCTGCCCGCCTTCCTGTCCAGCTACAAGAGCAAGTTCGAGCTGGCCTTCATCCACCAGTCTGCCCCCGGCATCATGGTCAACATCAAGGGCGACAACATCGGCAACATCGTCTCCGATAACCACTACACCATGGCCAAGGCAAAGCTGAACAAGGACAACGGCGACACCTTCTACTATGTGTTCGACGAGTCCTCTGCCGTCAAGCTGCGCGACAGCGAGGCCTACGGCTTCAACGGTTACGTTGCCATGTTCGAGAAGGGCGAGGCTGTGCACTACGACAGCGTGGAGAAGGCCTCTGAGGAGCTGAACCTGCCCAATCTGGCAGACGCCATCGAGGCCAACAACGCCGCCGCTCTGGCTGGCGAGCCCGATGAGTTCGGCCGCCGCAACTGCCCCTACATCGAGACCCGCGACGGTCTGTGGGCCATCCGCGTTGACCCCACCTTCTACCTGACCACCGCAGGTCTGGCCATCGATACCGATTGCCACGTCCTGACCGAGGACAAGAAGGCCATCCCCGGCCTGTACGCTGCCGGCGACGTCTGCGGCTCCATCGAGGAGAAGGACGCCAAGCAGTACGGCATGGGCTTCGACGCCGCTCTGACCTACGGCTACATCATGGGTGAGACCCTGAAGAAGGAGATCTGAGCTGTGCTCTGACCCCCCTGACAAAAGCATAAACAAAGGGCTGCTGCACAAACCGTGCAGCAGCCCTTTTTATATCATATTTCCTCTTACGCCGCCGCAGGCTTGCGGAAAATCGCCATTGCGCGCTTGTAGCAGCTGGCGAAATAGGCGATCTCCGCCAGTGCGGTCAGGATCCAGCTGCACGGGTACAGCAGGTACAGCGCCGGGATGGTGTGGAAGTGGGCAAAGATGGTGTACA
>ENA-OYYQ01000593-OYYQ01000593.1-human-gut-metagenome-genome-assembly--contig:-NODE-593-length-15298-cov-5.632487_pt1 | contig 15298 bp, 12 predicted proteins | sample MGYA00243252_ERZ653455 | MGnify/ENA primary metagenome ERZ653455 (study PRJEB26926, sample SAMN06164940) | human gut metagenome | biome: ENVO:00009003; feature: ENVO:2100002; material: ENVO:00002003...
ACGAGATGTCTTAGGGTCTCGTGGGCTCGGAGATGTGTATAAGAGACAGCACATCGCCCTTAAATACCCAGGAACCTGCGACCATGAGGTTTGCACCGGCACGCATAACCGTCTCCAATGTATCATCATTGATACCACCATCTACCTGGATATCAACATCCAGCTCTTCTTCATCAATAAGCTCACGAAGCTCCTGGATCTTCTCCGTGCATTCGTCCATGTATTTCTGTCCGCCAAATCCTGGCTGAACAGTCATTATCAGCACCATATCCACATCTTCAAGAAGATGGCTGATGTCATTTACCGGTGTGGATGGCTTGATCGAAACTGCCGCCTTTACCCCTGCTGCCCTGATCTGCTCCAGTGTACGCTCCAGATCCTCACATGCCTCCGCATGTACAGTAATGGAATCTGCTCCGCATTCTACAAAATCGCGGATATATCTTTCCGGTTCTGTTACCATCAAATGTACGTCGAAAAACATGTTGGATTCTTTCCGGATCGATTTGATCACCGGCATTCCAAAAGAAATGCTGGGAACAAAATCTCCATCCATAACATCAATATGCAGATATTCAACGCCTTCCTTTTCCAGAATTTTGATCTGTTCTCCCAGTCTGTTAAAATCTGCTGATAAGATCGACGGGCACAATCGGTATTCCATGACTCAGTATCTCCTTTTCTCTTTTAATTCCTGGTGCAGCTCCAGATAATCTTCATATCGGAGTCTGCTGATCTCATTGTTCTCAAGGGCTTCCTTAACAGCACAGCCCGGTTCATGTATGTGACGGCACCCCTGAAAGCGGCACTGTCCTTCATATCTTCGGAACTCCGGAAAGTAATCCTTCAGTTCCTGCTCCTCCATATTTTCAATATATAAGGAGGAAAATCCCGGCGTATCCACAAGGAATGTATCCTGTGCCACCGGTATGATCTGTGCATGGCGCGTGGTATGTTTTCCCCGTTTCAGCTTACGGCTGATCTCACCGGTTTCCATCTCCACTTCTTCCTGAAGGGAATTTGTAAGAGAAGATTTTCCCACGCCGGATGGGCCGGCAACCACAGTTGTCCTGCCCTGAAGCACTTTTTCGATCTCGTCGAGTCCTTCTCCCTTCAGGGCACTTGACAGGATCACCTGATAGCCGCAGCTCTGGTATGTTTCATAGAGAAATTCCAGCTCTTCCGTTGTTGCCAGATCTTTTTTGTTAAAACAGATGACTGCCGGAACACCTTCCCTCTCCATCATAATGAGGAAACGATCCAGAAGCATGAAGTTCGGCTTCGGATTATCCATGGCAAAGATCACCAGTGCCTGATCTACATTGGCCACAGCCGGACGGATCAGAGAATTCTTCCGCTTGTGGATCTCCGTCACACTTCCCTCCAATTCCTTTTCATCCAGAACTGTAATGTCCACATTGTCACCTACCAGAGGCTTGAATTTATCCTTACGGAAAATTCCCTTGGCTCTGCATTCATATGTATTACCGTCTTCTGCATATACGTAGTAGAATCCGGCAATACCTTTGATTATCTTTCCCTGCATGATCACTCAGCTTTCTTGAATGTAACCGTGTAGGTTCCAAGCTGCTGATAATCTCCGTCCCTCTCTTCATAGAGATAGATAGTTCCTGAGGTAACGCCCTCAGCACCTGAGATATCAAGCTGATACGGGAAGCTGATATTCTGTCCGTCGATGATGGTGGATGCCTTAGGCTCACCGTTTACGTCCTGGATCAGTTCCAGACGGATCGCGCCTCCATTGTAGCCGGACGGGGTATCCAGTGTCTGTGTACATTTCCAGCCTGTGTTTGCATTGACATCTGCTGTAGATGTAGTTGTGGATACTGTGCTGTCCGCAGATGCTGTGCTGTCTGTAGATGCTGTACTGTCTGTAGATGCTGTACTATCTGCAGATGCTGCGCTGTCTGTGGATGGAGCCTTGTCACCGGAGCTGATGGTAATGCTGATCGGCTGATCCGGGTCTGCTACCGCATAGGCTTCCGGATCCTGTGCGATAACTGTACCTGCTGCTTCTGTACTCTGCTGTTCTGTTATCTGGATATCAATAAATTTACCTAAAGTAGTAAGCGCATCATCCTTGGTCATTCCTACAACACTCGGAACCTCAGCATTATCGCCATAATCAACCCCTCGACTGACTGTCAGTGTTACAGAAGAGCCTGCCTGCACAGAAGTACCTGCTGCCGGCTCGACATTGTAAACATATCCCGGATCTACCAGTGCATATCCGTTGTCATCTGTGTCGCTGTATTCTTTCTGGACATTTACCTGAAGTCCAAGATCTTCCAGAGTCTGCTGTGCATCGATTCCTGTACGTCCATCCAGATCTGGGATCGTAACCTGTGCTGTTCCGGTGCTTACCCAGTATTTCACAGTTGTATTGGCTTCAACCTGTGTTCCCGCAGCTGTCTCCTGACGGGAGATCCTGCCTTTTTCCTGATCGGATGCCTCCTCACCGGCCATCTGGACACCCAGATGTGCATCGTTTGCAAGTGTTTTAGCCTCTTCCTCTGTCTTGCCTACAAGATCAGGAACGGTTGCCAGACCGTCAGCTGCTGATTCCTGCTTCGCTTCTACCTTGCTGCTGTCTGCAGCTCCGCTGCTGCCGGTTCCAAACAGTCCTGCGGCACGTCCAAGCACTACCACAAGAACGATCAGAAGGACTGCACCTCCGATCAGTGCCGCAATCGTCAGGCCTCTTCCGGAACCATGATGCTTCTTTTTCTTTCCGGATCTATGCTCGGATCTCGGTCTGTATTCTTCCTCTGCATCATCGTAATCGTTATCGTCGTATTTTTCTTCCTCAAGTGCGGTGATCTCCGGTTTTGTGATCTGCTTCGGTGTATGTTTGATCTCACCAAGCTCTTCTTCTGAGATCACAACCGTCTTGGCATCGTTGTCAACTGTAGTAAGCCTTACAAAATCACCCTGGGGATCGATCAGAGAATGCTTCAGGTCTGCGATCACATCCTCCATACGGCTGTAACGACGATCTACACTTTTCTGTGTACATTTCAGAATGATCTGCTCCAGACTGTACGGAAGGTCCGGTGTATACACACTTGGCGGGACCATCTCTTCCTGCAGATGCTTGATAGCGATCGCCACAGTGGTATCTCCGTCAAAAGGAACTCTTCCTGTGACCATCTCATACAGTGTGATTCCAAGAGAATAGATATCGCTCTTCTCATCGCTGTATCCGCCTCTCACCTGCTCAGGTGAGCTGTAATGTACAGATCCCATTACATTGGAGCTGATCGTATTGGAAGATGCAGCTCTGGCAATTCCAAAGTCTGTCACCTTTACTTTACCATCTGTGGAAATAATGATATTCTGAGGTTTCACATCTCTGTGAACGATACCATGGCTGTGTGCCGCCTCCAGACCCATAGAAACCTGGATTGCGATACTTGTAGCCTCTTTAATGGAAAGCTTTCCCTTCTTGGAGATGTATTCCTTCAGAGTGATACCCTCGATCAGTTCCATAACAATGTAATAAACACCGCCGTCATCTCCTACGTCAAATACATTGACGATATTCGGATGTGTAAGACCAGCTGCCGCCTGGGCCTCACTTCTGAATTTCTTTATAAACGTGGTGTCTTCCCGAAACTCCGGTTTCAGGACCTTCACGGCAACAAAACGGTTCAGCTTATGGTCCATAGCCTTATAGACATCTGCCATTCCGCCAGTTCCGATTTTTCCTACGATCTCATAGCGCTCGGCTATGATCATTCCCGTCTTCAACATGCTTCCACCTCATTCGTGAATGGCTCTACCAGTACGACTGCAATATTATCCTTACCACCATTCTGATTTGCTTCCCGAAGGAGCGCACTGCCCTTCTGATCAATATCTGCTTCCGGATCGGATATGATCTCCTGGATCTTCTCATCTTCAACCATATTGCTGAGACCGTCTGAACACATCAGGATCGTACATCCTTTTTCAAGTTTCAGATCAAAGAAATCCACATCCACCGTTTTCTCCGCGCCAAGTGCCCTTGTAATGATGTTCTTATCCGGATGATTCCGTGCTTCCGCTTCGCTGATCTCGCCCATTCTCACCATTTCCTGTACTAGGGAATGATCTCTGGTGACCTGGCGGATTCCGTCCTGGATCACATATAAACGGCTGTCACCCACATTGGCTACATAGGCATACTGATCTACAATAGTCGCCACCACCATAGTGGTTCCCATGCCCCGGAGGTTTTCGTCTTCCTGCGCACGGTTTCTGATCTCCGTGTTCGCAGCTTCGATCGCATGACGAATAACCTTCACAGGATTGTAATCCGCATCTTCACGGATTTCATCCACAAGGATCCGTACTGCATGTGAGGATGCATAGTCACCGGCGTTATGTCCGCCCATTCCGTCCGCGACTGTGAAAAGATTAGGCAGATTTCCAACCGGACCTTCAGATGCAAACACGTAATCCTGATTCATCTTCCGCTTCTGCCCTACATCAGTAGCTGAGTATATCCTCATGTCACTTCTCGCTTTCTGTTTTTTCCATGTAACTTTTTCTTAGCTGTCCACAGGCACCGTCGATATCGCTGCCCATTTCCCTTCTAATAGTAACATTAATTCCGTATTTTTCAAGTTTTATTTTGAAATTCTCCACAGCCTGTCGAGTAGACCTCACATAGGAGCGTTCCTTGATGGGATTGACCGGAATCAGATTTACATGGCAATTAATGCCTTTTATACGGCCTGCCAGCTGTCTCGCATCTTCTTCACTGTCGTTGACGCCGGCTACAAGACTGTACTCAAAGGTGATCCTTCGGCCTGTTTTGTCAAAATAATTTCTGCAGGCATCCAGAACCTCATCCATGGAATACTTATTCGCGATCGGCATCAGTTCCTGTCGTTTTTCATCATTTGGAGCATGAAGGGAAAGTGCCAGAGTGATCTGAAGCTTTTCTTCAGCCAGATCATACATCTTCGGCACGATCCCACAGGTAGAAACCGTCACATTTCTCTGACTGATCCCAAGACCGTTTTCGTCGGTAAGGATCCGGACAAAACGGACAAGATTGTCATAATTATCCATCGGCTCACCGGTTCCCATCACAACTACATTGGCCACACGTTCACCGGTATCTGCCTGGATACGGTAAATCTGATCCAGCATCTCGGACGGTTTCAGGCATCTGGTCAGTCCTCCGATGGTAGATGCACAGAATCTGCATCCCATACGGCAACCCACCTGAGAAGAAATGCACACAGAATTTCCGTGGTGATACCGCATGAGAACACTCTCGATCACATTTCCATCTTCCAGCTGGAACAGATATTTTCTGGTTCCGTCAATTTTTGAGATCCTTACATCTGCCTGGGTCAGTGCTGTGATCGGATAAGCCGAAAGCTTTTCCCTGAGGCTTTTGGAAAGATTTGTCATTTCATCCCAGGAGGTAACCAGCTGCTGGTGAAGCCATGCATAGATCTGTTTCGCCCGGAAAGGCTTTTCACCGATCTTTGTCATGAATTCCTTCAATTCCTCCATGGTCATGGATTTTACATCTGTCATTTTCTGTTATTTCCTTCTGAATCTGGCAATAAAGAATCCATCTGTCTTATGTATTCCCGGCAGAAGCTGCAGATAGCCAAGCTTCGTGGATTTACAGTGCAGTTCCTCCGGAATATACGGATCCAGGCTTTCCAGCCGGTACGGATAATTCTTTAAAAACCATAATACATTTTCTTCGTTTTCTTCCCGGGCAATGGTACATGTGCTGAAGATCAGCGTTCCATCCGGTTTCACATACTTTGCAGCCTTATCCAGGATCATTCTCTGGAGCATTACGATCTCTTCCTGTTTCTGCGGAGTTGCCCGGTATTTGATTTCCGGTTTCTTGCCGATAACTCCATAACCGGAGCACGGTACATCCGCGATCACAATATCCGCAGCCTGTTCGGAATCCGGATCATATACCGTTGCATCCTGAACTCTGGCTTCCACATTGATCACTCCGGTCCTGTGGATGTTTTCTTTGATAAGATCTGCCTTATACTGACTTACATCTCTGGCATCCACATTTCCGTAATCCCCCATTTTGTCTGCCGCATGGATGCTTTTTCCACCTGGTGCAGCGCACATGTCGATGATATGGTCACCTTTTTTCGGACTTGCAGCTTCCGCTACAAGCATAGAGCTTACATCCTGCACCAGGATCTTTCCCTGAAGGAAGGTCTCAAGTGTCAAAATATGATTGTAATCGGAAATCTTCAGTGCATAGGGAAGATAAGGAGCCTGTTCTACTGTCACTCCCTGAGACTTCAAACTGGTGACGATTTCTCTCAGAGACGCCTTATGAGTACGGCACCGTACTGTGATCGGTCTTTCTGTCAGAAAATCCTCCAGGATCTTCTCCGTAGTCTTCACTCCGTAGGCTGCTTTCCATTTTTCTACCAGATATTCCGGCATGGAATATTTCACAGAAAGATAACGGACTTCGTTTTCTTCCCTGGAAGGAAGCTCCAGATCACCGATCTCTCTTGCGATCGTACGGAGCACCCCGTTGACAAAGGGCTTTAGATTATAAAAGCCTTTTCGCTGTGCCAGCTTTACCGCTTCATTGCATACTGCACTGTCCGGAACACTGTCCATAAATTTCAGCTGATATACCGCACTTCTCAGGATCTCACGGATCTGCGGTTTCATCTTGTTTACAGAAACCTTGGAAAAAGAATCGATGACATAATCAATATAGATCCTGTATTCCAGGGTTCCCTCACATACTCTTGTAATAAAGCTACGTTCCTGTTTCGGAAGAAACTGATATTTGGAAAGCGCATTCCGGATCGCAATATGGCTGTGCTCACCCTCCTCCTCGATCTGTAACAGGATCTCAAGGATCAGTTCTCTGGTATTTACTCCGCTGCTAATCACGATCTCTACCTCCTGCAAGGATAATCAGTCTCAGAAGCTGCAGAATAGATGCCGCCAGAGCTGCTACATAGGTAAGCGCTGCCGCTGTAAGTACTTTTCTTGCACCCTTTTTTTCATCTGCACCTAAGATACCTGTACTTTCCAGCATTTTAAGCGCTCTGGAAGACGCATTGATCTCAACCGGAAGTGTCACCAGCTGAAACAGTACTGCCAGTGAAAACAAAACAATTCCCAGAGTTACCAGCGGATCAATGGAAAAGATCAGTCCTGCAATAAACAGCGGCCATGAAAGCTGGGAACCAATATTTGCGGCAGGTACAATGGCTGAACGGATATTCAGTGGTGCATAATTGATCGCATCCTGGATCGCATGGCCACATTCATGTGCTGCCACCCCCACAGCCGCCAGAGAATTTCTTCCATAAATATCTTCTGAAAGGGAAACCGTTTTCGTTCTCGGATCATAGTGATCCGTAAGACTTCCGCGGATCGGAACCACCTGTACGTCTGTGATCCCAGCCGCTCTCAGGATCCTCTGTGCAGCTTCCGCACCGGTGATACCTGAATGACTCCGGACCTTTTTATAGACTGCAAAGGTACTGCGCAGCTTCGCAGATGCCGCAAGAGAAAGAAGCATTCCGATCACGAGCAAAAGAATCGTGGGGTCCATTCCCCATCCGTAATAACCATATCCGTACATAACTCATCACTCCCTGGAATCTCTGAACATGTCTCCTGGTTTCAACTGATATCCCCGAAGGAACGCATCCGCTTCCATGCGTTTTTTGCCTTCCAGCTGCACTTCATGAAGCACGAGTACCTTCTGGCCGCATGCTACCTGGATTCCTCCTTTGTCAGCGGCTATCACAGTTCCCGGTGCTTCCTGTGCCTGTTTTTCCAGAACAGAGCTCTTCCAGACCTTCAATGTTTTTCCATTGATAAAGGTAAAAGCGCTTGGCCATGGATCAAGGCCTCTTACCAGACGCTCCAGTTCTTCCGCATTTTTGCTGAAATCCAGAAGCCCCATTTTTTTGGAGATCATGGCAGCATATGGTGTTGGACTCTCCTCCGGCTGTTTCTCGCGGGTTGCAGTTCCGTCAAAAATGGACGGTAAAGTCTGTACCAGAAGCTCTGCACCTGCCTGTGCGAGCTTATCAAACAAGCTTCCACCTGTCTCATCTTTGGCAAGCGGAACCACGATCCTGGAAATCATATCACCGGTATCCAGACCGGTTCCCATCTGCATAATAGTAACGCCGGATTCTTTTTCACCGTCGATCACCGCCTGCTGGATCGGTGCAGCTCCACGATATTTAGGAAGCAGAGACGCATGGATATTGATACATCCGAATCTCGGCATATCCAGGATGCTCTTTGGAATGATCTGCCCGAATGCCGCAACAATGATGATGTCCGGTGCAAGATTTTTCAGTTCTTCCACAAATTCAGGATCTCTTACCTTCACCGGCTGCAGTACCGGGATCCCGTGTTTCAGTGCTTCTTCTTTTACAGGAGTAGGCATCATAGTTTTGCCTCTGCCCTTCGGTTTGTCCGGCTGTGTGATCACAGCCTCCACTTCATATCCGTTCTCTACCAGTGCTGCAAGAGGCGCCACCGCAAAGTCCGGAGTTCCCATATAAATAATCTTCATAGTATCCCGCCTTTAGTCTTCTTCATCATAAGTTACCTTGTGAAGTTCTCCCTCCACAAGTTCTGTATACATTTTTCCATCCAGATGGTCAATCTCATGACAGAACGCTCTTGCCAGAAGGCCCTCTCCCTCGTAGATCTGTTCGTCCATATTTACATCAAGTGCTTTTACCTTCACATAGTTCGGACGTGTTACCTGTCCTGCCATTCCCGGAACGCTCAGACATCCCTCGTCACCGGTCTGCTCGCCGCTTGTCTCAAGGATCTCCGGATTGATCAGCACGATCGGGCCCTCACCTACGTCGATGACAACGATACGTTTCAGGATTCCTACCTGTGGTGCAGCGAGGCCAACACCCATTGCATCATACATGGTATCCAGCATATCTGTGATCAGTTCCCCGATCCTCGGTGTCATTTTGTCTACTGTCCGGGATTTTTTTGTCAGTACAGAATCCCCCTGTACACGGATTGTTCTAAGTGCCATTTTTCTTCTCCTTTAATTCATATCAAATTGAATGTATATTTTCCGGAATCCGGAATTTATCTCTATATATTTCTCCAGCTTCTCTCTGACTGCTGTGAGAAAGCAGATATCCCTGTGCTTCAGATGGATCACCTGACGATAAACATCCTTTACCTTACCTACCGATGCAGCTGCAGGTCCGATCATGTGAAGCTCTTCCTTCGGACTTACCCTGCGGATAAAAACTTCTATATAATACATGGCATTTTTCAGAAGTTCTTCATCCTGGCAGGCACCAAAAACAGTCATCATATGGGCTGCCGGCGGATAGTCCAAAAGCATCCGATACCCCATTTCTTCTTTATAAAATTTCTTATAATCCTGAATAGCCGCAGCCTGGATACTGTAATGCTCCGGCTGATATGTCTGGATCACCGCCTGCCCCGGCCGATTCCCTCTGCCGGAACGTCCAACTGCCTGAGTCAGAAGCTGGAATGTACGCTCCCCACAGTGATAGTCATCCATATTCAGCGAAAGATCTGCTGCAATCACTCCTACCAGAGTCACATTCGGAAAATCATGTCCCTTGACGATCATCTGGGTCCCCACCAGAATATCTGCCTCATGCTTTGCAAAAGAAGCCAGGATCTTCTCATAGCTGTCCTTGGTCCTTGTGGTATCAAAATCCATTCGAAGTACCCTGGCTTTCGGGAATTCTTTTTCAATGACCTTCTCGATCTGCTGGGTTCCTGCCTTAAATCCACCAATGTGCGGTGAACCACAGGACGGACAGATTTCCGGTTTCACAGTCTCATAGCCGCAATAATGACAGATCAGACGATTGCCATTGTGTTCACTTAGAGATACATCACAGTGGGGACATTTCATAACGTGACCGCAGGCTCTGCAGGAAACAAAGCCCGCATATCCTCTCCGGTTCAGAAACAGCATGGCCTGTTCTCTTCTTTCAAGGACCTGCTCCAGATCCCTCTTCAGCTCCAGACTCAGTACCGAGCGGTTTCCTTTCTTTAATTCTTCCCGAAGATCCACGATTGATACCTGTGGAAGAGGCCTTTCCTCATAACGTGCGTTTAACTTTACCAGAAGATATTCTCCGTCACAGGCATGACTGTAGGCTTCCAATGACGGAGTGGCTGATCCCATGACCACACGGGCATGTTCCATTCGTGCCCTCTCAATGGCAGTCTCACGTGCATGGTACCTTGGCGTATTCTCACTTTTGTAGGTGGGTTCATGCTCTTCGTCGATAACGATCAGTCCCAGATCTGAAAACGGTGTGAACAGTGCGGATCTGGGTCCTACCATCACCTGGATCTCACCACGTTTTGCTCTTTTGAACTGATCATAACGTTCTCCCTGGGAAAGTCTGGAGTTCAGAACCGAAACCTTATCTCCGAACATGGCATAAAAGCGCCTAACTGTCTGATAAGTAAGCGCGATCTCAGGGATCAGCACGATCGCCTGTTTTCCCTCCTCCAGTACCTTCTGGATCAGGCGCATATAAACCTGGGTCTTTCCACTTCCGGTCACTCCGAAAAGAAGTGCAGGCCTTGGGTCCGGCTCCTGCCATTCCCGAAAGATCTGCTCTGCCGCCAAAAGCTGTTCCTGGTTCAGACTCAGCTCCATGTTCTCCTTCACCAGGCCGAGCCCCTCGGGAATGCGATACATTTCCTGACTTTCAATAGTTATCAGACCTTTTTTTTCAAAAAAATCAAGAACGGAAATGCCTGCCCCAAGCTCTTTGGAGGCATAGGTATAATCCAGGCTCCCGGCCTCCAGGATTGCCCGAAGGAACCGCTCACGTGCTTTAAAGCGGCTGCCTTCCAGCTTGCCAAGAAGTGCCTGCCCCTCTTCCTTTTTCCCTGTAAAAAGGATCAGTCTTTTCTCTTTTGCACGGACCTTGTCTTTTACAGGCAGAACTGTTTTCAGTGCCTGGATCATGGTGGAGCCATAGGTCTCCTTCATCCAGGCCGCAAGTGCGATCAGCCGGGATTCTGTTGTCTCACTGTCTGTGGACACTCCCCGGATCTCCTTGAGCTTTGACGCATCATATTTTGCCGTTCCGGAGATCCCGGTCACATAGCCTTTCCGAAGGGTATTTCCCTTTCCGAAGGGCACTGTGACCACAACTCCGGGTTTTATTGCCTGCACCAGCTCCTCAGGTACACGATACTGAAAATCCCGGTCCAGCTTTTCATGAGAAATGTCAATGATCACATCTGCATAGATCATCCATTTACGCTTTCTGATCTTCTTCCAGGATCTCCCGGATCAGTACACGCTCATCCATGGGATATTTCTTACCCTTGATCTCCTGATAATCCTCATGGCCCTTTCCGGCAAGGACGATGATATCTCCCGGCTCACCATGATGGATCGCGTAGGCGATCGCCTCTTTACGATCCGGGATCTCTACATATTTTCCATCTGTTTTTGCCATTCCGATCTTAATATCATCGATGATGGCCTGTGGATCCTCATCTCGCGGATTATCTGAAGTAATGATGGTCAGATCTGCCATCTTTCCTGAAACCTCACCCATCTCATAACGGCGCAGCTTGGAACGGTTTCCGCCACAGCCAAACAGGCATACCAGTCTGTGCGGATCATATTCCTTCAGTGTTCCGAGAAGGCTCTCCAGCGCCATGGCATTATGTGCGTAATCGATCATCAGTGTGAATTCGTCAGATACCTTGATCATCTCAATACGGCCTTTAACCCTGGCCACCTTCAGAGCTTTGATGATATTCTCCTCGGATACCTTAAAATGGCGGCAAATGGCAATGGCAGTCAGAGAATTGTAAATGCTGAACTTACCTGGAATATCGATCTCCACAGGAAAATCCATAAGTCCCTTAACATGATAGGAAATTCCCAGATAGCCCTTTCTTCCAACGAGTCTGGCGCCCTCTGCACGGAGATCTGCTTTTTCGGAAAATCCATAGGTTTCAAGTTTACAGGTGTGGCCTTCGATAATGCGGTCAAAGTGTTCATCGTCACGATTTACGATACCAACCTTACACTGTCTGAGAAGCATGGATTTGCAGTGCAGATAATCATCAAAGTCCTTGTGCTCATTCGGTCCGATATGATCTGGTTCAATATTTGTGAAAATTCCAAAATCAAACACAAATCCCTGGGTTCTGTGAAGCATCAGTCCCTGTGAGGAAACCTCCATAACGACCGCATCGCAGCCTGCTTCTACCATATCATGAAAATATTTCTGTACCATATAGGATTCCGGTGTCGTGTTGGCTGCCGGGATATGCTTCTCCCCGATAACAGCCTCGATGGTTCCGATCAGACCAACCTTATATCCGGCATTCTCAAGGATCGATTTCACCATATAGGTTGTAGTTGTTTTTCCTTTGGTTCCGGTGATACCGATGGTTTTGAGCTTTTCTGCCGGATGTCCGAACCATGCTGCTGAAATAAAGGCCATGGCGTAACGGGTATCCTCTACCTGGATCACTGTCACATCCTCCGGTGCCTCCACCGCTTCTTCCACGATGAGTGTCTTCGCACCCTTTGCCACAACATCAGGTATAAATTTATGTCCATCCACGACCGCACCTCTGATGCAGATAAAAAGGCTCCCTTCTTCTACTTTGCGGGAATCATATACAACAGAAGAAACCTCCTGCTCTGTACTTCCCTGAAGGCATTTGTATTCAAGATGTTCCAATAAGGATAAAAGATTCATTTTTCTCCTCCATCTTCCCTTTTTCCGGTCTGACGGGCAGCACACCGGAGGCGGGAAATATACTGTTCTTATTTTCTGTACATACCATATAGAATAGCACACCTCCCCCCTGTTTTCAACGTTTCTTTGAGGTACGGCCGCCTTGTAAAATATCAGCTTGTTACTGTTCACTCCGTTCTCAGTAACATCAGCTTTTTCCATAAATATCCGCATATTTTTTCCGGAGCCAGATGCCGCCCAGCACAGTCACCAAAGCTGTCACTGCCAGAAGCGTCCACAAATCCCTCCTGGTATCATCTCCGGTCTTCGGATGTGTGGACGCAGTTCTTGCCATCTGTATCTGACCGGAAGCCGGACCCTGGTCATCTCCCTGCAAAGGCAGCCCTTCTTCCGGCGTAATAGCCACCTCTCCTTTTACCATGACAGAAGCGGAGGCCTCCATCAATCGCTCTCCGGTTTCCTGGCTTGTGACCGTCACCTGGTTAAAAAGCTTCTGATCCGCTGTTTTTCCCGGAATCTTCACCACAGCCTGAAGAGAAACTGCCTCTCCCGGCGGGATCTGTTGGATCATTGCCTTTGTACGGCTGCTGTTGAGCGTTACACCTTCCTGCTCCAGAAACTGTGCATGGATCCCTGCTGCCTGAAAGCGCTCCGTTCCCACAACCGAATGAAGCGTTTTTTCACCGGTATTCACGATACAGATCTGATAGGTCACAGTCTCACCCGGTGCAGCGGTTTCTTTGTCTGCAGTTTTCTTTACAGAAAGATCCGCCTTCAGTGCCTCCAGACCATTTATAGTGGAGGCGTTCTTCCGGATCACTTCATCCGCTCTGTCCTTCACCCTGGCCTCTGCTTCCACCTGGTGCTCCAGATCTTTTTCCTGTTCATCCAGAAGCGGCGCCTGTACATAAAAGCTCCTGCTCTCTCCGGCTTTTAATTCTGCAAATTCCGCCACAGCCCCTTCTGTTAGAAGGCCTTCTGCATCTTCCCACAGCTGCCGGATCTTAGGGCAGGAAAGGCTGCTGGTCAGACGGATATCTGCAAGATCCAGCTTTCCGGTATTGGCTATCTCTACCTGATAACGGATGGTCTGCCCTGCTTTCATTTTTTCATTCTGTGCAATTACCGACAATTCCATATCAGCCTCAGCAGCCTCCACGTCCAGCATAGGCGAGATTCCCTCTGCGATCACCAGCTCTTCCCCGTTTTCTTCTGTCATGAGAAAGGTTCCCGCACCGGTACAGTCCTTCTGAAGCGGTTCCTCCTGAGTCACAGGATAACTGCTTTTCTCTGCCGGAAAACGGTATTCCTGCCGCAGAATCAGCGGGATACGGAAAAAGATCTCATCCTGCCCGTTCTGCTCCACGTTCAGCACGCTTTCCAGCTTTGTGATCTCTGTAGCTTCACCGCTCTGGCTCCTTACAGAAATCTGCTGTGCAGCCATATTTTTCGGGACAGAATCCGTTTCCGGAACAAAATACTCCGAAATATACGTGACCAGCGTCAGTTTTTGAATCTCCTCAGACTCATATTCCTCTTCGTCACCTAAATTTTCTTCTCCGGACGCCGTTCCTTCCGGTGTGAGCGGACCCGTTTTCTCCTGCTCTTCATCCTCCGGCTGTACTGTTTCCCCGGATGCCAGCTGCTCCACGTGCTCATATGCTTCCTCCATTTCTATTCCGATTCCTTCCACAACCTTATCCACCGGCAATTCCTGTTCTGCCTTCTCTTCCTGCTGCAAGTCATCCTCATCCTTTGGAAGTTCCTGTTCTGGCTCCTTTTCCTGCTGCCAATCATCCTCTGGCAGCTCCTGCTCCGGCTCTTCTTCCTGCTGCAAGTCATCCTCCGGCAGCTCCGGTTCTATCTCTTCTTCCTGCTCCACCGATGAATCTTCAATCTTCTGAAGTTCATCGTCCCACTTCTCATTTTTCTCCTTATCCTCCGAAAACCTTCTCCCGGACAGCCATTCATTCAGGCCGCGAATCCGGATCCCAAGCTCCGCCTGTCCGGATTCTATGTCTTTCCAGAACACACTCTGATCGATAAACGGTGCCTGTCCCGGCAAAAAATCTGCTCCCAGAGTCAGCTTCGGTTCTATTGTTCCTCCCAGCATGGCTCCTGCCAGCACTGTCACAATTCCGGCTTTCTTCATCTGTTTCCATATTCTGTTTTTCATGGCTCTTCCTCATTTCTGCCTGATCTGGCATTTCTTATACACATGTTTTTTTTACAGAAGCTTACTTTTCCACAGACAAAGGCATCCCTCCCCGGCAAATGGTGCATGATCAATATTTTTTTCGATAAAATAAAATGGATTTCTGCATCGAAACGATGCGTGAACAGATCCCGCAGAATGCAGGATCAAGACTTTTTCAATGTATCACATTTTCAAACCATGCGCAACCGGATATAAAAATTATAAAGTTTGTTTAAACTTTCTTTATAAATTTTCCATTTCTTTTAGATTAACGACATATTTTAAACATATTTTCTCTATATAATAGGTGTTGGATAGATGAAAAACCACTCTCTATCTCCCC
>ENA-OYYQ01000603-OYYQ01000603.1-human-gut-metagenome-genome-assembly--contig:-NODE-603-length-15161-cov-6.353039_pt1 | contig 15161 bp, 10 predicted proteins | sample MGYA00243252_ERZ653455 | MGnify/ENA primary metagenome ERZ653455 (study PRJEB26926, sample SAMN06164940) | human gut metagenome | biome: ENVO:00009003; feature: ENVO:2100002; material: ENVO:00002003...
GGTCTCGTGGGCTCGGAGATGTGTATAAGAGACAGGCCGTCCGAGATGTTGATATTGTCGCCGCTCCAAAGGGCCTCACCATCGGCTGAGCTTGCCTCGACCGTCCCGCCACCCTTGATGGTGAGGTTCTTGTCGGCTCCAATACCCTTGTCCTTGGTAGCCCTGGCGGTGACGGCTCCGCTGTCGTCAATCGTGATATTGCCGTTTGCCCTGATGCCATCCGATGCACCCGTGGCGTTGACGTTGCCCGAACCTTTGATAGCGAGATCACCTCCGGCATTGATGGCATCAAACCCAGTGCTCGTGGCGTTGACGGATCCGGCTCCGTCGATGTTGATATTACCCGTGGTGAGGATAGCGTCCTCAGTAGATGTCACGCTGAGCGTGCCGCCCTCGTCGCCTTGGATATTGAGCTCGGCATTCTCGTTAGTGCCATGAGAAACGTTGATGCTTTCGATCCATTCGGCAGTGACGATGTTGGTTCCCGAGTAATTCACGTTGAGCTTGCCTGCGGCCTGGATCTCGCCGCCGTTATAGTTGTTGAGCTTCAAGTCGTCGGCGCCGTCCCACGACCAGGTACCGGCCTCGTCGCTCGCCGCGGTGTTGTACTTGTTGCCGCCGACCTTGACCCATTCCGCTGCGAGCGAGACGCTCGGCATGAGCAGCGAGCTCACCGTGAGCGCGCAGGCCAGGCCGCAGACGATGCGGCGCGTCACGCGGCGCCAGCTGCCGTGCGCGAGTCCTATGCGACGGCGAACGTCGGGTTCGGCAACATGGGTTCCGGCGGTAGTGTCATTGCGTTTGGGGGTCGTGAACAAGGCTGCCATGGTTGCTCCCGTTCTCATAGGGCCTATACGACTAGATTCAGCGTATCTGCTGGATGTTGCCGGCGGTAGTGCCGTTTGGAGGGCAAAATGGCCAAAATGGGGGAGAAATAGGCCGCACGCCGGCGCAGGGACCGGCGCTAAAAGAAAAGCGCGGGGCCGCATGGCGACTCCGCGCTTTATTGTTCAGCTTTTGCAGCCTTGCCCTTACGCTACGAAGAAGTAGACGAGGAAGGCAAGGGCCGCGATCCACCCGTCCCGTGCGAAAAAGTGTTTACGAGCGCTTGCGGCTCACCACGGCGCCCGCGGCGATGGCGGCTGTTCCCGCAAGGGCGGCTGCCACGATGGCTGCGCTCGAGGCGTCGCCGGTTGCTGCGAGTTTGCCGGCGATCTTTGCTCCCGTGGCTGCAACTGCAACGGTCTTGGTCGTCTTCGTGCCCTCGGACTTGGAACCCTCGGGCTTGGTCTCGCCTGGCTTCTCCTCGGGTTTGATCTCCTCGGGAGGCGCGATGACCGTGCTCTTGGCGACAGCTTCGTTATAGGGGGAGTCGATCACAGCGTCGCCCGTGCCGATGGTTTGACCCACCACGTAGAAGATGCCGTCATCGAGTTCTTCCTTGTTGCGATAGCCAATGATCTTGCCGCCTGTGGGCGTCTGTATGGGAGCGCCTTCGATCTCGATGGTGCCGATTGTCTCGCCGTCCGCGCTCACGGCAAGGGCGAAGATTGCCGCCGTGTCTCCCTCAGCTGTGACCTTACTGCGGACAATCGAGATGGTCGCGGGCGTGATGCCCTCCTTGGTCCGGGCAAAGATGCCGATGTTCATGCCCCTATGCTCGGGAATGACCGCGCCACTTTGGTCGTTGCTGTAGTGATCGGGGCCGTCGCTACCGGACTCGACATAGCGGGCTATAGCCTTGACAACGGAGTCACTAATGTAGATGTGACCACCCGCTTCGTTGGGGTAGTAGTTTCTGGTGAAGATTGCGGTCGAGAACTGGCCTTCTGCGAACGCATCCACGATCGAGCCGTTCTTGATGACGATGTCGTCCTCGTCGGTGAAGAGGGCGCTGGCTTCATCGTTCCCTGCACTTGCACGGACCGTTACGGTTGCGCCATCGAACGTGATGCCCTTGTAGACATAGATGCCATACCCAACGCCACTTGCGTTGAGGGAAGCGTTCGTGACCGTGAGGCTGTTTTTACCGTCGATGGTGGCGTCTTCCTCGGAGCTTGCCTTGACCTGGCTGCCACCCGAGATCTCGATGTTGCCGTCGGCCCAAATCGCATTGTCTTTGATAGAGCTTGCCTCTACCTTGCCGCCGCCCTTTATGATGAGGTTCTCGTTAGCATCGATACCCTGATCCTCGGTGGCCTTGGCGGTGACGGTTCCGCTGTTGTCGATCGTGATGTTGCCGTCGGCCCTGATGCCATCCGAATCGCCCGTGGCGTTAACGTTTCCCGAGCCCTTGATGGTGACATCGCCCCCGGCATCGATGGCATCGTGCTCGGTGCTCGTGGCGTTGACAGTGCCAGCGCCGTCGATGTTGATGCTGCCGACGGAAGTGATGGCGTCACGAGAAGATGTCACGTTGAGCGTGCTGGACGCGTCGCCCTGAATATTAAGCTCGGCGTTCTCGTTCGCGCCATCCTTAACCTTGATGCCGCGGCCGTCGCCGTTAGTGACGATGTTGTCGCCCTCGTAGCTCACGTTGAGCTTGCCCGCTGCCTCGATCGCGCCGCCGTTATAGCCGTTGAGCTTCATGTCATCGGCGCCGTCCCAGCTCCAGGTGCCGGCGGCGTCTCCCGCGGGCCCCGCGGCCGCTTCGTGGCGGACGCCGCCGACGTCCACCCACTCGGCCGCGAGCGAGACGCTCGGCATGAGCAGCGAGCTCACCGTGAGCGCGCAGGCCAGGCCGCAGACGATGCGGCGCGTCACGCGGCGCCAGCTGCCGTGTGCGAGCAGCGTGCGACGGCACACGTCGGGCTCGACAAAATGGGCTCCAGAGGTTTTGTCATTGCGCTTGGGGGTCGTGAACAAGGCGGCCATGGTTACTCCCATCCTCATAGGGCCTATGCGATTAAGCCCAGCATATCTGCAGGATGTAGCCGGCGGTAGTGCCGTTTGGAGGGCAAAATGTCCAAAACTTGGGAAGCAAAACATCGCGCGTCTGTGCGTTGCCTGGCTTTAAAAGAAAAGCGCGGAGCCGCTCGATGCGACTCCGCGCTTTGGTGTTCTGTTTTAGCAGACTATGCCGTTACGCTACGAAGAAGTAGACGAGGAAGGCGAGAGCTGCGATCCACATGAGCGGCTTGATCTTGGAGGCCTCGCCCTTAAAGAGCGCGACGATCACGTAGGCGATAAAGCCTAGGCCAATGCCGGCAGAGATGGAGTAGGTGAAGGGCACGCCGGCGACAATCATGAACGCCGGGAAACCCTGCGACACGTCGGACCAGTCGATCTCGGAGGCCTCGCTCATCATGAGGTAGCCGACGTAGACCAGAGCACCGCAGGTGGCGGCGCTGGAAACGATGGTGACGATGGGGGAGAAGAACGCGGCGAGAATGAACAGCACGCCGGTGGTGACGGAGGTGAGGCCCGTGCGGCCACCGTCGGCGGCGCCGGAAGTGGACTCGACGAAGGTGGTGATGGAGGAGACACCCATGAAACCGCCCACAGCAGCGGCGGCGGAGTCGACGATCAGGATCTCCTTGATATTCTCGACGTTGCCGTCGTCGGTGAGGAACTCGCCCTGCTTGGCCACGGCCATCGCGGTGCCCATGGTGTCGAAGAAGTCACTCATGAGCAGCGAGAACGAGATGACGAGGAGCGCGGGGTCGGTAAGGACCTTGACGATGGCGGGCACGCCGCCGGCGTCGGCGATGGGGCCACCGATGCTCGAGAAGTCGAGCGGGGCGATGATACCGGTCGGAGCATGGGTCACACCTAGGGGGATACCGGCGATGACGGCGACGACGATGCCGATGAGCAGCGAGCCGGGGACGTTGCGGCAGACGAGGGCGACTGTCACCAGGATGGAGATGATGCCGACGATGAAGGTGGGGGAGGTGATGTCGCCCAGACCGACGAGTGTACCGGCGCCAGCGGTGATAATGCCGGCATCGCACAGGCCAATCATGGCGATGAACAGGCCCAGACCCACCGAGATGGCGTGACGCAGGACAACCGGGATGGCGTCCATGATGGCCTCGCGCAGGCCACAAAGCACGAGCAGCAAGATGACGATACCCTCGAGGAAGATGACGCTCATGGCCACGTGCCAGTCACCGCCGCAGACGGTGGTGGTGATTCCAGCGATCATCGCGTTGACGCCTAAGCCCGACGCGCAGGCGAGCGGGCGGTTGGCGAAGATGCCCATGCAGATGGTCATGATGCCGGCGCCCAGGCAGGTGGCGCAGGCGAGCGCTCCCGCATCGATGCCAGCGCCCGAGAGCACCGCGGGGTTGACGGCGATGATGTAGGCCATCGCCAGGAATGTTGTCAGTCCAGCGCGGAGTTCGGTCCCGATTGTGGACTTGCGCTCGCTGACGTGAAATAGTTCGTCCATGCATACCCTTTCCTTGCTCGGCCCCGAGTTTAGGCCGATTGACACGAACTCAACTACTATATCGCCTTTGAAAGGCTGATGTTCCTCGCATGTTGATGTTCGGCGCTTTGTAGCAGACAGACGGTATTTTTCGCATGAAAATGTGTGGGTACCGTATACTTAAGCAGTTACAACGACCCCTATGGAGGAACGTATGATTAAAGAGCTCTGCCACGACGAGGCTATTCTGTCCCAGCGTTGCGAGGTTGCGACCGTCGAGGACGAGTCGGTGGCACAGGACCTGATCGATACCATCAAGTCGCTCGACGATGCCGGCTGCCTTGCCGCCAACCAGATCGGCGTCACCAAGAAGGTCTGCGTCTATCTGGACGACGCCGGCGAGCCCCATGTGCTCTACAACCCCCGTCTGGTGTTTGGCCTGGGTGCCAGCAAGATGGAGGAGAGCTGCCTGACGCACGAGGAGGTCACCAAGTCCACGCGCTATATCAAGTGCAAGGTTGCCTTTGACCAGATCGTCGACGGCAAGATGAAGGAGTGCCGCCGCGACTACGCGGGCTTTGAGGCGCAGATGATCCAGCATATGATCGACCACTGCCAAGGTAAACTTGTCTAGGGTGACTACAGCACCGCACTTCGTCTCTTTTGGCCCGGGCATGACATTGTTGTCATGTCCGGGCTTTTGTGTTTAGCGCCTTTTTGTTTGGAGACAATGAAATTAGCAAGAACGTAAAGCTAGGAGGCACTATGTGTACGAGTATTCGATTTACCGATAATTCTGGCCACATGTATCTGGGCCGCAATCTCGACTGGAGCTTTGACTACGGCCAACAGGTTCGCGTGATGCCGCGCGGGTTTCACATTCCGTATTCGTTTATCGACGACGCGACAGCGGCGCACGCGGTGATCGGTATGTGCATCGATTACAGGAACTACCCTATGTTCTTCGATTGCGGCAACGATGCGGGCCTCGCCGTGGCGGGTCTCAATTTCCCGGGTTATGCCGAGTATGCCGAGGGCCCTGTCGACGGCAAGACCAATATCGCGGCCTATGAGTTTCCCCTGTGGGTGGCAGCGACGTTCTCGACGGTCGATGAGGTCGAGGCCGCGCTGTGCGACACGGTGATTGTCGCCAAATCTGCCGGAGAGGGGCTGGGCGTGTCACTGCTCCATTGGATTATCGGCGACAGCCAGCGCAGCATCGTGGTCGAGATGATGGCTGACGGCCTGCATGTATACGACGATCCGGTCGACACCCTTGCCAATCAGCCGACCTTCCCGTGGCATATGGAAAACCTACGCACCTATATCACCGCCACAAGCGATTTTCCGCAGACGGCGACATGGCGTGGCGCCGAGCTCAAGCCCTATGGAGCCGGTGCCGGCATGCGCGGCATTCCGGGCGATTGCTATTCGCCGAGCCGTTTTGTAAAGGCGGCGTACCTCAATGCCAATTACCCGCAAAAGGAGAGCGAGACCGAAAACGTCGTTCGCATGTTCCGCTCGCTCGAGGGCGTGGTGATGATCGAGGGAGCGTCCAGGATGGGCGATGGCAAGTTCGAGAAGACTATCTACACCGGATGCTTTAGCGCGCGCACGGGCAATTATTACTACGCGATGTATGGGGATCCGTCGATTCGCTACGTGAGCCTGATGGATGCCGAGGGCGCGAGCCCCGATAGGCTCGTGGTTCCCGAGCCGCGTCGTTCGTAGCCGATAGCTTTACCGCAATGCAAAGCGGCCCTGCATCTCCCGTGAGGTGCAGGGCCGCTGTCGTTGATTTGTGACGTCGCTAGAAGTTGGCGTCGTTGAGCTGTTCGTTCTCGAGGCCGTCGAGCTGTTGCTGTTCGGGCGTATCGGCGACGCTCTCGAGCAACTCGGTGGGGTCGACGTTCATGTCCCTACCGGCTTCGTTGCCGTTGACCAAGTCGTCCGAGAAGATGTCGACTTCCATTTCCTCGGCCTCTTCAATCTGAACCTCGAGCGGCACCTGGGTGCGCACGAGCTTAACGGCCGGGCGCATGCGGGCAAACAGCGGCACGTACTCGATGATGATGGCAGAGTTCTCGAGACCGTACCAGCGCGCCGGGCTTCCGCAAGCGCGGCGGACGGCGTACTTGATGGCCATCACGCGGTGGTCATTGCGGTTGATGTCCGTTTCGGGGGCAAGCATCTTGCGCAGCATGCAAAAACGGAAGTCGCCCACGTTGCCGCGCGTCTCGTAGATGGAGTAGGTGTGGTGCTGCGGCGGCAACTCACCCGAGGCCATCAGGTCGCCAACGATCTGGCGCAGGTAGGCGTTGATGCGCTGATTGACCTTAAAGCCCAGGTCCAAGCGCACGCGGAACAGGAAGTCTGTGCCAAAGGTCTCAACGGAATACTCGTGCGTATAGGGCTCGTCGGTAACGTGTACGTTGATGAACCAGTATGCCTTGGCGCGCTTGGGATGTTTGTCCAGGATGGAATAGAGCACGTCGCGGTCGAGCGTGAGCGGGTCGGGGCTGTTGGTGAGGAACACCAGATTGTCGGCGAGCACGGGGTAGGTCTCGTCATTGCGCAGGCGGTTGAGCTGGTCGATGTACTTGGAGACGGGCAGCAGAATCGTCTGCGTGCGCTCGATGGCGGTGCCGCGACGCCACACATACATAAGGCCGAACAGCAGTGCGGCCAGGAAGATCATGACGTAGCCGCCGTCAAAGAACATGGTGAGGCACGAAGCGAAGAAGCACAGCTCAATGGCACCAAAGAGCAGGGCAAAGATGCAGGCGCCCAGCTTGTGCTTGAGGATGCCGGCGATATAGCTCGTCAGCAGCGTGGTGGTCATGAGCATGGTCACGGTGATGGCGAGGCCATAGGCGCTTTCCATGCGCTCGGAGTTCTGGAACAACAGCACGATGAAGATGCAGCCGACCCACATGATGTTGTTGACGAGCGGAATATAGAGCTGACCCTTGGTGTCGCTGGGGTAGTGGATGCGTAGGTGCGGCATAAGGTTGAGGCGCGTTGCCTCGGATACCAGCGAGAACGAGCCGGTGATGAGCGCCTGCGAGGCGATGATGGCCGCCACGGCCGAAAGCACAATGGCAAAGGGGCGCAGGGGCTCGGGAAGCATCATATAGAACGGGTTAACGATATCCATCGCGAGCATCTGGGGGTTGGAGTTATTGGCGAGTAGCCAAGCTCCCTGACCCAGATAGTTGAGGATAAGGGCCGCCTTAACAAATGGCCAGGATGCATAGATGTTTGCCTTGCCCACGTGGCCCATGTCCGAGTAGAGTGCCTCGGCACCGGTTGTCGACAGGAAGACAAAGCCGAGCACCATAATGCCCGAATGGTTGATGGGCGAGAACAGGAACATAATGCCGCGGATGGGGTTGAGCGCGCGCAAGATGGACAGGTTGCCGAGCATGTTGAACAGACCGGCGCCTGCCAGGAACAGGAACCACAGCGTCATGAGCGGGCCGAAGAGCTTGCCGATTGACGAGGTGCCGGCGCGCTGCATGGCAAATAGGCCGCAGATAATGATGATTGTGATGATGATGACGTTGGTCTGGCCGTCGCCCAGCAGCGCATGGCCCCATTCGATGGTGCGCAGACCCTCGATGGCTGTGGTGACCGTGACCGCGGGGGTGAGGATGCCGTCGGCGAGCAGTGCCGCGCCGCCGATCATGGCAGGTAGGATCAGCCATGGTGCCACTTTTCGCACCAGGCTAAACAGGGCGAAGATGCCGCCTTCGTTGTGGTTGTCGGCCTTCATGGCGATTACCACGTACTTGACCGTGGTCACGAGCGTCATGGTCCAGATGACGAGCGAAAGCGCGCCCAGGATCATGTCCTCGCTGACGGTACCGATGCCGCCGTTGTTGGCGACGATTGATTTCATGGTGTACATGGGGCTCGTGCCGATGTCACCATAGACGACGCCGAGCGTTACGAGCAGCATGCCAGCGGAGAGGGGGATGGCTCCGTGCCCGCCTTGCCCGTGCTGGTCTTGGAGGTTTGCCTCCAGTTTATTGTGTGCCACGAGGACTCCCTTAGACATCCGGTTATCTGTCTAGGACAAAAAACTTTATGCCGTCTTTATACATACAAGAGCAGTTTGGCACATCGGGTTATTTTAGACAATAATCCTCAGCTGGGGATTATTTATCTACCCAGGTAGCATTTCAAAGCAGGGGCTTTTAAGCACGTACTGTCTGGGCGATGCCAGCCTTGGCGTTTGCGCGTTTGCCGGCGAGTTCGCAAAAAATCGCGCCGCCGATGATAAGCGCGGCGCCCATCAGGCGGATCGGTGTTATGGCTTCGCCCAAAAGGACGGCCGAGAACGCGACGGCCGAAAGCGGCTCGAGGTAGCCGACGACCGCGACGGTCTGGACGGGCAGCTTGGCGACGGCACTAAAGTAGAGCAGGCAACCGATGCCGGTGTTGACGACGCCGAGCATGACGACGGTGCGCCAATCGATGCCTGCGGCGATGTCGGGGGAGAAAAACGAGGGAGCGCCTTGGGTGACGAGCGTAAGGACCAGCGCGGTCACAAAGGCGGCGCTCACCTGGAGCGCGGAGTTCTCGAGACCCTCGATGTGCGGCGCACCCTTGCTAGCGATGACCATCAGCGCATAGCAAAATGCCGAGGCGATGCCGCAGACGATGCCCGCAATGGGCATGTTGCCGCCGAGACCTTGCGCTGCAATGAGAAAAGCGCCGCAGGCGACGGCGATAAAGCCGGCGATTTTGCCGCCGGTCAGTTTTTCACCAAAGATGAGTGGGGAGAGCGCCATGACAATGATGGGGCCACAGTAGTACAGCAGCGAGGATACGCCGACGCCGATCGTCTGGTAGGCACGGAACAGAAAAATCCAGCTGGCACCCAGCGCGGCTCCCGACAGAAGGAGTGCTGCGGCTTCGCGGGGACGAGATGGCGCCTGCAGTTTATGGCGTTGGGTGATGGCAAGGATAGTGACAAGCGAGAGGGCGCCCAAAAACGTGCGCAGTAGCACGATATCGGAGCTCGGCAGCGCGATGGCAGCGGCGATGATGCCGTTGGAGCCAAACAATAGCAATGCTGCTAAGTACGTAAACAGTCCGTTGTCCATGCGCTTCCGTCCCCTCTATATTCGAGCATGTTCACTATGGGCGAACTGGCAATAGAAGAAAAGCGAATATAATGCATGGCTAACATGACAAAAATTCATGTAAAGGTGGAGGCGTGTCGTGGAAACGAATATTCAAAAGATGCAGGTGCTGCTGGAGACGGTGCGCGCCGGAAGCTTTACGCGTGCTGCCGAGCGCCTGAGCTATTCGCAGTCGGGCGTGAGCCGTATGGTGGCCGATCTTGAGGCCGATTGGGGCTTTAAGGTGCTCGACCGCAGTCGCGAGGGCGTAGTGCTTTCTGCCGACGGGCGGCAGGTCATGCCGGCTGTCGAGGCGCTCTGCGAGGAATTCACTCGCTTGCAGCGACGGGTGGATGAGATGCGCGGGCTCATGCGCGGCAAAATCTGCATCGGTACGTTTTCGAGTGTGGCGACCCACGTGCTGCCGCCGGTGATTGCGCGCTTTCGCGCCGATCATCCGGATGTCGATTACGAGCTGCTGATGGGTGATTACTCCGAGATTGAGCAATGGGTGGCGGAAGGCCGCTGCGACCTGGGCTTTATCCCGCGTGAGCCACGAGAAAACGGCATGGCATCGCGGTCTTTGGTGCGCGACGAGTTGATGGCGGTAGTGCCGGCAGATTCTTTGCTTGCCACGGCGGAGGTCGTTTCTCTTGCCGATTTAGCCAACGAGCAGTTTATTCTGCTAGAACGCGGCACCGATGACGAGATTACGCCGCTGTTCCGTCGGGCGGGGCTGACGGTGTGCTCCAAGCTGTCGACCTGGGATGATTATGCGATTATGGCTATGGTCGAGGACGGCCTGGGCGTGAGCATTCTTCCCGCGCTCATCTTGCGCCGTTGTCAGTTCGATGTTGCCGTGCGTTCGCTCGAGGGACATCCCCATCGGCAGATCAATGCCATATATCGAACGGCCGACGTTTCGCTTGCCGCCGCCCGTTTTCTCGAATACCTCTAAACGTGTACACGCCATTGTTTGCTTTGGGCAGATCTCGGAGTCCGATACATTTTCTTATGAAATTGAACTTTCGAATGAAGCGCCGCGTTATACTGCTTGCTAAATTGAACCATGGTTCAATTCGTGTTCTATAAATTGAACTTTGCCAGCAAGGAGGTTCTAGTGGCCCAAGAGACGTTTAGCGATCGCCTGCGACAGGCTATGTCCGATCGCGACGTTCGCCAGTCGGACGTAATCCGCGCATCGGAGATGCTCGGCAAAAAACTCGGCAAGAGTCAGATGAGCCAATATGTGAGCGGCAAGACGATCCCGCGGCGCGATGTGGCAGAGCTGCTCGCCCGCGTTTTGGAGGTCGATGTTACCTGGCTGCTTGCCGGTGGCGCCGATCAAGGCGAGGCATCATCGCCCAACAACGTTTCCAAGCCCGAACCCCATCCCTCAGCTCAAATTCCAAGGAGCACCACCATGCGTACTTTTTCTAAATCCACCAAGCTCGAGAACGTCCTGTATGACGTGCGCGGTCCCGTCGTCGACGAGGCCGCCCGTATGGAGGACGAGGGCGAGCGCATCCTCAAGCTCAACATCGGTAATCCCGCACCCTTTGGTTTCCGCACGCCCGATGAGGTTATTAAGGACATGCGCCAGCAGCTGCCCGACTGCGAAGGCTATTCCAACTCGCGCGGTCTGTTCTCTGCGCGCAAGGCGATTATGCAGTACTCGCAGATCAAGGGCCTGCCCAATGTTCAGATGGAGCACATCTACACGGGCAACGGCGTGTCCGAACTCATTCAGCTTTCGATGAACGCGCTGCTCGACAATGGCGACGAGATTCTGATCCCCAGCCCCGACTATCCGCTCTGGACGGCGTGCGCAACCCTTGCCGGCGGTCATCCCGTGCACTATCTGTGCGATGAGCAGGCGGATTGGTATCCCGACCTGGAGGATATGGAGTCCAAGATCACGAGCGCGACCAAGGCCCTCGTCATCATCAACCCCAACAACCCCACGGGATCGGTCTATCCGCGCGAGGTGCTTGAGGGCATCGTCGAGGTTGCGCGCAGGCATCAGCTCATGATTTTTGCCGACGAGATCTACGACCGCCTGTGCATGGACGGCTACGAGCACGTCTCGATTGCATCGCTCGCCCCCGACCTGCCCTGCATTACGTTTAGCGGCCTGTCCAAGTCGCATATGATCGCGGGCTATCGCATTGGCTGGATGGTGCTTTCGGGCAACCAGCGCTGCATGAGCGACTTTATCATGGGCATCAACATGCTCTCCAACATGCGCCTGTGCTCCAACGTGCCGGCTCAGTCGATCGTCCAGACGGCGCTCGGCGGCCATCAGTCGGTTAACGACTACATCCGACCCGGCGGTCGTGTCTACGAGCAGCGCAACTTTGTGTATGAGGCACTCAGCAAGATCGATGGCATCTCGGTGGTCAAGCCGCGCGCGGCGTTCTACATCTTCCCCAAGATGGATGTTAAAAAGTTCAACATCACCGATGACGAGCAGTTTGCTCTCGACCTGCTGCACGAGAAGAAGATTCTGATCACGCGCGGCGGCGGCTTTAACTGGGGCGAGCCCGACCACTTCCGCATCGTGTACCTGCCGCGCATGGAAGTGCTCAAAGAGTCGCTCGAAGACCTTGCCGACTTCTTCGACCATTACCGCCAGAGCTAGTGGGATAGAAGTTCCGCACTATGAAAAGCTCCCTGCAGTTGTTTTGCTGCAGGGAGCTTTCTTGAATCGGCGGAACTAAATAACGATTCCGCAACAGTGGTCGATTTCGTGCTGGATGATCTCGGCGGTGTAGCCCGAGAAGTTTTTGATGCGGTGGACGAAGTTTTCGTCCAAATACTTCACCTTAATGCGGCGATAGCGGGTGCAGGGACGCTCGCCGATCAGCGAGAGGCAGCCTTCGCTCGTCTGATAGGCATTGACCTGCTCAAGAATTTGAGGGTTGTACATCAGGAGCGCCCTGTTGCCGTCCTTTACGCAGATGATGCGTTTGCGCACGCCAATCATATTGGCGGCGAGGCCCACGCACTCGTGCTCATGCTCATGGAGCGTATCCAGGAGATCCTGTCCGGTCGCGGCGTCGTCGGATCCCGCGTCTTCGGAAGGTAGGCGCAAAAAGAACTCGGATTTCATGATGGGCTTAATCATGGCGGGCTCCTCATGTCTCATGCTTTCGTGGACTTTTAATAATAGCGCGGAAGGAAAGCTGTGCGTCCGCGTTACAATCTTTCGACGTTGGACCATGTTGTCAGACTCGTCGTGTGCGGCGTCTGGCGTAAGTCTAGGGCTCATTTTCGCCCTGGACTGTTCCTCTGGGGCGATGCGACTGTCGTTCCAAGAGGAAGGAAATGCATGGGGAGCAAATCTCAGCAACAAGTTCAAGTAACGCCATCGGCCACTGCGGCGCTTCTCGTCGTAATGTATATTGCAGCCTTTGTCGCCGCGTTTAACGAGAACATCATTAACGTGGCGTTGCACGACATTATGGCGGCCTTTTCGGTGAGTGCCACCACGGCGCAGTGGCTCGTTTCGGGCTACATGATCGTGACGTCGATCTTTACGGCCATCATGGCCTTCCTGTCCGGCCGTTTCTCGACGCGCAAGCTGCTGTTTTTCGCATGCGGATGCATGGTCGCCGGCGAAGTCCTGTGCCTGGTCGCTCCGTCGTTTAGCGTTTTGCTGCCAAGTCGTATTTTGCAGGCTGTGGGATCGGGCATCCTGTTTCCACTCATGATGAACGTGGTGCTGTCTTGCGCCCCGCGCGAGAAGCTTGGTCTGTATCTGAGCCTGGGCGGTGCCTGCATTACGCTAGGGCCGGCGTTTGGACCCGTGATCAGCGGTCTTATGTGTACGTTGTTTGGCTGGAGGGCGGTGTTCGTAGTGCCGCTGGTGGGCGGCATTGCGGTCGCTGCAGCGGGCGTAAAGCATGTCCAGAATGTCGGAGAGCGCTCGAACACCACGCTTGATATTCTGTCGGTTGTTTTGCTTGCCGCCGGCATTACGGCATTTGTGTATTCCGTAGGCGAGTTCTCGACCAATCTGATTGCCGGTGTCGTGGCGCTTTTCGCCGTCATTGTGCTGCTCGGCCTGTTTGCGGCCCGTCAGCTCAAACTCGTGCATCCGGTGCTTAACGTGCGTCCCATGGCGAGCGTTCGTTTTTGGCCTGCGTGTTCGCTTGTGGTGGTGTCGATGATGACAACGTTCTCGATGAGCGTTTTGTTGCCGCTCTATTTTGAGGGCGCATACGGCATGACCGCACTTGTTGCGGGCCTGCTCATTTTGCCGGCGATTGCCTGCAACGCCGTGACCTCGATTGTGGGCGGACGCGTGATGGACGCCCGTGGCGCATGGCCGCTGCTGCCGGTCGGCTTTGCCCTGATTGCCGTGGGGCAGATCGCAATCTCAGTGACGGCGGCAAGTATGAACATCGGCGTCGTCGTGGCGCTGACCGTTGTGGTGTATGCCGGCGTCGGTTTGGTGCTGAGCCCCTCGCAGACGGCCGGTTTGGAGACGCTGTCTGCCGCTGAGCATCCTCACGGAACGGCATTGCTCAACACGTGGAACATGATTGCCGCATCGTTTGGTCCGTCGCTGTTTATCGGCCTGCTCTCGAGTTCTGCGGCGACTGCCGGCGCCGCTGGCGCTGCGACCGACGTTGCCCAGGCGATTGGATTTGCAGCTGCCGTACGTGTGGCGGCTGTAATTGCCGTGGTCGGTTTCGCGACGTCGCTGGTGTACGCTCGTCGCGAGTCGCACATGTCGCATTAATGTGTGCACATAGATTCTGCAGCTAGATTGGATGGCGACACCATAAACTAATGGACGTTTTGCCGAGAGGCATGAATGTTTAAAGCGCAAAGAGTGCGCGACGGGCCCCGCGAATGGGGCGATGATGCCCGAGAGGGCTAAGAAGGAGTCTCATGTCCGAGAACGAAGAGATCATGAACGAGACCGAGAACGAGACCATGGCTGCCGAGGTCGAGGCAGTCGAGACCGTGGAGACCGAAGCTGCCGAGGTTGAGGCTGCTGACGAGGTTTCCGCCGAGGAGGAGGCCGAGGTTGTCGAGGCCGCCGTTGATTACGATGACGAAGAGCTGATGGACAAGATGCAGAAGGCCGCCCGCCTGCTGCGTAGCCGTCGCTTTGCTATTTCCAAGGAGGAGGAGGCCAAGGCCGAGCGTATGGCGAACATCGAGCGCGCCATCAAGCTTCTTGATCTCAAGCCCAAGATGGAGCAGAAGGAAATGTCTGACCTGCTGGGCATGCGCCTTCGTGAGCTCGATGGCCTGATGGCCGAGGCCGAGGCTGCCGATCTGGTCGGCCGCATCGACGACGCCGAGGGCGATATGCGCAAGATCGTCGTCTTCGCTGCCGAGGATGCCGCTGAGGGCCTGGTCGAGCTTGCCAACAAGAAGGAGAAGCTCCTGCCCGAGCTTTCTTACGAGGAGGCCACCGAGCTGATGGCCGCTCTCGATAAGGTCATCGCTCCGCTCGTCGCCATGGGCTTGGACGAGGACCGCGGTCCTCGCGGCGGCCGTGACGACCGTGGCGGCCGTGGCGGCGACCGTGGCGGTCGCGGCGGCTTTGGCGGCAACCGTGGTGGCTATGGCGACCGCGGCGGCAACCGTGGCGGCTTTGGCGGCAACCGTGGTAACGCTGTCTCTTATACACATCTCCGAGC